>VFSW01000692.1_pt1 | contig 50150 bp, 37 predicted proteins | sample 5358111 | NCBI WGS metagenome assembly VFSW01 (sample SAMN11554181, study PRJNA540505) | mine drainage metagenome | isolation source: sediment from site ElyBrook_90M | place: USA: Ely Copper Mine, Vershire, VT | collected 2017 | reverse complement strand
GATCCTTTTGTTTTCTTTTCAGGACTTCTAGACAGGGAAAATTAAATAGCCCTGCTCTCTCTTCCGATCAGACTGGCTGTTCTACTGGTATCTTACTACCAGAAAGTACCTCTATAGTATGGCCTATTTTTCCCGATAGTAGTGCATGAAGGCTTATTCCGTGTATACTTTGCAAGGAACGAATTGTACCCATCTGAGATTTTCGAGGCATCAGAGGAAAAATGGTCAAACATGCTCGCCGGCGTATCCATTTTATGATTGGAGAACAGACAATTAGGCTAGTGTATGTAAGAGAGCATCTGTTTCCCGTTTCTCTATAATAGACAGTATGTGGTTGAGGGATGATGTTGCGCACGTTCTTGCATGTGTAAAAAACGGAGAGAAAAGTCTGCTAATAACAAAAAAAAGATCAATGTGTAGTGAGGAACATTATCCATGTCATCATCTGTAAAGCGTGTAATAACCGTCAGCGTTATTATACTGGTTATGAGTGTGGTGGGGGGAATGTGGTTTGTACCAGCCTTGCAGCATGCACCAACGCAAGCACACGCTGCATCAGCCTCTGCATCGGGATTGCCCTATAATGCAGTGGCGAATGGACCATATACAGTGCAGGGCAATACGGTGCTGGGAGTAGACGGCAAGCAATATATCTTTCATGGTATTGGGCGCGATGGCTTGGAGTATAACTGTAGTGGAGAAGGTCCACTCGATCAGCAGCATCTGGCATATATGGGGTCGGGCAGTGGTTCTGGTGGAACCTATTGGGGAGCCAATACTGTGCGCCTACCCCTTTCTGAAGGTTTCTGGCTCAATGGTGCGCCGGGCTATGCCTGTACGGCAGGACAATATCAAACGACAGTCCGCCAGACCGTAGCTGCCCTTACTGCATTGAACCTGAACGTGATTCTCGACTTGCAATGGACAGATGCAAACCAACAATCGCTGCAGGGCGGTGGTCCCTGGGCCATGCCTGATGCCGACAGCGTAACTTTCTGGCAACAGGTTGCTCCTATTTATGGTAGTTCTTCTAACGTTTTATTCGAAGCCTATAATGAGCCGCACCCGGCAAACTGGTCATGTTGGTTGAGTGGCTGTGCGATGACTGGTGATACAGGTTATTCCAACGATTGCCAGTGTTCAAAAACGGTGAGCTATCAGGCGGTGGGGATGCAAGCGCTGGTGAACGCGATTCGTGGGACGGGGGCAAAGAACCTGATTCTCGTAGGTGGTATGAATTGGGGCTATGATCTTAGTCAGATTCCCACGAATACGATCACAGGGGGTAATATTGTCTATGATACGCATCCCTATCCTTACGCAGACAAAGCGGCGAGTACCTGGAATACCGCTTTTGGAAATTTGAGTGCGACCTATCCTGTGATGTCGGCGGAGAGTGGAGAGTATGACTGCGGCACGAGCTATGAAAACCAGCTGTTGCCCTATTTTGATGCTCACCAGATTGGCTGGGTGGCCTGGGCCTGGGTTTCACGTGGCAATGTGTGTGGTTATCCGCAATTGGTGACCGATTATCAAGGCACGCCTGCCGCAAACACGGGCCAGTTCATCTATCAATATCTGCATGCGTATGCACCGCCGCCGGGTCCGGTCAGCAAAACCTGGTATTTTGCGGAGGGACGGGTGGGAGCGGGTTTCAAAGAATTTCTGACTATCGAGAATCCTGACCCGATTAACGATTGTGCGGTGACGTTACAATACCTGCTGGATAATGGTAGAGGGCCAGTGAGCAAGACCATTGCTGTTTCGCACGCTACCCGCGTGACGGAGTCAGTCAATGATGATCTGGGCGTGCCCTATAATGTGGCGACGGGTGTTTCTGTCTCGACGATTGCGAATGTGAACACCGCCCCCATCTGTAATGGTGTGGTGATTGAGCGGCCCATGTACTTTGCATGGCACGGTGTGAATAGTGGCAGTGATGTCGTGGGCGCAACGCATCTGGGTACAAACTTTTACTTCGGGGATGTGCCAACCGGTGCAGGCTATGCCTCGTTTATCACCGTTCTCAATCCGCCCGGCAATCAACCCGCAACCGTGAGTGCAACCTATTACCTCGGTGGCAGGGTGGTTGGCAATGTGCAGACCATTACGGTACAACCGGGAACACGTGGGACTATCGCACCCGCCGCTGCTGGTTTGCCAACGCACGTTGCGGCAATTGTCAGTTCAACGCAACCGGTATTAGTAGAGCGGCCTACGTACTTTAGCAATGTTGCGGCTGGCAATGCACAAACTGTGACTGGCGCCGCTTCCGTTGTAGGCGTGCAGACACTTTCTAATGATTGGCTTTTTGCTGAAGGCTACACCGGTGGTCACTTCCAGGAGTATCTGGTCATTTCCAACCTGGATACGACCGCGAACACGACTGCGCATGTGACGATTACCATTGAATATGACACTGGCACAAATCAGACCTTTACCGTCCCTGTCAATACGCTCGATCAGGTGATCTGGAATGTAAACCAGAATACCTCCGCTGGTAATATTTCCGCGGAAGTGACCTCGACGGGCGCGAATATCGTGGTAGAGCGTGAACTCTACTTCCAGTACAATCATGCCGAAACAGTCAGCAATGGTTTCCGTGTGGTTGGGCAAGGGGTGACTGATGTGATTGGGCAGGTCGGACCGGCTGCTATCAGTGCCTATACGTTTGCTGAAGGTTACAGCAACAATGGCTATAACGAATGGTTAACCTTGCAGAATCCAACGGCGACCGACGAGACGATTAGCGTAACAATGGTCAATGGCTATGGACGTGTTTATAAACCAGCACCCTTCCTGGTTCACGCGCACAGTCGCTACACAGTGGACGTGACAGCCCTGGTCCTGCAATCTATGGTGCAACCCGGCAACGATCATCGGGGGTATGAGGTGTCGATGACCGTGCTGACCAACACCGCAGGGGCGTACTTTGTGGCAGAACGCCCGATGTACTGGAACACTGGCACAGGTCCTGGTGGAACAGTTGGTGGCTCCGACGTAATCGGCTATACGGGGGCGTAGCACTCTGTTGATACCCATAGGGATGTATCTGACATTTGTTCCTATGGGTATCAACAATTTTTCACGCATCCAATGGTTTTATTCTATGCGAGACCAAGCTTTATGTTTCTTTTAACATTCTGGCAATTGATGATGTAGATGTTTCGCACACTGTATCGCAAATGTGTTCAGCTGATGGCAGCATGCCTTGACAAAACAACTTATTCCATGTTATAACCATAAATGTGAAACAACTGCATAGCTAAAAGCTGTGACGGGATGAGTAACAGGATATGTTCCTTGCAGAGAGTGAGCGATTGCTGAAAAGCTCATAGGTAAACACCCTGTGAATAAGAACCCTGACGCTGTGAGAAGAAATTGCCACGTGCAAGCGTGCGAAACTAGAACTCACCGGATGCCTCCGTAATTGGGTGTAACGTGTAATGATAACGTCTCATATAGTTATCATGTACATACCGAGGTTACTATCGAGAGATAGCAACGAACAAGGGTGGTACCACGAAAGATGCACAAGTTGCTCTTCGTCCTTTCACGAAAGGATTGAAGGGCTTTTTTATTTGCCTGAATATCTTATCTCACAATCCTATGAAGAATGTAAAGGCTATGACGGGACGAGTAGCAAGCCCTGTTCCATCCAGAGAGTGAGCGGTAGCTGGAAAGCTCACATGTGAACCCTTGCGAAGAAGAACCCAGAGGCCACGAGAAGAAATCGTTGCGCGCAAGCGTGCGAGATTAGAACTCGTCGGATGCCCCCGTAATCGGGCGTGACGTGTCTTACAGCAGAGTTCAATGCAGGCACGTGCCGAGGTGGTTAGCGCGAGTTGACCGCGAATGAAGGTGGTAACACGAAAGCGAGCGTAACGCTTTTCGTCCTTCCCAATGTGAAGGATGAAAGGCGTTTTTTAGTGGCAAAAATAGCAATGCAAAAGGAGTACACGCAGATGGCACAGGTAACACAGGTCGCGCAGTGTCCCGAATGTGAGGCCGAGGTTTCAGTTCAAGGCTTGATGGTTGGAGAGATTATCTACTGCCCTGACTGCAATGCCGAGTTGGAAGTGTTGAATGTTGAGCAACCTACTGTGGGCTTGGCCCCACAGGTAGAGGAAGACTGGGGAGAATAAGACGATGCGACTGGCTATTCTCACGTCACGAATTCGCGTAGAAGAAAAATTGTTGATAGAGGTACTGAAACGACGCGCAATTGACTTTGAGATCATTGATGATGGCGAATTGCTGTTTGACCTGACGCAGATGCCGGAGCGTTGGCGCGCTTTTGACGCTGTGTTGTGCCGAAGCGTGAGTCAATCGCGTGGGTTAGCCGTGTCGCATGTGCTAGAGCATTGGGGTCTTCCCGTTTTTAACACAGCGGCGGTCACGGCTCTGTGCAATGACAAACTGCTGACGACGTTGGCATTGCTGCGAGCTGGTGTTCCCACGCCACGCACGATGCTTGCTTTTGATGAGTCGCATACGATTGAGGGCATTGAGCAGCTTGGCTATCCGGTAGTTCTCAAGCCTATCACGGGTTCTTGGGGGCGTCTGCTGGCGCGCATCAATGACCGTGACGCGGCTGAGGCCGTCGTGGAGCATCAAGAGACGCTCGGTTCTTATCAGCACCATGTTCACTATGTGCAGGAGTATATCAACAAACCACAACGCGACATTCGTGCATTTGTTATCGGCAATCGTACTATCTGCGCGATCTATCGCAGCAGTGAGCATTGGGTTACCAATACAGCACGTGGAGCGGTGACGGCGAATTGTCCCGTAACGCCTGAACTCGACGAATTGTGCGTGCGTGCGGCGCAAGCAGTTGGCGGAGGCATCCTGGCAATTGATGTGTTGGAGGATGCCGAGCGTGGTTTCCTGGTCAATGAGATCAATGCGACAATGGAGTTTCGCAACAGTATTGCACCAACAGGTGTCGATATTCCCGATGAAATGCTCGCATACGTTGTCCAACAAACGCTAGGGACGCGCTTCAGCCCATCCACTGACGCTGATCTCTTGTGTCCAGTACGTGAAGAGGTGCTGCGATGAGTCGTGTACGTGTGGCAATTGTGGGCGGTTCTGGCTATACAGGCGGCGAACTGGCGCGGTTACTGCTCTTTCACCCACAGGTTGAGTTGACGCAGGTGGCATCGAATGGTCATGCGGGGCAATATTTGCATAGCATGCATCCCAATCTACGCAAGCTTTCAAGCATAAAAATGTGTCATCCCGACGACCTGACACCGTGTGACGCAATACTGCTGTGTCTACCACATGGCGTCTCAGCGGGCGTGATTGATCGCTATCGCCAACTTGCCCCACGTGTGATTGATCTCTCTGCCGACTTTCGTCTGCGTTCAGCCTCGCTATACGAGCGGTGGTATGGCGAGGAGCATGCGGCTCCGCAGGTGTTAAGCGAGAGCGTCTATGGTCTGCCTGAGCTGCATCGTGCCGAGCTGGCCGAGGCAACACTAGTGAGTGGGACCGGCTGTATGGCGACAGCCGCTATTCTGGCCCTTATCCCACTCTATCGAGCAGGTTTGGTTGATTTGCAGATGCCGCTGGTTGTGGACGCAAAAGTTGGTTCATCGGCTGCGGGTGCGACGCCAAGCCAGGGCAGTCATCATCCAGAGCGCAGTGGAGCAGTTCGCTCGTTCCAACCAACGGGTCATCGCCATACCGCCGAATTGATCCAGGAATTGGGTGGCGTCACTGGTGAGAAACAGCTCCAGCAGCGCATTGCCTTCTCCGCGACCTCGGTAGAACTGGTGCGTGGCATCTTGGTGACGGCACAGGTTTTCATGCGCGAACGCCTTGACGAGCGTGCGCTTTGGCGGGCCTATCGCGAGGTTTATCAGCGAGAACCATTCATACGCATCGTCAAGGAGCGCAACGGTGTCTATCGCTACCCAGAGCCGAAAATCCTGGCAGGCAGTAACTATTGTGATGTTGGTTTTGAACTAGACGCAGAGCAGCAGCGTGTGGTTGCCATTTCGGCCCTCGACAACCTGATGAAAGGCGCGGCTGGCAACGCAGTGCAGGCATTAAACTGTATGTTTGGTTGGGATGAGACACTGGGGTTAACATTCCCCGGTCTTCACCCTGCGTGATAAGGAGAGAAGAACATGACGCTTGTTGTGAAAATTGGCGGGGGTGCAGGAGTTGCCACAGCCGCGATTGTACAGGAAATTGCCACACTGGTTGCACGTGGAGAGCAGGTAGTTTTGTTACACGGTGGTTCGGACTTGACCAACACGCTTTCAGCACAGCTTGGGCATCCAGCGCGTATGATTACCTCTCCGAGTGGCATGGTCAGTCGCTATACCGATAGCGAAACGCTGCGTATCTATGCGATGGCGGTTGCGGGCCAGATCAATACCGAACTGGTTGCACACTTGCAGCAGCAAGGCGTCAATGCGATTGGTTTAGCGGGCGTGGATGGACGCTTAATGGTTGCACGGCGCAAAGCGGTCGTGCGTTCGGTCACGGAAGATGGACGCACGCAAATCCTGCGCGACGATCACACGGGACAGATCGAACAAGTCAATGCAGCACTGGTGCAGACATTGCTCGATCTGGGCTATACGCCCGTCATTGCACCCTTGGCTTTGAGCCACGAGGGTGAGCGTTTGAATGTGGATGGTGACCGCGCTGCTGCCGCTATTGCTTCGGCACTGCATGCCGATACGTTGGCAATTATGACGAATGTGCCCGGCCTGCTTGCCAATCCTGCTGATATCACCACGCTGATTGAGAATATTCCTGCTGATGCGCTGGACGAATATATGCACTATGCAAAAGGACGGATGCGCAAGAAACTGCTGGGAGCACAAGAGGCCTTGAGCGGTGGTGTCTCGCGTGTGTGCATTGGGAGCCAGTCGTTGCGCTCTGTCTTGAATGGTGTGGGTACAACGATTTTGACGCGCTCATTGGTTGGGACGGCAAGCGAAAGGAGCCATAGATGACCACATCGGGAGCGATGAATGCGATTATCGAACAAGAACAGCTCTATACGAGCGGTGTCTATGGCAAGCGACCTGTGGCTATTGTGCGCGGAAGCGGCGCGACGGTCTGGGATGCCGATGGGCACGAGTACATCGATTGTACGGCAGGGTATGGGGTAGCGAATATTGGGCACGCGCATCCAGAGGTTGCTGCTGCTATTGCAGCGCAAGCGCAACGCCTGATGACCTGTCCCGAAATGTTTTACAACGACGTGCGCGCTGATTTCTTGCAACGCTTGGCACAGATCACGCCAGCGGGCCTTGAGCATATCTTCCTTTGTAATAGTGGTACGGAGGCGATTGAGGGCGCGATCAAATTTGCGCGGCTCGCCACAGGGCGCACGGGCGTCCTCGCCACCTTGCGTGGTTTTCATGGACGCACGATGGGCGCGCTTTCTGCCACGTGGGAGCCACACTATCGCGAGCCATTTATGCCGCTCATGCCGAATTTTAGCCATGTGCGCTACAACGATCTGGCGGCTGCGGAAGCCGCGATCAGTGCGGAGACGGCAGCCGTGATTGTTGAAATTGTGCAGGGTGAGGGCGGCGTGCATGTTGGCACGGAAACATACTTGCAAGGGTTGATGCAGTTGTGCCGTGAACGCGGCGCGCTGCTGATTATCGATGAGGTACAAACGGGCTTTGGGCGCACGGGCCGTCTCTTTGCCTGCGAACAGTATGGTTTGCAGCCGGATATTTTGTGTCTGGCCAAATCGCTCGCTGGCGGTATGCCGATGGGAGCGGTTTGTCTTGGCCCACGAGTGATGGAGAGTGGGCGCATCACAAAAGGTGTCCATGGCAGCACGTTTGGTGGCAACCCCTTAGCCTGTGCTGCTGCGCTAGCAACGTTGACTATTCTGACACGCGAGGCGTTGTCGGAGCGGGCGGCACGGCTTGGGGCAATGGCATTAGAGCGTTTGCGCGCTATGCATGCGCCGCTTATTCGTGAGGTGCGTGGCCTGGGCCTGCTGATCGGGATTGAAATTCGTCAGCGTGTGCAACCGTATCTGGAGGCACTTGCGGCGCGTGGCGTATTGGCCTTGCAAGCAGGTTCTAACGTTATTCGCCTGCTCCCACCGCTTGTTATCAGTGAAGAGCAACTGATGCACGTTCTCGATGTGATTGAAGAGGTACTGACCACTGGTGTCGCGTCTGCGGCACGCACGCATAAGAGTGTCATTCAGCTTGAAACGCCGCAAATAACGCCGGAGCGGGCGGTCGCTTTGCTACAGAGCATGCTCAACATTCCGAGCTATTCCGGGCAAGAAGGCGCGTTAGCACATTTTATGGTGCAACAAGCACGGGAAATGGGTTTACATGCTGCTGTCGATGAAGCCGGCAATTTCATTGCCAGCACACACGAGGTGATTACTGAGGCGCAACCAGTCGTTTTGTTGGGGCATATGGACACGGTGCGTGGCACAATTCCTGTGCGCATTGAGGATGGTCTTCTTTATGGGCGCGGAGCAGTGGACGCAAAGGGACCGCTAGCAGCCTTTGTGTGTGCAACGGCGCGCCTTGCTCGTGCTGGCAGTGTGCAACGTCCGGTCGTCATTGTAGGAGCGGTCGAGGAGGAATCTGCAACCTCACGCGGGGCGCGCGCTGTCGTCAATCGCTATCAGCCGTTTGCCTGTGTGATAGGTGAGCCAAGTGGTAGCCAGGCTGTGACGATTGGCTATAAGGGCCGTCTGCTGGTCGAGTGTCATGTGACACGCCCCATGAGCCATAGCGCGGGCAATGAACAGCATAGTACGGAGATCGCGGCTGCGTTCTGGGAGCGTGTACGTGTGCATGCCGAGCAATGGAACAGCGCACATGCCGCCAATTCCGCCTTTGCCTCGCTGATGCCCTCGCTACGTAGCATCACCAGCGACCATGCTGAAGGTATTGATGAACGGACCGACCTACTGATCGGCTATCGCCTGCCACCGACATATGCTATAGCCGTCCTGCGCTCGCAGTTAGAAGAGTGGGCGAACGAGAGCGGTATAGAGATCAGCTTTTCGGGCGAGGAGGCACCTTTCCAGACAACACGCACGACAACGCTAGCGCGTGCATTTATTCGCGCAATTCGTGCAACGGGCTACCAAGCAACCTTTAAATACAAGACAGGAACTTCGGATATGAATGTGGTTGGGCCGGTCTGGGGCCAGCATATTGTTGCTTATGGTCCTGGTGACTCGCGTCTTGACCATACACCACAAGAGCATATTCGCTTGGATGAGTATGTTCACGCGCTAGACGTGCTTGAACAGGTATTACGTGAAATGACATTTATACCGGCAGCGCAGCAGGTAGTAGGGACGCGACTCATCGCGTCTGTTGAGGAGCGTGTGTGATGCAATCAGTTGCTATTCTTGACTCAACCCTGCGCGAGGGCGAACAGTTTACGAATGCATATTTTAGCAATGAGCAGCGTTTTATGGTTGCACGTATGCTAGATGCACTGGGCGTCCCATTGATTGAAGTGCCTTCGCCGATTGCCTCGCCAGAGACACGTGAGGCCGTTGAGGCTCTGTGTGCATTACGGCTTAATGCGCGCTTCCTTGCCCACGTGCGCTGTGTCGAAGCGGACGTAGAGGCCGCGCTGGCCACTTCTGTCGATGGTATTAACCTGTTCTATGGCACATCGAAAGAACTACGTGCCTTCAGCCATGGACGGCAGATTGAACAAATGATTGCCGATGCCGTGCCGCTGATTCGCCGCATTCGTGCCGCTGGTCGCTATGTGCGCTTCTCTGCCGAGGATGCCTTTCGGAGCGATCTGGTAGACCTGCTGACCATTTTTGATGCCGTGGTCGAGGCGGGCGCACAGCGTATCGGCTTGCCCGATACGGTCGGGATTGCCACACCCCGTCAGGTTGAACGCCTGGTTCACCTATGTACGGAACGCTATCCGCAGGTAGGTATTGAGTTTCACGGACATAACGATACCGGTTGTGCGATTGCCAATGCCGTTGCTGCCCTGGAAGCGGGCGCAGACTGTGTGGATGTGACTGTGATGGGCATTGGTGAGCGCAACGGGATTACCTCGCTTAGCGGTTTGATTGCGCAGTTGTATATTCATCACCCTGAGCAATTGGCGGGCTATGACCTGACGCAACTGGCCCCGCTCGACCAATTTATGGCACGCTGTCTTAACCTGCCTATTCCATTTAATATGCCAATTACCGCCAGTAGTGCTTTTACGCACCGCGCGGGTATCCATACCAAAGCTGTATTGCAAAATCCACGTGCCTACGAGATTCTCGATCCGCGAGATTTCGGGCTATCTCGTCAGGTTGATCTTGGCTCACGTTTCACCGGACGGCATGCCGTTGGCCATCGTGTGGCCATGCTGGGTCTGCACCTGAGCAACGATGAGATCACCGTTTTGACGCACGCCCTGAAAGCCCGTGCCGAACGTGGTTCACTCTCTCAAGAAGAGGTTGACGTCTTTATTCAAGACTGGTGTCTGACATCACCCACCAACAAATAAACACTTTCATTCTCCGCACTCACGTGCGTGCAGGGGGGGAGTTTGTCGAAATTTTCATGTAAAAAGAGTAATAGTATATTTTGTGTAGATAAGAAAGGGAACACGAGCATGGGAACGCTAGCTGAAGAGATTTTTAGTCACAAACTGGGACGTACCGTTGAGCAGGGTGAGACCATTGTGGTTGATGTTGATCGCGTGATGAGCCATGATACGACAACGCCGCTGGCAATGCAGGCTTTTCGTAAACTGACTGGTCCTAGTGGTGGGCGTGTGTTTGACGCAAAACGCTCGCATATTGTCTTTGACCATATTATTCCTGCCGCGACGATTGCCGCAGCAACATTACATCGAGACATTCGCACGTTCGCCCAGGAACAGGATATCTCGATTTTGCAGGAGGGTATCTGCCATCAGGTGATGCCGGAACATGGCTATATTATCCCCGGGGATGTGATTGTGGGCGCGGATAGCCACACCTGCACCTATGGGGCGCTTGGTGCTTTTGCAACTGGGATGGGTTCAACCGATATTGGTGTGGCCTATGCAACGGGACGCACGTGGTTTCGCGTTCCTGCGACGATTAATGTGCATATGACGGGCAAACTGTCGCATGGTGTCTATGCCAAAGATGTGACATTGGACATGGTCCGGCGTATTGGCGTCGATGGGGCGAACTACCGCGCATTGGAATACACGGGTGAAGTGATCGAGGGCATGTCGGTGAGCGAGCGTTTCACCTTCTGCAATATGGCAATCGAGATGGGCGGCAAAGCGGGCTTGATTGCTGCTGATGAGACGACTCGTGCCTGGCTACATGGGCGCACTGAGCGTGAGTATCCGATGTTGCAGGCACATAACCCACGTTATGAGCGCGTGGTTGAAATTGATGTCTCACATCTCCAACCCTCAGTTGCTTGTCCGCCAGATGTCAATAATGTTGTGCCAGTTTCTGAGGTTGAGGATATTCAGATCGATCAGGTGTTCCTGGGTACCTGCACAAATGGACGACTGGACGATCTCGCTATCGCGGCTGAAATTCTGCGTGGCAAAACCATTCACCCGCGCACACGCATGGTTGTTATTCCTGCTTCACGTACAGTCTATCTGGAAGCGATGCGTCTTGGCTATCTGGAAATCTTCGCGCAGGCGGGGGCCTCGGTTGGCACACCCGGTTGTGGGCCGTGCATTGGCCGCCACTTTGGGGTATTGGCTCCGGGCGAGCGTGCATTGACCACCATGAACCGCAACTTTACCGGACGTATGGGTGACCCCACCTCTGAGATTTACCTGGGCAGTCCCGCCACCGTTGCGGCAACCGCTCTGACTGGACATATCACCGATCCACGCAATTTCCTGTAATGCTGAGATACTAGAGAACGAAAGAGAGCTAAAAACCGATGAGCCGTGTCTGGATGCTTGGTGACAACATCAATACCGATGTGATTATCCCTGGACGCTATAATGTAACGACTGATCGCGCACAGTTGGCGCGTCACTGCTTGTGTGAGATACTGCCCGCGTTCGCGCAACAGGTGCAGGTGGGCGATGTGGTGATGGCAGGTCACAATTTTGGGTGTGGCTCTTCGCGTGAGCATGCCCCAACCTCAATTCAGGCGTGTGGCGTACACGTTGTGATTGCGCGTAGCTTTGCACGCATTTTCTATCGCAATGCTGTGAATATTGGCCTGCCCGTGTTGGTATGCGAGGAGGCCGTGCTTGCCAGTCATGATGGCGATCAGATCGAGGTGGACCTGAGCAGTGGCAGTATTCGCAACATGACGACGGGGCAGACCTTTCAATCCGAGCCATTAGACCCGTTTGTGGCACGCATTGTGGCTGCTGGTGGGATCATCGAATATATTCGCCAGGAAGGAACATTGCGCTAATGTATCGCTATCTTCCCGTAACGGGAGCGGAGTCTATGCCACCGACCGTGTGCGTGATTGCGGGCGATGACGCAGCTCCAGAAGTAGTGCGTCCCACCGTTGAAATCTTGCGAGAACTCGCTCCAAGCATTCATTTTGAGGAGGCGATCAGTGGGCGTGAGGCGATAGCGCGCACGGGAGAGGCCTTTCCTGCTGAGACCCGCGCCGCTATTGATGCTGCCGCCTGTACAATCTTTGGTGCGAGTGGTGGCCCTAGTCGACCCATCTTGTGGTATCTGCGCTGGGGCAAGCAGACCGCTGTCAATATTCGCCCTGTGCGCTGGTCGCCTGGCTATCGTAGCCCGATGCTCCATCCTGAGCGCATTGACTATGTGATTGTGCGTGATAACCTGGAAGGCATGTATCCGCCACGCGAGGGTGATCTAAAAGAACTTTCCCAGCTGGCAAGTAGTGCTTCCTGGTGGCAAACGCCGCCAACGGATGTCGAAGGAAGCTATGCTGTACGTGTCAACACGGATGAGCAAGCGCGGAGGATTGCTCATGCAACCTGCGAACTGGCTTTGCAACGACAGGCTGCTGGCTATCCTGGGCGGGTGACGCTAGGGGCGAAATATTCTATTCTGCCCCGCACCGATGGGCGTTTCCGGGCAATTGTGCGTGAGACTGTGCAACAGTATGCGAGCTTGAGCTATCAGGAATTTCTGATTGATGATCTGGCGCGCCGCTTGATTGCCGAACCGGAGACACTCGATGTCGTGGTGATGGGCAATGAACACGGTGATATCCTTGCGGATGCCGCCAGCGGCACGATTGGTGGGCTGGGTCTGGCTCCCAGTGGCTGCTATGGTGAACAGTATGCCTATTTCGAGCCTGTTCATGGCTCGGCCCCGGACCTTGTTGGCAAAGGTGTGATCAACCCGACTGCCATGTTACTTACCGGTACGTTCCTGTTGAACTATTTAGGTTCTGACGAGCAAGCTCATCGTCTGGAGCAAGCCATCGCCGCTGTCTATCGCGATGGCAAGACGCTGACCGTCGACCAGGGTGGGAAGGCCACGACACGCGACTTTATGGCCGCTGTCCGTGAGAAGCTCTAAAAGCAAAAGAGCTGCCGATGGGGAGCGATCAATCGCTTCCCACCGGCTTTAATTTAGGCTTCTATTAGCTCGAGCGTAACTTCATAGGAGAGTGCAGGGGCGTTGCCAGTGGCCAGCGGAACCTGTTGTACATGTAGATCGGGGACACTTTCGGCATAGGCATCGATGTGGACGGCGATAGGCGTGCCGTTGAGCGGATCGCTGTAGAGGACGGTCCCACCTGTCGAATGGCTGTAAGAAGAACGCAAAGCGTCGCGGTATTGCTGTCCCGTCAGGCTCGTTGGTGTGCCATCATAACGCAGCAGGTCGTTTTTGCACAAGATGACCAAGCTCCAGGCGCGCCGTCCGGGACCCAGGTCCACATAGGAGAGCGTCCCGTCAGCACGTGTTGTGGCTTTGCGAATGCGTGGTTGCTTCATATGGTATGAGCCTGCTTTGACAAAGTAGCCCGTGCCATCGAGGATGATCTCACAATCCACACCAATTGTTGCCATTAGAGCTGCTCCTCGTTCATGGTGCGTTTTGTGCTGTTGGTCCGCTTTTTGCTGGCCATGCCGCGTGTTGTTTCCTGCGCGTTGTTTTCCGTGCTGCCTTGAATGCGTGTATTGGAGACACAACTGCCATCGAGATGGTCATGGATGCTCACGGTATCACCATCGACTTTTACCTGGATGCCGCGTCGGCTCAGGGAGGCGCATACGGTGTTGAGTACGTGGTTGAGCTGCACGTTTTCTTTTTCTAGCGCGATAACGCGATCTTGCAAAGCGTGTATCTCGCTCTGAAGAGCCGTGATGACACGCTCTTGTACCTCGTTTGCCGTTTTTTCAAAGCCCTGGCGATAGGCTACAAAGCCGCCCACGATCAGGCAGAGTGTGATGAGGAAGTTTAAGAGCGTCAAAGGTTCTAACATTGTGTGTAATCCCTTCTTATAGTCTTGGCCAGCGCACAGGAACATCACCCCAGTGTAGGCTAGTTCCATAGGCGAAGTCGCGTTGTTGCTTAATCTCTAGCAGACGGCTCTCGAATTGCGCATGACGAACCTGGGCGGTGGCAAGCCAGGACGTGGGGATGTGCGTATCGTCGAGACGGTCATGCAGTGCGCCATCCTGAAAATCAAAATTGTCGTTGGTTGGAACCTGATAGGCGAGTATCGCGTATGTGCTGGCTCCTAGCACGATGATGTCGCGGTGTACTTCGGGGATGGTTGAGCCATTGCTGTCGAGCTGATGTTTGGTTGCGTAGAAGATGCGCATAATCTGGTTTGTGTCCTGCGGAACTTCAACATTTTTGAGTTTGAGCGTAAAGCTGGGTGCATTGGCTCCGACAGGGCTGAGGCCGCTTCCAATAGCTCCCTGCGCTCCCTGGTTGCCGCCAGCGGCCAGGGCTGTGCTGCTATCAAACAAGTTGGAGTATTCAGCGAAATCGCACTCACGTGGGGGCCAGAGCATCACGCCCGACGTGTTGATGCTGGGGACTGGTGGACGCCCTGTGAGTGTGCTATCGGGTGCGTTATCGCTGTAGCTGCTCGTGCTGTTGTTTTGGAGTGTTGTTAGCAGGTAGAGCGTGTTGCCACCCGCGAGCGTGCGGTAGAGGTTGCGTCCGATCACCGTGTTTGTTGCCGCGGTTGGTAGGGTTGTCGTGGTGGGAGCGAGCGGGATAGCGGTGAGCAGTACGGCCTGGTTGCCGCTGCTCGTGGTCAGCGTGCAGGGTAGCGAAGGCGTCGTTTCGCCACCTTGCGTTAAGAAGGTGACTGCATATTGATACGTTCCGATCCCCAGCGTGCTGCCTGCCTGGGCATTGGCCACGGGAGCCGTTGCGGGAGCGGTGAAGGCTGAGCCATAGGCCTGCAAGGGATAGATGATGCGCTCAAGCCACCAGACGGGATAGCTGGCGTTCCAGGAAGTGGGATAGGGATAGGTGCGCTGGTAAGGCTGTGTGGGCATATCGATATAGACGATGTTTGGGTAGTATTGCGAATAGCGATCTACGGCCTTGTCGATGGCGCGGTCAATATCGCTTGTGGCCCAACGCGGACTACTGCTACCAACAGGATCGAAGAGGTCCTGGCGCACTAGTGTTTCGACATCGGAAAGCAACATGGCATATTCCTCTACATGACGTAGCCATACGTGTATAAAGTGACAATACAGGTTCCACCAGTCGCCTTGATATCGATGCGGCCTGCGTTATCGACTGCCAGCACGCCCTCACCGTTGAGGTAGCTGCTGGCGATGGCGATATTGCCAAGCGAGGAATAAGCTGTGATATCGCTCGCTCCGTGTGGCGCGAGCTGGATAAAGGCCCCTGCACTGCTGCTGGTGAAAAAAGCCTTATAAAGGACGCCGAGGATACCTGCGGGAATGTTGGATGCACCGCCGATCATGCTGAAGGTCTGCACGCTCGCAGCGGGAATGGAGACATCGTAGATTTGCTGATAGCCTGTGAGTAGTGTGATGCGCCCAGGGGCAGGGCTTGGGAAACCGCTGGAGCCATTGGCGAAAACGGCAAGCACCACGGCATCCTGCGGGTTATGCTCGTCGAAGAAAAGGACGGCACATAACGCACCCGCACTGGCTGATGTGCTATCGAGCGTGTTAGAGACGGCAATGCCTGAGAGCGTGTAGGATGTAGCTTCGAGGAAGAGGACCGATGCGGTGTAGCTTGTGGGATAAAAAGCTTGCAGAATACCGCGTTTGATGAGCATGATTATACGGTCACTTTCTGCCGTAAAATCCTGTAGAGACTGATTTATCATATCTTTACAGGATTTTATGACAATGTACGAAAATCAGGCGTCGTCGCTGGCAGAACCAGGGTTTGCGATGGTATCTGCTCCTGTGCCAGCATGGAAGCTCGTTGCCGTGTATATTGTGCCGAGCAAGGCATTGAGATTGGTGGCGATAGTGGCGAAGGTTTGCGTTGCCGACGGGTCAACGCGCACGAAGGTGCCATCTTGTGGCAAGGTGCCGTCGCTGGCAAGCTGCACAATTGCCAGTGTACGTGGGTTGAGGTAGGAGCCGATGGGGGCAACAGAGCCGCCATTATAGCGTCCGTAAGTCAGTTCAAGTAGGTCTAGCATGAGGAATTCCTCCAGTGGAATGTAGAACTTGAGATCAGAATTCGATGCCTTTCATCGCCGCGATCCAGGTGTTCGCTGCGGGTGAGTTGAAGAAGAGCAGCAGGCCAGTTGCGTTGCCCTTGGGTAGGATGTAGACTGCGTTGTTCGTGAGCAGGTCGGCAATGGTGTAATTGCCTGCCGACTGCATGCCTTCTAGCAATGTATTCGTTGCGGGCGGCGTCAAGTTTGTGTTGGTATAGCTGGCGGACGCACTGCTAGTCTTTGCGGAGCTGAAGAGCGTATTGGTGACGCCTGCCGCACTGCCGAGCGCGGGGTCTACGCTTGTGGGAACGAGGTAGAACATGGCGTAGCCACTGTAGAAAATTTTGATTGAGTAGAGCAGGATGCTCTTGCCAGAGGTAGCGGGGTTGAACACTGAGAGGCCCAAGTTGACGTTGCTGGCGGGGCTTTGCAACTGTCCGCTCGTATAGACGAAGCCCTGACCTAGCAGGCTGTAAGCGCGCACGTGATCGGCAACTGCAACGGGTGTGTTGGCACTAGCGGAGACCAGTAGATTGCCATATTGATCGAAAAACATGTGACACCTTCTTTCCTGCCCTAACTGCGAAGCAGTAGACGGGCTAGCGTCGTAGGGCATGATAGCGACACCTTTGTTTATATGCCGCGATAGAGACCGCGATAATCGACGACAGTGCCGCCATATTCGTGGCGAATTTTGTACGAGATGGCATCCTGTGTAAAGTTGAGGCCGAAGAGCGGCTGGTCTTGAATAAAGAGGGCGGGGTTAATCTGTCCGCCCACGAAGCCGATCTCAATGGTGTCAACCTCGCGTGGATCGGCAATCAGAAACCATTGTGTTGTATTGCTCAGTTGCGGTGCGACAATGGGCATGACATAGCCGAGCATGGGGTTGATATCGTTATTATTTGAGCCTGGCACGCCGGCTGACTTGGTGGCAACCATCGCCTGCCATTCTAGTTCGGGCGGGACGATCAGGAAGCGTGGGCGTAGGCCAATGCGCTTGCCGGCGTAGTTGGTTTGTTCACGCATGGCCGTGACGCCCGACTGCATCGCGCTGGTCGCCAGGGCGGCGGCTCCCAGATTGGTGTGCGGTGCGGCAGTCGTGAAGAGCGTGCTACCATCGTAGATTACTGGATTCGTGGAGAGGAAGCCATAGACAAACTCTGCCAATGTGTAGGCAGCTGCGACTGCCAGTTTGGTAGGGATTTGTTTGATGGCTTGCAGATCATCGTTGACGATGGTTTCACGTGAGACGGTCACCAGATTCCCACGTTTTTGTGGCACATAGGTTGCCGCGCTATCAGTCAGCGTAATGGTCGAGTAGGCAGTATCCTCGGCGACAATGGCCAGTGAGCTGAATGCTCCCAGACGCACGCGGCTCTGCTGCTTGAAGTCACGAATGGGCACGATGCTACAGAATTTTTGCCACTCTGCGGGCCATGCCTGATAGTCTTTCAACAGGCGTTTGTTCATCGATGTGCCGAGCAGGTAGCTAAATGAGGCGGTTGTCGTGTCGGCCTCGGAGATGCGTCCGATAGGAGCATGTTCGGAGACGCGGATGCTGCCTACCACCGAGCGATCAGAGAAGCTGCTCACGCTGGCATCACCTGTAACACGGGCATAGGCTTCACGGATACTGCTAAAGCCGCGAATGGGGCCGAAGCGGCTGCTGTCGATTTCCAGATCAAACATGCGGTCAAAGGCTGCTTGCACCTTCTCAGACTCCGTGACCACCTGTCCAAGCGTGGGTTTCTCATACGTATTGCCGCGCACAAGGCCCTGCGTGCTGAGAGCGGCCAGTAGGGTACTTTGAGCGGTGATCTCGGCTTCAATCTCGTTGCTCTCGACGATGCGGCCCGCGAAGCGACGGCGCACATCGCTTTGCGCAACTTCTGGCAGTGTGGATTCGAGCAGGCGGCGTTCGAGTGTCAATTGGGCACGTTCCAGTTGAAGATCGTGTAGCAGGGTGTTGATCTGCTCTTGTTGTGTGAGAATGGGCGCAGGTGCATTGGAGGTGGTTGAAAGTGTGCTTTCTGTACTGACAGGCGTAGCAGGCAGAAGGAGATGTTCTTCTTGAGCATTGAGATGGTCCATAGCTGATGCTCCTTGTTGATGTGCATGGAGAATGCGCTGAAATGTGCCGCCAGCGGAGGGGCGTGTCACGATATCGCAGGAATTGAGCGTGATGACGTGTGTGACCTCTCTGGCTTTTGTCGTTTCATTAAGTTGCCATTGAGCGATGATGTCGATGGAGAGGCCGATGAGGTTGGCACGACCGAGCTGAATGGCTTCGCGGATGATCGACCAAAGCCAGGAGGCCGCTTCCAGAATGTGCAGCGTGGCTTCGACGCGCCCTGCTTGCCCAGCAATAGGGGCGATGTAGTGGGCCTTGTGATAGAAGCCGACGACATCGCGCACGCTCCTAGTGAGCTGATCGGGACTCGCAGCATGGTCAGCATAGGCATGTGCCCCTTCGAGGAGCGGCATGATAGCTTGTAACGTGGCCTCGCTATAGCTATAGCCATTTTTGCTAGTGCCGCCCTGAATGACGATGACAGTGACTTCGTGGCCACTCTGGTCAGGTTGCTGGGCCTCACTGATCTGGCCTTGCAGTGTCAGTAGGATTGTAGGAGCAGTGGCAAGGGCTGGCGTGTTCATTGTGCTTCTTCCTGCTCTTGCTTTGTCTGCTGAAGGCCCTGTATGAGTAGCGTGAGGTGGCGAGCCATCGTTGTGTTATCGCCCTGCTGGTCCATTTGCACGGCGGGATACCTTTTGTCCGCGATCAATTGCACCAGTGGTGAGGCATCCAGTACGGAGAGCGCGGACGGGTCCAGGTCGCCGGGGCGGTCCTGCATTGTGGTTGCTGGAGTCAGCTCTGGCCGGTCTGGCACAGATGTAGTGGGCCAGCTTGGCTGATGGATGATCGAGAGGGCATAGGGCAATTCGTTGGGAGAAAGCGTGGGTATGAGCGGGTCTGGAAGATTGGCGGCAATATACGTCAAGCCAGGCGTTGCTAGCTCGGCATCTTGCAGCGGTGGCGTGCTGAAATCGGGTAGGCCATAGTCGGGTGTATTAGTGAACGTGGCGGGGGGGGTTGGCTGGCTGAGCTGTTGTGGCGAGGGAACGCCCAGGCTGCCAGCAAGGTTGAGATTATAGAAGGGTTGTGTGGGTGTCAAGCCCAGGCGGTCGAGATCAGTGGGGTCTTGCATGGTGTGGCTCCTGTGATGATGAGGATGTGCGTGAGGAAGAACGGATTTTACGTTGTGGCGACATGTTCTGTCTAGAACAACTATACTTGCTTGTTTGCCAGATGTCAAGTGTTCTGCATACCCTTCAGGAGCAGGTGATCTGTGCCGACACATATAGTGGACGATGTGTTGTTTTGTACATTATCTGCAAGGAGGCTCAATGACTACTCCTCTCGCGCCTGTCTATCCTAATAACGAACCGTTGCCGTATGCCTCACCCTTTATTCTGCAACAGGAGCGAGATACGGCATCGCCCGATAAAGATATACATATGCCAGAACTTCCCTTACCCAAAGTCGTGCGTATGCGCGACCTGGTGGCGTTATGTATTTTTACCCTGGTCTTTGTGGCAAATGCCAGCGGCGTACAATTTGGTGGACCAGCGGCATTTACCTATTGGGCTATTGGACTGCTGACTTTTCTCCTGCCAATCGCCTATGTGACAAACTGGTTGGCGCGCCACTTTCCGGGAGCTGAGGGACCATATCGCTGGGTGACAGTGGTTTTGGGCGAAAAATGGGGGTTCATCTCAACTTTTTGTATCTGGTTAGCTGGCATGTTGGGAACCGTTGCCGCAGTTGATGCGTGTATTCTGCTGCTAGAAAATACGCATCCACGCATTGTAAACTCGCCACTGACTGACGCTCTTGCCATTGTGGTCGTCCTGGCGTTGGCGACACTGTTGGCCTTGTTGCCGTTGCGCTGGCTGCGCCATGTTTTCGTTGTGGTCGCGTTGATCTACCTGAGTGTATCTCTGTTGTTGGGCTTTGCGGGTATCTGGTGGCTCCGTATGGGCCATCATGCGGCTATTGCATTCATGTCATTACAAGCCTGGATGCCTGCAAAAGCAAATTTTGGTGTTGGCGGAATCGTCGTGCTGGCCTTGTTGGGTGTCGATATTCCAATGATCTTGAGTGGTGAATTGCGTACCAAGACAGGCCGTACTCGCTCGGCTGGGAGGTATGTCTGGTGGGGGGCAGCTCTCTCGTTTGTGGCCTATATTGCGCAAACTTTTGGTATTATGGTGGTTGTGCCATCTGCCCTGGCTGGTGGCAACAGTGCTGCAATCCTAACTATGAACAGTGTCTTTGGCCCTTTGAGTGGAACACTTATCAATAGCACCTTTGTGTTGTGCTATCTGCTGATTATTACTACGTACCTGTTCTTATTTGCACGTTTCTTGGTAGTTCTCGCGCATCATCAACGTCTGCCTATCCAACTAACACGTCTCAATCAGCATGGTGTTCCCGTCTTGAGTATTGTGGCGCAATGTGTGTTTGTCTTACTTAATGCACTCCTGGCCTATGTGGTTGTGCCAGATTTTCTTGCCGTTTTTGCGCATATCACGAATGTCGATAGTGCCCTATATAACGTGATTCAGGCGGTTGTGAGTGTGCTGTGGACAGGGTATAGTGTGCAATTGATGTTCTTACCTTATTGGGCGGTACATCGGCGCAAAATGCGGGACCCTATCACGCGCACGCAACGTCTTTTTCTCGGAGGGATTGTGGTAATCGGCGGCATTGCCGCACTGATTGGTATGTGGGAAACACTGTTTAATTCGTGGATTCCCGCGCAATTGCCGAATCAGACATGGTTTTTTCTGATTGTGGGGATCACCTTGCTTTCACTGCTGGCGGCATGGATTGGTAGCGAGTTGCCTCGTATGTATGCGCTTTTACACGTACAGCGTTCGCTGCATCAGCAAGAAATGGGCCTGCGCTCCGAACTGCAAGACGCCTATCATGAGCAGGAAGTCCTGGTTTTGCAGCAAAAAGAGTTATTGAACGAATTGGATCGCCTCTACCGCGAGCAACAACTGGCGGCTGTGACGGATGCTGTAACAGGTTTGCCGAATCATCGGGCGATTATGAGCAGGCTAGACGAGGAACTGGCGCGCTGCGAGCGGATCCGCGAGGGTAAAAAAGAAGGTCTCTTTGACGGGTGCGCAGTGCTGTTTGTTGATTTGGACCATTTTAAACGCATCAATGATACCTGGGGCCATCGGGCTGGTGATGCCATTCTGCGCGAGGTTGCGAGTCGCTTGCGTTCGGTTTTGCGTCTTGAAGATTTTGTAGGACGTTACGGCGGGGAAGAGTTCGCGATCATCCTGATTGAGACGGAGATTAGCCAGGCGATGCAGATTGCTGAGCGTTTGCGCCTGGCAATCGCGGATAAAGCGTGTATCTGGCAGTCGGAGGATGGCGAAAGCAATACGCCGATTGCCGTGACGGCGAGCATGGGCGTGGCTCTCTATGGGCTGCATGGCGTGACACGCGAAGAACTGATCGAACGAGCTGATGCTGCAATGTATATTGCCAAGCATAGTGGGCGCAATCGTGTCAGTATTGCAGATCTTACTGAGGGTGTAGCCGTCGAAGAGGCGCAGAGCCGGGCGGCAGAGATACCCGTGGGGCGTGTTGTTACTGCAACCGTTAACGCGCTGACCGCAGCGGCCTCAGCTCATGATGGCGACACGGATGCACACGCGCATCGTATGGTCTGGTTAGCCGAGGAGACCGCTCGTGCGATGAATCTCTCGGAAGATGAAATTCATCTTGTGCGGCTGGGGGCATTACTGCACGATATTGGCAAAATTGGCATTCCCGATGCGATTCTACACAAACCTGGCCCGTTGACCTCAGATGAGTGGAGCGTCATGCGGCGTCACCCTGAGATCGGGCAATATATTCTGCAACAGGCCGGTGGCATTTTTGCAGCACTGGCGAATGTTGTTGTAGCCCATCACGAACGCTGGGATGGTGCAGGCTATCCGATTGGTATTAAGGGCTATGAGATTCCCCGTCCGGCTCGTATTCTGACAGTGATCGACTCGTTTGATGCGATGATCTCGCCACGTGTGTATAAAAAACCGCTGTCGGTGCAAGCAGCCCGGAGCGAATTGTTGCGCTGTGCGGGTAGCCAGTATGACCCGGAGGTTGTCACCGTCTTTCTTCAGGTTCTTGACGGTATCGAGCAGGTAGCCCAGGAGAAACTCTTGCCTCACATTGTTGATAGCTCTGCCGCGATGGAGCATGAACTTGGGAAATCGTAAGGCTGTGATTCGGCAACGGAGCGCAAAAACGGTGGCGTATTCAGCATAAATGCTAACAGGAATGCACAGCGGACGGTAGAAGAACTTAAGAAAAATAAGAAGGGTTAGAATACACAAAGAAGAGAAGTATTGTGGTATTTTTCGGCCTTCATTGGCGTTAATATAGGTATCTACTACTTACAAAAGAAACGTGTGTCATGAGTCTCTGGGAAGTTGTGCATCTACATGAAGGGGTGAAGCATATGCTGCCAATGTTGCATGAGCATAGCAATGTGGCCTATGGGGATAGCGTGTCAGAGTGCGTTAGTATATTACCATGTACTGCACATCTTTCTAAACGCGCATCGCAGACACTCAATATGCTGTTGCATGAATTGTTGTTACACGATGCTGATGTCTATCAACACTGCTTACGCATGGTAGATTTGGCAGAACGCGTGTGCGTGCATATGGGAATGACACGCCAGGAACGAGAACTCACTGGCCTGGCAACGTTGCTGCACGACATCGGCAAAGTCGGTGTCGCCGGCACTATCCTGCACAAGACGACAGGCCTGGATGACAACGAGTGGATGAAGATACGTCGTCATCCAGAAATTGGCTCGCGCATGTTGATGGCGCATGGTGGTGTATTCGCACGGATTGCCCCTTTTGTGCGCGCGCACCACGAGCGTTGGGATGGCGGTGGTTATCCATATGGTCTGGCAGGCGAGGCCATCCCGCTGTCGGCACGCATCGTTACGGTTGTGGATGCCTATGACGTGATGGTCTCGTGTCGAGCATATAAATCCTCTGGTACATACGAAGAAACCTGTGTTGAACTGGCACGTTGTGCCGGTAGCCAGTTTGATCCCCAGATTGTGCAGGCCACTCTGCGTGTCCTGGGCTGGCTACCAGTGATGGCAAACTTTGAGCTTACCTGGATGTAAAGGCTAATTTATCAGGCAAGATCGCGTAAGAGATGCATCTGGATAGGCTGACGTAGCGTGCGCAGTGCTTTGACCTCGATCTGGCGAATGCGCTCGCGGGTCAACTTGAAATGAAGGCTCACTTCCTCTAGGGTATGACAATAGCCGTCGTGTAGCCCGTAGCGCAATTCGATGATCTGGCGTTCACGCTGACTAAGCGTTTCGAGTGCATTATTGATCTGCTCGCGTAATGCCTGATGTGTAACGGCCTCAGCAGGCGCAGTTGCCTGGGTGTCTTCAAGCGTATCGGCGAGGTGATACTGCTCGTCATCAAGTAATGGAGCATCGAGCGAAATCGGAAGTTCGGCCATACTATGTAGCTCAATTACCCGTTCTCGTGTGACTTTAAGGGCGCATGCGAGTTCGTCATAGGTAGGTTCGTGTCCCAGTTCCTGGTATAATTGACGGGTGACCCGTTTCATTTTGTAAATAAGTTCCATGATATGCACGGGAATATGAATAGTATGGGTATGTTCGGCAACAGCCCGACTGAGAGCCTGACGAATCCACCACGTGGCATAGGTACTAAAGCGAAACCCACGTGACGGATCAAATTTCTGGGCTGCTCGAATCAAGCCGAGGTTGCCTTCCTGTACCAAGTCGAGCAGCGAGACACCATGATTGCTATAGCGTTTCGCCATGCTAACTACCAGGCGCAGATTTGCCTCAATTAAACGGCGTAAGGCATCATGATCGCCTGCCGCGACCCGTCGTGTGATCTGGGCCTCTTGCTCCGCGTTGAGTAAGGGATAACGTCCAATCTCACTGAGGTACTGGCGAATGGCATTATCTGTTTCGTAGTCGCTTGTGTTTTCCTCTTCTTCGAGTACATTTTCTTCTTCGAATGTGCTATCATGCTCGTGTACTGTTCCTGAGTCGGGGGTCGATTCGTTTGCTTGTTCTCTCTCGCCCTCGTGCTGCGTTTTGGCTGTCTTGGCCTTGCCCGACTTGTGTTTACTGTGGATGCTTTCGTTCTCTATCGAGAGACGCCTCATCTGCATTGGCGGCTTAAGGCGTGATGCTGTGTTTTCTGCTCCTAAAGTGCTAGCAAATGGGACGATGCCTGCGCGGCAACTCACCACTTCCATCTGTTCTACCATGGCTACCATATACCTACTCCTCAATTCTGAAAATCCCTTCTTTTGCGACCTGATGCGCAACATAGACGCATCGTGTCGTTGGTTGAGATTTCAACACTTCCACAACTTGGTAACCGGAGACAAGGCTGTCAGTGCCACTTGTAATGATCAATAGCGGCCTAACAATCCCTTTACACCCGAAAAAATTTCGGATTTCTCCCCCCATTTATCTATACATGCAAGAAGTGTGCCAAAGACGCATTCACTGTTTTGCATCGCAATCTCGCGACCTATACGGTTGGCATAAAAAAGCCTGTAGAGCCTGTTGCTGTATTTTGCACTCCTTTTTCCTCGTGAGAATATATTTGCTTGTACGTTTGCCTGAAAATGAGAAATTTTACACAGTGCTGCGAAAAAATCCGCACTTGTTGTTAGCACGGTGAGGTTGCAGGATAGGCCCTGTGGAAAAAAGGGCGAAAACGTTCTTGCTATGCGTTCATTTCTGCTAGAGGTGCTTATAAGGGCGGGTATAGAAGATGTTGTGTCTTGGCAATAGAGCATAAAAGGTAGTGTCTGGTATGCAGAGAGAATGGATAGCGAGAGCAATCGTGTCAGAACAACAGGGTTTTGAGGAGCAGGTTGCCTATGGGCAAGCGATGCATTCAATCAGTTCCTCCGTGTGGATTGACCCGGTGGTGCAACAGCATATCTTGGGGCTATATCTTACCTCTGGCGATGAGGCTGAGTCGAGTGCGCATAGGCAACCTATCACACCGATACCACAGTTCTCGCCTGTGCCACCACGTGCCTCCGCCCATCTGTCTAGGCAAGCACACGTACATGCGCCGTATGATGCATTGTCAGATGCGGATATTACGCGCATCCCAACTCTGCCCCCACCGAGTGTGTGGCAGCATGAGTCACCGCGTTTTGCGGGCGAAAGTAGCTTATCTACCCTCTCTTTGATCCATACCGATGTGCAAAATCAGTCCGAGTTTGCCACAGCTCCGACGCAACCAACGCCACGTCTTGCCGTAGATGAACTAGAGACGCAACCCCCTCCTAGAAAGACCCGCAAGTTGGAACCTCTACAGGAAGAAAGCGCGGGGATGGCATCCTGGACGGCAGGAGCGGGAGCGCATTCTCCTTTTGCACGGCATATTGTCTCACGGGCGAAAATACCCTCTTCCGCACATCCATTCTTACTCAACCCATTTGATAAAGTGCGCTGGTGGCTGCTTTATCCTGGACGTATTGAGTTTTTGCTCTGGTTGGGTGGAACATTGTTGCTCATGAGCGTAACGTGTATCTTTTTGTTTGTTAGCATGGTCAGCGCGGGCTGGGTAGGCAAAATGCCTTCATCGCTTGTAGATACGCATAGCGGCGCAACCTCGGCTCCATCTGTACATTGTACGGGGAAAAACTGTTCTCATCTTGTGACGCTGACGCCCCATCTCACACTGCTCTCGACAGGTCCCGTGCTTGCGGGCCTTACCATTCGCGTCTATGGGCAAGGGTTTAGCCCATCTGGGCGTGTTCTCTTGACACACGATCATGCTTTGCCCTGTTTGCCAGCCAGCGTGCAGACAGATGGACGAGGCATATTTACCAGCGAACTGCAACTGGGAGTCGATGCCACATGGCAAGTGGGCCTACACCAAATATATGCCTATGATGTGATGAGTAAGCGCGAAGCTATGCTAACGCTGGTACTTGCAGCCGATCCGCTGGGAAAGAGTGTGACGCCGACGCTAAGCGTTCCGCAGGCCGGTATGACGCCAACGCCAACCGTTGCAAGCGGTCCAGGAGCTTTGCCAACACCTGTGGGACAGACCCCTGTCCCTGTGTCACCCACGCCCGCCGGTACGCCAATCCCAACTCCTGCTACTACGCCCACCCCTCTCCCCACGCCGCATAGCACACCGACCCCGGGCCATACGCCGACCCCGGGCCACACGCCCACCGCTACTCCTACTCATAGTCCGGCTCCTGGTGTAACTTCTACGCCCGGCAAGACGTCTCATGCGATGGCTACCCAATCCATGTCGCTGAAAGATGAATTGCCAGCTCCAAATAGTCGTTTTGCGGGCCTCTTGCTCTGGCTTGTCATGATTGGCTATGCTCTGGCTGTGGTGCTCTTGGCTATTGCCGTCTTCATTCATCAGAAGAATCGAGCCGCGAGGCGAATAGCGTGATTGCAATGTGATTGCAAGTATTGCAAAGTTATGTATACTGTCTGTGGATACTCTATAAAATATTGCGTGGAGGCGATGGGATGTATTGTTGTGAAAGTACCGGAATGGAGCGGCGGATGATCGATGATGTTGCGATGCTCTTGCCACAATTTGCGGAAACACCGTATGTGTTGGTTGTTGAAGATGACCAGGCTGTTCTTTCGGTCATTCTTCTCCTACTCGAAACAGAAGACTATGCAGGTATTGGACTAATGCATAGTGCGGAAGTGATGACCTTTCTAGAGCAGATTCATGCGCAAGGCCAAGGGCAATTACTAGGGATGCACTTACCCTCGGTTATCCTACTTGATCTGATGATGCCAGTCCTCTCTGGCTATGAACTAGCGTCTTTGCTGGCTGCCTGCCCGTGGACCGCTGATATCCCCATTGTGATAATGACTGCTGATGTTCGTGTTAGCAATGAGCATGCGATACCCGGTGCGGTGAATTTTATTCGCAAACCCTTTCAGATTAGCGATCTGCTCAGCAAACTGGAGCCGTATATTGAACGTGTGATTCCTTCTGAAGTGAGGTAGAGATGTACTTCTCGTAGCCTCATCCATGCCACGTCAGGCAAAAAATGAGCAACGCTAAGCCGTTTTTGCCCTGCTCATCTGGAAGCACTGGTGAATGCAGAATAAAAGTAACCAATAGACTCACAGAACTGATACGATTGTCTCTTGTTAGAATTGCTCAGTAGAGAGATAATGCTACTCTGGTATGAATGTGCCAGCACGACTCCATTTTGTGTCTCTATGATGAAATAGCAGGAGCGAAATTTTTTTATGTATAGGCGACATATAAGTATATCCCTTCGCACCTTTATTGCATTTTTTGCGGTTATTGCAAGTCTGGGTTTTGCGTTTCTATTGCTTAATGGGTCCCATCACGCCGCGCATGCGGCCACTGCTACACCGAATGAAATAGGTTTGCCAGGGGTAGATCCCTGGGGACTTGGCTTTGATCGACTCGGCAATATCTGGGTGGCGGAGCCTGGATGTGACCCCAACCCGGTGTGTGCTACTGTCAATACAGGCAGTATTGCGCAGGTGAGTCGCAGTTCATTTTCTGTGTTTAATAATTTTACTGAGCCAGTAGGTTATTCAAGCCCACTGTTTATCGCAGTTGATGATTATAATAATGTCTGGTTTACTGAGCCAATGACGAACGCTATCGGCGAACTGACGCTCAATTCCTCGACGCCGACCTGGAAACAGTGGACAGTGCCAACTGCCAACGCCGTGCCGTTTGATCTGGCCTTCGATCAATATGGGCATCTCTGGTTCACCGAAATTCTGGCGAATCAGATTGGTGAATTTGATCCTACGACGCAGACCTTTGTTGAGACGCCGACGCCGACACCCAACAGTAAGCCGTATGGTATTACTGGGCCTGATCCGAGCAGTGGGGCGATGTGGTTTACTGAGAATAATTCCGCAGTAGCGCAGATTGCCAGTTTCATCCCACCGGGTATCGGTAATCTGGCAACTAACACTATTCAGGAATATCACACAAACTCTAGCGTGGGTGGAGCGACCCCACACCTCATTACCTTCGATGGGAATGGGAATATCTGGTGGAGTGAGGGGCCAGATCGCAATATTGGTCAACTGATCATTAGTCAAGCTCAACCCGGCACGCATAATGGGGTAAGTGAGTTCACGGTTCCCTATCCCGATCCCGCCTGTCCGGCTGCGACGGATTGCAGCATGCACATTTCGGGCATTGGTGTTGATGGTGCTGGTAATGTCTGGTTTGATGACTCACTCAGTGCCCGTGTTGGCTATTATTCGCCGAGTACTGCAACCTTTACGATGCTGCCGCCAATCGGTGGCGCAATCACCAGTGGGGCGCATCCCCATGATGGCTTGGCGGTTGATGGCAATAATACCGTCTTTTTCGCAGAAGAGTTTGCGAACAAATTGGGTGAAGTGTTGCAATCAGGTATGCCGTTGCCGCCCGCAGGTAGCACGGGAACGCCAGTCACAGTCTCACCCTCACCCTCACCAACAGCGACGCCCATTCCTACATCGCCTTTCCCCGGCCCAGTCAATAAGACGTGGTACTTTGCGGAAGGGCGCGTCGGTAAAGGCTTCCAGGAGTTCTTAACGATTGATAACCCCGGCACAGCGGCCTGTAATGTCAATCTGGAATATAACTACACCATGGATGGTAGCAGTATACCGTTGAATAAAACGGCCCTTGTTGCGGTTGCCCCCGCTAGCCGTGTGACGGAGTCGGTCAATGCAGACCTGAATATCTTTAGTTCGACTGTCCCCGCCGCTATTGTGGCAACGGTTGCCACGGTCGATAGCTCAACTGCTGCTTGCCCCGGCGTGGTTGTTGAGCGTCCCATGTACTTCAGTACATTTAAAAATATTACCAGTGGCTCTGATGTCTTGGGGGCAACACACCTGAATACCACGTACTATTTTGCTGATATTCCAACTGGACCGGATGCCGCTTCATTTATTACGTTGCTCAACCCCAATAGCAGCAGTGCGAATGTGACGGCAACCTATTATGCAAATGGGCAGAAGGTTGGCACGCAGAGCGTGACTGTTCGCCCCAACGCACGTGGCACAATTACGCCTAATTTGGTGGCGATGCCTGCGCACGTCGCAGCCGTCATCTCTTCAACACAACCCATCATGGTGGAACGTCCCACCTACTTTATCAACGGTGGTACGTCGGCCAATGCCAGCATTGTTGGTGGCTATGATGTTGTCGGTACGCCTCTGCTTGCCAAAGACTGGCTCTTTGCTGAAGGGTATACCGCTGGCACTACACAAGAATATTTCACGCTCGCCAACGTGGACCCCTCTAACGCGACAGCGACTGTGACGATTACCCTGAAATCACAAGGTGGTGCAACGCACTCTTACACTCTGTCCCTGAATGCCATGTCCCAGGTGATCTGGAATGTCAATGCATACAACAACTTTGCTGGCTCCACTCCCCAGGTGTCGGCAGAGATTACCTCAACAGGTGCGAACATTGTGGTGCAACGTGAAATGTACTTCCAGTATAAACACGTACTCCCTAATGGGCGTGTGACGCAATCCATTGGTGGCACCGATGTGATCGGCCAGGTTGGTCCCGCAAAGTATAGCGTATATAGCTTTGCTGAGGGCTATAGCAACATCGGCTACAACGAATGGTTGACGGTCCAGAATCCCAATCCGACTCCTGTCACCATTTATGTCGTAATGGTGAATGGCTACGGACGTAGCTATACCGTCTCGTTCCAAGTGCCCGCGAATAGTCGCTTCACGCAGGATATTACCGCCCTCGTTGTGCAGTACCTGGTGAATCGTGGTGACGATCATCGCGGCTATGAAGTATCGATGACGGTAGAAACGCTTGATGGCTCCCCTATTACCGTTGAGCGTCCTATGTATTGGAACACTTCAGGTTCTTCCTTTGCCACACAAGGCGGTAGTGATATTATTGGCTACGTGGGTGGCTAAGGGGAAAGATGAATTAATATGAGACAGAGAAAAAAGCAGCTCCTTGCTTTAGTAGCACTGGCGACACTTGTCGCCAGTGTCCTGATGCTGTTAGGTGTTCTAGGGCCAATTGGTCACACACAACCCTTAAATACAGTGACAACGAGCGATTTTTACATTCCCACGGGAGCGGATCCCTGGGGAACCGCATTTGATAGTAGTGGGAATGTCTGGGTTGCCATTCCAAATTGTGATCCCACCCCGATGTGCGGCGGCGTCTACCCTGGTGCGCTGGCCGTCTTCAATCCCACGAGCCATAGCTGGATTCACACGTACAATTTGCCCTCTGGCTATGGACAACCACTTTTCCTGGCGTTTGACCATCAGGGGCGTGTCTGGTTTCCCATGCCGATGAGTAACGCAATCGGCATGTTCAATCCCGCCAATGGCTCGTTTCAGCAGTGGGGTGTCCCAACCGTCAACGCTGGTCCCTGGGATGTGGCGGTTGATGGGAGTGGCAATATCTGGTTTACGGAACACTATGTCAACAAAATTGGCATGTTCAACCCCAATAGTCAGCAGTTTATCGAAGTGACGACGCCGGCAAGTAATAGTTTGCCCTATGGCATCGTTGTCGATGGGGCGAATAATATCTGGTTTACTGAAAATACTGATACCGTTGCGCTGATTGGTGAATATACTACACAAGGGCAACTAAAAGAATATAAAATCCGCAATTCTTCAACAACTGGTCTGACACCGCATCTAATTACAGTTGACCCAAATGGCAATATCTGGTGGACAGAGGGGTGGGTTGGCATGATTGGCGAATTACGCCTCTCTTCTGCTCAACCCGGCACAAATAATGGTGTCACTGAATACGCCTATTCGCAAATCTGTAGTGGATGTGGCACACATACCTCTGGTATCAGTGCTGATAGCAATGGCAATATCTGGTTTGATGACTCTTTACAAAGTTCCTTTGGCTCATTTCCAGATAGTGGCACTGGTTCATTCTCGATGTATAAAACGCCAACTTCAAACAGTCACCCCCATGACGGTATGCACGTCGATGGACAGAATAATGTCTGGTTTGATGAAGAGTTTGCCAATAAGCTCGCGCTTGCAACCGGGGGAAGTGCGCCCGCACCGACACCCTCGCCTTCGCCCTCTGCATCGCCCTCGCCTGTGCCATCCTCAACTCCGGCCTCGACGCCCACCCCCGTACCTGGTGGCACAATCGCGCAGGATACCTTTCAGCGCACGAATCAGACTTATTGGGGTACTGCCTCGGATGGTTTGAGTTGGGCCGGTGATGCCAATGTCTCGAAAACCTTTGCAATCACCAATAACACAGGTACTATCAGCGGTAGCGGCTTACTCAATGGTGTCCTCGGCCCACAGGTTACAGACTCCGAAGTCTTGGTGAGTGGCTCTATTAATAAATTCAGCAATGCTAACTTTGGAGCAGTGTTGCACTGGCTAGATACCAATAATTGGTATAAGGTCTATATCGATGGCGCGAATCTCGTCATGCAAAAGAAGATCAGTGGTTCCGTTTCAGGCTTGACCCATGTGGCGTTTACTGCAACTGCTGGCACATCGTATTCGTTGCGCTTCCGTATCGTTGGCACAACACTGTATGCAAAAGTTTGGCCCACCAATGGCACTGAACCGAGTAACTGGATGTTGACCGTGACGGATAGCTCATTGCTCTCTGGCTACTGTGGCGTGCGGGCACAGTCGCAAAGCGGTATTGTTGTTAGCTATACGTCATTCCTGGCGGTTTCATTGAACCCTGCTGGTTCACCGACCCCGACCCCGACGACAACTGCAACGGTGACCCCGACGACAACTGCAACCGTCACGGCGACTGCAACGGTGACCGTGACACCCTCGCCAACCCCGTCACCTACCCCATCGCCCACGCCAACCCCGCCGGGAACGGGTACGACGATTGGACAGGATACCTTCCAGCGTGCCAATCAGCAGCATTGGGGGACGGCCTCTGATGGACTAATTTGGGCGGGTGACGCTAATTCGGTTGGTAATTTCGCGATTGTCAACAATGCAGGTGTCATTACTGGCAATGGCAATAACTATAGTGCGGTGCTTGGTCCGCAGGTGCTTGACGCGCAGGTGCAGGCCAGTGGCTCTATCAGCAGCTTTAACTATTCTAATTTTGGCGTGGTTTTGCGCTGGACCGATGCCAATAACTGGTATAAAGCGTATATTGATGGCGCGAACCTGGTTGTGCAAAAGAAGGTAAATGGTTCAGTTACCACGCTGGCCGTAACACCTTTCGCGGCAACCGCAGGAACCTCTTATACGCTGAGCTTTCAAGTCGTTGGCAATACACTGACCGCCAGCGTCTGGGCAGCCGGTGGCACTCAACCAACTGCCCCGATGATTACGACTACGGATACCACTTTCTTGTCAGGCTATTGTGGCATGCGTGCCCTGGGTCAGTCTGGTGCGACCGTGACTTATACCGCAGTCCAGATCACACAGTTACCGTAGAAGCAAACTGGACGTACAATGGAGAAGGAAGCTGCAAGAGCCTCCTTCTCTTTTTTGTTGCATTTTCACCGATTCTATGTTACACTTGTCTTGTAGCAGGCAAGCAAACAAATATTTCTCGTGTAGCGTCACCCTCATCATCTGTCTGTCTATTCCTGATAGCTCAAAAATCATCATGCAGTATTCTTCATCAACAATTGCGCGTTTTGCTCGCTATATACTGGGACGCCCGCTCTATCCCTATCAGTGTGAGGTTGCCGAGGCCATTCTTACCTCCGTCCTCGGTGGGCATGGGCGCATTTTCACGGTGATGATGGCTCGTCAAGCGGGCAAAAATCAGCTATCCGCAGTGTTGGAAGCTTATCTGCTTGCCACGATGCGACAGGGCACGATTGTTAAAGCAGCTCCAACTTTTAGCCCACAGATTACCAACAGCCGTCTGCGTCTGCTCTCCATGTTGGATACAAGCATGACCCGCGCTCGTATCTGGCAGAGTCAGGGGCATATCATTGGCCTGGCTCCGCAGGCTGATTCACTGCTCTTGCACACCCATGCTGGACCACGTGTTATGTTTTTCTCCGCTGGCACTGAAAGTAATGTGGTGGGAGCGACTGCTGATCTCTTGCTCGAAATAGACGAGGCACAGGATGTGGCATGTGAGAAATTTGATCGCGATTTTCGTCCGATGGCAGCGGTGAGTAACGCCACGACCGTTCTCTATGGCACGGCATGGTCTGATACAACCTTGCTGGCGCAGCAGCGTGCCGCTAACCTGGAGCAGGAGCAACGCACAGGCGAGAAACTGCATTTTGAGTACGATTGGCGCACGCTTGCCGCCCTTAACCCCTCCTATCGTACCTTTGTTGAGCGGGAGATCGCCCGTTTAGGTGAGCAACATTTGGCTATTCAGACACAGTACTTTTTGCGCCCGATTAGTGGTGCAGGCTACCTGCTCAACACGCTGCAACACCTGCTGTTGCAAGGCGAGCATGGATGGCAAGCAATGGCATGCTCTGGTGACTGCTATATAGCAGGAATGGATATTGCGGGTGAGGAGCGGCCTGCGCCCACACCATCCTTGTCCAGCGATAGGAATGGGCAAGCACTGGCGGCTGTTGAGGGTGTGCCGTACAAGCAAGGCGGGCAGCGCGATAGCACCGTGATTACTATTGGGCGTGTGCGCTATAACGAACTCAATCTACCTTGTATCGAGGTTGTGCATCACGCGTGGTGGACGGGTCGCTCTCATTTGGAGCAATATGCCGCAACGGTCGCCCTTGTTGAGCATTGGGGCATTCGTTCGCTCGTCGTAGACTCGACGGGGGTCGGTGCGGGCCTGGCCTCGTTGCTCACTGCGCGTTTGGGCGAGCAGCGGATCATACCGTTTCATTTCTCGCGGCCTGCCAAGTCGCATCTTGCCTATCAGTTGCTCACATTCATTAACAGCGGACGGCTCAAACTGTATACTTTGGTAGATGCACCGACCACAATCGGCGAAGAATGCTGGCGGCAACTGAAGTCTGCCCGCTATCGTCTGCCCGCCCCAGATACGCTGGATTTCTACGTGGATGCTTCAGAGGGCCATGATGATTTTCTAATTAGCCTGGCCTTGCTCACCGAAGCACTGCAAGCCGTGACAACGCCTGCGGAGTCAATACTTGTACATCCTGCACGTCTATATAAAGGTGAAAGCCGTTACTAATAGGAATCTCGACTTACCAACGCGAACATGGTACAATCGCTCCAGTGAGCATGTCTGTCATACTGATGCTAGCCATCATATCTCCCCAATTACGATAAGGAGCATCCTATGCCGCGAAAACACAAGGGACCGCCACAAGAGAGCGTGGATAGCATTCTGCTTGCACTCTGTCGCCGTGATACCGTCGACGAAGAGGCTCTCTCTCACTCCCTGGCCCGTCTTGATGAGGAGTGGACGAACGGCGCACGTGAACAGGTATTGCGTCTCCTACACACCAGTGATTCGTCCGCGCACGCTGCTGCTGTGATGATTTTGACTGAATTAGCCACTGAATTTGATCTCGAAGAACTAGAAGATTTTATCACTGATCCAACGGTCAGCGATATTGCTAAATTGACGCTCTCTCCCCTCCTCAAGGAGCTAGGCTCAGACCTTGCTGAAGAGGGGATGGTCGAGTATTTGAATGATCCAATGGCGGCGATGCAGCAGATGCAATTCCGCCTGCTTGACTCTGTAGAGAAAAGTGAGATGGGCGTTGAGGCTATTCTGCTCGATGTGGTAGCAATGCCTGCTGAGCAACGCATTGGCTTCATCTCCTGGCTTGGGAGTAGTCGCGACCCACGTGCAGCCAAATTGCTCGTTCCTCTGCTTGATAATCAACCCAGCAAAGTGTTGACTGCGGTCATTGAGGCTCTCGAACAATTGGGGCCGAGCGTTTTGCCGCAAGCCCTGCCTGCCCTGAACCGTTTGGTTGTTTCAACCTCTAATAGCGTCCTCAAACAGCATGCGCGCCGTGTGCTAGGAAATCTGACGATGCATGTCTCGCCTGCCGAGGCTGATGAAGCACTCAACGATGTTCCTGAGCCGCTTCAGCCCTATGAGGCATGGGTGACTTTTATTGACGGCTCAGGCGTCCAAATTGTGCTGTTGACCTGGCGCAAACCCGATGGTACGCTGAAAGGCATCAATGTTTTGCATCAAGATCAGTGGGGCATTAAAGATTGCTATGGTGTAGATGCCCGCGACGAGAAACGTTGGCAAGAACTGATACGCAGTCTGAGTGAGCGCAATATTACCTGCTTTCCTGTTCCCTTTGAGTATGCGCGCACGCAGATCATTGAAGCGCGCAACGTGAACAAGCGCACACGCCATAAACTCCCTATTGCCTACTCGGTCTGGCGTCCCCTTATCGAGGCCGGTTTGTCTACCGATGCCAAACATGTCGCTTCTAGCGGTAGTACCCCCCTTTTAGAGGCGCATATGCTTGACGAAGAGACACTCGCCCTGGCACGCCGTGGTGCAGAACTCTATCAGAACGATGCTTTCTCATCCTGGGTCTACGAACCACTCTCAGATATTGAATCCTATATCAATCGCTACTGGGCTGCCCATAACGTGTTAGCGATGTCCGAGACGCCAAAACGTAGGCGTAAAGCCGATGGGAAAAGCACAGATGAGCGCAAAAGCGAGCGTCAGGCCTTGCTCATGCAACTGACACAAGAGGCACTGCAAGCCAGCATTGATGAAGCATGGCGTTCTCTCTATGAGACACGTCTGCGTCGTCAAGCCGATCTTTTTCACCTTACGGACCATGAGGAAGAGCGACAGTTGGCCCTCGCCGTTGCCGCCATGCTTCGTCCTGACTCAGGCATAGCGGCGGCAGAACAGCCTTTTCTACAAGCTCTCATGAGGCTTACTATCGAACAAGGCCCGTTGCGGATGATTGCGGCCTCGCTCGATTCTGATGATTTGGCCTCTCTCTTGGACCTCTTCCCAAAGTCGTAGAGGCGCCCCTAGACAAGGGCTGGTGTTTTTAAGATGTCGCGGGCGGCATATTCTCCGCTATGCATGGCACCCTGGATGCTGCTCGATTTGGTATATTCGCCCGCGATATACAGCCCTTCTACTGAGGTACGATTGTTGGGCAGGCGATCAAAGATACCTGCGGGCTGTTGGAACTGGGCGAATGGGATGCGGTAAGCGGCCAGCAATTGCCAGTGGCTCAGGTCATAGTCAGGAAACCAGCGCGCCATCTCCGCGATAGCACGCCGCGCAACTTGCTCATCATCCTCTGCTGGATTGCCTAGGATCGTTGCTGAAAGGAGGTGCTTCCGTGGAGGAGCGTAGCTTGGCGCGATATTTGTTAGCAAGACTGCATTATTGACATAGGCATCGGGGCTAGCATTGAGGACGATCTTGCGTTGCGTGTAGAGCCGCTCATCGCCTGCGAAGTAGAGGCACATTGCACTAACTGGTTGTGTGGGTAGTGGCTTGTCAACAAACTTTGCTGCCATTGGTCCCTCAGTAGCAATAATGACCTGTTCCGCTGCGATGGTTTCGCCATTGTTCAGGCGTACACCTCGCGTGCGGTTGTTCTCGACGAGTACCTCGACAACCCGCGCACTGCAACGCACCGAACCCGCTGGCAAGGCCGCCAGCAGTTGGTCTGGAATGCGCTGCATGCCCTCAGCAGGGAGAATCGTTGCTCCTGATGAGAGCATCTTGAAGGTAAAGAGAAACATGCGCGCACTGGTCTGGAGCGAGCGGTCAAGAAAGATACCGCCATAGAAGGGACGCGCAAAATTATCAATAAAACCGTCACCAAAGCCCCAGCGACGTAGAAATGCCTCTGTTGTCTCATCCTCGCCGTCTTGTACCTTGCCCGCGAAAATGTCGCTTGTTGAGTGCCCACGCACCAGACCGATCAGTCCTAGCACGCGCACTTTGTCGGCAGGTGAAATCAATGGGTTGAGCAGGCTAGGGATGATGCGATCTGGCTCACGCAATGGGTCTGCAATCTCATGCAGTTTCCCATCCTTAAAGATCAGTGCCCCGGGATCAAAGGTACGCTGCTTGAGCCGCTCATAGTCGAGATGGCGCGTTGCAGCAGCATACGCTGTGAAAAGTACCTGAAAGCCACGATCTAGCCGATAACCATCTTCGTGATAGTCAGTACGCACACGCCCACCGACCTGATCGGCTGCCTCCAGCACAAGGACCTGTTTGCCCGCCTCTTTGAGCATCTTGGCGCAGGTGAGACCTGCCAGGCCCGCTCCTATAATAACGATCATCATTGCCTCCTTACCACAATGGATTCATCACCAGCCCCGTAATCAATTTCGGATAGAAGTACGTGGATTTCTGCGGCATCTGGTCGTCAGCCTGCGCCACCTCACAAATCTGCCGTACTCGTGTTGCATTCAGTAGTAACGCTGCCTGCGCTGTCCCTGAGCGTACTGCCTCAAATATCTCATCCGCATTATGACTATAGCGTACATAGGTTCCCGCAGTCATATCGGCGGCATTCAGGCCGAGTATTTCTTCTAGGATCAACTGCTGAGCAATGGCAACATCGAGCGTTTTCCAGGCCGCTGAGTGACTGTTGGCCTGCATACGTTCCTCTCCCTGCGCGTTCAGGTGTAATAAATGTGCCTGGTCGCTTGTGCTGATAAGGAATGCTGGTTGTTCCTGTCCAGCCTGTGTTAATTGCTGTATCAGTGCCTCACTGCTGGCGGTCATCGTGATTGGCTGCACAGTGAAGTAGCGCGCTAGCTCTGGCGCAAATAGACGAGCGAGCTGCTCCTGGCTGAGTCCAGTGAACATGCGATGGGTGGGCAAAACTAGCATGCCGGGATCATCCAGGTCGATGAGGGACATCAGGACAAAATTTGCCGCATCCTCTGGATATAGCTCTTTGCGCTGTTCGCGTATCTCGTCGCGATAGGCCAGGGCGGTTTCATAACGGTGATGACCGTCCGCGATATACAATTGACGCTGGGCAAAGAAATCTTGGATAAGAGCAATCTGCTGCACGTCGGTGATGGGATGCAGGCGATGTTCTTCACCTACCTCGTCGGTAAACTGTACCTCGGCCTGGGCTGCATAGGCTCCGAGCAGGCGGCGCATGCGCCCCTGTGGATCATCATAAAGACACATGATTGGACTGAAATTGCTGGCGCAGGCGCGTAGCAGGTTGAGACGATCACTCTTAGCCTTTGCCAGTGTGTGTTCGTGGCGTAAGATGACATGTGCGTCCCAGGGTTGCAGGCGCACGCGGGCTAGCAGGCTTGTACGCGTGTAAGTTGCTCCAAGATGAGTAAAACTTTGTTGATAGAGATAATAGCTGGGAGCAAGTTCCTGGCGCAAAATCCCTTGCGCGCGCCATTCTGAGTAGGTAGTAGCTGCGCGTGTATAGACGTTATTCAGGGCGTTATCTCCGGCCTGTTCTTGTCCTAGTTCCAGGCGAATAACATTATAGGGATTGCGCGCATAATAGCTTGCCTGCTGTTGTTTGTTAATGACATCATACGGTGGTGTAACAACCTGAGCGATATCACTGACATATTCCTGCGCGTAACGAATACCGCGCAATGGTCGAACTTCTGCCATAAGAATTATTCCTCTGTTTCTTCGCTTATATCAGTCCGCTTCTTTGTGGACGTATGTGTATCATGATGGGCCGTGTGGCCTGCTCGTGTATTGTACCATCTCTGGAGCGTGTGTAGGCTGCAAATTATATGGAAAATTTGTTCTAAAACCTCTTGACACCCACCTGTATTCGTGGTATTCTGTTGAAGTAGAACAAGAGTTCAAAATTAACAACCAAATCGGCTCTCCCATTCTCCCATTTCCCCCATACAATCTCCTTTTGGCGGTCGGGTTTCTCCCCCTCTCTCCCACACCCGACCGCCGTCCGGGCGGTTTTTTTGACCTGAGAAGGCCCGAAAGTCACATGGCTTGCCTTACCAACAAGTCCTATTGGTGGGCATACTCTATTGATGTGCGGTAATATGCTTTATAGAGTAGTGTATAGAGGAATAAAGAATACTGGATGGGAAGGTACATGCAAACATTCCGAGATCAGCTTGTTGGACAGACAATAGACGAATATCGTGTAGAACGCTTCCTTGGACGTGGTCGCCTTAGTGCTGTGTACCTCGCGCAACGTCCTCCTTTGCATACGAATGTGGCATTGACGACGTTTATTCTTCCCTCACACACTTCCTCTGAGGCTCGCAGCCGCTTTAGTGCGCGTTTTCACAAGGAAGTTGCGGCCCTTGCATCTCTGCACCATCGGCATCTGATGCCTATTCATGCCTATGGCGAGCATGGCAGCTTGCCCTATCTGGTAACTCCATACATGATGCATGGTTCACTGGCGGATGTGCTGAAGCAACAGGGCCGTTGCCAGCCAGGTTATGTCTTGGGGGTGTTGGAGCAGATCGCTTCTGGTTTGGAGTATGCGCACAAGCGAGGTGTGGTGCATGGCTCGCTCAAACCTGCCAATATCTTGTTAGATGGTCAGCAGGGCATTTGTGTCGCTGGCTTTGGCCTGATGCAGATTTTGCAGTTACGTGGCATCGAACCGAGTGAAAAGCCCTATGCGCACCTATTGAGTGTTGCTGGCACGTTTCTCGGCTCTCCTGAGTATCTCGCACCAGAGGCTGTGATGGGCCATCTGATGGATGCGCGCTCGGATATTTACGCATTGGGTATTGTGCTGTTTGAGTTGCTCTGTGGAAAACCTCCATTTGCCGGTGCTTCTGCCCTGGAAGTGGCCCAGCAGCATGTTAATCAGCCATTGCCGTCGTTGCGTGCGTTCTGCCCTGATATTCCGATTGCTCTGGAGCTGGTTATTAGCCACGCTTTAGAACGTAATCCTGCCTCACGCTTCCAGCATGTCAGCGAACTCGTGGAGGCTTTTGCACAGGTCTGTCGTGGCACAATGCCGTTAGAGCGTATCGATGTTCCTTTGCGTGATCCTGCTCCATCACTCCCGGGCATTACTGACGATACCGATAGGTATGGCGAGGAAGCGTATGTTGCGACTGGCAGCTGGCAATTGATGCCTCCGATTGTGACTGGTAAAGTTGTGGCTGTTCAACCTGCGACGGGACACAGACAAGCTGTCCCACTGCCTGCCGATACATGGCAGATTGTACCCCCAGTCGTGACAGGCCAACTGCCAGCGGTCAAGCCCTCTCCTGCCCACATTGCCCCCATTCCTGCGCAACAACCTATGCCCTCGCCCTTAGTTCAGCAACCCACCCCGTTAGATGCATCTCGTCCAATGCCGCCTGCTGTAAGGCAATTATCTGCGGAACGGGCTAATCATGCCCTTCCGAACAAAGATGCCTCGTTAGTTTCCCCCTGGTGGTCTCAAGGTGAAGAACTGCTTACGCTGTCGCCGCAAGCGCGCTCGCATACAACGCGCTTAAAAGAACAGAAGCGCGGAGGTGTCAGTCGGCGCAAAGCGATAGCCCTGCTTGCTGTCGGTGGCGTTGCCGTCGCTGGAGCGGCCGTTGCGGTAGATCTCAACCTCGGACGTATCATGAGTGCGCTGACATCTCATCTCAATCATGGGACTTCAAACGGGAAAACTGTGCCTGCAAACAATAAAGGAACTGGCGGACAGGGTGGGCTGGTACACACTGCTCGTGTCATTGGCTCAACCACGCTAGCTCTCAATGCGTCTGCTGATTTTACCAATCCTGCTGACGGTAAGGCGAGCCTGCTCGTGCATTTGCCCAATAACACGTTTGTGGCGTATGAGAAGGCCTGTACACATCAGAATGTGGCTGTTTATTACGATAAGGGCACGCAGAAACTGGTTTGCCCCTTGCATGGCTCGCTCTTTGACCCGGCTAACGGCGGAAAAGTCTTGCAGGGACCTGCGACACGCCCGTTGCCCGGTGTGACCATCCACGTCAATGCCGATGGCACAATCACCACCCTTTAACCTAGAAATATCGCCAAAATTGGCGTGAATATGATATGATACAGGAAAGTGCAGAGCAGGCGAACCGTCACAAAAAGGAGCATCTATGCATCTTCTCGATCTTCTCCCGATTTTATTAATCGGATTGGCAATCTTTGGGCCAAAAACCTTACAATCACTTGCGCGCAGCACCGGCAAGGGTGTCGGGCAGGCCAAAACGGTCAAAGATAAATTGATGGCTGAGTTGCCTGTCCAGGAGATCAGCAAGCTCTCTGAGCATATTCCCCAGGTTCCCATGAACTCCCGTCAGGCCGTACAAATGTTGTTGCAAACGTCTACTCCTGCTACTACAACGGAGAGTGCGCCAAAAGGGCAAGCAGCTTCGGCGAAAGAGGCGTAATATGCAATCACTGTTATACATGAAATGCGAAGCCTGCCGTAGAGGCGAGCCAACTGTTACTGACGAAGAGATTGCTGCGTTGCACCCCCAGGTCGCGCACTGGACGATTGTTGAGCGCGATGGCATCAAACGCTTAGAGCGGGTTTTTCAGTTCAAAACATTTATCGAAGCTCTGGCCTTCACCAATCGCGTTGGCGAGATCGCCGAGGCTGAAGGGCATCATCCCGCGCTGCTGACCGAGTGGGGCCGCACCACCGTGACGTGGTGGACGCACAAGATCAAGGGCCTGCATCGCAACGATTTCATTATGGCGGCGAAGACCGACGAGGTCTATATCGCGTTCCTCAAAGAAGACTAGTTGCTAGCTACGTTGCGCGTGGACAAGCAGAAAATGGTATGTTTGTTCAGCGTTCGATGAGAGCAACGGCGTAGCAGGCGATACCCTCGCGGCGACCAGCGAAGCCCAGACCATCGGTAGTAGTCGCTTTGATGCTCACTTGAGCGAGTTCTAGGTGCAGGTGTTCGGCGACGTGGTGGCGCATCGCCTCGATGTGCGGTGACATGCGTGGACGCTCGGCGACAATCGTGGCATCGACGTTGCTGATCTTCCACTGCTGCTGACCGAGCAGATCGAGCGTGTAGTCAAGAAAGACGTGACTGGGCTGATCTTTCCAACGCGGGTCACTAGATGGGAAGTGTCTGCCGATATCTCCGAGGGCAGCGGCACCCAGCAGGGCATCGACAATCGCGTGGATCACCGCGTCGGCATCCGAGTGACCGGAGAGACCGTATTCATGGGGGATAGTGACGCCGCCCAGCACCAGAGGGCGTCCGGGAGTAAAAGCATGCACATCGTAGCCAGAGCCAATTCGTATAGTCATAATGCGTGCCCCTGAAGTAAAGCTTCCGCGAGCAACAGGTCTTCCTGCGTTGTGATTTTAATATTTGAGTAGGAGCCGAGATAGACGGTGACATGATGGCCGAGGCGTTCGATCAGCGTGGCGTCATCGCTCATATCCTCCTGAGCAACGGGGCTATGGTGAGCCTGATAGAGCAGGGGGAAGGCGAATATCTGTGGCGTCTGCACCGTCCAAAGTAGCGAGCGATCAAGTGTAGCGTGAATCTGGCCGTCGTGAACTTGTTTGATTGTATCTTTAACGGGAACAGCGGCAATCACGGCTTGATGCTCTTGTACGGCCTGCAGGCCGTTTTCGAGTAGAGTATGCGTGAGCAAGGGGCGTGCTCCATCGTGTACCATCACCCAGTGGCAGTGTGGATCGCGTTTTGCCAGGGCATCTAAGCCTGCACGAACGGAATCTTGACGACGTGCGCCACCAATGACGATATCTGTAACCTTTTGCCAGACTTCGTGTTTACAGAGAGCGTGGGCATCAAAATGGCGTGCATCATTGACGACGAGAATGATCGTCTCAATAAGCGGAGATGACTCAAATACGTCAATCGTGCGCGCAAGCGTTAAACGCCCAGCGAGCGGCGTCCAGAGCTTATCGCGTCCGTGCATCCGGCGACTGCTCCCTGCTGCAACAATGACGACGGCTGACCTATCTTGCATGGAGTCTGTAGGGCCGACGCTTGAGATCGACCCTCCTTCTATGTGTAAGAACGAATACGCTAGCGATGAACACGAAACGTATCCCTGCGGAACATCATCGAGTCGGCTATGCCAATTTCTGTTTTATAGACGGCTGAGGTGCTGAGATCGGCCCATTTCCTTTTGGGTGGGCAAAGACCATGCGGCCTGCAACCGTTTGCAGAACACGGGTGACAGTTACCTCGATAGTCGTGTTCATAAACTGACGTCCATTCTCAACGACGATCATCGTGCCATCATCCAGGTAGCCCACTCCCTGACCAGATTCTTTTCCCTCTTGCATAATCTTAATGTGAATATCCTCTCCTGGCAAGAGGACGGGCTTGATGGCATTGGCGAGCTCATTGATATTAAGGACTTTGACTCCCTGGAGTTCCGCGACACGGTTCAGGTTAAAATCGTTAGTGATGATGGGGCAGCGTAGCGTTTGCGCCATCTTGACGAGCTTGCCATCGACTTCTGTGATGCCATCGACGTCGGCATCGGTGATCTCGACTGGCACAGAGGCATCTTTCTGGAGATCGTTCAAGATTTCTAACCCACGTCGTCCGCGATTGCGTCGCATCGTATCTGCGGAATCGGCGATGCGTTGGAGTTCATTTAAGACAAAACGCGGCACGAGCAGTGTCCCACTGATAAAACCGGTCTGACTGATATCTTTGATCCGCCCATCAATAATTGCGCTGGTGTCGAGCAAGATGGGATTGCTGGCCTGAATAGGCAAACTCGGGTCTTTCTCCTGCACTTTTTCGTGATCTTTCTCACGCTCTTTGCCTCGCTCGCGCTCTTCATCGCGATCACGCGTTCGTCGTGTCCACGCACTCTGGATCATATGGGCGATCTCGCTTTTGCGGAGGACAGCGATCGTCACGCCGAGATAGCCAAAGAGGACCGCTCCCACGAAAGGGAGAATTTGACCCCAGAGGGCGGGCAGGTCGCGTAAGGGAATACCAAGTAGTGCGGAAATGATAAGACCGATAGTTAAGCCAATGGAGGACGCGATGAGATCGCTCACGGCTGTGCGACGAATTTTCTCACTCATCCAGCGATAAGGGACGACGGAGATATAGGGGGTGATCAGAAAGGCCACAGCGATACTTGCTGCCGCGATGGCAATCACCCAGTTGAGATTTTTAGGTAACGCTGTGCGGTCAAACAGATAGAGACTGACCACGACACCCAGAACAATGACGCTCCCGACAATACGGGCAATAGTTTTGATAGACATCCCTGCATCCTCCAAAGCAGGACACCAATGGCGCCTGAGTTGCTCAAGCAGGCGACGTGTAACAGGACTGGTAAGCAAGGTCAGTGATGATAAAAATGAATAAGTGCAGGATGTTGTCGCCTCGCCTACAGTACCGAACTTGGAATGCGCCCGTTGAGTCGTACAATCATCACGTCGGTAAAGTATACACCTTTCAGGTACAGGAATCAATAGTTATGGTGTATCGCTGTGTTTCTACGTTTAGCAGCTTGCTATGTTTCTCCTTTATTGGCGTGCTGGCGAGGGATCGTCCACGCGTTCCTCTCATATAGCGTTAGTATACAGTCCATTTGCACATATTTCAATCTTTAAGAGTGTAGTGCTATTTCCAGAGCTACTGCAAGTGTACTGGCGGTCAGGATTTTGAAGTCTGCGGGTAGACCACTATCTTGTAATTCGGCTTGCAGATGCGTAGCTTTACCCGTCTTTGGGATGATGCAGCGTTTAAAGCCTAACTTAGCTGCCTCACGTACCCGTAGTGGCAAGCGACTGACAGCGCGGAGTTCGCCCGAAAGCCCTACCTCACCGATCAGGACCATATCGGGTGGGATGTGGCGTTCGCGGTAGCTTGAGGCCACTGCTGATGCTACGCCTAGGTCAATTGCGGGTTCTTCCAGGGTAAAGCCGCCCACCACGTTTGCATAGACGTCGTGATTGCCAACGGCCAAACCGACGCGCTTGGTCAAGACAGCCAGCAGCATCAGGAGCCGATTATATTCGATGCCATTGGTGGTATGACGTGCATTGCCGAAATTAGTGGGCGTCACGAGTGCTTGCACCTCGACCAAGATAGGGCGCGTGCCCTCCATGCTAACCACGACGGCGGAGCCGGTTGCGCCAACCGCTCGATCTGCCAGGAAGACCGCAGAGGGATTCGTGACCTCGACCAGTCCCTCCCCTTGCATCTCGAAGACGCCCACCTCGTGCGTCGCCCCAAAGCGGTTCTTGACACCGCGTAGCAAGCGATAGGAGTGGTAACGTTCACCTTCGAGGTAGAGGACCGTGTCGGCGATATGTTCCAGGGCTTTTGGTCCTGCAACTACACCTTCTTTGGTGACATGTCCGATCACAAAGATGGGAATATGGGTGCTTTTTGCCAGTTGCATTAATTGGAAGGTACATTCGCGCACCTGACTGATGCTGCCGGGTGCTGCGGTCAAATGTGGGGCAAAAACGGTTTGGATTGAGTCGATAATCACCAGAGCCGGTTTGAGGCGATGTACGGCCTCTATAATGGTATCCAACTCGGTTGCTGCTAGCAGATAGAGGCGGCCCTCGCTGATATCCAGACGTTCTGCGCGCATCTTGACCTGCTCAATAGACTCTTCGCCAGAGATATACAGCACCGTGCCAACGTGGTGTGCAATGGCCCCAGAAACCTGAAGCAGTAGGGTTGATTTGCCAATACCGGGTTCGCCGCCAATCAGCGTGAGAGAACCCGCGACGAGACCACCGCCCAAGACGCGATCCATCTCACTGTAGCCGACGGAGATGCGTGTTTGCGCAAGTGGTTGAATATCGGGAAGCGCAATGGGTATTTGTGTCCCTTGACCCGTCTGGGCATTGCCCAGTACGGCCTGACGGCGTTGCTGGGCGGCTGCGGCAGGCGTTTCAGTAACTTCCTCAAGGGTATTCCACGCTGCACAGTCGGGGCACTTGCCCATCCATTTGCTTTGCTCGCCGCCGCACTGCTGGCAGACATATTTTGTACGTAATTTTGCCATACTGTTTTTTAATGCAGAGTTTTATAAGGTGAATAAGAATGAGGTGAAGAGCAAGAGAGGGGTGTGAAAAATCATACCCCTCTACTGCTGAACTAAGCTTCGGAACTGCTTCCGCTCTCACCGCCTGCCGTAAGCGCGGCTTCAGGCATGGTGGGAGCAGGGAGCTGCTCGATACGATTGCGGGCCTGCAAGGAGATATCATCGTTTTCCACGATAGCTTCGATCAGATCACCGGAGCGGAATTTCCCTTGCAAGAGACCTTCTGCTAAGGGGTCTTCGATCATGCGTTGAATGGTGCGGCGTAGTGGGCGCGCTCCATACTGCGGGTCGAAGCCCTTCTCGATCAGGAAGTCCTTTGATGGTTGTGGGACCACGAGTTCGATCTGCTGCTCTGTCAATTGGACGCGCACGCGATTGAGCAGCAGGTCAACGATAGAGTACATCTCTTCCATGCGTAGTGAATGGAAGACGATGATTTCATCAATACGGTTCAGGAATTCGGGCTTGAAGGTATTCTTCAGTTCGCCGAGAACCTTGCCCTTCATGGAATCATATTCGTTCTGGCTGGCTTTCGCTTTGTCTTTCGACTGACGGAAACCGATAGATGCCTCTTTGTTGAGCAGAGAAGCACCAACGTTTGATGTCATGATGATAATCGTATTGCGGAAGTCTACCGTGCGGCCCTTCGCGTCGGTCAACTTGCCATCCTCAAGGATTTGCAGCAGCATGTTGAAGACATCGGGATGGGCTTTCTCGATTTCGTCAAGCAGAATCACGCTGTACGACTTACGTCGCACGGCCTCGGTTAACTGACCGCCTTCTTCATAGCCGACATAGCCCGGAGGTGCGCCTACGAGACGAGCCGCCGAGTGGCGTTCCATGAACTCTGACATGTCAATTTTGATCAGTGACTCTTCGCTGCCAAACATAAACTCGGCGAGTGCTTTTGCCAGTTCTGTTTTACCAACGCCTGTTGGACCCATAAAGATGAACGAGCCAATAGGGCGTTTGGGGTCTTTCAAACCGGCTCGCGCACGACGGACGGCACGAGCGATCTTTTCGATAGCCTCGTTTTGGGCAATAACCCGCGAATGGAGTGCCTCTTCCATCTGGAGGAGCCGTTGGGACTCTTCCTGGGCAATACGCATAACCGGGATGCCTGTCCACATCGAGACAATTTGGGCGATCTCTTCCTCGCCAACCGTTGGTTTCTCGCTACCGCGTTCGCGATGCCAACCGGACTCCAGCTTGGAGATGCGCTCGCGCAGCTTTACTTCGCGCTCGCGTAGCTCGGCTGCCAGTTCGTACTCTTGTTGCTGGATAGCGGCTTCTTTTTCACGGAGAACCGACTCCAGACCCTTCATGGCCTCTTTGAGATTAAGAGGAGCCAGCGAATTTTGCATACGCACGCGGCTGGCGGCCTCGTCAATCAGGTCGATGGCTTTGTCAGGCATGAAGCGATCGGTGATATAGCGGCTTGCCATCTCAGTTGCGGCTTTAAGAGCCTCGTCTGTGATGGTGAGACGATGATGTTGCTCATAGCGTTCGCGAATGCCTTTGAGGATTTCGATGGTTTCCTCAATGCTAGGTTCGCGGACAATGACTTCTTGGAAGCGACGTTGAAGAGCCGCGTCGCGCTCAATATACTTGCGGTATTCGTCAAGTGTTGTTGCGCCAATACACTGTAACTCGCCGCGCGCTAGGGCGGGTTTCAAGATGTTGGCGGCATCGACTGCACCTTCGGCTGCACCGGCACCGACCAGGGTATGAACCTCGTCAATGAAGATGATGCAGTCACGGCTATTGCGAATCTCCTCGATGATTTTTTTGAGGCGTTCCTCAAACTCACCGCGATATTTCGTGCCAGCCACAAGGGAACCCACATCGAGCGTGAGCAGGCGTTTGTTCGCCAGCGTTTCGGGAACTTCACCAGCGACAAGCCGCTGGGCCAGCCCCTCAACAATGGCTGTCTTGCCAACACCCGGCTCACCGATCAGTGCCGGGTTGTTCTTGTTACGACGCGAGAGAATCTGGATAACGCGCTCAATCTCTTGGTGGCGACCGACGACTGGATCTAATGTGCCCGCACGGGCGGCAGCGGTCAGGTCGATGCCCATTTGATCAATTGTCGGGGTCTTCGAGTGCTTGGCGTCACGCTCATGTTGTGGACCGGCTTGGCTTAGCACTTGAATGGTTTGAGTGCGCACCTTTTCCAGGTTGACGCCCAGGCTCTCCAGGACACCAGCGGCGATCCCTTCGCCTTCACGCACGAGGCCCAGCAAAAGATGCTCTGTGCCAATATAATGATGATTCAGGCGACGGGCCTCATCGACGGCCAGTTCAATCACCTTTTTGGCGCGTGGCGTCAAGCCGATTTCGCCTAAGACAATGCGATCACCACGCCCAATGATAAATTCGACGGCACTGCGAACTTTGTTCAGTTCAACACCGAGATTTGCCAGGACTTTTGCTGCAACACCATCTCCCTCGCGCACAAGGCCGAGTAGAAGGTGTTCTGTGCCAATATAATTGTGCTGGAAACGTTGCGCCTCTTCTTGAGCTAAGCTCAAAACCTTGCGCGCACGCTCCGTAAATTTGTCAAATCGATCTCTATCATTCACCTGTTTGTCACCCCCCTTTCAGTGGCAGAGGGTGGAACCGGCCCCTCTGTGTCGCTCAGGTAAACAGCATTCTTCATCATACAATATGAACTAAACAGCGTCAAGGATAACAATTACGCCTCCCGTCTGTCGCTCTACACACATTAACTCCTACCGAGAAACAATCGACCTCTACGCTCCTCCACTGTAGAGTGTTGGCTGCGAAGAGGTCTTATTCTCATCTGTTCAGGTACGGTCTGCATATGCAAATAACGTAAGCGTGTCAGATGCCTCTGTGCTAGTCGCTTCTTTCCCCTCTACTAGAAAGAAAGACGGGAAAATGATGTCTCCAGCTACAGTACTCGGTATAGTATAGTAAGGCCTGATAACTTTATAGAGTGTCGCATAATGCCTCTGCTCCATTGCAGAGACACCAACGACTGTAATATCAGCATATAGCCAGGAAAGAAGTGCTTGCGTAAAGCTGTTTCATTCCTTGTCAGGTTGTGTTCTGGTGAAATGTGCCTGTAAGAAGAGTATATCACTTAGGGGGACGAGAAACAAGGTTCGTAAATGCTCTGCGTGTGTTTTTCACAAAATCATCACACTACTGCTCAGATAGCTAGATTATTGGCGAGCAAAACGGAGCGGCATCGGCCCCGCAAACATGCCTATAGTGGTGATGTCCTGGGTCTGTTAACTGCGCATATTTGTATAACAGAGGGCATGGAGAGCGCAACGTAGCATGTGGAGAGCGCAACGTAGCATGTGGAGAGCGCAACGTAGCATGGGGGGAGCGCAACGTAGCATGGGGGGAGCGCAACGTAGCATGGGGAGAGCGCAACGTAGCATGGAGAGCGCGCAACGTAGCATGGTGAGCGCGCAACGTAGCACGGAGAGCGCGCAACGTAGCATGGAGAGCGCGCAACGTAGCATGGAGAGCGCGCAACGTAGAACGGAGAGAGCGCAACGTAGCATGGTGGGAGCGAAACGT
>VFSW01000691.1_pt1 | contig 50219 bp, 45 predicted proteins | sample 5358111 | NCBI WGS metagenome assembly VFSW01 (sample SAMN11554181, study PRJNA540505) | mine drainage metagenome | isolation source: sediment from site ElyBrook_90M | place: USA: Ely Copper Mine, Vershire, VT | collected 2017 | reverse complement strand
TGATCCCCGCCTGGCCCGGGGGGCCCCCGCCCTTCCGGGTGACCCCGCCGGGGGCGATGCGCGCGCCGGGGCGGGGGGGGGGGGCGGAGAGGGGCCCCTTGTCGTCGAGGGGGCGGCCGAGCGGGTCCACGACGCGGCCGAGCAAGGCCTGGCCGACGGGGACCTCGACCACGCGACCGGTCGTCTTGACCTCGTCGCCTTCCTTGATATGGGTCGGATCGCCCAGGATGACCGCGCCGACGGTCTCCTCCTCGAGGTTCAGGGCCATGCCCATCACGCCGCCGGGGAACTCCAGGAGCTCCGAGGACAGGGCGCCGGAGAGGCCGTAGATCTGGGCGATGCCGTCGCCGACTTCCACGACCGTGCCGACGCTGCGGGACTCGGCTTCGGTCCCGAAGGTCTCGATCGTGTTCTTGATGATGCTGACGATCTCGTCTGAGCGAATGGCCATGCCTTCTCCGATTGACGTGGTCGGCGCCGCGGCTGGTCGGGCCCCGGCGGCTCCCGCTGTTAGCTCGTGCCCTGGACCAGCTGCTTGCGCAGGCGCGACAGGCGAGTGGCGATGCTGGCGTCGATCTGGTAGTCCCCGATACGAACGCACAGGCCACCGATCAGATCTGGATTGATCTCCGTGTACAGCTCGATCCGCGAGCCGGACATCTCCTCGAGGCGCCCCTGGAGAGCGGCGAGCTCCGATGGCGTCAGCGCCGAGGGCGTGGTGACGGTCGCACCGACGATGCCCCTCGATCGACGCCACAGCTCGTCGAAATCCGAGCTGATGTCGGGCAGGAGGCCGAAGCGACCGCGGGCGGCCAGCATCAGGGCCAGGTTGAGCGTCAGCCGCGATACGCGGCTGCCGAGGATCTGCTCGACCACTTCGCGCCGTCTCTCGAACGGCACGGCCGGGCTGTCGATGGCCCGGGCGGCGGCTTCGTCGCTGGCCACTTCGCAGCACACGCCCAGGTCCTTGCGCCACGCTTCCACCGTTCCGTCGCGGGTCGCGATCTCGAAAGCGGCTTCGGCGAAGCGCCGGCTGGCGGCGAGGCGAGGCATCAGTTGGTCCGCCCCGCAGCGGGTCCGGATCCGCTCGACTGCTTGCCCGAGCCGCCACCTTCGCGGATGAAGTCCTCGACCAGGCGCCGCTGCCTGGCATCGGTCATCGTTTCGGCCACCACGTGGCCCGCGGCGGCGAGCGCCAGATCCGCGACCTGGGCGCGAAGATCCGCCATGGCGCGGTCGCGTTCCGCGGCGATGTCCGAGGCGGCTCGTTCCCGCATCTGGTCGAGCTCGGCTCGAGTTGCGGCAATGTCGGCCTCGCGCAGATCCTGGGCCGCTTTCTGCGCGGCGGCGATCAGCGCGTTGGCCTCGCCGCGGGCTCGCGCCATCGCGGCCTCGCGATCGGCCAGGGCGGCCTCGCGCTCTTTGCGAGCGGCCTCGGCGTCCGCCAGGCCCTGCTCCAGCCGCCTGGTGCGGTCGGAGAGGATGCTGGCGATCGGCCGGAATCCGAACGTCCAGATCAGAGCCAGGAACAGGATGAAGTTGAGGGCGGCGACGATGACCCAGAAGAAGTTGATAGACATCGGTCGCGCTCCCTGACGGCAGGTCCTACTTGAGGAACAGCGAGAGGAGGCCGACGACGATCGCGAGAACGCCAAGGCCCTCGGCGAAGCCGGCGAGGATGATCGCAAGACCGCGGATCTGACCGGCGGCGTCGGGGTTGCGCCCGATGGCGTTGCTCGACATGCCGGCCAGGATGCCGATGCCGATGCCGGGGCCGATGACTCCCAGGGCCGCGAGACCGGCTCCGATATGCTCGGGGGTCATGAAGTGATCCTCCTTCTAGTGATCTGACGTGACGGTTGGTTGGCCACTTGCGTGGAAGCCGGGTTTCATTGGGCGTTGACCGCCGGGACTTGCTCCATGCCACTGATGGGGTCGACGGTCGGCCGCTCGTGCTCCTCGGCGCCATGGCCTTCGATGGCGATCAGGATGAACATGAGCGACAGTACCGAGAAGATGAGGGCCTGGATCACGTTGAGCAGTGCCTCGAGGCCGTACAGGGCGATAGGCACGACCGCAAGAGTCAGGGCCGAGATGACCGCGAGAGCGACTTCGCCACCATAGATGTTGCCGAAGAGTCGCATCGCTAGCGTGACCGGCTTCACGAACTCGAGGAAGAGTTCGATTATCCCGACATACATGGCCAACAGGCCCGCCCCGATGCCGTTTCGGAACTCCCCGAGAGGGAAGAACTTCCCCAGGTAGCCCCGAATGCCCAGGCGATGGAAGCCTTCGGCCTCGAAGATGACGAACGAGGTGATGGCCAGTCCGATCGTCACGTTCACGTCGCTGGTGGGCGCCCGCAGGTCCTCGATCTTGCCGATCGGGGGCACGAGGCCGCTCCAGTTCGAAAACAGGATGAAGATGAAGAATCCGGCAAAGATCGGGTAGTAGCGTCTCGCCCGCTCCCCGCCGATGCCCACCGCAAAGTCCAGCCCGAACTCGTAGGCCCACTCGACGGCGTTCTGGATCCCGGTCGGCACGAGCTTCATGCGCCGCGTCGCCACGATCGCGAGCAGCAGGATGAAGATCATCACGATCCACATCGTCAGGATCGTGGAGCTGATGCTCGGATGGAAGTAGACGAGGGGTGCCGTCGCCGGAGCCGTGCCGGGCGAGAAATCGAAGACGATGTTAGGCGGCGGCATCTCGATTGCGCTCTGGACGAAGCAGGACGGGAAATCGCAGGCCTCGCCGGGCTTGCCCTCGGCAGGGAACGGCGGAACCAGGATGACGGCCACTATGTCGAGCACGACGGTGGCCAGGGCCAGGAGAAGCAGGAAGCGGCCGGGCGTCAGGCGCCGGCGAGGTCGACGGGGCTCGGCCGGCTCGTCGGTCTCGGCCAGGCCGGCCGGGCCAGCGTCCGTCACGCCCAACCCCTCGTTGTTCTCGAGCTCCGAAAGCCCGAGTCCCGGTTCGCTAGTCACAGTTGCTCCGTTGCCCGGCGCGTGCTGGCCTCACCGCCGATCAGATTCATCCAGCTTCGCCAGGAACCTGGCCGTCAAGCGCCAGGTACCGATCGCGCCGCTCGTGCCGCCGATCGCGAACCCGATCAGAACGAAGACCGGGACCGTTCCGAGCCGCTGGTCCAGCCAGTAGCCGGCCAGAATGCCTGCCAGGACGGTGAACAGGAGGACGAAGCCGATCTCCGAAAAGAGGACGACGTAGCCGGAGGCCTTTTCTGGATCGTTCATCTCGTCCCTGGCGTGGGCGCCGTGAGTTTACCAGCGGCCCTATCGAACCGCTCAACCCCCCGAACGTGGAGCCACTTCTCGCCACCTGACCGCAACCTACTTGACCAGGTGCCCCGCGGCATCCTCGAGGGAGGCGCTTCTCTGGCCATCCGCTGCCGCGCCCGCGCTGCCGCCGGCGTTGCCGCTTCCATCACCGTTTCCGCCGCCGCCCGGACCCGCGTGGTCGATCGCTTCGCCGGAGTGGTTGTCGTCATAGGAGTCCGCGTCCAGGCTCTCGCCGATTGCCTCTCCTCCGGGTCCCAGCCGCTCGATGAGGAGCAGAGCCAGCCCGAACAGAAGCACGAGGCCCAGGAAGGCGTACATCTGGCCCGTGCCCGAGAGAACGAGGGAGAGGCCGGCCAGGAGTATGCAGGCCGAGTAGATCACCAGGACCGTGTTGCGATGCGACAGGCCCAGGTCCAGGAGCCGGTGGTGGATGTGCCCGCGATCCGGGGCGAAGGGTGAGCGGCCGGATCCGACTCTGCGGACGATGATCCAGAAGGTATCCATGATCGGCACGCCGAGGACCAGTGCCGCGACGGCCACCTTTGCCGCGCCGAGGATGGAGAGCACGGCCAGCGTGTAGCCGACGAACATGATCCCGCTCGTGCCGGAGAAGACTGTGGCGGGGTGGAAGTTCCAGCGCAGGAACCCGGCCAGCGCGCCCGCCAGGGTGAAGCAGAACAGCGCCACGTACGGCTGCTCGGGGTTGCCGACCAGGCTGATGGTCCCCAGGGTGACGGCGGCGATGAGCGCGATCCCCGTCGAGAGGCCGTCGAGCCCGTCGATGAAATTGATGCTGTTGAGCATCCCGACGATCCAGATCAGCGTCGCGAGGAGGGCCAGCGCCGTGAGGCTGCCGGTGAGCTGCAGGGCCCCATCGGGGAGGATTGGCACGTTGACCACTCTCACCTGGATGCCGAGGGCCAGGGCGAACACGGCCAGGGCGATTTGACCCAGCAGCTGGTATCGAGCCCGGAGCTGGAACAGGTCGTCGAGGAGCCCGATGCCCACCGCGAGAGCGCCGCCCACGAGCAGAGCTGCGATCTCGAGGCCGCTGACGCCGTCGGGCCTGTCGACCCAATGCCCCCCGAGGTTCAGCGCCAGCAACGCCGCGGACACTGAGATGAAGCCGATCGCGATGGCGATGCCGCCGCCTCGGGCCACGACTCGGGTGTTGACGCGCCTGGCCTCGGGCCGGTCGACCATGCGGTGCAGCCGGGCGTAGCGCCGAACCAGCGGCGTCACGGCCATGGCGACGAACATGGCTGCCAGGAAACCGACCAGCAGGGCGGGGAACGCCCGAATGGCATCGTCGGACAGACTCATCCTCGCGGTCCAGCCGAGTGGGGCCCGGCGGTCGTGGGCTGCCCTGTCGCCTTCCCAAGCCGACGAGGTGCCGACTCGGTCGCCCGAAGAAATCCCGTGATCAGTCCTCCTGGAGGCCCGGAACGGGGAACCTGGCGCACAGATCGTGGACGATCGCCGCGAGCTTGGCCTGTTCGGACGGATCGTCGCGCGTGACGATCGCGTTGACGATCGTCTGGCCGATGGTCTTCATCTCGGGTTCGCGGAAGCCCCGGCTCGTAGTCGCCGGAGTGCCGACTCGAATGCCGGACGCCGTGTTGGGCGGGTTCTTGTCGAAGGGAATGGCGTTCTTGTTAACCGTGATGCCGATCTCGTCGAGGAGGTGTTCGGCCTCGCGGCCGGTGACGCCGAGCGGCGTGACGTCTACGAGCATCAGGTGGTTGTCCGTTCCGCCGGATACCACCCGAGCGCCCGCGTCGGCGATCGTCCTGGCCAGCAGGCGGGCGTTGACGACGGTTTGACGCTGATCCTGGCGATACTCGTCCGTCGCCGCGAGCTTGAGAGCCACGGCCTTGGCCGCGATGACGTGCATCAACGGGCCGCCCTGCGTACCCGGGAAGACGGACTTGTCGACGGCCTTCGCCAGATCTGCCCGGCAGAAGATCAGGCCGCCGCGCGGGCCGCGGAGGGTCTTGTGTGTGGTCGTGGTGACGATGTCGGCGTGGCCGAAGGGCGTGGGATGCAGGCCGGCCGCCACGAGACCCGCGATATGGGCCATATCCACGAAGAGCAGTGCGCCGTTGGCGTGGGCGATCCTGCCCATGCGCTCGAAGTCGATGGTTCGCGGATAGGCGCTGGCGCCGGCGACGATCATCTTCGGCTTGACTTCGGCCGCCTGGCGCTCGAGGGCCTCGTAGTCGATCTGCTCGGTCTCGGGATCGACGCCGTAGGCGTGGACCTCGAACCACTTGCCGGAGAAATTGACCGGCGATCCGTGTGTGAGGTGGCCGCCATGGGCAAGGTTCATGCCCAGGATCCTGTCGCCGATCTCGAGGACGGAGAGATAGGCGGCCATGTTCGCCTGAGCGCCCGAGTGGGGCTGGACGTTCACGTGCTCGGCGCCGGGGAACAGCGCAAGGGCCCGATCCTGGGCCAGGCGCTCGGCCACGTCCACGAACTCGCAGCCGCCGTAGTAGCGCTTGCCCGGCAGCCCCTCGGCGTACTTGTTCGTGAGAGGCGAGCCCTGCGCCTCCATGACCGCGGCGAAGGTGTAGTTCTCGCTTGCGATCAGCTCGATCTTCCAGCGCTGACGATCCGTCTCGCCGCGAATGGCCGCCCACAGCTCGGGGTCGACGTCGGCCAGCCGCGCCCAGGCGATCCCCTCTCGACGTGCGATCGTCATCGTTGCTCCTTGTCTGACCTACGGGATCGGCCCCAGTCGCAGGCGGGCACCCGCGGCCGTCACGCCGCACATCGGGATACCGAGGTCCTCTCCATTGTCGCCGATCTGACCGGCTTCCGTGTCACCCGGCGGTTTCGAATCAGGCACCGGCTATCGCGTCGATGGTCTCCGGCGCGATGGCACCGGCACGCAGGACGCGAGCTCCCCCGCCGGCGCAGTCGACTACTGTCGAAGGAATTCCGCCGCGAGCCGGGCCGCCGTCGAGGATCAGGTCGATGGCCTCACCCAGCTGAGCGACGACCTCCGCCGCCGTCGTGGCCGCCGGTTGACCCGAGAGATTGGCCGAGGTCACGGGCAGCGGTCCGAGCTCGCGGGCGAGCGCCCGGGGGCAGTCGTGGTCGGGCACGCGGATGCCGATGGTGGAGTTGCCGGCGGTGAGAACAGCCGGAAGGCCCGAGCCTTCGACCTGCCGAAGCACGAGCGTCAGGCCGCCCGGCCAGAAACGTCCGGCAAGGGATCGAGCCACGGGCGTCATCGCGCCCACACTCTGTGCCTGCTCGACGTCCGCGACCAGCAGCACGATCGCCCTGTCCAGCGGCCGATCCTTGGCGGCGAACAGCCGCGGCAGACCGTCCTCCGCACCCAGGGCAACTCCCACGCCGTAAACCGTGTCGGTGGGCATGGCCACGATGCCGCCGCCGCGGAGCGTGGCGACCGCCTCCGCCCGGCCGGCCTCGTCGTCGGTGACGATGCGCGCCGTCATGGCCGACGCCGAACTCCGTCGAGCCGGGCGCTCCCGCCCACTCCGTCGAGGGCGATACGTTCGATCATCTGAGCCGCGCCCTCCTCCCCAACCGGCGGCGCAACGTACTGCGCGGCGGCCTGGACGGCCGGCGGAGCGCTCGGCATGGCGATCCCGTGGCCCACCTCGGTGATCATCTCCAGGTCGTTGTACTGGTCGCCGATCGCGATGGACTGGCTCAGCGGCACGCCCAGCCGGCGGGCAAGCCAGCGGACCGCCTGGCCCTTCGACACCCCGGGGGCGAGGAACTCGAGAAAGCGGGGATGGCTGAGCGTCACCTCGGCCCGGCCGGCGAAATGGGCGCGGGCCGCGTCGAGGACGTCGAGCGAGTGCTGGCCCTCGCCGATAGCCACTACCTTGGTCACCGGCCGTGCGGCGGCGCGGGCAAGCACGTCCGGCACGACGCGCAGCCGATCGCCGACGAACATCCTGTATTCGTCGATGCGCGACTCCTGGGCACCGACGATCATCCACTCCAGGTAGTTGAAGTGGGGCATCAGGTCCCGCTCCTGACACCAGCGCACGATCTCGGTGGTGACCGCGGGCTTGATGGTCCGGTGGTAGAGCAGATGGCCCTCCCGCGTCGAGCCGGGCTCTGGCATGGAGCGGATGAGCGCGCCCTGCTGGGCGACGATCGGGCTGGTCAGCTCGAGTTCCCGCGCGAATGGCCGCGCGCTGGTGGCCATCCGGCCTGTCACGAGCGAGACCGTGATGCCGCGGCGGCGCGCCTCGCGTATCGCCGCGCGGGTGCGTTCCCCGATGACGAGGTCCTCGCCGACAAGGGTGCCGTCGATGTCGAGGGCGATGAGGCGGATGGGCAGGGCGGGATCGACCATCGGCTAACGGCCTTTCGAAAGCGAGGGTATGGACCGGACGATCTCGGTCAGGCGATCGCGGCCGCTCAGGTCCTGCTTGATGGCGCACGACCAGGTTCCGGGCAGCTCGGCGACGAGCGCCTCCACCGCGCGGCCCTGGTCGAAGCCGATCTCGAGGTAGGCCGAACCGTCCTGCGCCAGACCGGATGGAAGCAGCGCGATCAGGCGGCGCACCACGGCCAGGCCGTCCGGGCCGCCGTCGAGGGCCACGCGCGGCTCGAAGCTCGCGGCGATCGGCAGCCGATCGATCTCGGCCGACGGGATGTACGGCAGGTTGGCCAGGACGACGTCGAACGGCCGCTCACTCGGCGGCAGCAGGTCGGCAACGACGAACGAGATCGCGTCCGCGACGGCATGACCCACCGCATTCTCCCGGGCGAGGTCCAGCGCGTCGGGCGAACAGTCCGAAGCGACGATCGCCACTTCGGGCAGCATCCGGCGCTCCCGCAGGCGCAGGGTCAGGGCGATGGCGGCGGCGCCGGAGCCCGTGCCCACGTCGACGACCCGTACGGCGGGCGTACCGGCCGGCCGGGGCGCGGAGGTGAGCCGCCACGCCAGGTCGCGCTCCGCCTCGTCGACCATGAGCTCCGTCTCGGGCCGTGGTATCAGCGCCCGCGGGTCCACGGAAAACGCCACACCGTGGAATTCCTTCACGCCGCGGATGTACGCAACCGGCTCGCCGGCTTCGCGACGGGCGACCGCCCCTTCGTAGGTCCTCGCGGCGTCCGGGCCCACGGGCGCCTCGGGATGCGCCAGGATCGTCGTCCGTTCCACGCCGACGGCCCAACCCAGGAGCAGCTCGGCGTCCAGCCTCGAGCTCTCGGAGCCGGACGCACGCAGCCGGGCCGTGCCCGAACTCAGAAGCTCCCCGATCGTGGCCACCCCGCCTCCCTAGACGCGGGAGCGAGGCCGCGCTGCCGACGTCATGCCTCGGAGCCTTCGGCGACCAGGGTTCGGAGCCGCTCCGCCTGGTAAGTGTTGCTGAGCTGGTCGATCAGGCGGTCCAGGTCGCCGTCCATGACTCCGGGCAGGTTGTGGAGGTCCAGGCTGATCCGATGATCCGTGAGCCGGTCCTGGGGGAAGTTGTAGGTCCGGACCTTCTCGGCTCGCTCGCCCGAGCCGACCATGCTGCGGCGCAGCGCCGATTCGGCCTCCGCAGCCTTGGCCCGCTCCTTGTCGAGAAGCCGGCTCCGGAGGATCGCCATCGCCTTGGCTTTGTTCTTGATCTGGCTCTTCTCGTCCTGGATCGCCACCACGATGCCGGAGGGGATGTGGGTGATCCGGACGGCCGAGTCCGTTGTATTGACCGACTGCCCGCCGTGCCCGGTGGACCGGTAGACGTCCACCCGGATGTCCTTCTCGTCGATCTCGACGTCCACTTCCTCGGCCTCTGGCATGACCGCCACTGTGGCCGTGGAGGTGTGGATGCGCCCGCTCGATTCGGTTACCGGGATCCGCTGAACCCGATGCACGCCGGCCTCGAACTTGAGGCGGCTGTACGCGCCTCGCCCGGTGACCTCGACGATGGCCTCGCCTATCCCTCCGATGCCGTTCTCGTCGGCGTTGAGGACTTCGGCGCCCATGCGATGCCTTTCGGCGTAACGCAGGTACATCCGCAGCAGCTCGGCCGCGAACAGCTTGGCTTCTTCGCCGCCGGTGCCGGCCCGGATCTCCAGGATGACGTTCTTCTCGTCGTTGGGGTCGCGGGGCAGGAGCAGAACGCGGAGGTTCTCGATCAGCTCCGTCTCGAGCGGCTCGAGGCGGCGCAGCTCCTCCTGGGCCAGATCGTGCATGTCTTCGTCCGGCGACTCGCGCAGCTCGCGAGCCTCGGCGAGCTCCTTTCGGACGGCGAGAAGCTCGCGCCAGGCCTCCACGACGGGCTCGAGCTGAGAGAGCTCCTTGCCCAGCCGCTTGAGCGTGGCGGGATCCGCGGCCGCCTCCGGCGTCGAAAGCTCGCGCTGGATCGAGTCGTACTGCTGCGAGATCTCGATCAGCTTGGCGTCGATCAAGGCCGGCCTCCCGTCTCGACCGCGGCCGGGACCGGCACCCGTTCGAGCTCCGGGTACATCGGGCGGGTCGCGAAGGTAGCGCTGCCCGCCGGGATCTCGTTGCCGTCGGCGACGAGCGCCCGTTCAAGCGAAACGATCGCAACTTCTACCATGTCGTCGGTCGGCTGCTTGGTCGTGATCATCTGGACCCAGATGCCCGGCGACCAGAGGGCCCGCACCAGGGCGTACTGGCGGTGCCTGGCGCCGAACTGCAGGATCTCGTAGCTGATCGCGGCGATGATCGGGATCAAGATCACGCGAGAGATCACGAGCCAGAGCGGCGGCATGCTGCCGATCAGCGCGAAGGCGAAGATCGAGACGATCAGGACCACCACAAGGAATTCGGTTCCGCAGCGCGGATGCGCCGTCGGGTATTTGCGGGCCGCGTCCGTGGTCAGCGGATCGCCGCCCTCGAGCGTGTGGATCGACATGTGCTCGGCGCCGTGGTACTGGAACGTGCGACGGACGTCCGCCGCGCGGCCTATCAGGATCAGATAGCCGACGAAGATCACGACGCGGATGAAGCCTTCGGACAGCTGCAGGCCAAGGCCCTGGTTGACGCGGCCCACGGTCGCCTGGGCGAGGAACAGCGGCAGCAGGAAGAAGATGCCAATGCCGAAGGCGAAGCTGACTATCAGCATCCCGCCGATCGCCACGTTGTAGCCCTTGCCAAGGCTCGGCTGAGGCCGCGCAGCGGCCACCTCGGCCGGCGTGGGGTCGTCCGGGTTCGAGTAGTGCGCGTCGTCGTCTCGAGGCTCGAGGCCGGAGCCGGCATCCGTCTCCGAGTGCGCGCCGAGCGCCAGGGTCAGAGGCGATCGCATGACCGACCCGACGATCGAGCCCAGAGTGGATCGCAGGGTTGAGCCGACGGCCGAGGTCCCGGACGGGCCGGCCCCGCCGCTTCCGCCCTGCCCGGGCTGCCCCTCCGCCTCCTCGAGGGCGAGAGCCTGGAGAGTGGCGGATCGGACCAGCCAGCGGGTTCCGGTGACCAGCGTGTCGTAGAGGAGAACGAGTCCCCGCAGGAAAGGCAGCTTCATCGCGCGGCGGGCGCGCAGACCAAGATCCAGCCGTTCGACAGCCCAGACGATGGAGCCGTCGGGGTGGCGGATCGCGACCGCGAGTGCGTTTCGGCCGCGCATCAGGACGCCTTCGATGAGCGCCTGGCCGCCGTAGTGAAATGTCGCCATGCGCGGAAGTGTACCGGACCGAACCGCCCGAACCCGGAGCGCAGCCGGCGCGGTCGGCCTGGCGGCGTCCGGCTACTCGTTCACCGCGAACTTGCCCGTCTTCGGATCGAATAGCTCGCTGACTTCGGCGCCCATACCGCCCGGCGTCGTGCCGGTCACGATGGCCGCGCCATTCGGGAGGGCCGCGACCTGGACGGTGATGCGCTCCAGGTTGAGTTCTCCGAGATCCGTCCACTTGTTTTGGACCGGGTCGTAGATCTCGCCGTCCAGGGTAACCGCCGTAGTGGCGGTGTCCGGCGCCGGCCGGGCGCTGGCCGGCGGCAGCGGATCGAACAATCCGTCGGGAGTCCGAGGCGGGCCGGTGCGGCCCAGGTTCAACCCAACCACCGCGAGTGCGAGGATCCGGCCATCGGTAAGGGTCGCAAAGGCCCGAACAACGCTCGGACCGGGCATGCTTGCCAGGCGGCCGAACGAACCTGTGGTCGGGTCGTAGACCTCGACGGCAGCGTTGCCGCCGCCGAAGAGCATCACCCGCCCGTCGGGCAGCTTCGCCAGGGACGGTGTGGCACCTCGCAGGAGCGCGGACGTAGCCGACGGAGTGAAGGTGTCTGTGGATGGGTCGTAGATTTCCGTGCTCGATGTTTGCCCGTCGGACGCCTCGACAATGAGGACCTTGCCATTGCCTAGGAGCGAGGCGGAGATGCCGCCGTTGCCAGGGCCGCCGGAGGCGTAGCCCTCACGAGGCGTCGATCCGGCGGCGGTGAACGTTCCGCTCGCCGGGTCGAATACGTCGGCGGCAACCTGGGCCACCGGGGAGTTGTAAGTACCCCCCAGGATCAGGACGCGGCCGTCCGCGAGCACCACCGAGACGGCATCGCTGCCGTGTGGGGCCACCGGTCCAACGGGCGTGAAACGACCGGTGGTCGGGTCGTAGATCTCGTCCGTGATCGCGTCCCGCTGGGCATTAACATCGTAGCCACCGGCGATGAGAACGCGGCCGTCAGTGAGCAATGTGGCCGTCCCAAAGGCGCGATCGACGTTCGTCCTGCCCGTGGCAGTGAATAGGTGGGTGACCGGGTCGAAGATGGCGCCGGCCTGCGCATACAGGACACGCCCGTCGGCAAGCGGTACGGCGGGGCCGTCCCCCCAGCAGCTGTACGTCTTGCCGGGTCGGCACGCTGAGTTGGCCGTCGGCCCGGGCGTCAGGCCTGCCTGGAGCGTCGGACCTGGAGTCGATGTGGCTGTCGGGTTCGGCGTCATTCCCGTTGGAGACACTTCTGCGGACGGAGCGAGGGACCGATTCGGCGTGGCCGAGGCAGTGGTCGCCGGTGTGACGGCCGGCGTGTCGGACGGCCCGCTGACCGGCGGGGCGCTCTGGCTCCGCCACGCCAGGGCCGCGACGAGCACGATGACCGCGGCCGCCGCGAGGCCGGTGCCTGCACGGGGGCCGCGCCGGGCGGGTCGGCGGGAAAGCCTGATCTGGCGTGGATCGGCGGCGGCGACCTCCTCGTCGACGATGCGCCGGAGCTTCTCGTCCAGGTCCCGATCGACCGGCCACTCATTCATCGCCGAGCTCCTCCCGCAGCCGGGCCAACCCGCGCCGTAGCTGCGTCTTGATGGTGTTCTCCCGCACGCCCAATGCCTCGGCAGTCTCGCGAACCGAGTAGCCGGCGAGGTAGTGCAGGACGATCGCCGCCCGTGCCCGCGGCGGCAGCCCCCGAAGACTCTCGCGAAGGGCAAAGCGTTCGTCGTGGCCCGGGCCGCTCACGGGCACGTCGTGGATTTGCGGATGGAACGGGACCAGCTGCCGCATCCGCCGTACGCGGCGAGTCGCTTCGCGTGCCTCGATGGCCAGAAGCCAGGCACGCAGGGCGGATCGATCTCGAAGCGTGTGTCCGCGCCGCAGCGCTATCTCGAAGGTCGTCTGGACGACGTCCTGGGCCTCGTGCTCGTTCATGCAGATGAGTCGCGCGGCGGCAAGGAGCACGGAACCGTGATCAAACAGCAACTCGTCGATCGTGGGCGGCGCGTCGGCTACCGTCATCGCTTCGATCCCCAACTCGGAGCTCCCCTCTTGCGTGTCAATGTACAGAGGGCGACGGAGCGTCGTTCGGGTGACAAGCTCCCGTGGCGGGCACGAAAAAGCCCCCGAGTCCGGCAGGACACGAGGGCTTTGCGATTGTCTTGGGAGCTAGGCGCGCTCGGCGCGCTCCAGGCGGCGCTGGAACCGCTCGACCTGGCCGGCGGTGTCGATGATCGTCTGCTTGCCGGTGAAGAACGGGTGGCAGTTGTTGCAGACGTCCACGTGAAGGTCCGCCCGGGTCGAACCGACCTGGAACGTGGTCTTGCACGAGGCGCACGTAACCGTTGCCTGCTGGTACTTGGGATGGATCTTCGGCTTCATTTCAACTCCCGGACGCCTTCCGAACGGTCGCCCGCCGGTGGTCGTCGGTGGCGCGGCAGCGACGACGATCGCCGGCCGCAGATCTACGGGCTACTCGCCCGCGATGGCTTCGATGCGGATTCGCTTCTTCTCGCGGGTCTCGTGCTCGAAGTGCACGGTGCCGTCGATCTTGGCGAAGACGCTGTAGTCGTGGCCCAGCCCCGCACCGGGGCCGGCCTTGAACGTCATGCCCCGCTGCCGGACGATTATCGAGCCGGCCGTAACGAACTGGCCGTCGCCGGCCTTGGTGCCGAGTCGCTGGCCGACGCTGTCGCGGCCGTTCTTCGAGCTCGAGCCTGCCTTCTTGTGAGCCATTGCCTACTCGTCCTTCTTGGTTCGGGTGGAGCGCTTTGGCGCGGCCGGAGCCTCGCCCGCTTCGCCGGCAGGTTCGTCTGACTTCTTGGGTGCGGCCTTCGCCTTGGGCTCGGCCTTGACCTTCGGTGCCGCCGTGGCGGACGCCTCGGCAGCCGGGGCGGCCTCGGCCTTGGCCTTTGGCGCTGCCTTGGCCTTGGGCGCGGGCTTCTCTGCCTTCGCGGCTTCCTCGGCCTCGGCGGCCTTGCGGGCCTTGAGCTTCTCCGCGAGAGCCTTGTCCTCGGCTGCCTGGCGAGCGGCCGACTTGGCGACCTTGGCTCGCTCGGCCTCGGCTGCCGCTTCGGCTTCCCTCGCGTCTTCCGCCGCGCTCTTCGAGCCGAGGCGGACGTCGGTGATCTTGAGAACCAACAGCTCCTGGCGGTGGCCCTTCTTCACGCGACGGCGAGCCTTGGGCCGGTACTTGAACGAGATGGTCTTCTCGCCCCGCTCCTGCCGGAGGACCTGCGCGGTCACGGCCGCGTCCGTCACGACCGGCTGTCCGACGGCCGACTTGTCGCCATCCACGACCAGCAGCACGCGGTCGAGGTTTATCTCCTGGCCGGGGTTGGCATCGAGCAGCTCGACCTCGATCTCGGTTCCGAGTTCGACGCGGTACTGCTTGCCGCCGGTCTCGATGACTGCGTACATGGGTCCTCAGGATGTGGACGGGGCGACGGGCCCTGTCACGTGCACGACACGAATACGCCCCCGGCTTCCCGGGGCGCGAAGTGCGAGTGTACGGCCGCAGACCGGGGTCGTCAAACGGAGACTGGCGCGACACCGAGCTTGCGAACGGCCGCTCGGGTGGCTGTTAGGTCGCCCGCGGGTCTCTCGAACGCGTGCCACGCGGACAGTCCCATCGCACGACCGCAGGCTATACCAGCTCGCGGGCCAGCCAGAGGCGCTCCCGGACCGGCCTGACGATTTCCACCGTGCCGGCACCGGACCCGGGCTCGGTCGGCATCGCGGCCGGCCGAGCCTGCTCTTCGCCGCCGGTCCAGGCCAGCGACAGACCGATCTCCTGAGCCAGAGCGGCGACGACTTCTTCGACCCGGCCCGTGCCCCCGTCCTGTGAGTGGCGCAGTCGCATCCACAGGAGTGTCGCGGGCTCCTCGGGCGGGAGCGAGTCACCGGGCGGGAGCGCGCCGGCCGCGGCGGCATTCCCGGCCACGGCCCCGGGCCAGGACGCGGACGCAACCCCGGCCCCGGTCCAAGCCCCAGCCGCGGAGCTCGCCTCGGGGCTCGCGGCGCGGAGACCCATCACGAGCGGGCGAAGGTCGTACTTGATCGTTCGCGCTTCGCGCTGCCGCTCGCGGGGCAGCGAAACCGCGGCCAGAAGCCGCTCGACGGCGCCGGCGACCTGCTCCGGGATCGCGCCCAGCAAGATCAGCCGGTAGTCGGCGGCGGCGAGCTGCGGCGCGAGGGCGGGCTCGCCGGCCCAGACGTCGAACAGATCGGTCGCGACGTATCCGAGCGGCAGGCAGGCGGCCAGTCGATCGCGAAGGTCGGGGGCGGTGAGGCGCTCGGCGAGGAACAGGTCGGCCAGCTCGTGTTCGGCGAGCATCCCGAGCTGCAGCGGCGCGGCGAAGACGAGCTTGGGCCGCGGGTTGAAGCCTTCACTCATCGCCATGGGAATGCTGCCGCGCCGGAGGGCCCGCTCCCAGGAGTGAATCGCGTCGAGGTGCGAGAGGTACATCGCCGGTTCGTCGCGCCTGAAGACGAGCCGCCAGCGCTGCCTGGTTTCGCTCATCCGACTCCTTCGAGGCCGGCCGAGGCAACCTCGAGCTCGGCGTCCTCGACAGGACCGTCGACCGGAACGCCCCACCGCCGGACGAACCACTCCGCAGTGGTGGCCTGGACCACGAGGGTGAAGAGCACGACACCGAACGTGATTCCCTGGAGCTCGGCTCGGTGCGGAAAGTCGAGTGGCAGCGACAGGGCGAGTGCCGTCGACACGGCGCCGCGGAGCCCGGACCAGAAGACCACGTGCAGCCACGAGACGGGCACCGATGACTTCTGGCCGGCCCGATCGGCCGGCGCGGGCGGTACGGCAGGCGCGGGAGCCTCGCCATCGGTGCCCCGGCGGCGCGCGCCGCGGACGCCGATCCTTTCACGTGCAACACGCCATCCGCCGAGCAGCCCGTAGACGATTATCGCGCGGCCGACGAGCGTCGCGGCGATCGCCCACGCTATCGCCGGCGCGACGTCCACGAGAGATCGGACGGCGATCGCGAAGCCCACGACCAGGAAAACGAACGCCGTCGCAAGGTAGGCGATGAAATCCCAGACGGTGGTCAGAGCGTCCTCGGTCACCCGTGACAGGCCGTGCTCGCGCCCGTAGTTGCCAAGCACGATGCCGGCGACGGCCGTGGCGATGACCCCGGACATGTGCAGCGCGTCCGCCGCTAGATAGGTGCCGTAGGCGAGCACCACCGAGAGGCTGATCTCGATGAGGTGATCGCCGACGTACGGCAGCAACCGCGAGGCCGCGTATCCGGCAATCGCGCCGAGCACGCTCGAGAAAGCCACGACCGATACGAACGCGAGCGTGACCTCGAGCGGTCCGACGGGCCGCGACACGAAGTCGACGGCGATGGCGAAGACGACGATGCCCGTGCCATCGTTGAAGACGCTCTCGGCCTCGACGAGGGTGGTCAGCCGCGCAGGCGAGCGAAGCCGCCGGAACGTGGCGATGACCGCGGCCGGATCGGTGGCCGACAGCATCGCGCCCACGACGAAGGCCTCCGTCCAGGGCAATCCCGCTCCGAATCTGAGCGCGGCCGCGATCAGAGCCGCGCTGATGAAGACTCCGGGGCCCGCGAGCAGAGCCACCCCGCCAAGCGACGATCGCAGTCGAACGAGGTCCGTTCGGTACGAGGCTTCGAAGATCAGCGCGGGCAGCAGCACGACGAGCACGAGCTGGGGCGTGATCTCGATCCGAAGCGGCTGTGCGACGGCGCCGGCTACCAGCCCGAACGCTACCAGGCCGACGGTGTAGGGCATGTTGATACGGCGGGCGAGGATCGTCACGACAGCCGACGCGCCGAGCAGGAGAACGAAGAGTCTGATCAGGTCGAGAGTGGTCTCTCCGGAGCTCAACCCGTGGACTCGCCGCCGGCCGCCTCCACCAGCGACGCCGAAGAGCTCGGCTCGTAAGAGCGCGCCTCGGCGTCCTTCGACTCCATCATCGTTCCTCGTATCTCCACTCGTGCGGGAGTGCGATCCAAGTTACCACGCCGATTCGCAGGTGGGCGCGGCCACGGTCGGAATGCTCAGGGTGTTTCGGCGGCCTGGCCGCGGCGAGGGTCGCCGGGCGGCCCCGCATAGCGCCACCTTGGCGGCCGGCCAACCTCGGGTCCGGCTGCCCGTGACCCGTCCGTCCTCGTGCCATGGTCCCCGATGAGAAGCCTGGCGCGGGGTCCCTGCTCACCGGTGTCGCAGGAGAAACCGGTCGAGGCGGGAACTCCGCAGTTCGAGCACGGCCCCCAATGGCAATCCGGGGTGGTGAGGGCGGCGGTGGCACGTTTCCTTTCGCGAAGCAGGAAACCGCGCGAAACACCGGGACCCAGATGATCCCAGGGCAGTGGCTGAGTGAGCGGGATGTCGCGTTGGGCGTACCAGGCGGGGTCCAACCCCTCCTCCGCGAAGGCGTGCTGCCACGCCTCGAAGTTGAAGTGCTCGTCCCAGGCATCGAGGTGCGCGCCGTTCTGCCAGGCCCGCCGGATGACCCGGCCCAACCGCCGGTCTCCGCGACCCAACGCCGCCTCCAGGATCGACGCGCGGGGATCATCCCAGGACAGGGCCAGCCCCTTGCCATGGATCGCCTTTCGCAATACGGCGACCTTCTCTTCCACGAGGCTCGTCGGATCCTGGCCGTCCCACTGGAATGGCGTGCCCACCTTGGGCACGAAGGTCGAGACGTTCGCCTTGACCTGGACCTTCCCGCCGTGACTCGCCCGCCCTATCTCGAGCACCCGGCGGGAAATCCGGCCGATCGCCTCGACGTCTTCGACGGTTTCGCCGGGCAGGCCGATCATGAAGTAGAGCTTGATCGAGCTCCAACCCCGGTCGAAAGCCAGTTCGGCGCAGCGCACTATCTCCTCGTCGGTCACGCCTTTGTTGATCGCATCCCGCAACCGCTGGCTGCCGGCCTCGGGGGCAAAGGTGAAACCGGATCGGCGGCCATTCGGGGCGATGGCATCGGCCAGCTCCACCGTGAAAGCGTCGACTCGGGTGCTCGGCAGGGAGACGACGGCCTCTGGATGGCGCCGGCGAAGCTCAGAGGCGACCGTCGAGACGTCGGCGTAGTCCGCGCTCGAGAGGCTCGTCAGCCCGATTTCCTCGTAGCCGGTCGACCGAAGGATGGCATCCGCGGCCTCGACCACCAGCGCCGCCGGACGCTCGCGGAGGGGTCTCGACTGCATCCCCGCCTGGCAGAAACGGCAGCCCCGCGTGCAGCCCCGCATCACTTCGACCTGCGCCCTGTCGAACACGATGGAGACGTTGGGCACGAGCTGGCGAACACCACGTACCCTCGTCTCGAAGTCGGTGGCGATCCGCCCGACGATCGATGGGGCCACTGATTCGTCCACCGGATCGAGCCGCTCGAAGCTGCCGTCGCCCGCATATCGGGGCCGATACAGCGATGGGACATAGACGCCCCGGATGCTCGCCAGGGCCCGCAGGGCATCCGAGCGCTCGATCCCGTTTCCGGGCTCGTGGCGCCGCTGCCAGCCCAGCGTCCGCAGGGCATCGGTGATCTCGCCGACAACGTCCTCCCCTTCCCCGAGAACCACCGCGTCGAGGAAATCGGCGAGGGGCTCCGGGTTCAGGACGATCGACCCACCCGCGATGACGAGGGGATCGGTCCCGGAGCGCTCCGAAGACAGGAGCGGCACGCCGGCCAGGTCCAGCATGTCCAGAACGTTCGTCGCGACCAGCTCGTACCCAAGGCTGAGCCCGATCACGTCGAAGTCGTGGAGCGATCGCCTGGACTCGAGACTCCACACTGGGACGCCGGATTCTCGGAGCTGGGCCTGGAGGTCCACGTCTGGGGCGAAGCAGCGCTCCGCAAGAGAATCGGGCCGCTCGTTGAGGACCTCATAGAGGATGCGCAAGCCAAGGTTGCTCATCCCGATCTCGTACAGGTCCGGGTACGCGAAGCACCACTTGATGGCGATCCCGGCCCAATCCTTCTCGATGCTGTTCCACTCGCCACCGGAGTAGCGGCCGGGCCTGCGGACGCGCCGGAGCAGGCGCTCCACGGTCAAGGCGGGCACCGGATCGGGTGAGCGGAATGAACGTTCGCTCAGGAAGCTCGTCGAAGAGAACATGAGGTGGCGATCACCGGGTCGAGGGTTGGTCCAGCGTCCGGGAATATCGGCGGCGAAGCGGGCAGGCTACCACTCGGGTCTTTCGCGGCGCAGATTCGTGCTCTGTATCAGCCCGAGGCCGCCGGCCAGCGAGACGAGGGAGGCGCCTCCATAGGTGATGAAGGGCAGCGGGATGCCGGTGACGGGGAGCATGCCGGTGACCATGCCGACGTTCACGGTCACCTGGAAGAGGATCATCGTGGCCAGGCCACAACCGAGCAGCATGGCGAACTCGTCGCTGGCCCGCCAGGCGCAAAGGAGCAAGCGCCAGATCATCAGCCCGAACAGGACGAGGACGACGAGCGAACCGAGCAGGCCGAGCTCCTCCGCGAGTAGGCCCCAGACGAAGTCCGTCGTCTGGACAGGCAAAGGAATGTTGCCGTTGGTGATGCCCTTTCCCGCCACGCCGCCCGCGTTTATCGCCATCTGCGATTGGTGGATCTGGTAACCCGCGCCGTTCGGGTCGGCTCCCGGATTGAGGAGAGTGATGAGGCGGGCTTTCTGATAGTCGGCCATGGTTTGCCAGACGAAGGGGACGGCGGCAACGGCGCTGGCCGCGAGCGTCGCCAGCCACAACAGGCTGGCTCCCGACATGAAGAGAGCGCCGGCAAGCACCGCCACCAGGACCAGCGAGGTGCCGAGGTCAGGCTGCAGGAGAACAAGGACCCAGGGCGGGACGGTGATGACGATGGCCCCGATGATGGTCCAGAGCGACTTCGCGCTGGCCCGACGGTCGGAGAGAAAGGCCGCGAAGGTGATGACCATGACGATCTTGGCGAGCTCGCTGAACTGGAACTGGAACCCGCCGATCACAATCCACCGGCCTGCGCCGCCCGCCTCTCCGGTGCCCTGGCCAAAGCGAAGGGTGAGCAGGAGCAGGGCCAGGTTGATCAGATACAGAGGCCAGGCGAACGAGCGAAGCCACTTGTAGTCGAAAACGGTGGTGAGCGCGAGAACGACGGCTGCAACCACCGCCCAGAGCATGCTCTTCACGAAGGGGGAGTTGGCCGACAACAGCGTGTGCGTGGGGCCCACGCTGTTGCTGTAGGCCATTGCCAGGCCGAAGATCGTGAGCAGGATGGCGTAGATGGTCAGCTGGTAGTCGTAGTTGCGCCAGGCCATCCAGCCGGCCTTTGGCGCCCAGCCTCGTAGCCTCCAGGCTTCGTTCTTGAGAACGCTCATAGATGAATCACGAGTGCCCTAGTTGAGCTGGCCCAGGTTGTAGTAGTTGGTCCTGCGTGCCGCCCAGGTGTTGATGCGGTACGGCAGAACCTGGCTCAGCGGGTACCTGGTCAGGCCGTAGTACTCCATCATGAAGTACTTGACCACCTCGGTTGCCACGTTGCCCAGGCTGTTGGCCCCGTAGATGAACGCGACGACCGCGAGCTGAGAGTCCGGCTGGCTGAAGTCGCCGTTGAAGGCGTCCTTCGGCGTGTAGCCGACGAACCACTCGCTGTACGGCAGGTTGCCGTTCTTGTCCCGGACGCCGAATTCGGCTGTGCCGGTCTTGCCTGCGACCTTGATGGGCATATCCACGAGGTTGTAGGTATGCCGGGAAAGCACGACCGTTCGGGTCGCCTCACGCATCGTCTGGAGCGTCTGCGCGGAGGCCGGCAGCTTGTTCAAGAGCGTCGGCTGGATCGCGACGGGCTGGCCTCCGGGCGGGGTGATGGACTTCACGACGTGCGGTTGCCATAGGTTCCCGCCGTTGGCGAGGGCGCAGTAGGCGTCGAGGAGTTGCAGGGCCGTCGAGGCGTCGAAGCCCTGGCCGATGCCGGCCTGGAGGATCTCGCCGGTGAACATGCCCTCACCCTGGGTGTCGATCTTCCACTGGTTGTCGGGCACGATTCCGATCGCCTCACCGGGCAGGTCGATGCCGGTCGGCCGCCCGAAACCGTACTGCTGGGCCCAGTAGGCGAGCCTGTCTATTCCGACCATTCGCGCCAGCTGATAGAAGAAGGTGTCGCTCGAGTGGGCCAGACCCATCTTGATGTCGCCGGGTCCATACCACTGGAAGCCCTGCCACTCGCGGTACGGATAGCCGTTGACGACGACCTGAGGGCTCGAGATGAGCTTGGTGCTGGCGTTGAAGGTGCCGGTGTTGCAGTAGCTGTAGTCGGCGATGGCGTTGCTGCAGGCGGGCTGATCCTGAAGCCCGGCTGTGCCGGTCACGAGCTTGTAGGTTGATCCCGGCGCGTACTGGGCACCGATCGCCTTGTTGAGCAGTGGCTGGTTGGGATCAGTCAGGAGCTTCTGGAAGTCCGTTTCGCTGATCCCGTCGGCGAAAGTCTGGTCGTTGTAGCTCGGCAGGCTGACCATGGCCAGGATCTCGCCGTTCTGCGGGTTCTCGACGATGATGACCCCGCTCTGGACCCTGGTTGCCGACAGCCCCCACTTGAGGGCCGTCTGCGCGTACTGCTGCACTTTGGAGTCGATGGTCAACGTCAAGGAGGAACCGGGTATCGGATCGGTGCCCTTGTTGACCAGCCCTGGGATCGGCTTCCCGGCCGCATCCAGCGCGACGGTCTGAGTTCCGGGCGTTCCACGAAGGATCGTCTCGTAGGAATTCTCGATGCCGGCCTGCCCCACCACATCCTGTTTCGTGTAGCCCAACGACTTCCACTGGTTGTACTGCTGCGCGGTGATCTGACCCGTGTAGCCGATGATCTGCGAGAACAGGTCGGGGTTGAGGTACTGACGCTTGGACACGGCGGAGACGGTCACGCCCGGGAGCGCGTCCGAGTTCTCGTCAATGAAGCGGGCGAGCGAGATGTCGACGTTCTCGGCGATCTTGACCGGCGTGTAGAGCGAGCCCGTCGCCGAGTCGATCGCCGCCTCGATGCTGACCGGATCCGTATTGAGGACGGCGCCGAGGCGGGTCGCCACGGTTGGTTCCTGATCCAGGGGCAGATCCGCTGGGGTGACGAAAATGGTGTAGGTCACCACGTTCTCGACGAGCGGCCGATTCTGCGCGTCGTAGATCAGGCCCCTCGTAGGCGCGATCTGCTGACCCTGCACGGGAGCCTGGCTGGGCCCCACGTAGCTCCCGGGGCCCTGATAGACCTGCAGATAGACCATCCGCGCTCCGAGCGAGGTCACCGCCACACCGACGGCGATAGCGAAGAGGCCGAAGCGGTATAGGTTCTTCAGCTCGAGGTTCCGCATCCTGGGGGCGTGGATCATCGGTCCTGGTCTCCGTCGGACCGCGGGGACCGGACGTTAGGAAGCTTCATGGTGCTACCTCCACCAGAGAACGCGCTCGCGCTGCTCCGCTCGCCGCTTCAGGCCTATGACGAGAGGCGCGGCGAGGGCCGCGAGTGCGGCGTTGACGACCGCCGCGATTACAAGGCTCGACACGTGAAGTGTCGGTGCCGGTGGCTGCAGGAGCGCTGAAACCATGTCGGCAACCACCAGGTATACGGGTGTGAGCACGAAGACCGCGCCGATGCAGCCCGGGTAACGCGCTCTGGCGAGTAACGGCACGGACAGGTCGGTGAAACCGACCACGACAAGCAGCTCGAAGATGGTCGATCCGATGGGCCTGAGGAAGAGAAAGTCGGCCATCAGTCCGCCGACGAACGCCCACGCCATCCCCATCTCGAATCCGAAGACGATCGTGACCGCGACGGCAAACACGAGCAGGATCTGGAGCTGTGAGCCGGCGAGCTGATATCGCGTCGCGGTAGTTGCTTCGAGTAGCGCCGCGAGACCGGCACCGACCGCAGCGAAAGCGGGACCCAATTGCGGCCAGCCCTCAGTAGCTGAAGCGACACTCGAGTGGGTGAGTGCGGCCGACGAGGCGTCGACCGGCCGGAGTATAGGGCCGATGGCAGGTCGTGGACAAACGTCGGCCCTCCCGGAAGGCGGGTACACCAGGGCCGGCTCGCAATCCGTTAGGTATGTGAACCTCGCTCGATGGGACCTCGCCGGTCGGAGTCAGGCGCCGGGCAGGTCTCCGAAGCCGGATCGCGGCGGCGGGCGTGTTTCACGTGAAACGGGGCTCGCGGCCGGAAGCCCAGCGATTCTCGTTGCCCGTAGGGAAAGTGGTGACGGCCGGGCGGGGCGGCTCACGTTTCACGTGAAACGTACGCGCCCAAGCCCGTGAAGTCCTCCGGCGAGGGGCGGAACAGAGTGAGACGTCTGTGAGCGCTGTTGCGCGACCGGTTGAGCGGACGGCCCTCACCACCGGCAGCCCCCTCGAGCCCCGACAGGCGCTGCTGGGCAAATCCGTGGATAAGTGGCGCGAAATCGGTCAGATGTAGGCTTGCCGAAAGCCATCGGCGGTCCAATACGACACTGCTCCGGGTGCGTGGAAGCGCCAGGTTTCCGCGTCCGGAGCCGTGGAACCGCCTCAAATGCTAGAATCCGAACGTGCCGCGGACCGAATTGGGGACCTGATTGGGCCAAATCATCGCTTGTGCCAACCAGAAGGGCGGCGTCGGCAAGACGACCACCGTGGTCAACCTTGCGACGTACCTTGCGCTAGCTGGAGACCGCGTCCTGGTCATCGACCTGGACCCGCAGGGGAATACCACGAGTGGCTTCGGCCTGGACAGGGCTGAGATAGGCCACTCGGTATACGAGGCCATCATCGAGGAAGAGCCCGTCGCCGGCCTGATCCTCCAGAGCAGCATTCCGGGCCTCTCGATCGTCCCGTCGTCCATCTCGCTGGCCGGGGCCGAAGTGGAGCTGGCGCCGCTGCCACAACGCGAACGCCGGCTGGCCCGAATACTTACTGAATTAGTCACCTCATACGACTACATCCTCCTCGACTGCCCGCCCTCGCTGGGGTTGCTCACTGTCAACGCCCTCACCGCCGCCGACGCGGTCGTGATTCCGATTCAATGTGAGTACTACGCCCTGGAGGGGCTCTCCCAGCTGATAGCGACGATCAACCTGGTCCGCAACCACTTGAACCCCGACCTCGCCATCAAGGGCGTCGTCCTGACCATGTTCGACCCGAGAACCAACCTCTCCGCCGAGGTGGACGCCGAGGTACGCAAGCACCTGGGGGCGGCGGTCTTCGACACGATCATCCCGAGAAGCGTCCGCCTATCCGAGGCCCCCAGCTACGGTCTCCCAATCGCGCTCTATCGGCCCGACTCCAAGGGAGCCGAGGCCTATGCGGCACTCGCGGCGGAGATGCGGAGTCGAGACGGGCGATCCGCGCAGGCGGTCCCGGCCACTGTTTCGAGGGCCTCGCGCGCTCAGGCAATGGATGGAGACGCCAGTTGACGCCGCAGACTGAACGGCACACAGGCCTCGGTCGCGGCCTCGGCGCACTAATTCCCCAGACAAATCCTGCCGGTGCCGCGCCCATCGAAATACCTATCTCGCGCATCCGGGGCAACCCGTATCAGCCCCGCCAGCGGTTGGAACAGGCATCTCTCAAGTCCCTCGCCGAGAGCATCGGCGTGCACGGAGTCCTTCAGCCGGTCATCGTCACGGAGGTCTTCGACGGCTATCAGCTCGTCGCCGGCGAACGGCGAGTCCGGGCCGCTCAGATGGCGGGCTTGGACCACGTCCCCGCGGTGGTGCGGCAGATGGCCAAGCGAGACCAGCTGGCTGTCGCGATCGTCGAGAACGTCCAGCGCTCGGACCTCAACCCGATGGAGGAGGCGCATGCCTTCCGCCAGCTGGGCGACGAATTCGGCTTGACCCAGGAGGAGATCGCGACTCGGGTTGGCCGGGCCCGTTCTACCGTGGCGAATACGCTGCGCCTGCTCGACCTCGCCCCCGACGTCCAGCAAGCTCTGAGCGAGGGCAGCATCACCGAAGGCCATGCTCGCGCGCTGGCGGGCGCCTCAGACCCGATCCAGGGCCAGCTCCTCGAAGCGGTGATTGCCCGCGGGCTCTCCGTTCGCCAGACGGAAGAGCTCGTTCGCAGGCTCAAGGAGCAGCCGGCGACGGCCAAGACCCAGGCCAGAACGACAGACGGCGAGATGGATCGGCTCGAGGAGGACCTCCGGACGGCCCTGGGCACCAAAGTTCAAATAGCCCGCTCGCGCAAAGGCGGGCGGATCGTGATCGAGTACTACAGCGACGAAGAGTTCTCCCGTCTCTTCGACCGCCTGACCGGAGGTAACACTTGACCCAGGAAGTCCCGGACCGAGTCAGGAATGGGCAGGCCGACCGAGCCAACGGCGATGGCGCCCAGGCGGCCACCGCCCGCCGTCCCAAGAAGGGCGCCGCGAGCGACTACAACGCCGAAAGCATCCAGGTCCTGGAGGGTCTGGATCCCGTTCGGCGACGTCCGGGCATGTACATCGGCTCGACGGACGCTCGTGGACTCCACCACCTCGTCTGGGAAGTCGTCGACAACTCGATCGACGAAGCGATGGCCGGATACGCCACTCACGTCGAGGTCCGTGTCCAGGAGGATGGCTCCGTACGCGTCGTCGACGACGGCCGCGGCGTTCCGGTCGGGCGGCATCCGAGCGGCAGGGACGCACTCGAGATCGTCCATACCGTGCTGCACGCGGGCAGCAAGTTCGGCGGCGGCGGATACAAGGTCTCGGGCGGACTCCACGGAGTCGGCGTCAGCGTGGTCAACGCGCTTTCGGAGTGGCTCAAGGTCGAGACTGCGCGCGATGGCGCCGTCTGGGGCCAGGAGTACTCGCGCGGAAACCCCACCTCGGCCGTGAAGAAGCTCGGCCCGCAGGGCGACCGGCACGGAACCACCACTACGTTCATGCCGGACTCGACCGTGTTCGAGACGATCGAGTTCTCCTTCGACACGATCGCCCAGCGTCTTCGCGAGTCGGCGTACCTCAACAAGGGATTGTGGATCCGCCTGATCGACGATCGGGTGGATAGAGAACGCTCGTTCTATTTCGAGGGTGGGCTCGTCTCCTTCGTGCGCCACCTGAACCGGAACAAGGAAACGCTCCATGCCCGGCCGATGTACGTGGAGAAGCGAGAAGGCGCGACGTCCATCGAGGTCGCGCTCCAGTACAACGACTCCTACGCCGAGAACATCTTCACCTTCGCCAACAACATCAACACCGTCGATGGCGGCTCGCATCTGACGGGCTTCCGGGCGGCGCTGACGCGCTCGCTGAACGACTACGCGCGACGGGCCGGAATTCTCAAGGACAACGACGCCAACCTCTCCGGCGACGACGTTCGCGAAGGCCTTACCGCCGTCATCAGCGTCAAGCTCGTGGACCCCCAGTTCGAAGGCCAGACCAAGGCCAAGCTCGGCAACGCGGAAGTTGCGGGCCAGGTCGCCTCGGCGGTCTCGGAGGGTGTCAGCCAGTACCTCGACGAGAACCCGGGCGACGGCCGGCGGATCATCGAGAAGTCGTTGATCGCGGCTCGAGCTCGTGAGGCCGCGCGCAAGGCCCGCGACCTCGTCATACGCAAAGGAGCCCTCGAGGGCATGTCGCTGCCGGGCAAGCTGGCCGACTGCCAGGAGCGCGATCCGGCCAAGAGCGAGCTGTACCTGGTCGAGGGCGACTCGGCCGGCGGCTCGGCCAAGCAGGGCCGCGACCGCCGCTTCCAGGCCATCCTGCCGCTCCGCGGCAAGCTCCTCAACGTGGAGAAGGCCCGTCTCGACAAGATCGTGTCCAGCGAGAACATTCGGCCGCTGGTGATCGCGCTGGGGGCCGGCATCGGCGACAGCCTGGATCTGGCCAAGCTCCGCTATCACCGCATCATCATCATGACCGACGCGGACGTGGACGGGGCCCACATCCGGACGCTGCTGCTCACCTTCTTCTTCCGACACATGCCGCAGGTCATCGAGAACGGCTACCTGTTCATCGCCCAGCCGCCGCTCTTCCGCATCAGCACGGGTAAGCAGACCCACTACGCCCAGAGCGAGCAGGAACGCGACACGATCGTCAAGCGACTCGCGGTCAAGAACATCTCGGTGCAGCGCTTCAAGGGCCTGGGCGAGATGAACGCCGACCAGCTCTGGGACACGACGATGAACCCGGAGTCGCGGACCCTCCTTCGAGCCGAGGTCGAGGACGCGGCCGAGGCGGACGCCGTCTTCACAATGCTGATGGGCGAGCGTGTCGAGCCCCGCAAGGACTTCATCAAGACCGAGGCGAGGAAGGTCCAGAACCTCGATGTCTGACGCAGCCCGAATGGTCACCGGCGCCCCACCGAGCGGACGAGGCGTTCCGAGCCCGAACCAGAGCGACGAGACGGCCCGGGAGGCCTATCGCTACGAAGACTTCCGCGTCAAGCCGCACAACTGCTTCGCCTGTGGCGAGCTCAACGACGCCGGCCTCCACCTCAAGCTTCATCTGCACCACGATCGCTGCTGGGCCGAGACGACGATGACCGCACGGTACGAAGGCTGGGAGGGGATCGTCCACGGCGGTATCATCAGCACGATCCTCGACGAGATCATGGGCTGGAGCCTGGTGGCTCGCGACAGCTGGGGCGTCACCGCGCGCATGAGCGTGCACTTCAAGCGTCCCGTCCGCGTGGGGATGACCGTACGCGCCGAAGGCTGGGTCGCCGAGGCCCGCGGCCGGATCCAGAAGACTGCCTCACGGCTCGTCGACGTGGCCACGGGCGAGGAGCTGGCCACGGCGGAAGCCACCTACGTCGCCGCTCCCGAAGCCCGCAAGCGAGAGCTCAAGGAGCGCTACGGAGTGGTCAACGACCCCGCGGCAGCTCCCGGACCAGTGGCGCCGGAGGTGGACGAGTGATCGTCGCCGCGTCCGAGACCACGCTGGCGTCCAACACGTTCGTCGCGGAGCATCTGGCGGCCGCTACGGCGCTTGGCGATCGGCTCGCGGACCTGGTCGGCCAGCCGGACGGGTTCGTGGCGGCCATCCGCAAGGGTTTCGAGAGCCTGGCGGATCCCGTCTACGTCGAGGGCCAGCATCGGGTCGCACCCGGACTCGGGACCGTCGTGGGCGTTCGACTGCCCCTCATGGACGCCGCCCATCGAGCTTACAAGAGAGGCACTCGCAAGACTTCGACCTCGCTTTTGCTCGACGTCGCCGGCCGGCTGCTGGCCGAGGAGACGGTCGAGCTGCGCTGGTTCGCCATCTGGGATCTCGGCCGGTGCCTGGCCAGTGATCCCGAGCGGACCTGGCAGATGCTGCGCCGTGCCGCCGCCGACGCGACCGAGTGGATCACGATCGACACGCTCGCCCATCCGTACGGCCTCGGGATCCTGGGCGATCGGCGCCGCTGGGCGGAGATCGAGCAGCTCGTCTACTCGCCCTCCCGGTGGGAGAGGCGGCTCGTTGGTTCGACCCTGGCCACGCTTCCCTTCGCCAAGGGCATGCCCGGCGGCAGAGACCCGGCGACGTGCGCGAAGGCCCTGACTCTCATCGGTGTCCTCATGGGCGACAATGAGCCGGACGTCCAGAAAGCACTCTCCTGGGCGCTCCGGAACTACGCCGCAATCGATCCGACGGCCGTCCGGAACTTCCTGGAAGCGGAGACGGAGGCGGCCCGGAGCACCGACGATGGCAATCGCGCCTGGGTGATCCGCGACAGCCTCTCCAAGCTTCCACCCGCCGACGCGGCCAGGCTCAAAGCCGCTCTCGACGGCATCCGGCGCCGTCCCGGCGCTCCGTCTACTTCACGCGCCGCCGCTGCAGTGGCGCAACTCAACATGCCGGCCGCTGCCCCCGCGCGGCCCGCCGCCACACCTCTGGAGGACTAGCGCACCGTGACCGACGACCTGGGCCAGGTTCGAGTCGTCCGCGTCGAGGACGAGATGCGGACCGCCTACCTCGACTACGCGATGAGCGTCATCGTGTCTCGAGCCCTGCCGGACGTCCGCGACGGCCTCAAGCCCGTCCATCGCCGCATCCTCTACACGATGGGCGAGATGGGCCTGAGCGCCTCGTCCTCGTACCGCAAGTGCGCGGCGATCGTCGGCGAGGTGATGGGCAAGTACCACCCTCACGGTGACGCGGCGCTGTACGACGCCCTGGTCCGGCTGGCCCAGGACTTCTCGATGCGCTACCCGCTCGTGGACGGCCAGGGCAACTTCGGCTCGATCGACGGCGACAGCGCGGCGGCCATGCGCTACACCGAGGCGCGCCTGACCGGCATCGCGGCCGAGATGCTCGCCGACATCGACAGGGACACAGTCGACTACACGGACAACTACGACGGCACGCAGAAGGAGCCGACGGTCCTGCCGGCCAAGCTCCCCAACCTGCTGGTCAACGGTTCTTCGGGGATTGCCGTCGGCATGGCGACGAACATCCCGCCGCACCACCTTGGCGAAGTCTGCGACGCCGCCCGAGCCCTCATCGCCGACCCCGACCTGACCTCGGACGACCTCTGCAACTACATCTCCGGCCCCGACTTCCCGACCGGCGGCACGATCTTCCGCTACGAGACGCGTCGGAACCCCATGACCGGCGAGAACGAGACCGTCGACGCGATCCGGGAGATGTACGCCCACGGCCGCGGCCGCGTGGTCGTCCGGGCCCAGGTCGCCTTCGAGGAAACCAAGCGCGACCGCATGGCGATCATCGTCACCGAGCTGCCGTACATGGTGAACAAGGCGGCGCTGCTCGAGAAGATCGCCGACCTGGTGTCCGCCAAGCGGATCGAGGGCATCGCCGATCTCCGGGACGAGTCCGACCGCGACGGGATGCGCATCTACATCGAGATCAAGCGCGACGCGGATCCGCATCGGGTGCTGAACAACCTGTTCAAGCACACGGCGTTGCAGGTCGCCTTCAACCTCAACATGCTCGCCCTCGTCGACGGCCAGCCGCAGACCCTGCCGCTCAAAGCCGTCCTGCAGCACTACGTCGACTACCGCCGCGACGTGGTCCGGCGCCGGACCGAGTACGACCTCGAGAAGGCCCGAGCACGCGCTCACATCCTGGAAGGCCTCAAGATCGCGCTCGACAACCTGGACGCGGTCATACGGACGATCCGCGAGTCGGCGGACGTCGAGACGGCTCGAAACAACCTCATCAGCCGCTTCACGCTGACGGAGATTCAGGCCCAGGCCATCCTCGACATGCGCCTGGCCCGCCTCGCGGCCCTCGAGCGCAAGAAAATCGAGGACGAGTACCTCGAGGTCATCCAGCTGATCGCCGAGCTGGAGGACATCCTGGCCAACCCGTCGCGAATCCTGGCGGTCATTCGAGACGAGCTCGCCGCTCTCAAGCAGAAGTACGCCGGCGCTCGCCGGACCCGCATCGCGGACGACTCCAGCCGCGAGATGACCGACGAAGACCTGATCGCCGACGAGGACGTCGTCGTCACGATCAGCCGGCGCGGCTACATCAAGCGCCAGCCCGTTGCCACGTATCGGCGCCAGGCCCGGGGCGGCAAGGGCATCATCGGCCACGTGACGCGCGAGGAAGACGCGGTCGAGCACCTCCTCGTGGCCAATACCCACGATTGGGCGCTCTTCTTCACCAACCGGGGCCGCGTCTTCTCGGCCAAGGTCCACACGGTCCCGGACGCGAGCCGCCAGGCCAAGGGCATCGCGATCATCAACCTCCCCGGCGTCCAGGTGGAGCCGGGTGAAGTGCCGATGGCCACGATCACGCTGTCGGACTTCAACGCCGGCAAGTTCCTCGTGATGGCCACACGGAACGGCATCGTCAAGAAGACGCCCCTGGAGCAGTTCGAGAAGGTCCGCTCGTCGGGCATCATCGCCATAACCATCGCCCCGGAGGACGAGCTCGCCTGGGTGGACGTGGCCGGCGGCAGCGACGACGTGATCCTGGCCAGCGCCCAGGGCAAGATCGCCCGTTTCCCGGAGAAAGAGGTCCGGCCCATGGGCCGGGTGGCGGCCGGGGTCATCGGCATCCGTCTGGCCAGCTCGACGGATCGCGTCGTGGGAATGAGCGTGGTCCAGCCCACGGCGGACCTGCTCGTCCTCACCGAAACCGGCTACGGCAAGCGAGTCCCGCTGACCGAGTTCCGGGCGATGCACCGCGGCAGCCAGGGCGTGCGGCTCATCTCCCTGGAGGGCAAGCGGACCGGCGAAGTCGCAGCCGTCCAGCAGGTCACCGAGCAGGACGAGGAGCTGCTCCTCATCTCCGCCGGCGGCCAGGTCGTCCGAACGGAGACCAACACGATCAACCGCTACTCATCTCAGGCCCGCGGTGTCATCGTGATGCGGCTCAACGCCGGCGACCGCGTGGTTGGCATCGCGGCTTTCCGCGCCGGCCTGGCACAACGCGGTGCCATGACGGAGAATGGCCCTGAAGGAGGAGAGACCGCTCCGACCGGTGAAACGGTCGGGGGTGATATCACTCCGAACGCGCAGGCTCCGAAAGCTGGGACTCAGAAGGCGCAGCCGGCCCGGGGCCAGGCTTCGAAGAACGAGCCGCCGAAGGGCGGCGGCGCCCCGCGGGGCGGCAAGGCGAAGTGATGGAAGACGCGGAGGCGAGCTTGCCAGCAGACCAGTTCGACGTCTACACCGGAAACGCCAATCCGGAGCTGGCGCGGAACATCTGCCGCTACCTGGGAGTGGACCTGGGTCGGGCCGAGGTGTTCGAGTTCGCGAACGAGAACATCTTCGTCCGGATCATCGACAACGCCCGCGAGAAGGATGTCTTCCTGATCCAGCCCACCTCGCGGCCCGTCAACAAGTCGATCATGGAGCTGCTGATCATGATCGACGCGTTCAAGCGGGCGAGCGCGGGCCGGATCACGGCCGTGGTGCCGTACTACGGCTACGGCCGGTCGGACAAGAAGGACCAGCCCCGCGTCCCGATCACCGCCCGACTCATCGCGGACATGATGACGACCGCGGGCGCCAACCGCCTTCTGACTGTGGATCTCCATCAAGGCCAGATCCAGGGCTTCTTCAACATTCCGGTGGACGAGCTCACGGCCGTCCATCTCCTTTCCGGCCACTTCCTCCAGAAGAAGCTGGAGAACCTGGTCGTGGTCACGGACCTCGGCTTCGCCAAACGAGCCCGGACCTTCGCCGAGTTGCTCGACGCCCCCCTCGCGATCGTGGAGAAGCGCCGGATCGGGAACCAGGACCGGGCCGAGGTTCTCAACGTCATCGGCGACGTCCGCGGCAAACGGGCGATCATCGTGGACGACGAGATAGACACCGCGGGCACGCTGATCCAGATCGTCAACGCTCTCCAGCGCGAAGGCGTGACCGAGATGTATGCCTGCGCCACGCACGCCGTCCTCTCAGAGCCGGCGGTCGAGCGCCTGAACGCCTCGATGCTGCGCGAGGTGGTGGTCACAGATTCGATCCCGATACCGCCCGCCAAGCGCGGCGGCAAGATAGTCGTCCGCTCGCTGGCTCCCCTGATCGCGGAGGCGATCGTCCGCATTCACCAGGGCAAGTCGGTCGGAGCCCTGTTCACCAGCGAAGTCCAATTCACCCAGGAGATGCTCCTCTGGGACGTGGAAGGCGCCGGGGATCAACCGATCCAGCGCGTCTCGGATCCCAGCGCCGCCCACCCCTCGTCGGGGTCGGCCGGTAGCAATGGCCAGTCCGCCCGGCCGCAGGACGAGAACACCGGAACGCCCGGATCGGGGCGCATCTCGGGCTATGGCGGTGAATCCGCCGGAGAAGAGCCCCTGGAGCGCTGACCCGCGCAACGTCCAGGCAGCCCCAGGCAAGACCACGCACACGGACAACAATGTGGCCAAGACGCAGGAAGGCTTACTCGGCCAGGAGGCCTCGGCAGCAATGACACTCCAGCTGCATAGACCCGACGGACAGGGCGGCCTGGTGCCGACGAGGCCGGCCGCGAGTCCACGCGACGACTGGCGCAAGTCCCTGGCGTCGCCGCGCTGGCAGCCGGCACGGCTGGCCAACCCGGACCTCAACCCGACCCGAACTATCGTGGCGGTGGGCTTCTGGGTCGTCCTTGCGGCGGTGACGTTCGTCCTGCTGCTCATCGGGTACGGGACGCACTTCTGGCACTGAGCTCCGCTCCGAAAACGAAACGCGTGGAAGACAGCCTTCAGACCCCAGCCGATCTCGGGCCGAACCCGGCGCCACTTCTCGAGGTCGAACGACCGGGCGGTTCGGTGAGAGGCACTTCTCGCGGGCCCGGCTCGGCGGCACCGCCGCGTCCGGCCCTCGTCGCCGGCTGGCCTCGCCCGCCGCGTGGCCTATACTTTCGGCCCGGCCTCGCGCCGGACGGCGTATGTGTCGGCCGACGCCGAGGGGCGTCGTCCCTCAGCCGAAACCCAGAGCCTGAACCAGTAACTGAAACCAGAACCGAACCCGGAACAAATGGCCCAGATCGGGCCGCCAGTGATCGTGAGCCCCAATGCTTGGCTTTCTGAGCCGCTTCGTCGACTCGAACGATAGGGAGCTCCGGCGTATCGAGCCGCTCGTTGAGACCATCAACGGGCTCGAGCCCGAGATGCAGGAGAAGACCGACGCGGAGATCCGCGAACTCATCGCCGAGCTTCGCGCGGAGATCCTCGAGGCGGGCGAGCCTGAAGAGCCCTCCGACGACGAACGCCACAACCCGGACCTCGAACGTCGCCGCGAGCTTGCCCGCGATCGCCGCAAGCGTGAGCACGAGCACCTTCAGGACGCCATGGACAAGGCCCTGCCGGAAGTGTTCGCGGCCGCCCGGGAGGCGATGCGCCGGACGCTCGGCATGCGCCATTTCGACGTCCAGCTGCTCGGCGGCGTCGTGCTCCATCAGGGCAAGATCGCCGAGATGAAGACCGGCGAAGGCAAGACCTTCGTCCCGACTCTGGCCGCCGTTCTCAACGCCCTAACCGGCCACGGCGTCCACGTCGTCACGGTCAACGACTACCTGGCTCGCCGCGACGCCCAGTGGATGGGCCCCGTCTACCACTTCCTGGGCCTGTCGGTCGGGATCATCACTGGCAGCCGGACCAGCAGCGGCCAGGGCGAGGCCTACATCTTCGAGCCCGGCTACCCCACCAGCGACGAGCGCCTCATCAACCTCCGTCCCTGCTCCCGCAAGGAGGCTTACGAGGCCGACATCACGTACGGCACGAACAACGAGTTCGGCTTCGACTACCTGCGCGACAACATGGTCGTCGAGCTCGAGCAGCGGGTTCAGCGCGAACGCTACTTCGCGATCGTCGACGAGGTGGACAACATCCTCATCGACGAGGCCCGCACGCCGCTGATCATCAGCGGCCAGGCCGAGGAGTCGGCGGACAAGTACTTCCAGTTCGCCCGGCTGGTTCCCCGCCTGATTCCCCGCCCCGAGGGCGCCGAAGAGGGCGGCGACTACTTCATCGACCTCAAGGAGAAGGCCGTCTCGCCGACCGAGGAAGGCATCGACAAGATGGAGCGCCTCCTCGGCGTCAAGAACATCTACGACGATGACCCGACGCTCGCCCGCCACTTCGAATCTGCTCTGAAGGCCCACGCACTCTTCAAGCGGGACCGCGACTACATCGTCAAGGACGGCGAGATCATCATCGTCGACGAGTTCACCGGCCGCCAGATGCCGGGCCGGCGCTGGAGCGAAGGCCTCCACCAGGCCATCGAGGCCAAGGAAGGGCTGCGAGTCCAACGCGAGAACGTGACCCTCGCGACGATCACGTTCCAGAACTACTTCCGCCTCTACACCAAGCTGTCGGGCATGACCGGCACGGCAATGACCGAGGCCGAAGAGCTCCACAAGATCTACAAGCTCGAAGTCGTGGCTATCCCCACGCAGAAGCCGATGATCCGCGTCGACGAGTCGGACCTCGTCTTCCGCAACGAACAGGGCAAGTACTCCGCGGTGATCGACGAGATCGTCGAGATGAACGAGCAGGGGCGGCCCGTGCTCGTCGGAACGGTTTCGGTGGAGAAGTCCGAGCTGCTCGGGTCGATGCTGGACCGGCGCGGCATCAAGCACGAGGTCCTCAACGCCAAGTTCCACGAGAAGGAAGCTCCGATCGTGGCCCAGGCCGGCAAGAGCGGGGCGGTGACGATCGCCACTAACATGGCCGGCCGTGGCACCGACATCCTGCTCGGCGGCAACCCGGCCGGACTCGCCTCGGAGATGCTCCACCGCCGCGGCCTCAATCCGGCCGAGGTGGACAAGGAGACCTACGACGAGGCCTTCGCCGAAGCCAAGAAGATCTGCGACGAGGACCACGAGCGCGTAGTCGCCGTGGGCGGCCTGCACATCATCGGCACCGAGCGCCACGACTCCCGCCGCATCGACAACCAGCTCCGAGGCCGCGCCGGCCGGCAGGGCGACCCCGGGTCTTCCCGCTTCTACCTGTCCCTCGAAGACGACCTGATGAAGCGGTTCGCATCCGACCGGGTCGCCGGCCTGATGGAGCGGCTCGGACTCGACGAGGACATGGCCATCGAGTCGCGGCTCGTGTCCAAGACGATCGAGAGCGCCCAATCGCGAGTCGAGGGCTACAACTTCGACATCCGCAAGCGCGTCGTCGAGTACGACGACGTCATCAGCAAGCAGCGAGAGACGATCTACGAAGAGCGCGACAAGGTCCTGCGCAACGAAGACCTGACCGACACGATCGAGGAGTTCGTCGACCAGGAAATCGACATCCTGGTGGACAAGTACCTCGCGAGCACGGCCGCGCCGAAGGACTGGGACTACGCCGGGCTGGCGCTGGCGCTCACGAACATCGGCCTCGGCGGCGACGAGACGACCGAGGAGAAGCTGTTCGACGCCGGCACGCCGGACGAAGTCGGGCTGATGCTCAAGGACCTCGTCGCCGACAAGCTCGAGCAGAAGGATCAGGAGAACTCCGAGGAGTGGGCTCTGATCGAGCGGCTCGTTCTTCTGCGGACGATCGACTCAATCTGGGTCGAGCACCTGACCGAGATCGACGAGATGCGCCAGGGCATCGGCCTGCGCGGCTTCGCCCAGGAAGACCCGCTCAACGCCTTCAAGCGTGAGGCGTTTGCCCTCTACGAAGAGATGCGGGGTCTGATCCGGCACCAGCTCGCGACGACGATCTTCCGGGTCTCGATCGTCCGGCAGCCCGCACCTCCGACGGAGACGGACGGAGCCGCGCCGGCGGGCGGCGACGGCAGCGGAAACGGCTCGGCGCCGGCCACGGGCGGAAACGGGCAATCCGGCCGCGCCGTCCCCGCCCAGGCTCGCAACGTGCCGCGGCCTCTGCCGCAGGGCGTCGCCTCTGGCGGGGCGAGCGGAAGCACGAGCGGCGCGTCCGGGGCTCTCCGCCCGGGTTACTCGCCGGCGGGCGTCCGGATGGGCCGCAATGACCAGTGCTGGTGTGGCTCGGGCCTCAAGTACAAGAAGTGCCACGGGCGCTGACCGAGCGCAGGCTCGGCATCAGGGAATCGGGTATCGGAGCTCGCCGTCAATCCGGCTCGCCGCAGATGGCGGTGCTGAGCGCGCGTACCGATCCACGCTCTGATTCGGGTCGGCAAGGCCGCGATCAGCCGCGCAGGGGACGGACGCTGGGAGGCCGCATCCGCGATCTCCTCGTCGTCGCGATCGCGTTCGCCATCGGGGCGGGAGCCCTCGGCGCCTACACGGCCTTCCGCATCTGGCAGGTGGGCCAGGGCGACGGCCGGCGCCAGGTCGACGCGATCGTCGTGCTCGGCGCGGCCCAATACAACGGCAGACCCTCCGGCGCGCTGGCCGCGCGACTGGACCACGCCATCGAGCTCTACAAGGAAGGCTATGCGCCGTACCTGATCACCACGGGGGGCAAGCTTCCGGGAGACAACTACACCGAAGCCCAGACCGGCTTCAACTACGCGACCAAGCGAGGCGTCCCGGCCTCGGCGATCCTCATGGAGGACACGGGCGGCACGACCCTCGAGTCACTCCAGAATGTGAAGGCCATCTTCGACGCGCACGGCCTGCGGACCGCCCTGTTCGTCTCCGACAGGAGCCACATGCTCAGGGTCCTGCGAGTCGCCGATGACCTGGGCATAGAGGCCTGGGCATCGCCGACCGAGACGAGTCCGGACGACACCAACGCGAACCTGCGCTACAAGTCCATGGTCCACGAGCTCGGGGCGATGGCCCAGTACATCTTCATCAACTCCGAGCGGTAGCGGTCCCGGGCCTCGGTCCGGGGCTCGCCGCTTAGCGATCCTCAGCTTTGATCTCGGGCGGCGAGAAACTCCGGCGAGTGCGGCGTTCCTACTCGTTTATCGGGTTTCGACAGCAAATTGGCCCCTTGGCGGGGTCGAATTGAAACCGTATACTCGGTTTGCCGCCTGCGAGATCGGGGGCCCGTCTGCTCGATCCGCAGCGCTGGAGGGGATGGAGAGCCGTCACAACCGAGGAGTGAGTTGAAGCAGGCAGAGGAAGCGGCATTCATCGATCTCATCGCCTGCGAGCGTGATTGCCGGAACTGCAGCTATGCAGTCGCGCTCGATTGCGATGGCAATTGCGGTGTCTGTCCACACAACGTCTACTGCCCCTGCGTGAACCCCGTAGTCGCCCGGAGCAAGAGTGCACTGCGCCTCATAGAGCTCCGCCCGATCCTTCTTCAGGACGCGCGAGGCCGCTCGTAGTGGAGCCGGCCGAGATCCGCGACCTGGTTATGCGGATCCAGGCGACCTCGGGGCGTCTTTGACCTCTCCGCCAAGGAGAGCCGCCTGGCGAACCTCGACGCCCAGGTAGGCGTGCCCGGATTCTGGGACGACCAGCGTGCCGCCCAGCGAGTCCTGCGTGAGGCCGAGGGTCTGCGTGAGGAGCTGGCCCTCTGGCGCGACCTCGAGTCGAGGGCACAATCCACGCTCGAGCTCCTCGACCTCGCCCAGGAAGAGTCCGACCAGGGCGTCCTGGACGATGTCTCCCGTGAGGCGAGCGACCTCGAGGCCGAGTATTCGGTCGCACGGCGAAACCTGCTCTTCAACGGCGAGTACGACAACCGCAACGCGCTCCTGACGATCAGCGCAGGTGCCGGCGGCACCGAGGCGACCGATTGGGCGGAGATGCTGCTCCGGATGTATCTCCGCTGGGCGGAGCGCCACCGCTTCGCCACCGAGATCCTCGACCAGACCGAGGGCGAGGAAACGGGCATCAAGAGCGTCACCGTCGCCATCGACGGCCGGGCAGCTTACGGCTATCTCCGCGCCGAGCGCGGCGTCCACCGGCTGGTTCGGATCAGCCCGTTCGACTCGCAGAAGCGACGCCACACCACCTTCGCCCTGGTGGAAGTCCTACCCGAGGCCGAGAGCGACGTGGAAGTCGAGCTCAACTGGGACGAGATTCGCATCGACACCTACCGCTCCACGGGGGCGGGCGGCCAGCACGTCAACAAAACGGACTCGGCGGTCCGGCTGACCCACCTGCCCACCGGAATCGTCTCCCAGAGCCAGAACGAGCGGTCGCAGATGCAGAACAAGGAGACCGCGGCGAAGATCCTCCAGGCCCGGCTCCTTCAGCGAGCCCTGGAAGAACGCGAGGCCGAGATCCGCAAGCTGCGCGGCGAGCACGTGGAGGCGGGCTGGGGCAACCAGATCCGGAGCTACGTCCTGCATCCCTACCAGATGGTCAAGGACCACCGCACCGAGGTGGAGACCGGCAACACCGCGGCCGTCCTGGACGGCGACCTCGACGCGTTCATGCAGGCCGAGCTCGAGCGCGAGGCCACGGGCGGCGGCGCGGAGCCCGAACTGTCATCCAAAGCCGACTGACGTGCCACTCACTTACCGGCCGCCACGGCCGGCTGAGCTCGCGGATTGCGCGCTCATCTGGTACTCGGCGGTGGACGAGTACATGGCCCGCCTCAACAAGCCGCTGCCGTCGCCGTACCTGGACCCTTTGCTGGCACTGCTCCAACACCTGCTCTCGACCGATCCGGAGCGGTTCCTGGTGGCGATCCGGTCGCGCCCCGAAGAAGCCGGCCGGGCCCGCGAAAGGATCGTTGGCTTTGGAGTCGCGGTTCAGCGCGAGCACGTCTGGTTCCTCTCCCAGCTCTACGTCCTCCCGGAAGAGCAGGCAGGGGAGTCGGGCGGGGCATCCTGACGCAGATTTTTCCGGGAACTACGGGCGCCACCGGAGCCGGGGCCGCGGGTGCGGCCACGGGGGCCGGCGGTGCGGCGGGTGCGGCCGCGACGGAAACCGGCGGTACGCCCGCCGACCCGAGTCTCGAACGCCCCGGCGTCATGGCCACCTGCACGGATTCCGCCCAGCCCATCTCCAACGGCTTGTACGCCCGTTTCGGCATCGTGCCGAGGGTCCCGATCTTCAACCTGGTGGGCAATCCGAAGGTGGAGCTGCTGCCGGCGCTTCCGTCCGACGTCCTGCCGGTGGCGATGGACTACCTTGGGCCGCGGGCCGCGCGCGTCGGGGCCGCTTCGGCGGCAGCCGAGTCGAGCCGCGCGGCGGTCGATCCTGGCCGTGCGGCAGCCGAGTCGAGCCGCGCGGCGGCCATTCCCACGCGTGACCTGGCCGCGATCGTGGACGATGTCGACCGGGCCGTGCTCGGCTACGCCCATCCGATGGATCACGCGCACCTTCGGGCCTCGGGACGCTCCGGGTTCGTCTACCTGAGCGCCGCCGGCGAGCCCCTCGGATACGGCTACAGCTCGGAAGTGGGCCGGTTCGGCCCGGTGGCGATGCTCGACGAGACGCTCACCGCGCCGGTCATCGGCCATCTCTGCCGGACGATCCACCCGCGTGGGGCGACCAGTGCCTGGATACCCGGCGCCAATGACCGGGCAATCGTCGCGTTGCTGCGAGCGGGCCTTCGAATCGAGGGCTTCCCGGCCCAGCTGTGCTGGACTCGGCCGTTCGGCGCCTTCGACCGCTACATGCCCGCCAGCCTGGCTCTGCTGTGACGGCGAGCCGATGACCCGGCATCGCGCCCGGGATCGAGCCGCCGTGCTAGCCTCTGGGGCATCGTGACAGTCGCTTCATCGGGCCCCGCCAACGACCCCACCAGCCCCTCGGACGGCTCCGGAGCCAAGCCCTCGGATGGGCAGGCGCCCACATCCACCGCCCCGGCCGCGGTAGTCTCGGCCGCGCCGGGCACGCCCACATCCACCGTCCGGCGCGACGCCGACGAGCGGATCCCCTCGCGGATCGTCCTCGCGCTCCAGGGAGTGACCAAGTCGTACCCGAACGGCAAGATCGCCCTCCGGGACGTGGACCTGACCGTCCCCGACGGAGACTTCGTCTTCCTCGTCGGCCCTTCGGGCGCCGGCAAGTCCACTGTCATCAAGCTCCTGATCCGTGAAGAGAAACCGAGCCGCGGCTCCGTCCTCCTCGACGGCCGCGACCTGGCCAGGATCAAGAAGCGCGAAGTTCCCAGGATCCGGCGCAAGATCGGAGTGGTCTTCCAGGACTTCAAGCTTCTGCCCAACAAGACGGTTCGCGACAACATCGCCTTCGCCCTCGAGGTGACCGGGGCGCCCAGGAGCAGCATCGCTCCGGCGGTGGACCGGGCGCTCCGGATCGTCGGCCTGACCGGCCACGCGGACCACCTGCCCAACCAGCTCTCCGGCGGGGAGCAGCAGCGCACGGCGATCGCCCGGGCGCTCGTCCACAGTCCGCGCCTCTTCATCGCGGACGAGCCCACCGGCAACCTCGATCCGCTGATCAGCTGGGAGATCATCCAGCTGCTGCTCCGGATCAACGAGATGGGCGTGACCGTGCTCATGGCCACTCACAACGCCGAGGTGGTCACGGCCGTCCGCCGCCGGGTCGTGGCGCTCGAGAACGGCCGAATCGTCCGCGACCAGACGGACGCCGCCTACCACCGGGAGGACTGATGCTCGCCTTCATCGGCTTCAGCCTCCGGCGGGGCTGGCAGGGCTTCTGGCACAACGGCCTCATGAGCATCGCCGCCACGGCCACGATGGTCCTGATGCTGGTGCTGCTCTCCGGCCTGATCATCCTCCTGACCGGACTCGACGCAACGCTGAACTACGTCCAGCAGGAAGTTCAGGTCGTCGCCTACCTCAAGGACTCGGCCGCACCGCAGGACGTCTCCAGGCTCGAAGGCTCGCTTCAGGCGATGACCCAGGTCAAGGATGTCGTATTCGTGTCCAAGGACCAGGCCTACACCGACTTCCTGGCCCGCCATCCCGAAGACGCAAGCGTCATCGACTCCCTGCCCTCCAACCCTCTGCCGGCGTCGCTGCAGATCAACCTGCGGGTGCCGTCGGACTACGTCGAGGTGGCAACCTTCCTGCGCAACGACAGCTCCGTGGACAGAGTGCTGAACATCCAGCAGACGGTCGACCAGATGGTCTCCGTCATCGGCGTCCTTCGCGCCGGTGGAGTGGTGGTGCTGCTCGTGGTCGGGCTGATCGTCCTCTTCATCATCATGAACACCATCCGCCTCGCGGTCGTCTCACGAGCGGACGAGATCGAGATCATGCGCCTGGTAGGCGCCTCGGACGCGTTCATTCGCTGGCCGTTCGTGCTCGAAGGCGCGCTGGTCGGCCTGTTCGGGGCGATAGTGACGATTGCCTTGCTGCTCCTCGTCCAGTCGCCCATCAACGACTTCCTCAAAGGCTATCTGACGGTCTTCCCGATCACGGGTGAGCTGATCATCCGCGACGTAGCCCTCATCGTTCTCGGAACCGGGGTGGGTATCGGGGTCCTCGGTTCGTACCTTTCCGTTCGGAGTTGCCTCGCCCACTGATCCCGCCCCGACCGGCCGGCCCAACTGGCCGCCGAACGCTGCCTGAGGTTCAACCGATGTCCGCCAACCTGCCGCCCGAAACCACCCCCATACCCGCTCCGGCCGAACCCGAGACCGACGGACTCGCGCCCGCCGGCCGGGCCGCGTCCGAAGCCACGCCCGGGCAGCTCGAACAGATCGAGGTCGACACCGGGCGACGGCCGGCTCGTCGCAACTTCGCCCCTTCGAGGCTCGGCCTGGTCCTGGTCGCCATCCTGGCGGGCGGCGCTCTCTTCGTCGGCGGGTACACGCTCGGCAGCCACGTCGCGTCCACGCCCGGCACGCCGGCGGCCGAGGAAGCCCGCTTCGCCGGGTTCTGGGACGTCTACTCGCTGATCCAGAGCGAATACGCGGGCTCGCCCAGGCCCACCAAGGACGAGCTGGTCCAGGGCGCGATCAAGGGCATGCTCGAGGCGCTGAACGACCAGTGGTCGTTCTACCAGGCTCCGGCCGACTTCGCGAGCTCGCTCCAGAACGTCGGTGGCCAGGCGCAGGGCATCGGCGTTACGGTCCAGCTCCAGCCCGTCGATCCGAAGAGCACCCAGAACTGCCAGACCATCGGGAACGGCTGCGAGCTCGCCGTCGCGGCACCTATCGAAGGCTCCCCGGCCATGGCGGCGGGGATTCTCGCCGGCGACGTCATCGACACGGTCGACGGAGCCTCGCTCGACGGCAAGACCATCGACCAGGCGAGCACACTCATCCGGGGAACGCTCGGCACCACCGTCAAGATCGGCATCCTGCGCGACGGCAAGTCCCTGACCTTCTCCATCGTCCGGTCCTTGTTCAACCGGCCGGAGGTCGACTACAAGTCTCTGGCCAACGGCGCGGTGGCCTACATCGCCATCAACCAGAACATCAACACTCCGGCCGCGACGCAGTTCGACGCGGCGCTCCAGAAGGCAATGGCGGCCGGTCAGAAGAACGTGATCCTGGACCTCCGCGGCAACCTGGGCGGCTACGTGGACTCGGCCGAGAAGATCGCCAGTGAGTTCATCTCGTCGGGGACGCTCGCTTATCAGGTGGACGCCCGGGGGGCGGTCACTCCGGTCGACGCGTCGGCAGGCGGCCGCGCGACCAGCAGCTCGATCAAGCTCGTCGTGCTCGTGGACGGCAACACGGCCTCGGCGGCCGAGATCATCGCCGGCGCCCTGCAGGCTCGCGGCCGGGGCATCCTGATCGGCTCCAAGACATACGGCAAGGGCGTGGTCCAGGAATGGCTGCCGCTGCCCAACGATTTCGGCGGCATCCACCTGACGATCGCGCGCTGGCTGACCCCCGACAAGGTCTGGATCAACGGCAAGGGTCTCCAGCCGAACATCCCGGTGGACTCGAGCAACGCGCGAGCGGGGACGGATCCGGTCCTCGATGCGGCCCTGCAGAACCTGGGCTTCGCGCCCGAGTCTCCGGCCTCGCCCGCCCCAAGCGCAAGCTCCTCGCCGAGTCCGAGTCCGAGTCCGAGCGCGCAGCCGAGCGCGAGCGCGCAGCCGACGCCGGCGGCCAGCCCGAGCTGAGCCGGGACCGACACCGCCGCTCGTCGCGCAGCCGGTCTTTTCGGTTCGGTTGCCTTACTGGATGAACCAGGTTTGCCTGATCCGGCCCGTTTCGCTTACCATGACCCCGAACGAAAGGAGGTGATGTGCAGTGTCGGATCTACCGATGCGCTGCACCACCTCGCGAGAATCCGGGGTCTAGACACCGGGTCACCGCGGGATGGTGATCGAACGCAGAACGAATGCCGGCCCTCGGGCCGGCATTCGTGCGTCCGGGCCGGGTCCAACTGCCGGGCGCTTGCGGATCCGCTCCACCTGCTCACGGGGGTGGCTCTGAGCCACGATCCTGCCAAACGATCCTGGCGTGACCGCTATCTGGTTCGGCGGCGGGCGATCCTGCCAGATTCTCTCGACGTGAAGCTTGGGCGCGGTTGGGGAGGCTCGGAATGCCCGATCGGGGCGGCGAGCGGCTTGACCCGGCCTTCGCCACGGTCCTCATGATCCGCAAGTGGTGCGGCCCCGACCAGTCAGCGTGGCAGGATCGGGCCACTTGATCGCCCAAGATGCAAGTGATGCAAATCTGGCAAGAAACGGGCAGTCGGGGCTCTGCCCGAGCGAAGCGAGGGCCTGGCGCGGCGGCCCGATTCCGTCCGTCCATGCGGCAGGGGAGTGCCGATCCCGAGATGGGGCTCCCGCTGGCAACGCCCGTCCGCTAACCTCCTCTGGTTCGCCGAAGACAAATCAGGAGCATGGCCGTGCAGGCCGAGAAGACCGTCACCCTCAATCGGAAAGCGCGCCACGAGTTCTCGATCGAGGACTCGTTCGAGGCGGGCATCGTCCTGACCGGCACCGAGATCAAGTCGGTGAGAGCCGGCCGAGTTAGCCTGTCCGACGCCTTCGCGCGCATCGACGCCAACGAGGCGTGGCTGGTCGGCGCCAACATCTCCCCCTGGGAGACGGGCAATCGCTACAACCACGAGCCCAAGCGGCCCCGCAAGCTGCTGCTCCATCGCGACGAGATCGTGGCGCTGCTCACCCGTACGCGGGCCAAGGGGCTCACGCTCGTGCCGCTCAAGATGTACATCACGGGGCGCGGCATCGCCAAGCTCGAGATCGGCCTGGCGAAGGGCAAGCAGCAGCACGACCGCCGGCGCGACATCGCGGAACGCGACGCTCGACGCGACGTCGAGCGCGAAATGGCCGAGGCCAGGCACCGCAGCCACTGATCCCGGCGACGAGCCGCTGACGTAGCCGGGCCGACGGTAGCCGCCAGCGCAGCAGGCCGCCGCGACCCTCGGCACCGCACGACCCGCTATCTGTGCCGCAAAGCTGTCTCGACCACTTGACAGATGTAAAGCGGGCTTTACACTGGCGAATGTCAAGCGGGCTTTACATGGAAGCGGCACATGAAGAACCGGCTGGAAGAGCACCGAACGAGTCGAGGTTGGACACAGCAGGAGCTGGCCGACCGGGTCGAGGTCTCGCGCCAGACCGTGATTTCGCTGGAGCGCGGCCGATACAACCCCTCGATCCTGCTGGCCTTCCGCCTGGCCCGCCTGCTCCAGACGACCATCGAGGAACTGTTCCTGTACGAGGAGGGTGACGATGACTGACCGAAAGAGCTGGCTGCGGACGCGTGTCCGGGCCGGCTGGCTGCTCCTGGCAGCCGGGATCGTGATGTTCGTGGCGTCCGTGCTGCTGGCGCGGGCGAACCCCGACTATCCCTGGAACCTGCGCATCCTCGGCGGCGTGGGCATGGTCATCGGTGCGGTCGGCGCAGCCATGGTGATCAGATACCGGCCGGCGATCAATGACGAGGAGGCGGCTCGGCGCCTGGCCATCGAGGAGCGTGATGAGCGAGGCGTCCGGATCCGCCAGCGAGCCGGGCAGCGAGCCTACTGGGTCTCCGCGCTGCTGGTCTACGTCGGGTTGATGTGGTCGTCATATGGGTCGAACGGCGACCTGCCCGCCCTCGAGGGCGACGCCATTTGGTACTTCCTGGTCGGAGCGCTGGCCATACCTTTCGCCGTCTACGTCGGCAGCATCACTCTCGACGAACGGTCTTCCTAGCCGGCACGTTGCGCCGAACGAGCCCGGGCGTCGAGTCGAGTAGAATCACTCTGCGCAATCGTGCGCCGACTCTGTGGGGATGCGTGGTTTCGACAGGGACTGGCGACCGGGGAACGCGAGCCGAGGTTGGACTCCAGGCCTCGTTAAAAGGAGCCCAAAAGAAGTAACTGGCAACCGCCAGCCTGCTCTCGCCCTCGCTGCTTAGGCAGTAAGGTGAGCGTGGAAGCAGCCTCACCTCCCTGGGCTGTGGAAGCGTCATTGAGGGGAGGTGCGATCCCGACTAGCGTCGCGTAATCGGGGTCAAAGCCCGCAAGGGGACGTGACTGGAGCGCTCGGAAGACTGCCGATGGCCGTCCGGGCGATCGACGACAAACCATCGGACACGCTCGTAGTGGTCTCCGGAGAAGGTTTCTGGACGGGGAGTTCGACTCTCCCCCATCTCCACCATTTCTTTGTCATGGCGGCCGGCGGCGAGAGCCGGCGAGGGATGAGGGGCGGCGTCGACAACGGCTCGACGAGGGGCCGACGGGACCGCCGGCGAAACGTCCTCAGACCTGGCTACGGCCGGTAGATCTCCGCCGGGGCGGTCCCGCCTTCGGAGCCCGCGCCCCCGGCGATCAGGACAGTGCCATCGAGCAGAAGAGTGGCAGTTTGCCGTGACCGCCCGTACACCATCGGCGGAACCGGGATGAAGGCTTGCGTCGCCGGATCGAATATCTCTGCGCTGGGATCGGATGGCCAACCGCCGGTGATCAGGACGCGGCCGTTGGGCAGCAGCGTGGCCGTGTGGTAGTAGCGGCCGACGTTCATCGAGCTGGTGGAGATGAACTGGTTCTTCTTCGGATCGTAGATCTCCGCCGAGGTCCGGCCCGGCGATCCGCCTGCGAGCAACACCCTGCCGTCTCTGAGCAGCGTGGCCGTGTGGTAGTAGCGGTTGGCGTTCAGCGGCTGCGCCGTGGCGGATCCGATCATGGTGAAACGACCGGTCGCGGGGTCGAACAGCTCGGCGCTCTTCTGCGACAGCTCCCCTCCGGTCAGAAGCACCGAACCGTCCTGAAGCAGAGTCGCCGTGTGGCCGTAGCGCTGCGCCGTCATCAATCCCATGTCCACGAATCGGCCCGTGCTCTCGTCGTAGAGCTCGGCCGTGTTCGCGCCGGGGTACCCGCCTGCGAGGAGGACGCGGCCGTCTTTGAGAGTTGTGGCCGTGTGCTGTTGCCGGGGGTGCGCCATCGAGCCCGTGGCCGTGAAGGTGCCTGTAATCGGGTTGTACAGCTCGGCTGACGAGAGCGCGCCCGTCTCGTTGAAGCCGCCGGCAATCAGGACGCGGCCGTCGGGCAACAGGTTGGCCGTGTGGAAGTAGCGGCCGACGGTCATCGAGCCGGTCTGGCTGAAGCTGCGCGTGCCCGGATCGTATAGCTCGGCGGTAGCCAGAGCCTTCGAACCGTTGCAGCAACCGCCGGCAATCAGGACGCGGCCATCCTTGAGCAACGTGGCGGTGTGGAAGTACCGCGCGCTCATCGGACCGGTCAGCGCGAAGGAGCCGGGTGATGCCTGGGCCACGGGAGCTCGCGACGCCGAGCTGGCCGGCGCGGGCGTTTCGGAGGGATGGGCCGTGTCTACCCAACAGCCGCTGACTGCCGTAGCGACCAGCACGAGCGACAAGCCCGCAGCCAGTGCGCGGCCGGTCGAACGAGAGGACCCCCGGCTACGGGCGGCCCGGCCCTGCCGGCTGCCCACAACTAACCTCATGCAAAGCCCTCTGGCGGCAGCGGGGCCGAGCCGGCCCGAGCCGATGGAACGCCTACTGATACCGGTCGGTCAGTCTATCAGCGACGGCCGCGGGCTACTCCGGGACTACTCTCCGGCCTTCGGCGCGGCGCCCTGTGGCCCATCGAGAGTGCGCCTAACGGTGTTGATGAACGCTTCCGGAGCGAACGGCTTGGCAATGAACGCGACGCCTTCGTCCAGGACGCCGTGGTGGACGATGGCGTCCTCCGTGTAGCCGCTCATGAACAGGACCCGGATGTCGGGCCGAGCCTCGAGGACGCGAGCCGCCAGCTCGGCGCCGTTGGCACCGGGCATCACGACGTCCGTGATCAGCAGGTCGATGCGGCCGTCGCCGGATCGGGCGATCTCGATACCCGCTTCGGGTCGCGACGCCTGGAGCACCTGGAATCCGTACCTGCGCAGGAGCGAGCAGACGAACAATCGGACGGAATCCTCGTCCTCGACGACCAGGACGGTCTCGCGACCGCCGCTGGGAGCCGGCGCGGACTCGGAGGGAGCGGCCGTCACCTCGTCCTGACGGGCTCGCGGCAGCAGCACGCTGAAGGTCGAGCCGCGGCCGGGCTCGGTCTCGACCGAGATCGTCCCGCCGGACTGCTGGACGATGCCGTAGACCGTCGCCAGGCCAAGCCCGGTCCCCTGGCCCTCCGGCTTGGTGGTGAAGAACGGCTCGAACAGATGGCGCCTGGTTTCGGCGTCCATCCCGCTGCCCGTGTCGCTCACCGACAGCATCACGTGAGGGCCGGGAACGCTGTCCGGATGCTCGGCCGCGTACTCGTCGGTCAGCTCCATGTTGGCCGTCTCGATGGTGATCGTCCCGCCGTCGGGCATGGCGTCGCGAGAGTTGACGGCGAGGTTCATCAGCACCTGCATGATCTGGTTCGGGTCCGCCCAGACCTGGCTGCCGCCGGCGCCGAAGCGGGTCTCGAGCTGGACGTCCTCGCCGATGAGGCGGCGGATCATCGCGACGGTGCCACGGACCGCCTCGTCGAGGTCCAGGAGCTTTGGCTGCAGCACCTGGCGCCGGCTGAAGGTCAGCAGCTGCCGCGTCAGCGTCGTGGCCCGGTCGCTGGCCGCGAGGATCTGGTCCAGGTCCGCGAACGCGGGATCGGTAGGCTCGACGCCGCCCTGGACCAGCCTGGCGTAGCCCGTAATGGCCGTCAGGAGGTTGTTGAAGTCGTGAGCGACGCCACCCGCCAGCCGGCCGACCGCCTCCATCTTCTGCGCCTGGCGCAGCTGGCTCTCGAGCTGGACGCGCTCGGTCACGTCCATGGCCAGTACGAAACGAGCCTTCCGACCATCCCAGAGGACCGCGTTGGAGTACACCTCGACGAGTACGGTCTTCCCATCCTTGTGCCGGTGGACCCACGGCCCGGAAGACTGCAGCTCCGCGGTTGACTGGCGAACGTTCTCGATCAGAGCCGGGACCTCCTCGGGGGGCCGGATGTCCGCGATGCTCATCTCCAGGAACTCATCGCGCGTCCAGCCGTAGGCCTCCACGGCCCGATCGTTCACGGCCAGGAACTTGAGAGTCTCGAGGTCGTAGATCCACATCACATGCGGGTTGTCCTCGAAGAGGTCGCGATATCGCTTCTCCGACGCCCGTATCTCCGCCTCGGCCCCGCGCTGCTCGGTCAGGTCGTCGAAGAAAGCCACGGTGGCTCCGCCGTCGGGCAGATCGATCGCCTGAACGGTCGCGCGTACCGGGAAGCGCACGTCGTCGGTCCGGATCGCCGTTGCCTCGAAGACGTAGCGGCCCAGGTGCCCGCTGGACCGAGCACGCTGCACGGCCAGGAGCTCCTGCCGACCCTTGTCGTCTAGGTGACGGGAAACCGGGACGGCCATCAGAGAAGCCTTGTCGGCGTAGCCCAGCATCTTGCGCACGGCCGCGTTGGCGTCGAGGATGGTGTCGCCGCGGGCAATTCCGGTGCCGGTCGGAGACCCGTCGAAGATCGTGCGGAAACGCTGCTCACTCCGGCGGACCTCGATCAGGACCTCCTCCATCCGGGCCAGGACGAGAATGACGAGGAGAGCCCAGGCAGCGACCAGGACGGGCAGGTCCCAGCCGTGAGCGCTCGCCGCCTCGATGGCGAGAACCACGGGTACGACCATCGAGGTGCCGCCCAAAACGGCGAGTCTCGGAAGGCGCTGGTGTAGCCAGTCCAGCGGCACCACCGACTGCTCGTCGCAGACGGACGGATGCGCGGCGGCGGCGGCGTACAAGAACATGGAGAGCGGGTAGACGAAGTCCATGGGCGACGGGTCGAGGCCGGCGTCGACCATCTGGAGGACGAGGTAGATGACGTCGGCGGCGAAGGTCAGGACGAGGCCGGCGGCGAGCAGGCGGACCATCGGCGATCGCAGGCCCGAAGACAGCGCGAAGTGAGCCACGACGGCAAGAAGCGCGACGTCGGCGACGGGATAGGCGGCCGCGACCAGGATGTCGAGCGGGCCGAGGGAGCTGTCGTGGAGGTTGGGGCCGACGGCGAACTCCCACATCAGGACGGCGGCGCCGGTGCCCAGGATCAGCGAGTCGAGAAGCGTGGCCCGATCGGCTCTGCCACGGACCAGCAGAAGCACGCCCCCAAGCAGCAAGGGGTACTGGGCGAGGTAGAAGGCGTCCGCGATCGAGGGCGACGGTTGGGAGTCGGCCACGTACAGCAGCCAATCCCAGCAGAGGTCGCCTACGGCTGTGCAGGCCAACGCGAGGCCGATGAGCGTCCACGCGAGAGCGCGCGGCGGCCTCCGTCGAGCGATCAGGGTGAACATCGCAACTAGGGCGATGACCTCGGCGGTCAGGTACTCGCCTTCCCGAACGTAGTCCGGAAGGAAGGGCAGGTAGTACAGCGCCGAGGCCAGGAGGCCGGCACCGATGAGGGCGAACGAAAGCTTCGAGGAGCCGACTATCGGCTTCCCGGGGCCCGCGCGCTCGCGGTCATCCAATGCCGCCGAACTCCCGATCGCCGATCCCCCAGGAGGATCGCCGGTGAGATGCGGGCGCCCATTCTCGCGCGTGGCAGGGTTCCTTCGCTCCGAATGCGTGCCTCGCAGGCAACCGATGATCCCGGTCGCGGGTGCGGCTCCACGAGCCGTAGATGGACCGAGTCCCCCGGGAATCGTCGGTGAGTATCGGGGTGAGTGGAGCCCCGGACACGCCTGCCAACAGTCCCCTCGGCGCGTGACCATGGGGATGCCGCCGTCTACGTAACGCTGCGGGCGGAGCCGCGGGGGGGGGGGGGGGGGGGGGGGGGCGGGGGGGGGCGGGGGGGGGGGGGGGG
>VFSW01000690.1_pt1 | contig 50267 bp, 47 predicted proteins | sample 5358111 | NCBI WGS metagenome assembly VFSW01 (sample SAMN11554181, study PRJNA540505) | mine drainage metagenome | isolation source: sediment from site ElyBrook_90M | place: USA: Ely Copper Mine, Vershire, VT | collected 2017 | reverse complement strand
CCCCCGCCCCGCCCCCCCCCCCCCCCCCCCCCCCCGCCCCCCCGCGCGCCCTCGCCCCCCCGCCGCGGGGCGCGCCCGCCCCCCCGCCCCCGCCCCCCCCCCCCCCCCCCGCCGGGGAATCGCGGGCACGGCTCCCGCCGGCGGGACGGGGAGCGCCCCGTCGTCCAAAAACGCGCCGCCGGCCTACGCCACGCCGGGCGCGCTGATCCGGACCGCCGGACAGCCTCCCGCATACTCCGATCCCGGCGGCGGCGGCGCGCATTCCATCGAGGGGGGCGGCTTCGTCACGATCGATCAGAAGAAGGCACAGGACGTCGGACGCGCGCCCGGCGTCGCCTGGGCCCCGCCGGACAAGCAGCCGGGAGCCAACACCGGCTCGGGCGGCGGCGGCAGCGCCGTCACCGCCAACGGACCGGCGCCGGGAGCAAGCGTCCCCGCCTCTCCGCCGACCGGCGCGAAGACCGACGGCAGCAACGCCGGCGGCAACGGCAACGATGGGAACAACAACGGCAGCAACAACTCCACCGGCTTCAATCCGGCGTTCTGATCGAAGAGCCCTCCTCATGAAGAAAACATCGCTCGCGCTGTCGCTCCTGCTTCTGGCGGCCTCCATCGCGGGCGCCCGCGGCCGAGGCTTCTCGGGCCCCGGGGGGGGGCGCGCGGCCGCCGGGCGCGGGCTCGCCCGAAGAGGGGCGGCCGGGGTTAATTTCTCCCGCCCGCCGGCCCGGCCCGCGTGCGCGCGCTCGCGCGCGCGCTCCTGGGCCGCGCCGGCCTCTCATTTGGTCTTTCCGCGCGGGCGCGCCTCCTTCGGCACGGCGGTCAAGCGGTCGGCCGGCGCGAGCGCTCCGGCCTCCGCTCCGGCCTGGGCGACGCCGGGCGCCCTGATCCGGACCGCCGGCCAGCCGCCCGCGTACTCCACTCCGGGCGGCGGCGGCACGCATTCCGTCGATGGCGGAGGCTTCGTCGCGATCGATCAGAAGAAAGCGGGAGACGTCGGCCGCGGCCCCGGCATCGCCTGGGCTCCTCCGGACAAGCAGACGGGCGGCGGCTCCGGCGCGGGCGGCGGCTCGGCGATCACCGCCAATCCGGGCTTTTGACCGCCGTTTTCTCCCGGGCCTGAAAAGCGGTATCCTCTCGTCATGAGGCGCATCCCCGCGGCCGGCATCAACCTTTTCCAGCTGATCTACGTCCTGATCCGCGAATACCGGGAGAAGACCGGCGAGGAGCCGCTGAACCTCTCGCTCGGCAACCCCGACGGGATTCCGCCCGAGGCGATCCGCGCGCTGAAGGCGAAGTACGCCCAAGACCCCGGCTACGACTACTCCACCTACGCCGAGGACAAGAACTTGCTCGGCTTCGCCGAGGCGATGGTCGCGCTCCACGGCGGCGTCGAGGTCGGCGCGCACCCGCGCCTGCGCGCGCTGCCCATCGCGGGCATCAAGACCGCGAGCGCGCTGATTCCCCTCGCCTGCGGCCTGCACCTGCCCGACGCGGCGCGCCGCCGGACGTTCCGGATCGCCTCGAACCTGCCGGCCTACGACGTGATCGGCACGTGGGGCGGCGCCTACCTGGGCGCCCAGCGCACCGTCTGGCCGCTCGTCTCGTCCGACAACATGCGCCTCAACGTCGGACGGCTCAAGGACGCGCTCAAGCGCGACGGCGCCGATCGCGCCGACGCCGTCTTCACGATCCGCCCCGGCAACCCCGCCGCCGTCGGCGCCAGCGAGGCCGACTGGAAGGAGCTGATCGCGTTCTGCCTGGAAAAGGGCATGCGCCTCGTCAACGACGCGGCCTACGCGGGGCTCGCGGCGGAGGGCGCGCACGCGCCGCTGGCGCGCGTCGCCAAGGACTACCCGGACCTCGAGTGGCTCGAGCTGTACTCGGTCAGCAAGTCCTACAACGATCCCGGCGCGCGCCTCGGCGCGCTCGTCGGCTCGAAGGATTTCGTCGAGGATTTCATCCTGGTCAAGGGCAACACGGACTCGGGCCCGGTCCCCGGGGTGATGGCGGCCTACGGCGAATTCTTAGGGGACCGCGCGGCCGCGAAGAAAGCCCTCGTCGAGATCCGATCCCTGTACGAAAAGCGCGTCGCCTACCTCGCGCCGCAGCTGAAGAAGGCCGGACTGCGCCCCGCGTGCGCGACCGAGGCGGGCTTCTTCACGCTTTGGAAGGTTCCCGAGTCCGTCCTCGGCCGGAAGCTCCCCGCCGAGAACCGCTCCGAGGCCTTCAACCGCGCGGTCATCTCGGAGACGGGGATCGTCGGCGTGCACTTCTCCGGCTTCGAGGAGAGCGGGCGCCCGGAGCCGCTGATCCGCTACGCGGTGTGCGCGGACGTGCTCGATCCGAAGTTCCAGGCGCGGCTGGAAGAGCGGCTCGCCCGGCTGAAGCCCGTCTACTGAACCGAGACGCGGCGCGCCAGCGCGCGGCGGCGGCGCGAGGACAGCAGCGCCGAGTCCATCTCGGCGCGGCGCGCCTCCGGGGTCTTGAACCAGACGGTCGGCACGGGCTTGCCGGCCAATCCCGCCGTCGCGGGCGCCATCGGCGAGGCCGCCGCGTCGCGCAGGTCCGGCTCGGCCGCAAAAGTACCCGCCGCCGCGACGCGGCGCGCGAGCAGGCGGTTCGAGACGACGCCCGCGGCGAGCGCGAGCGCGCATGTTCCCGCGAGCGTCCAGGCCCGGCTGCGGCGCGTGTCCCTCATCTTCCGAGGATAGCCCGGAGGCCGTTCGCTCGAAAGGGTCGAAGGTCCCAGGCGCCTAGGACCCGGGCGCGGGGGCCGGGGAATCGACCTCCCACGCGTCGGCGAGCTCGCGCAGCTTGACGCCCCGCTTGAGCAGCTTGCGCGTGTCGAGGCTCTCGGGCTCGACGGCCCGCGCGATCGCGGCGGCCGCCAGCGCCGCGACCGCCGCCGGCAGGGCCATGTTCCAGTTTCGCGTCAGCTCGAGGACCAGGACGACGGCGGTCAGCGGCGCCAGCGTGATCGCGGCGAACACCGCGCCCATGCCGGCCAGCATGTAGGCGCTCGCCGGCCCCGCCCAGGCGAAATGCGCGGACACGAGGCTTCCTCCGGCGCCGCCGAGCGCCGCGCCCATGAACAGGTACGGGATGAAGATGCCGCCCGAGCCGCCCGAGCCGACGGTGAGCGGGCAGGCGAGCATTTTTCCGAACAGCAGGATCAGCAGGCCCGTCCACGCCAGCGGGGCGGCGGCCGCGGCGGCGAACAGCGGCGGCAGGTCGGGGTGGCTGTTGCCGAGCGCCTGCGGCAGGACGAGGCCCAGAAGCCCCAGCAGCAGGCCGCCCAGGGCCGCGCGCGCCGGCAGGCTCTTCACGGAGCGCTCGAAGCCCTTCTCGATCTTGATCGCGGCCTCGATGAACAGCTTCGCGAACAGCGCGGCGGCGGCGGCGAGGATTCCGTAGAAGACGAGCTCTCCCGGCGAGCGCAGCGACGCGCCGGCCGCCGCGCCGCGCAGGAACTCGCGCTCGCCCAGCATGCGGCGCGCGATCGCCGTGCCCGCCGCCGCCGCGAGCGCCACGGCCGACAGCGTCTGCGGCGAGACCTCGCGGAGCAGGACCTCGACGGCGAAAAGCGCCCCCGCGGCCGGGGCGTCGAAGACCGCGGCGAACCCGGCCGCCGCGCCCGCCGCGGTCAGCACGCGCTCGGCGTGCGCGGAGAGCCCGAGCCGCCGGCCGGTCTCCGCCGCGACGCCCGCGCCGAAGGTCACCATCGGCGCCTCGGGCCCCGCCGCGCCGCCCGAGCACGCGGTGAACACGCTGGCCAAGGTCTTCCACGCCGCGTAGCGCCCGCGGATCGGCGCGGCGCGCGCGCGCAGCGCGTGCAGCAGCTCGGGCGTGCCGGTGCCGCGCGCCGCCGGCTCGAAGCGCGAGACGATCCAGCCGCAGACGAGCCCGCCGAGCGCCGGGATCGCGACAAGGAGCGGCCGGGAGAGCGGGACGGAGAACAGCCGCGCCTGGCCGGCCCGCGCGGGCCAGAAGCGGACGAGCTCGTACAGGAGCAGGAACAGGGAGGACGCCGCTCCGGTGACGAGCCCGACCGCCGCGGCGGCGGCGAGCAGGGCCGGGATTTCGCGCGCGCGGATCGGGCTGCGGACGAGGGTCGAGAACTTCTTCATGCGGGGTCTCCCCGAGTTTATCACTTCGCGGGCGGGCCTTCGCGCGTTTGATTACCGACGGGCGCATGCCGTACACTATCTCACATGAACACCGCCGAGACCGCCGTCCCCGCCGACTCGAGCTCGACCGACCTGAAGACGAAGACGCTCCTCGTCATCTCCTCGCCTCAGCCGAAGAAGAAGTTCATCTACACCCGGCTCAAGGAGCTGGGCCCCAAGATGATCCTCCTCGCCTCCGAGGAGAACTGGGTCTCGAAGCTGGCCGACGGCTTCCTGCAGGCGGACCCGCTCGACGAGGTCGCGTGCGCGGCGAAGGTCGAGGAGCTGGTCAAGACGACGAAGATCGACGGCGTGATCACCTTCTGGGAGAACGCGGTGCCGCTGGCCGCGATGCTGGCGCAGCGCTTCGGCTGGATCGGCAACGCGCCTCAGGCCGCGCTCAACGCGCGCAACAAGTATCTGACGCGCCAGACGCTCGAGAACGCGAAGCTCTCCAAGTTCCAGCCCGCCTGGGCGCTGATCAAGAGCCACACCGATCTGGAGAAGGCCGCGGCGCGCATCGGCTTCCCCCTCGTGCTCAAGCCGGCCTGGGGCGTGAAGAGCCAGTTCGTCGTGAAGCTCGACAGCCTCGACGAGGCGAAGAAGGCCTTCGACTACATCAAGACGAACATGACGCCCGCCTTCGACCCGATCTACAAGTACGGAACCGACATCCTGGCCGAGGAATACCTCGACGGCGCGGAGGTCGACGTGGACCTGCTCGTGCAGGGCGGCGAGATCAAGTTCCACGCCTTCACCGACAACTTCCCGACCAAGGAGCCGTTCTTCGTCGAGACCGGCGACGCGATGCCGTCGCGCCACGAGGCCAAGGACCTTTCCGACGTGCTGAAGATGGCCAAGGAGGTCGTGGCCGCCCTGGGGCTGACCAACGGCGCGCTGCACCTGGAGGCCAAGATCACGCCGAGCGGCATGAAGCTCATCGAGCTCAACGCGCGCATGGGCGGCGACTATCTCTACGACTGGATCAAGACGATCTGGGAGACCGACATCATCGAGGAAGCCTCGAAGATCGCGGTCGGCTTCCCCTGCCATCCGAAGCGGCTCAAGGAGCCGAGATGCCACCTGGTCGGCCGGTACCTGATCCCGGAGCACTCGGGCGTCGTCGTGGGCGTGAAGCTGCCGCAGGAGAAGCCCGACCCGGCGAAGGTCCACGACATCACGGTGCAGAAGGAGCCCGGCGACGCGGTGCTGGTCCCGCCGGAAGGCTTCGAGACGATGGGCTGGGTGGTCGGACGCGGCGACACGTACGCGGAGGCCGAGGAGAACCTCGACGCGGCGACGCGCCGGGTCGAGGTCAGCATCGCGCGCTTCGACTCGACGTCGTCGCTGGGCAAGACGCGCCGCAAGAACCGCTTCGGCGCGGCGCAGGTCGCCCGCCGCCGCATCCTGCAGTCGGCCCGCATCGAGAAGGTCCGCGGCTTCGCGCTCGACAAGAAGGCGCTGCACGTCGGCATCCTGTGCAACATCTACGAGGCGGAGGAGGGCGAGGAGAAGGCGCTCCACTCGGACCTCACGAGCGTCGGCCGCAACATCCAGAAGGCGGTCGAGGCGATGGGCCACCGGGTCACGTTCTTCGACATGAACGAGACCCCCCTCCCTTTCGAGAAGATCGCCAACGCGAACGTCGATCTGATCTTCAACGTCTGCGAGCGCATCAACAACTCGTCCCTGCTGGAGCCCCATGCCGCCGCCATCCTCGACTGCCTCGGCATTCCGTACACCGGCTCCAACCCGCTGACCCTGGCGCTCTGCATCGACAAGATCAAGGTCAAGAAGATCCTCGAGCAGGCCGGCCTGCCGACGCCGAAGTTCGACTACGTCTTCCAGAAAGACGAGCCGATCCGCGAAGACCTCCGCTACCCGCTGATGGTCAAGCTCGCCAACACCGACAACTCGATCGGAATCTCGAACCAGTCCGTCGTCACGTCGCTCAAGGACCTCAAGAACCAGGTCAACCACCTGCTCGAGAAGTACAACCGTCCCGTCCTGATCGAGGAGTTCATCGACGGCGACGAGGTGGACGTCACGGTCGTGGGCAACGAGGAGCGCGTGAAGGTCCTGCCGCTGTCGCGCTCCATCTTCGACGACCTTCCCAAGGGAACCTGGGGCATCTACCCGTTCCAGGCGAAATGGGAGACCGAGTCCGTTTATGAAAAGATCCGGGTCGAGCGCCCGGCCAAGTACTCGCAGAAGCTCTCCGCCCTGATCTCGGAGATCTGCCTGGACGCCTACCGCATCTTCGACTGCCACGACTACGCGCGCATCGAGGTCCGCGTGGACCGCTTCGGCAATCCCTACATCCTCGAGATCAACCCGAATCCGTCCATCAACGACGGGGACTGCGTGCCCGCCTGCGCCGAGGTGATCGGCCAGAGCTACCAGGACTTCATCGGGGAGATCATGAAGGAGTGCATCCTGCGCTACCGCGCGAAGCCCCCGTATTATCACCTGCAGAGCGCGATGGCCCCCTTCTGACGCGCGCGTGAAAGTCCTCGTCACCGGAGCCTCGGGCTACATCGGCAGCCACGCGGCGCTGGAGCTGCTGAAGGCGGGGCACGAGGCCGTCGGCTTCGACAACCTCTCCAACTCGGTCGAGACCTCGATCGCGCGCGTGCGCGAGCTGTCGGGCAAGCCGCTACCCTTTTCGAAGCTCGACCTGCTCGACGCGCCCGGCCTTTCGCGCCTGCTCAAGGACGGCCGCTTCGACGCGGTCATGCATTTCGCGGGCCTGAAGGCCGTCGGCGAATCCGTCGAGAAGCCGGAGCTGTACCGCCAAAACAACGTCGACGGCAGCGCCAATCTCCTCGCCGCCATGAAGGCCGCGGGCTGCCGGCGGCTGATCTTCTCCTCGTCGTGCACGGTGTACGGCGAGGTGAAGAAGAATCCCGTCGACGAGAGCCATTCCAGAGCCGCCGTGAATCCCTACGGCGGCACGAAACTCGCCGTGGAAGACATGTGTTTGGAGCTCGCCCGCGCCGAGAAGGGCTGGCACATCGCGCTGCTGCGCTACTTCAATCCGGTCGGCGCGCACGAAAGCGGACGCATCGGCGAGGACCCGCGCGGAGTTCCGAACAACCTGATGCCGTTCGTGATGCAGACCGCCGTCGGCCGCCGGGAGAAGGTCCGCGTCTGGGGCGGCGACTACCCCACGCCCGACGGCACGGGCGTGCGCGACTACATCCACGTCGTGGACCTGGCGCTGGGCCACCTCGCCGCGCTCGAGAACATCGATTCGTTTTCGGGGGCCGAGGCCGTCAACCTCGGCGCGGGACGCGGCTACTCGGTCCTCGAGATGATCGCGGCCGCGTCGAAGGCCGCGGGCAAGGCCATCCCCTACGAGATCCGTCCCCGCCGCCCCGGCGACGCCGCCGCGATCTGGGCCGACGCGTCGCTCGCCCGGAAGAAGCTGCGCTGGTCCGCCGTCCGCGATCTCGACCGGATGTGCGCCGACCATTGGCGCTGGCAGAAGAACAACCCGAACGGCTATTCTCCCGCCTGAGCGGGAACGAAATCGGGGGTCTCTCCGTAAGGATAGAGCAACGCCGTCAACTTACGGAGGCCCTGATGATCGCCCGCTCCCTGTTCCTCGCCGTCCCGCTTCTCGCCGCTCCCGTTCCCGCGCTCGCCCAGGCGGGCTCCGGCCCCGCCTCGCTGTCCGCCGCGGCGGCCGGCCTGCGTCACGCGCTCGCCTGGAGCCGCCTGCGCCGGGCGTCCGCCGCGCCGGCGGCCCCGCCCGGATCCGCGGCTCCCGCCCCGGCGGGGGCGGGGGGGGGGCCGTGGCGGGCCCGCCCGGCGTCCGGCGGCGCCGACGCCGCCCTCGACGGCGACGGCGCCATCGACGGGGTTTTGGACCTGGACACGATGACGCTCGTCAGCGCGCGCGCCGGCAGGAGCCCGCGGCTGGACGCCGCGAAAGGCGCTCCTCTCGTCGACGGGCGCTGCGGCAGGACCGCGCTTCCCCTGGAAGCCAGCGACAACTTCGAGGTGACGCCCGACGGCGCCTGGGGCCAGGAAATACTCCAACTGCCGAAGGCGGCGGCGGCCGCGCCGGGGCCGGCCCCGTTCCGGGCGAATCTTCACGTCTGCGCTTACGACGGGGATTGGAGCGACTTCAACGACGTCGCGCTGACCTGCGTGCTGTCCGTTCGATGAGCCCGAGCCCGCCGTCTATTTCCCCGGCCTCGGCGCGAGCGAGCGGGCGGAAGTTCTCCCCGACGGCCCCGAGCCGGCGCAATTCCTCGGCGTCCTGGGAAAGTTCGTACCGGTAGGCCTCCTCGATGTCGTCCGGCTCGATATGGGGATAGCGCGTCCGGTCGTAGACGATGCGCATGTCCGGGCCCTGGAGCAGCAGGAGCGCCATGCCGGCCGCCAAGAAATCTTCGATCATCGCCTGGGCGGCAGGGCCGCGGTCTGAATCCGGTTCCGCCAGGTTGATCACGAGCACCGGCATCTCGCGGCCGCCGACGGTCGCCGAACCGCTCTCGGTCACCACCATCCCGACGCGATCGGGCCGGGACTCTTCAGGCAGGCCTTCATGTTCGAGCCAGTAGCACGCATACTGGCTGCAGACCTCGGGCTGTCCGAGATCGTGAACCGTGCAGCCGGCGGGACCGAGAAGCCGGCACCATCGGCCGGCCGGCTTGTCGAGCGCCGGCAAGGGGAACACGCTGCAGCACAAGCGGCACTCCCCGCATCTTCGCACTTGAACTCCTCAGCCCTCGTAGCGCGCGAGGCAGTAGAGGTGCTCGCCGGAATCCTTTCTCAGGCGGTACGCCGCCGCGAGGACCGCGCCGAGCGGGTAGGTGACGACGCGGCAAGAGTACTTGAACGCGTTGACTAAAGACTGGCGCCGCGACTTGTCGGCAAGCGCGGGAGCCGCCGCGCTGGGCGCGGCCGAGGCGGAGTAGAGATCGGTCAGCGTGCCTTCGGCTTTCGCGCCGAACAGGACGCGGCGCGCGAGCGCCAGCGCCCACGGCGCGATCAGGCCGTCGAAGAGGATCTCCGAGAACCAGCGCACCGACGGGCCCGCGGTCTCGAGCCTCTCGATCGCGAAGCCGTCGCGCTCCAGGAAATTCCTCAGCGCGGCCGCGTTCCAGCGCGTGAAGTGATGCGGCGGATAATCGTACTCCTCGCGGCGGAAGAGGATGGGCCGCGAGTCGTTGGGGAAGGTGACCGCGAGGCGTCCGCCGCGCCTGAGCACCGGCCTGATCAAGGCGAGCAGAGCCCGCGGATCCGGCGCGTGCTCGAGGACGTCGAACAGCACGACGGCGTCGAACTCCTTGGCGGCCCGTTTTTTTAGAAAATCGCCGAGGTCCTGGGCGTGAGCGTCCAGGCCCTTGGCGCGCGCGAGCGCGATCATGCGCGACTCGTAGTCCACGCCGACGCCCTTCCAGCCGCGCGCCGCCGCCGCGGACAGGAAGCCTCCGTCGCCGCAGCCCACGTCGAGCACGCGCCCCGGCTCCAGCCCCGCGTCGAGGAAGCGCCGGAAGCGCCAGTCGCTCTCCGGCTCCGCGCGGTTCTCGAGCGCGCGCAGCGGCGCGGACTTCTCGTACCACTCCGGCCCCACGGGATCGCGCGGCTCGGAGAAGACCAGGGCGCACGCGGAGCAGCGGTAGAGCCTGTAGAGGACGCCGCCGATCGGATCGCGCCGCTCCTCGACGAAAGCGCTCTCCCGGACGCCGCCGCAGGCGGGACAGGCTCGAGCGGTCATCCCGCGGTCAGCGGGCCGCGCCCATGCGCGACGGGGGCCAGTACAGGAACCAGGCGTTGCCCTTGATGTACTTCTCGGGGACCGGCCCCCAGTAGCGAGAGTCGCACGAATGGTCGCGGTTGTCGCCCATCATGAAGTACTGGCCCGGAGGCACCACCACCGGTCCGAAGAAATCGCGCTGGTTGTTGTTGAGCTCCTGGTCGAGATGGTGCTCCTGCCACAGCTGCTGATAGCGCTCCGGCGAGAGATCCTTGGCGTGCGGCGAGACCGGCTCCGCGTACGGGTCGTCGTGCACCGCGTAGGGACGCTCCTCGCCGAGCGGCCGGTCGTTGAGGATCACGCGGCCCTGGCGGACCTCGACCTTGTCGCCGGGCTCGCCGATCAGGCGCTTGATGAAGTCCTTGCCGTACTGCACCGAGCCGCAGTGCAGCTCCGTCGGATCGTCCACCGGGAACTCGAAGACCACGATGTCGCCGCGCTTCGGCTGACGCAGAGGAAGGATGCGCTTGCCCGAGAACGGCACCCGCGCCCCGTAGAGGAACTTGTTGACGAACAGATGGTCGCCGATGAGCAGGGTCTTCTCCATGGACGCCGACGGGATCTTGAACGCCTGCACCACGAACATCATGAGCAGCGACGCCATGAACGCCGCCGAGAACACCGTGTCCGCCCACTCCAGGTCCTCGTGCAGGAAGTAGCGGCGCTTCTCGGCCTTGTCGGACTCGGACCACGCGCGCCAGAATCCGATCGCGCCCAGCACGCCGCCCGCGAGCAGCGCGCGGTAGACCTCGCCGACCGGGATCACGTGCGCCGCGACCGAGATGAAGCGGTCGCGCGTCTCGAACGACATCGAAAGGATCATCGTGATCGAGAAGCCGGCCAGGAAGAAGAAGAGCGAATGCCACAGCGCCGACTTCATCGGGGTCTCCGGCCCCCCCTCCTTCTGCCACGCGCGCGAGAACCACGCGAAGCCGCCCATCGCCAGACCGATGAAGAAAAGTCGATATTCCATTAGGCGTCCTCGTCGATTTTCAGGGCGGCCAGGAAGGCCTCCTGGGGGACTTCGACCGACCCGATGAGCTTGGCCCGCTTCTTGCCTTCCTTCTGCTTGCCGAGAAGCTTCTTCTTGCGCGTGATGTCGCCGCCGTAGCACTTGGCGATGACGTCCTTGCGCTTGGCGCCGATCGTCTCGCGCGCGATGATCTTGCCGTCGAAGCGCGCCTGGATGGCGACCTCGAAGTTTTGGCGGTCGATCAGCTCCTTGAGCTTCTCGCACAGCTTGCGGCCCACTTCGTGGGCTTTATCGCGATGCACGACCTGGCTCAGGGCGTCGACCGGCTCGTTGTGGATCAGGACCTCGAGCTTGGCCATGTCGCTTTCGCGGTAGCCGATCTCGTGGTAGTCGAGCGTCGCGTAGCCCTTCGAGACCGACTTGAGCCGGTCGTAGAAATTGACCACCATCTCGGCCAGCGGCAATTCGTATTTGATGAGCATGCGCGTCGGCGAGAGGTACTCGATGCTCACGTACACCCCGCGCCGTTCCTTGATCAGGTTGAGGACCGCCTCCTGATGCTCGATGGGCAGGACGATCGTGAGCAGGACGAAGGGCTCCTCGATGGCCTTGATCTCGCCGTGGTACGGGAAGCGCGCCGGGTTGTCGATGAACGTCCAGGCCCCGTCTTTGCTGGTCTGCACGCGGTACATCACGTTCGGCGCCGTGACGATCAGGTCCAGGCCGAACTCGCGCGTGAGCCGCTCCTTGACGATGTCCATATGGAGCAGGCCCAAAAATCCCAGGCGGTAGCCGAAGCCGAGCGCCAGCGACGTCTCCGCCGAGTAGTTGAACGACGAGTCCTCGAGATTGAGCTTGTCGAGCGCGAATTTGAGCGCCGTGTACTCGGTCTGGTCGATCGGGAAGATGCCCGCGAAGACGACGGGCTTGGCTTCCTTGTAGCCGGGAAGCGCCGCCGCCAGGGGCCGCGTCTTTTCCATGACCGTGTCGCCGACGCGCACGGTGTGGATGTCCTTGATGCCGCAGATGATGTAGCCGGCCTCTCCCGCGGAAAGCGCCTCGGAGACCGCCTGCTTGGGCTTCAGGAAGCCGACCTCCTCGACGATCGCTTCGGTCTGGGTCGAGAAGAACTTCACGGTCATGCCCTTCTTGAGCACCCCGTCGACCACGCGGACCAGGAGGATCACGCCGCGGAAGGTCGAGTAGCTGGAGTCGAAGATCAGCGCGGACAGCGGCTTATTGATGTCGCCCGTCGGCGCCGGAATCTCGCGGATGATGGCGTCCAAAACGTCTTGGCAGCCCTCGCCGCTCTTCGCGCTGATGAGAACCGGGTCCTCGATGATCTTGAGCGTATCGAAGATCTGCTCCAAGGTCCCGTTGACGTCGGACGACGGGAGATCGATTTTATTGATGACCGGAATGACTCGCAGCCCGACGGCCTGCGCCAGCATGGCGTTGGCTAAGGTCTGAGCCTGCACGCCCTGCGTCGCGTCGACGACCAGCAGCGCGCCCTCGCACGCGGCGAGAGCGCGGCTCACCTCGTAGGTGAAGTCCACGTGGCCGGGCGTGTCGATGAGGTTCAGAAGCCATTTCTGACCGTCGGGCGCGGTGTAGTCCATGCGCACGGCCTTGGCCTTGATCGTGATCCCGCGCTCGCGCTCGAGCTCCATCGAGTCCATGATCTGCGCCTGCATGTCGCGCCGCGCGATCGTCCCCGTCATCTCGAGGAGACGGTCGGCCAGCGTCGACTTGCCGTGGTCGATGTGGGCGATGATCGAGAAGTTCCGGATGCGGGAGATGTCGGCCATCTTAGGGGTTCTGTTCCAGCAGCCGGCGAATCTCGTCGGACTCGGCGCACGTGACGGCCTTGGCGACGATCTTCTTCATCGCCTCGTAGCGCAGGCCGCGCACCGCCTGCTTGACGCGCAGGAACATGCGCGGCGAGACCGACATCGCGTCGACGCCCAGGCCCACGAGCAGCGGCACCGCGCGCGGGTCGGACGTCATCTCGCCGCAGACGCCGACCCACTTGCCCTTGCCGTGCGCGGTGCGCACCACGTGGTCGAGCAGGCGCACGACGGCGGGGTGGTAGGGGTCGTAGAGGTGCGTCACGTGCTCGTTGATGCGGTCGACGGCGAGCACGTACTGGATCAGGTCGTTGGTGCCGATCGACAGGAAGTCCACGTGCGGCAGGAACGAGTCGATCTGGATGGCCGCCGACGGGATCTCGACCATGATGCCGAGCTCGATCTCCTCCTTGAGCTCCACGCCCTCCGCCGCGAGCTCCGCCTGCGCCTGCTCGAGCAGGCGCCGCGCGGCGAGGACCTCGCCGACGGAGGACACCATCGGGATCATCACGCGCACCTTCCCTTTTGTCGAGGCCCGCAGGATCGCGCGAAGCTGCGTCTTGAAAAGATCGAGGTGGCGGAGAAAAAGACGCACGCCGCGAAGGCCCATGAAGGGGTTCGTTTCGTTCTTCGGGCCCTCGATGCCGAGCTGGGAGAGGCGGTCGCCGCCGATGTCGGCCGTGCGGATCACGACCTCGCGCCCGTCCATCGCCTTGACGACCGAGGCGTAAGCCTTGGACTGCTCCTCCTCGCCGGGCGCGTCGGTCCGATTCAGGAACAGATATTCGGTGCGGAACAGTCCGATGCCGTCGGGCTGCAGCGCCGAGACGTTCTTGAGCTCCTCGGGCGAGTCCAGGTTCGCCTCGAGCCGGAAGCCGCGGCCGTCGAGCGTGACCGTGGGCAGGCCCTTGAGCGCCTCGAGGGACTTCTCCTCGGCCACCGAGCGCTGCTGGACCTTCTCGTACTTGGCGATCGTCTCCGGGCCGGGAGCGATGATCACCATGCCCTGCTCGCCGTCGAGGATGACCATGTCGCCGGTCTTGATGCGGCGGCTCACGTCGGACAAGCCCACGACGGCGGGAATTTCGAGGCTCTGCGCGAGGATGGCCGTGTGCGAGGTCTTGCCGCCGAGGTCGGTCGCGAACCCGATGATCTTCGTCTCCTTCAGGCCCATCGTGTCCGACGGCAGCAGATTGCGCGAGATCAGGATGCACTCGTGGTCGATCTCGGCGAGGCTGCGCTTCTGCCGCTTCATCAGGTGCAGGAGCAGGCGCTTGCCGACGTCGAACAGGTCGTGGCGCCGCTCGCGGAAGAACTCGTCGTCCATCTTCTCGAACTGGCGGTTGACCGCCTCCAGCGCCTCGGAGAGCGCGAACTCCGCGTTGACGCCCTCGGCGACGATGCGCTTCGGGACGTCGGACGTGATCAGCGAGTCCTTCAGGATCATGCGGTGGGCGTCGATGAGCTTGGCGTGCTGCTTGCCGAGGACCTTGAGGACCTTCTGCTCGGCCGCGTCGAGGTCCCGCAGCGTCGCTTTCTGCGCGGACTTGAAGCGCGTGACCTCCTCGCGGACCTTGTCGCGCGGGACCTCGACGCGCTCGACGACGATGTCGTCGTCCTCGACGACGTACGCCTTGCCGATCGAGATGCCCGGGCTGGCGGCGATGCCTTTAATGACGATCAACGGTCATTCCTCATTGAACTTCAGCTCGAAGATCCTGCCGAGGGCGTCGAGCGCCTTTTCCTCGTCGGGGCCGTCGGCCTTCACGGTCAGCTTCGAGCCGCTCTCGGCGGCGAGCAGCATCAGGCCCATCACGCTCTTGCCGTTGACCTCGAGGCCGTCCTTGACGACGACGATCGAGCATTTGTGCTTGGCGGACTCCTGGGCGAACAGCGAGGCGGGCCGCGCGTGCAGGCCGAGACGGTTCTTGATCGTGAACACTCGTTCCATCACGGCATCCACCCCGTCCAGCCCGCCGCGGAGGCGGCGGCGCCCAGAAGTCCCGCGGCGGCGATCAGGCGCAGGGGGCCGTTCGTGTGGCGCGTCAGGCCGGCGCCGGCCGCGAAGGCCGTCGCCGCGAGCCCGCGCGGGGCCGACGAGGACGGGGACACCCCCGCGGCGAGCGGCGCCGCGAGGGCCGCCGCCGCGGCAGCGCGCCGGGCGGCGAGAATCCAATCCTGGACCGGCAGCCGCGCGACGGCGGCGGCGGCGGCCTCGCCGTCCCGCAGCCCGAGATCCACGCCGGCCCAGCGCGCCCGCAGCGCCGGCGCGTTGAAGACCGCGAGCCCGAGGGCCGCGCTCCACAGGAACGGCTGGCTCATGCCGAGACGAACGCCCGCGACGGCGGCGGCGACGGCGACGGCCCCGGCCAGCGGCCGCAGCGCGCCCCAGAAGAACGCGTCGGCCGAGCCCGCCAGGGCGGCGCCGAGGGCGGCTTTCAGCGCGCCCGCCCGGGCCGCCAGCGCCGTCTCGCCCGCGGCCGCGCGGCCCTCGAGCGCGGCGGCCGCGCCGAGCGGAAGCCCCGCCGCGTACGGCTGGGCGTTGAACGAGGCGAGGGCGCGCGCGCGGGCCGCGGCGAGCCCCGCCGCGTCGCCGGCGTACGCGCGCTTGAGCGCCGGATCGATCGCCCAAGCGAATCCGAGGCCCTGGCGGCGCTCGTCGCTGAAGCCCGCCTGGAGCAGGAACGAGCGGACGAAAAGACGGACGCGGAGCTTCTTCACGCCGCGCGCCTCAACCGCGAGGCGCCGAGGCCGCCGGCGCCGACCCACGGCGCCGCGAGGAACGCGGTCCGCGCGCCCGCGCGCAGGAACTCGGGCAGCAGGGGCCACAGCCGCGACAGCGCGGGGCCGGCCGCGGCCAGCGCCGCGAACGCCACGACCCAGGTCGCCGCGGCCTGCGCCGTCAGCGCGGCGCCGATCTCCGCGCCGAGGAAAGGAGGGCGGCCCGCCGCCAAGGCCGCTTCGGCGCGGCGGGCGTAAGCGCCGCGGCCCCGCCGCAGGCGGCCTTCGACGCGCGCGTGAGCCCAGCCCGCGGCCAGACCGACGAGAAAGGCCGCCTCGTTGGGAAGGGCGGCGGGTCCGGCCGCCAGCCACGCCGCCGTTCCGGCCGCGACCGGGGCCGAGAAGTCGAGGCGGCCGCCGAGCGGCAGCTCTTCGAGGCTGAGAGCCTCGAAGACGCCGCCGAGGATCGCGCCGGCCCAGGCGTTGCCGAACAGCCAGCCGACGAGCGGGCCGACCACGAACGGGCGCGACAGCAGGAACGGTCCGATCGAGGCCGCGTCGAGCTCGAAGAGCGCGATCGCCCCGGCGCCCGCGGCGTCCGACGCCCAGGCGCTCACGCGTCCCTCGCCAGCATGGGGGTCAGGTCTTCTTCGGGATCCGAGGGCAGCGTCCGTCCTTCCAAGCGCACGCCGCGCGCGGCGATCGCGCGCAAGGCCGCCTTGTCCTTCTCGTCGAGAAACAGCGCGCGGCCGAGCTGGACCTTGCCGACGGTGAAGTGCAGGCCGCCCACGTTGACGCGGTCGACCGCGACGCCGCCCTCGAGAAGCGCGAGCGCCTCGCCCGGGCCGGGAACGAGGATCAGGATCCGGCGCGCGGCCGCGCGCGGCGCCGACAGCGCCGCGGCCGCCCCGGCGACCGGAAGCACCAGAAGCCCGACGGACGGCGGCAGGGCCATCTTCATGAGCGCGGACTGGACCTCGTCGGCGGCGGCCGCGTCGGACACGACGACGACGAGGTCGGCCTGCAGGCTCGGCAGCCAGCCCTCCACGACCTGGCCGTGGACCAGGCGGTCGTCGACGCGCAGGAGCGCGATCGGCATCAGCGCTCTCCCGCCGCGGCCAGCTGGTACATCCGCCGCACGTCGCGGATCGACTTCTGCCCGTCGGCCACGATCTTCTCGACGAGGCGCTCGAGCGTCAGGCGGTCGCGGTGGCTGAAGGCCGCGACGACCATGTACAGGTTGACGCCGCTGACCATCTCGGTCCGGGGCGCGTCCTTCACGAGCGGGAACGAAAGGTTGTTCGGCGTGCCGCCGGGCATGTCGGTGAAGACGATCGTCCCGTCGGGATTGGCGAGGTCGCGCAGCGCGCGGGAGATCTTCCCGCGGATCTCGGGGACGGACAGGCGCGAGGAGGTCGCGACCGCGCGCACGCCGGCCTGGCGCCCGACGATGCCCTCGGCCGCCTCGACCAGATAGGCGCCGAACTCCCCATGCGTGACGATGATGAAGTTGATCACGAGGCGATGTCCCGGTGGAACTCCTGGACGGGATGCCCCGAGCTGCGCAGCTTTTGAGCCAGCCAGCGCGTGCAGAACACGCTGCGGTGGCGCCCGCCGGTGCACCCGACGGCGATGGTCAGGTAGGACTTGCCTTCCTTCACGTAGTGCGGCAGGAGCTTCTCGATGAGCTTGAGCCAATCGTTGAGGAAGCGCCGCGCGATGGGCTGGGCCAGGATGTAGCGCTGCACGGGCTCGTCGAGGCCGGTCTTGCCGCGCAGCGCCGGGAGATAGTGGGGATTGGGCAGGAAGCGCACGTCCATGACGATGTCGGCGTCGATGGGCGCGCCGTTCTTGTAGCCGAAGCTGACGACCTGAAGCGTCATCTCGCGCGTGCGCGTGAGGCCCAGCGTCTCGGAGATCTTCTCCTTGAGCTCGCCGAGCGTCAGAGACGTCGTGTCGAGGACCTTGTCGGCCGCGCCCTTGATCGGCGCCAGCAGGCGGCGCTCGTCCTTGACCGCTTCTGCGACCTTGCCGCCGAGCGGGTGGCGGTGGCGCGTCTCGGAGAAACGGCGCACGATCGACTCGTCGGAAGCGTCGAGGAAGAGCACGTGGACGTCGAGGCCCTTGGCCTTCATCTCGCGCAGCAGCGGCGGCAGCACGGCGAGCAGGCGGCCCTCGCGCACGTCCATGCCGAGAGCCACGCGCGTCATGGCCGGGGATTTCACGACGAGGCGGGCGAACTCGTCGAGCAGGGCGATCGGCAGGTTGTCCACGCAGAACCAGCCGAAATCCTCGAAGACCTTCAGCGCCTGGCTCTTGCCCGCTCCGGACACGCCGCTGATGACGAAGACGCGCTTGACTTCGGGCGCGGCTCGGCCGGCGCGGCTCTTCACGCGCGCTCCTTGGGGTTCATTCGCTCGATCAGGCGCTTGTTGAACGTCTCCGCCGAGAAGTAGCCCTGCGAGCGCAGGCGCTGGTTGAGCGACGCGACCTCGATGAGCACCGCGAGGTTGCGGCCGGGGCTGACCGGGATGCGGATCAGCGGGACGTCGACGTCGAGGATCGTGAGCTTGCGGGTCTCCAGGCCGGTGCGGTCGACGGCCGCCTGCGCGCTCCACGGCTCCAGCTTGATCGCCAGCTCGATGCGCGTGCGGTCGAGGATCGCGCCGATGCCGAACAGGAGCTTCACGTCGATGAGCCCGAGGCCGCGGATCTCCATGTGATTCTTGAGCGGCTCGGGGCACGAGCCGCGCAGGTACGAGCCGCGCCGGTGCTGAACCTGCACAACGTCGTCGGCGACGAGGATGTGGCCGCGCTTGAGAAGCTCGAGCGCGCACTCGGACTTTCCGATCCCGGCGTCGCCTTGGATCAGCACGCCGAGGCCGTACACGTCGACGAGGACGCCGTGGATGGTCGCCATCGGGGCGAGACGCGCCTCGAGGGCCTCGGAGAGCTCGCCGGTGAGCGTCGCGGTGTCGAAGGCCGAGCGGATCAGCGGCACGCCGTGCTTCTTGCAGGCCTGCGTCAGCGCCGCCGGGATCGGCGCGTTGTGCGTGACGATCACGCACGGAACGTCGGCCGAGGAGAGCATCGCCGACAGCGACTCGGCGAGCTTCTTGACGTCCGCCTTCTGGCAGTAGGCCTGCTCGCCCGCGCCGAAGACCTGCACGCGCTCGGCCCGGAAGCGGTCGAGGAACCCCGACAGCGCCAGGCCGGGGCGGTTCAGGTCCGCGACCTGGACCCGCCGGCCGAGAGACTTCTCCCCGGACAGGAGCTCGAGGCGCAGCCTCTCGCCCTGCTCCTTGAGGAGGTCGCCGACGGTGAGTTCCGCGGCTTGCACGGCCTCAGCGCTTGGACTTGCGGACCGGCTGAACGATGCCGAACGTCTCGTCGCTGCGGCGGAAGACGACGTGGATCTGGTCGGTGTCCTTGTCGAGATAGACGAGGAACTGCTGTCCCGCGGCTTCCATCTCCTCGACGGCCCGCTCGGGCGACGTCGCCTCGACGGGCTGGCGCACGACGGAGAACGACGTGCTCGTCGGCGGGACGGCCTCGGACATCGTCTCGGAGGTCTTGGCCTTGTGGCGGGTCTTGACGCGCTCCTTGTGCTTCTTGAGCTGCGCGTCGATCTTGTCGGACGCGAGATCGATCGCGGAGTAAAGGTCGGCGGCGGTCGCGAGCGCGCGGAACGTCTGCCCGGGCGCGTGCACGATCATCTCGGCCTTGTGGGCGCGCTTCTCGACGAAAAGAAAAGCCTGGCCCCACACGATATGGTCGAAGTACTTCTGGGCCTTGCCCATCTTCTGCTGGACGTAATCCCGCAGCGCGGGCGTGACCTTGAGCTGCTTGGCGGTGAGCTGTATCTCCATGATGCGGCATTCTAGCGTTTGAGAGGACCACTGTCAACGACGCGGCGGGCCAAAGACCAGTTGACTGTATAGGAAGAAATGAGCTAGGATGGACCGTCGCGCGCCGGCCTCGTGCCGCGCAAGGACAGGCCCTGTTCGGGGGGTTATTCACCGGCAGGGCTAGATATAAAAATAATCAATAAATATATATATTTATCCTGTGGATAACCAGTTATCCACCCTTGTGGACAGCTTGTGAAAATCGCCGACGCGGCCGACCTTTGGTCTCAGGCCGTGGAGCGCCTGCGCTCCGAGATCGGCGAAGAGAATGCCGACCTGTGGCTGAAGCCCGCGGAAGCGGTCTCTCTGGAAGGCGGCGTGCTCACGCTGAAAGTCCCGAATAAGTTTTTTTCGGACGGCATCAAGGACCGCTATCAAAAGAAGCTTCTGGCCGCGTTCCGCGAGGTCGCGGGATCCGAGGTCGGTCTCGACTTTCGCGTCGAGCGCGACCTGACGCGCGTGCTGCCCCCGTCGGATCCGGTGCCCGAGGCCTCGCCGCAGTCGGACTTCGCGCTCTCGGACCTGAACCCGCGCTATACCTTCGAGTCCTTCGTCATCGGCGAGTCCAACCGCCTCGCGCGCGCGACCGCCGAATCCATCGCGAAGAGCCCGGGCACGCAGTACAACCCGTACGTGATCTACGGCGGCGTCGGCCTCGGCAAAACCCATCTGATGCACGCGATCGGAAACGCCATGCGCCGCCAGCACCCGAAGGCGCGCGTGCTGTACACGACCAGCGAGCAGTTCGTCAACGAGTACATCGGCGCCGTGCAGAACAACGCGCTCGAGGCGTTCCGGGCTCGATATCGTTCCTTGGACTGCCTGCTGATCGACGACATCCAGTTCCTGATCGCCAAGGAACGCTCGGAGCAGGAGTTCTTCCACACCTTCAACTCCCTGTTCGACTCGCGCAAGCAGATCGTGGTGAGCTCCGACCGCTCGCCGAAGGAGATGACGCCGCTGGAACAGCGCCTGATCTCCCGGCTCGAGTGGGGCTTCGTGGCCGACATCAAGGCGCCCGACCTCGAGACGCGCATCGCGATCCTGCGCAAGAAGGCGGATCTCGAAGGCTTCTCCGTGCCCGACGACGTGATCCTCTTCGTCGCCTCCTCAGTGAAGACCAACGTGCGCTCTCTTGAAGGCTCGCTGATCCGCCTGAAGGCGTTCCAGTCCATGACCGGCGCGCCCCTGACGGTCGACGACGCGCGCGACATCCTCAAGGACGCGATCACGAGCGACGACGTCAACCCGGTCCGAGTGGAAACGATCCAGCGGGTCGTGGCGCTCAAGTACTCCGTGGACGTCAAGGACATCAAGGGCCACCAGCGCACGGCCTCCATCGCGCTGCCCCGTCAGGTCGCGATGTACCTGGCGTGCGCCATGACCGAACTGTCCTCGACCGACATCGGCCGGGCCTTCGGCGGCAAGGATCACTCCACCGTGCTTCATGCGCGCAAGAAGATCGAAAAGAAAATCGAAGAGGATCCGTTCTTCCTCGAACTCATCAACCGCCTGCAGGCCGACATCAAGGCGGCGGAAAGATGACGGCGGAACTCATGGGGATGAACTGTGCATGACGCCCTCCTTTCGTGGAGAACTTTTTTCCCTGTGGACGGAGTGGACAACTCCTCGGACTTTTCCACAGGCTGTTCGCTTGCCTTCCGCTCCGGCGTCCCCCTTATCCACCGTATCCCCCGCTTGATGAAGAAGAGGATGGAATAAATGAAAATAACCATCAGCAAGGAAGAATTGGCGCAGGGAGTCCAAACGATCCAGTCGGCCCTGTCTTCCCGAACCACTTTGCCGATCCTCCTGAACTTCCTCATGGAGACCGAGGATAAGAAGGTGAAGGTCGTTTCGACCGATCTCGAGATGGGGGTCAAGCATTACCTGAAGGCGGACATCGAGAGCGACGGCTCCATCACGATCCCCGCCAAGAAGTTCTCCGACATACTGCACAGCCTGCCCGACGCGCAGGACGTGGAGCTGTCCGTGGACGCGGGCGGAAAAATTTCCTTGAAGTGCGGACGCTCGCGTTTCGGCATCGTGGGATCGCCCAAATCCGAATACCCGGTTCTGCCCGAATTCAACAAGGCGAGCGCCTTTGAGCTGCCCGCGGCGGTCGTCGGCGACATGGTCCGCCAGACCATCTTCGCGGCGTCCTCCGACGAGACGCGGCACGTCCTGAACGGCGTCTTCTGGGCGGCCAAGAAAGGCGTCTTGGAGATGGTCGCGACCGACGGCCGCCGCTTGGCGGTCTGCGCGAAGAAGATTCTTCCCAAGGACAAGGAATTCTCCGTGATCGTGCCGACCAAGGTTTTGGCCGAGTTCCTGCGCCTCCTCGGAGTCCTCGACATCAAGGACGGCGACGAGGAGAAGATGCTGGTCGCGGTGACCGACAACCAAATCACTTTCCAGCTGAAAGGAACGACTCTTCTCTCGCGCCTCGTCGGCGGGGCGTTCCCGAACTACGAGCAGGTGATCCCGACGAAGAGAGAAGTGATCTTCTCGGCCCCGACGAAGGATTTATTGGCCGTGACCAAGCGCGCCTCGCTGTGCGCCGTGGACCGCGGAGGCTCGGTGAAGTACGCCTTGAAGAAAGGATTGCTGACGGTCAGTTCCTCGAGCCAGAACAACGAATTCACGGAAGAATTGGCGGTCGAGTACTCGGGCGCCGACTTCGCGGTCGCGTTCAACCCGCAGTTCGTCGTGGACGCTTTGAAGCACGTCAACACGGGGAGTACCGTCGTGGCGATGACGAGCCCCGTCAACCCCGCTCTGTTCGAGCCGGCGGAAGGCGAGGGCGATTACCGCTTCGTCGTGATGCCGATGCGGCTTTGATCGGAAATTCGGACGCCCCGCGGGGGCGCTGGTCGAACGCGGGCGACTTGGTCGCGGCGTTCGCGCGCAGGACCCAGGCGCCGACGGACCGCCTGGCGATCCTCGGGTCGGTTTGGGACAAGGAGTGCGGCGCCTACGCGAAGCATTGGGCGCTGATCGGAGTGAAGAAGGGAGTGCTGTACGTTCGCCCGAAAAGCTCGGCCGCCGCGCAGGAGCTGCACATGAGGTCCGAGGGCCTCGTGAAGGCCCTCAATAAATATTTCAGCCGGCCGTGGATCATCGCGGTCCGGACGTCGTATCGTTAGCGCCCGTTTCGCCGTTTAAATTCAAGAGGCACGACGTCGCGTTTCACGGCTCAGCCGCAGGAGGAGACGATGTCAGACGCCACGACGGAGACGACCGATATGAGCAAGGAAGACAAGACGTACGATTCATCGAAGATCCACGTCCTCGAGGGCTTGGAGGCGGTGCGCAAGCGCCCCGCGATGTACATCGGCAGCACCGGCCCGTCCGGACTGCACCACCTCGTCTACGAAGTCGTGGACAACTCGGTGGACGAAATCTTGGCCGGCCGCTGCACGACCGTCGACGTCCTGATCCACGCGGGCAACTCGATCACCGTCTCCGACGACGGGTCGGGCATCCCCGTCGACCCCATGAAGGACCCGAAGCTCCCCGCCAACCTGCGCGGCAAGTCGGCGCTCGAGGTCATCCTGACCGTCCTTCACGCGGGCGGCAAGTTCGACAAGAGCGCGTACAAGGTCTCCGGCGGACTGCACGGCGTCGGCGTCACCTGCGTCAACGCCCTCTCCGAGTGGCTGAAGGCCGAGGTCCACAAGGACGGCAAGATCTGGGTCCAGAGCTATCAGCGCGGCAAGCCCGACGCCGACGTGAAGTCGATCGGCAAGACGGACACTCACGGCACGAAGATCTCCTTCAAGCCCGACCCCGACATCTTCAACGGCCACCAGTATTCCTACGAGACTCTTTCGAACCGCCTGCGCGAGCTCGCGTTCCTGAACGCCGGCGCGAAGATCTCGATCAGCGACGAGCGCGAGGACAAGCGCCACGCTTTCCATTATGAAGGCGGCATCTCCCAGTTCGTGAAACATTTGAACGCGAACAAGAAAGTCATCCATGCCGAGCCCATCTCGATGACGAAGGAGAAAGACGAGGTCATCGTCGACTTCGCGATCCAGTACAACGACGACTACTCCGAAACGGTGTTTTCGTTCGTCAACAACATCAAGACCCCCGAAGGGGGCACGCATCTGGCGGGCTTCCGCTCCGCCGTCACGCGCGTCATCAACGACTACATCAAGAAGTACGACCTGCTGAAGGGCAAGAACTGGAGCGTCACCGGCGACGACGTGCGCGAGGGCCTGTGCGCGGTCCTGTCCGCCAAGATCCAGAACCCCCAGTTCGAGGGCCAGACGAAGTCCAAGCTCGGCAACGCCGAGGTCGAGGGCATCGTCAAGTCCATCGTCGGCGAGGTGCTGACGACTTTCTTCGAGGAGAACCCCTCGACGGCGAAGTCCATCTGCGCCAAGGCCATCGGCGCCGCCGAGGCCCGCGAGGCCGCGCGCAAGGCCAAGGACCTGACGCGCCGCAAGGGCGTGCTCGACGGCTCGAGCCTGCCCGGCAAGCTCGCCGACTGCCAGGAGCGGGACCCGGAGCGCTCGGAGCTTTTCATCGTCGAGGGAGACTCGGCCGGCGGCTCGGCCAAGCAGGGCCGCGAGCGGGCCTTCCAGGCGATCCTTCCCATCAAGGGAAAGATTCTCAACGTCGAGAAGGCGCGGCTCGTGAAGATCCTGTCGAACGAGGAAGTCCGCACCTTGATCTCCGCGATCGGCACGGGCATCGGCGAGGGCGAGGACGGCCTCAAGATCGACAAGCTCCGCTACCACAAGCTCATCATCATGGCCGACGCCGACGTCGACGGCCAGCACATCCGCACCTTGATCCTGACCTTCTTCTACCGCCAGATGAAGGCTCTCGTCGAGAACGGGCACATCTACATCGCCCAGCCGCCCCTGTTCAAGGTCAAGAAGGGCAAGACCGAGATGTACATCGACACGGAAGAGAAGATGGAGCAGTGGACCCTGAACGAGGGCCGCAACTCGATCGAGGTCACCGCCCTCAACCCCGCCAACGGCAAGGCGAAGAAGCTCGACGCCGACGACCTGAAGTATCTGCTGAAGCTTCTCGCCGAGCTCGAGGGCCTCATCCGCCACATCAACCGCAAGAGCATGCACCTCGACGACTTCCTGTCCTATCAGGCCGAGGGGAAGCTCCCGCTGTACCGCGTGGAGAAGACCGCGGGCGAGTACGACTTCTTCTACTCCGAGAAGGATTGGAAGGCCTATCGCGACGCCTATGTCGCCGAGCAGAAAAAGAAGCTCGTGGACGAGCGCGCCGAGAAGGCGAAGAAGGCTCCCGTCAAGGCCGCGGCGGTGACGGCCGCGGGCGAGCCGGTCGAAGAGTTCTCCTTGAGCGAGGCCGACGAGGAATCCCTCGAGCCCGACTTCCAGGAGCTTTGGGAGATGCCCAAGCTCGACGCCCTCTCCAAGAAGTTCAGCGAGATGGGCCTCGACCTGAAGTGGTACGACGTCATGCGCGACGAGAAGACGAAGCCGCTCTTCCGCGCGAAGACGTCTCACACGGAAACGGACGGATATAGCCTTAAAGACCTGCTCGAGATGGTCCGCGACGCCGGCCGCGCGGGCGCGCAGATCCAGCGCTACAAAGGTCTGGGCGAGATGAACCCCGAGCAGCTGTGGGAGACGACGATGGACCCCAAGCGCCGCCGCCTGCTCCAGGTCAAGATCGTCGACACGGCCGACACGGAGAACGCGTTCACCACGCTGATGGGCGACAAGGTGGAGCCGCGGCGCCTGTTCATCGAGAAGCACGCGAAGGAAGTCAAAAACCTCGACATCTAATTTCCCGGCAAGAGAGAAATGACCATGAGCAAATCCGATCAGCCCGATCTGACGCCGGAACCCCAGAACGCGAACATCATCCAGCGCGACCTCGGCGCGGAGATGCGCGGCTCCTACATCGACTACTCGATGTCGGTCATCGTCGGCCGCGCGCTGCCCGACATCCGCGACGGCCTCAAGCCCGTCCATCGCCGCATCCTGTACGCGATGCACGACGAAGGCCTGGCGTCGAACAAGAAGTACTCCAAGTGCGCCGGCGTCGTCGGAGAGGTGCTCAAGAAGTACCACCCGCACGGCGACAGCTCCGTCTACGACGCGATGGTCCGCATGGTGCAGGAGTTCTCGCTGCTGCACCCGCTCATCGACGGCCAAGGCAACTTCGGCTCCGTGGACGGAGATCCGCCCGCCGCGTACCGCTACACCGAGGCTCGATTGGCCAAGATCGCCGAGGAAGTCATGGCCGACATCGACCAGGACACGGTCGACTTCACGGCGAACTTCGACGGCACCACGACCGAGCCCTCGGTCATGCCCGCGAAGGTCCCCAACCTCCTCGTCAACGGCTCGTCGGGCATCGCGGTCGGCATGGCGACCAACATCCCCCCGCACAACCTCTCCGAGGTGTGCGAGGCCGCGATCACGCTGATCAAGGACCCGAAGATCGAGAGCAAGGACCTGATGAAGATCATCAAGGGCCCGGACTTTCCGACCGGCGGCATCGTGCGCGGCAAGGCCGGCATCAAGGACTACTTCGAGACCGGCCGCGGCTCCGTGCGCATCCAGTCCAAGACCGAGATCGAGCCCATGAAGGGCAACCGCGAAGCGATCATCATCCACGAGCTCCCGTTCCAGGTCAACAAGGCGACCTTGCTCGAGACGATCGCCGAGCTCGTGCGCGACAAGAAGATCCCGGACATCTCCGACATCCGCGACGAGTCCGACCGCAAGGGCATGCGCGTGGTCATCGAGATCAAGCGCGACGGCAACGCGAACGTGGTCCTCAACCAGCTGCTCAAGCACACGCAGATGGAGACCACCTTCGGCGTCATTCTGCTCTCTCTCGTCGACGGGCGCCCGCGCGTCCTCGGCGTGCGCGACATGCTGGGCCATTTCATCCAGCACCGCAAGGTCGTCGTCACCCGCCGCACCAAGTTCCAGCTGCGCAAGGCCCTGGACCGCGCCCACATCCTGGAAGGCCTGATCACCGCGATCAAGAACATCGACCGCGTGATCAAGATCATCCGCGGCGCCAAGGACACCGACGCGGCGCGCACCGAGCTGATGGAGGCCTTCGAGCTGTCGAAGATCCAGACCAACGCCATTCTCGAGATGCGCCTCGCCGCGCTGACGAAGCTCTCCGTCGGCGACCTGCAGGACGAGTACGACGGCCTGGTCAAGAAGATCGCGGAGCTCAAGGCGATCCTGGCCGACATCAAGAAGGTCTACGCCATCGTGATCAAGGAGCTCGAGGAGGTCAAGGAAGCCTTCGGCAAGTCCCGGCAGACGCAGATCACCAGCGAGGCCGCCGAGATGTCGCTCGAGGACCTGATCCAGAAGGAGGAGGTCGTCATCTCCTTCTCCAACACCGGCTACGTCAAGCGCATCCCCGTCGCCACCTACCAGGCGCAGGGACGCGGAGGCAAGGGCATCACGGGCGCGGAGGTCAAGGAAGAGGACTTCATTGAGCACTTCTTCGTGACCGACACGCACGCGGCGCTCCTGTTCTTCACGAACCGCGGCCGCGTGTTCGCGCTGCGCGCCTACGAGATTCCCGAGGGCAACCGCACGTCCCGCGGCAAGGCCGTCGTGAACCTGCTGGCGCTGACCGGCGAGGAGAAGGTCACCTCGGCGATCGCGATCCGCTCCTTCGAGGAAAAGAAGGGTCAGGAAAGCTTCCTGGCGATGTGCACGCGCAACGGCACCGTCAAGAAGACCCCGCTCGTGGACTTCGAGAACATCCGCCGCAGCGGCATCATCGCGATCACGCTCGACGAGGGCGACGTCCTCGTCGAGGTTCAGCACAGCTCCGGGGCCGACGAGGTCCTGATCGCGACGAAGGACGGCATCGCCATCCGCTTCCCGGAGGGCGACATCCGCTCCATGGGGCGCGGCGCCGCCGGCGTGCGCGGAATCCGCCTCGACAAGGGCGACCAGGTCGTCGGCATGGAGGTCTTCCCGGCCGACAGCAAGAAGACCCTGCTGACCGTCTGCGAGCACGGCCACGGCAAGCGCACCGAGCTCAACGAGTACCGCGGCCAGCACCGCGGCGGCGGCGGCATCATCACGATCAAGGCGACGGACCGCAACGGCGCCGTGATCGGAGTGAAGCTCGTCACCAACGAGGACGACCTGATGGTGATGACCGAGCAGGGCAAGGCCATCCGCCTGCGCTGCAAGGACATCAAGACCATCTCGCGCAACACTCAGGGCGTGCGCTTGGTCCGGCTGGAGGAAGGCGACAAGGTCGCGCGCGTGGCGCCGATCGCGTCCGAGCCTCCGGTCGACCCCGTCCTCCCGGTCGACGGCGGCAAGAAATAATGGCGAGGCTTCGATCCCTGGCCGCCGCGGCGGCGTTGACCGTCGCGGCGGCGGGCGGCGCCTCGGCCGAGATCTCGCTCGAGGGCGTCCATTGGCAGTCGGGGCGCGTCGAGGGCGCGCGCGTGGCTTCCTGGCAGGACCTCAAGGTCCTGCTCGACGCGCCGCCCAAGCTCGACAGCCGGCTGCGCGCGCGGCTGGTCCTCAAGAACTCGGGCGCCCAGGAGGAGGACGGTCTCCTGCTGCGCTACTGCCTGACCGCGCGCGTGGCGCCCGCGGACGGCGCGGCGGCGGACGGCGCGTGGGCGATCCCGTTCGCCGTCGACGAGAAGCGCGTGCCGAAGGTCGGCGCCGGCAAGCTGGTGGAGGTTCCGCTCGACGCGAGCCCGGCCCTCGATCTCTACGTGCGCCGCCTGGCGCGCGCCGGCCTGTGGCCGGACCGGATCAAGATCTCGGTGATGCTCGAGCCGCGCGCCGGGAGCCGGGAAATCCGGATCGTCGAGGACGTCCTCGAGGTCCGCCGCGAGGCGAAGCCATGAACGACCTGGGCTTGATCCGCAAAGACCCGGCCGCCGCGCGGCGCGCGCTGGCTTCCCGCCACCCGCGTTGGGCCGAGGCCCTCGACGCGCTGCTCAAGCTCGACGAGAGCCACCGCGCCCTTTTGAAGGAAGTCGAGGAGCTCCGCGCCCGGCGCAACGCCGCGTCGCAGGAGATCGGCAAGGCGAAGGCCGCCAAGGACGAGGCGAAGGCCGCCGCGCTGATGGCCGAGGTCGGCTCGCTCAAGGCCGAGATGCCCGCCAGGGAGTCGGCGCTCGCCGAATCCGAGAAGGCGATCCGCGCGGCCGCGCTCGAACTGCCGAACCTGCCGCACGCGAGCGTGCCCGTCGGCCGGGACGAGACCGAGAATCCGATCGTGCGGACCGTCGGAACGCCGAAAAAATTCGAGTTCAAGCCGCTCGACCATCAGGCCGTCGGCGAGAAGCTGGGCGCTCTGGACATGGCCGCGGCGGCCAAGCTCTCCGGCTCGCGCTTCGCGCTTTGGAAAGGCCCGGGCGCGAAGCTGCTGCGGGCCCTTGGAAACTTTCTGCTCGAGCGCCACGCCGCGAAGGGCTATCTCGAAGTCCACCCTCCGTACCTGGTGCGCCCCGAGGTGATGGAGGGCACGAGCCAGCTGCCGAAGTTCGAAGCCGAGATGTACAAGACCGTGAACGCCGACGGCGACAAGCAGAACGCCCTCTATCTCATCTCCACCTCCGAGATCGTGCTGACGAACATGGTCCGCGAGGAGATTCTCCCCGCCGACGCGCTGCCGATGAAGCTGACGGCCTTCACGCCGTGCTTCCGCCAGGAGGCCGGCTCCTACGGAAAGGACGTCCGCGGCGTGATCCGCAACCACCAATTCGACAAGGTCGAGCTCGTTTGGATCACCAAGCCCGAGGATTCGCTCGCTTCCTTGGAGCAGCTGATGAAGGACGCGGAGGCCGTGCTGGCCGAGCTCGGGCTCCCGTACCGCGTGATCCACCTCTGCACCGGCGACATGAGCTTCGCCTCCCAAAAAACCTACGACATCGAGGTCTGGATGCCGTCGGAAGGGAAGTACCGCGAGATCTCTTCGTGCTCGGACTGCTCGGACTTTCAGGCCCGGCGCATGGGCGCGCGCTTTCGCCGCGAGGCGAAGTCCGTCCCGGAGCTCGTGCACACGCTCAACGGCTCGGGCGTCGCCGTCGGGCGCCTGGCCGCGGCGATCCTCGAGAATTTTCAGCAGGCCGACGGCTCCGTCGCGATTCCCCAGGCGCTCGTCCCGTTTTTCGGGGCGGAGCGGATCTCGGTTTCCTGAGATGGCGAAAGCGCTCGATGAGCTGAAGGCGGTCGTGGCGCGGCTTCGTTCGCCGCGGGGCTGTCCCTGGGACCGCAAGCAGACCCACCGCAGCCTGATCCCGTTCCTGCGCGAGGAGTCCCGGGAGCTGGCCGTCGCGCTCAAGCGCGGGCGCTGGGGCGAGATGGAGGACGAGCTCGGCGACATCCTGTTCCACGTCATGCTCCACGCGAAGATCGCCGAGGAGAACGGGCATTTCAACCTGGAGGACGTCGCGCGCAGCCAGGCGGTGAAGCTGATGCGCCGCCATCCTCACGTGTTCGCGCGCGACCGCAAGTTCGACACCGCCGACGAGGTCCTGCGGCATTGGAAGGAGATCAAGGCCGAGGAGCGCGTTCTGCGCTCCCGCGACGTCGCCGCGCGCACCCGGGCGGCCAAGAAGAAGCGCGGGGCGAGGGCTTAGTAAAATGTTTTTCGAGGGGCCGGAGAAGAAGGTCGAGCTCGCGCTGGCGCCGGGGCAGCCGTCCCTGCGCGCGCGCGGCCTCGACTACTGGAAAATGATCGTCGCGAAGTCCCGCGCCCAGATCCTCTCCACGATCTCCAACGACTCCCTCGACGCGCACCTGCTTTCCGAGTCGAGCCTGTTCGTGGCCGACAATTGGCTGACGATGATCACCTGCGGGCGCACGGACCTGGTCGCCGCGGTGCTCCAGCTGGCCGCGGACATCGGCCACGACAAGTTCCAGTACATGATCTACGAGCGCAAGAACGCCCACTTCCAGGAGTACCAGCCCTCGAATTTCTTCGACGACGTCCGCCGCCTCTCGGAGGCGATGCCGGGCAAGTCTTTCCGCTTCGGCGACGGCGACGACCACCACGTCTTCCTGTTCCACCTCGACAAGCCCTACGCGCCGGCGTCCGACGACCTCACGCTCGAGATCCTGATGCACGGCGTCGACCCGCAGGCGGCGCGCGTGTTCATGTCGGGGCCCCAGCGGAAAAAGGAGTTCATCAAGGAAAAGTCGGGCGTGTGGACCATCCTGGGCCCCGGCTTCCAGGTCGACGACCACCTGTTCGAGCCGATGGGCTACTCGCTGAACGCGATCCGCGACTCGAAGTACTACACGATCCACGTCACGCCGCAGAAGATCGGCTCCTACGTCAGCTTCGAGACGAACTGCGTCGAGGGCGACGGCAACGAGACGGTCACGCGCGTGCTCGAGCTGTTCAAGCCGCAGTCCTGCGACGTGCTCCTGTTCCAGCCGCAGTCCTCGCGCAAGAAGGTGCGCTGCTATTACCCCCTCAAGCGCGCCGTCCGCCAGAACCTGGCCTGCGGCTACCGCGTCAGCTTCGACCACCACTTCAAGCCCGTCGAGGGAGCGGCCCCGGCGTTCGAGATCGTCATTTAGGAGTCCGATGAGCGCCAAGACCCGCTGGGCCGACGAGGAATATCAAGGCATCGTGCGCACGGGCTTCCGCCTCAAGAAGAAGCTCTTCAAGGGCCGCAGCCCGTTCCAGACCGTCGAGGTCGTCGAGACTCGCGGCCACGGCCGCCTCCTGCTGATCGACGGGATGACCATGGTCTCCGAGCGCGACGAGTTCGTCTACCACGAGATGATCGCGCACGTCCCCCTTTTCCTCCACCCGAAGCCGCGGCGCGTGCTCGTGATCGGCGGCGGCGACGGCGGCAGCGTGCGCGAGGTCTTGAAGCACAAGTCCGTCGAGCGCTGCGTGCTCGTCGAGATCGACGCCCTCGTCGTCGAAGCGAGCCGCAAATATCTTCCTTTGACGGCGGCGAAGCTGTCCGACAAGCGCGCCGTCGTGCGCATCGAGGACGGCGTGAAGTTCGTGCGCGAGACCGGGGAAAGGTTCGACGCGGTGATCGTCGATTCCACGGAGCCCTTCGGCCCGGCCAAGGAGCTGTTCGGGACCGGTTTTTACAAAGACGTGAAGCGCATCCTGACCGAGGACGGCATCGTGGTCAGCCAGGCGGGCTCGCCGTTCTACGAGATCGCGACGATCAAGAACCTCGACCGCATCCTCAAGCCGATCTTCCCCGTGACCGGCGCCTATCTCTTCACGAACCTGACCTATCCCGGCGGGCTGTGGGCGTTCACCTTCGCGTCGAAAGGACTGCGGCCCGTGAAGGATTTCCGCCCGGCGCGCGTGAAGGCGGCGAAGCTTCCCCTGCGCTGGTACAATGCCGAGGTCCACGCGGGCGCGTTCGCCCTGCCGGCCTTCGTGCGCAAAGCCCTCGGCCGCTGAGGCGGCGCTACTTCGCGGCGACGGCGGCCGACTCGCTGTAGCTGCCCGAGAGAGACACGCTCTGGTTGATCCAGGCGAACGAGCCGTTCACGTACTGGCTGATGTACGAATTCCCCGAGAGCGAGACCGTGCCGACGTAGCGGCCGGCCTTGTAAAGCGCGCCCGAGCCGTTCAGCGCGGCGCTGCCGCTGACGAAGCCGGAGCCGTTCTGGCAGGTGCCGCTGAGAAAGACGGTTCCGGAGACCGGGACCTGGGCCGTGGCGCCGTCGTCGGTCGTGACGCTGACGTCGGCGGAGAGGTTGATCCAGCCGCTCATCATGCCGGCGCCGACGGGGCCGCCGGAGCAGTTCAACATGCCGCTGCCCGTCGCGTTCGCGTAGCCGGAGACGGAGCCGGAGGCTCCGGTCAGCGAAGCGGCCTTGACCGGGGCGGCGCCGGCCGCGGACTTGTTCGCGGCGGGAGCGGGCTGCGAGGGCGGAACGGGGATCGAGGCGGCCTCCGGAGCGGAGACGCGCGCGCCGAGCTGGGCGGCGATCGCGGCGGCGTTCTCGAGCGGCGCGGCGGCGGAGGCGGCCGAGGCGAGCAGGACGAGGCACGGCGCGAGATATTTGTTCATGGCTTAATTCTACCCGAAAGGCCCATGCGAAGTATAGGGCTTTCGGGTTTTGCCCGCGGCCGGGTCAGCGGCGGGGCGACAGCCAGCCGCGGCGCAGCAGCTCCTCGGCGGTCTGCGCGGAGTTGAGCGCCGCGCCCTTGAGCAGGTTGTCGGACACGATCCAGAGGGCGATCTCGCGCGCGTTGGCGCCTTGGCGCACGCGGCCGGCGAAGACGGGCTCCTTTCCCCCCGCCGCGCGCGGCGTCGGATAGTCGCCGTCGGCGGAGAGCTTGAGTCCGGGAGTCTTCGCCAGGAGCGCGCGGGCGCGCGCCGGCGAGACTGGACGCGAGAAGGTCAGCCAGGCGGCGAGCGCGTGGCCGCGGATGGTCGGCACGCGCACGGCGGTCGTCGAGACGCGCATCGCCGGGGCGGCCCAGATCTTGCGCAGCTCGGCCGAAACCTTGGCCTCCTCGCCCGACGCGCCGTCGGGGCCGAAGCGCCCGACCTGGGGCACGGCGTTGAACGCGATCGCGCGCGGGAGGGCCGAGGATGCCCCGGGCCCGAGAACGGGCGCGCGCCCGTCGGCCGAAAGACCGGTCTTCGCCAACGCGCGAGTCTGGCCGAAAAGCTCGGCCAAGGCCGCCTTCCCCGCGCCCGAGACGGCCTGGTAGGAGGCGATCCGGGCCTCGCGCACGCGGAACTCGCGGTGGAGCAGCGCGCCCGCCACGCCCAGGCCGGTCATCGTGCAGTTGGGCCCCGCGATGAGGCGCTTGTTCCGGCGCAGGGCGCCGGCGTTGACTTCGGGGATCACGAGAGGCACGTTCGGGTCGAGGCGGAACGCGGCGCTGTCGTCGATGACCCAGGCGCCGCGCGCGGCCAGCCGCCGGCCGTGCTCGAGCGCGACCTCGTCGGAGCTGACGAGGAAGACCAGGTCGCAGGCCTCGAGAGCGCGCGCGTCGACGCCGGGGGCGGGCACCGAGCGCCCGCGGAAGCGCACCGCGGCGCGGGCGCGGCCGGAGGAAAACGGGAGCAGCGCGCCGATCGGAAAGCGGCGGCGCTCCAGGAGCTCGACGAGCTCGCGTCCCACCATGCCGGTGGCGCCGACGACTCCGACGGAAAGGCCGTTAGGGTTTCGGGGCATAAGGGATCATGGCGGGGTCCGAATAGCCGACGGCGCCGGACACGTCGCGCGCGACGCCCCGGACGTACAGTCCCGGGCCGGGCGCCTTCTCGGGCGGAAGGGAGAACACGTAGGGCGGGCGGCGCACGAGCTTCGAGATGCGCTCCCAATCGAGCCGGTCGCGGGAGACCTCGACCCAGGCGTCGGTCACGTCCTCGCCGGCGGCCGAGAAGCGGACGAGCATGCGCTTCCCCGCGCGCGCCAAAGCCAGGTCGTTGACCGAGACGGCCGGCTCGTCGGGGCCCGGCGGGACGAGCTTGAGCGCCAGCGCGGGGACGATGTTGGTGATGGGCGTTTCGAGGGCGTTGGTCGAGGAGCGCGGCGGCACGCCGAGGATCGAGCGGTTGTTCCAAGCGCGCGTCTCCTTCGCGCCGGGATCGTTCTGCTCGGACGCGGCGAGGATCGGCGCGCTCGCCGCGTTCGTGAAGTCGTTGGACGGCGACCAGACGATCAGGTAGTTCGGCGCGGTGAAGCTGACCATGGACATGGGGACCTCCGCCCAAAACCATTCCGCCGCTCCCACGCCGTCGACGCGCGCCTGCGGGTCGGCGTCGGCGGGGATGTCTCCGGTCTCGGCGAGGAAGAAGCTCTGCTCCGAACTCCAGGACGGAGTCTGGGACAGCCCCATGTACACCTTTCCGGGGATGATCTCGCGAATCCAGGGCTTCTCCGGATTCGGGCGGGTCTTGGCTCGGCCGATCTTGGCGCCGATGAACGCGCGCTGGAATTCCCCCGCCGGCGCGGGCGGGAGCTTGACGATCCACGCGTTGTTGAAGCCGATGTACCAGTTCGCGTCCGGGCCGCCGTCGGCGAAACGCGTATAATCGTGCACCGTCGGCGCCAAGATGACGAAAGTCGGGACGACCACGCTGGTCGACAGGCTCGGGGGCAGACCGTCGGACACGGCGGCCGAAACGGGGGCGGCGCAGAGCATCGCCGCAATGACGGCGTGTAAATAAATCATTATTTTTTAAGAACTTTTACAATATTGTCGAATTCGTCAAAGCTGAAAAAATGAATTTGGATGGAGCCTTTCGCCGGATTTTTGTTCGTGCGGATGACGACTTTCGTGCCCAATGATTGCTGCAGCGATTCCTCCAGCGCGCGCAGGTCCGCCGGTTTGGGGACCGCGACTTTTTCTTTGGACGGAGTTTCTTCCATCGCCGGCTCCCCTGCCTCGACCTGCTTGGCCAGGGCCTCGGTTTCGCGCACCGAGAGCTTGCCTTCCAGGACTTTCTTGAAAACCGCGTGACGAAGGTTCGGATCGGAGACCATCAGAAGCGCGCGTCCATGCCCCTCGCTCAATTGGCCGAATTGGAGAGCTTTTTGAATTTCCTCGGGAAGCTCGAGCAGGCGCAGGGTGTTGGAAATGCCCGACTTTGATTTTCCGACTTCTTCCCCCAGCGCGGTCTGATTAATGCCGAACTCCTTCATCAGGCGGAGATAGCCGAGAGCGACTTCGATCGGGTTCAGATCCTCGCGCTGAAGATTTTCGATGAGCGTGAGCGCGAGACGCTGCTTGTCGTCCCGAGGCTGGCGCACCACGACCTCGATCTCTTGAAAGCCCGCCAGCTGCGAGGCGCGCCAGCGGCGCTCGCCCGCGATGAGCTCGTAAGACCGGGAGAGCGCGTCGTAAGAAACCACGATGGGCTGAGCCAGGCCGTGCTGTTTGATGGACGCGGCGAGCTCTCCGAGCGCCTCGGGATCGAAGTGGCGGCGAGGCTGGAGATGATTCGCGCGGATCTTGTCGATCGAGATCTTGATCGGCGTCCCATCGGGAGTCGCCGATGAATTCGCCGAGGGAGCGGCCGAAGAGGATGGGATCAGGGCGGACAGGCCTCGACCGAGGGCTTTGCGGGTCATGCGGGATTCTCCGTTATTTCTTCTTGTTGTTCCGGAAGCGGCTTGGGAGCGTCGGAAAGCCCTCGCCGCGACAAAAACTCTCGGGCGAAGGCCATGTAGGCCTCCCCTCCGCGAGACTTCGCGTCATACTGGAATATGCTTTGACCGAATCCGGGCGCTTCAGCCAGACGAATGTTGCGCGGTATGATGGAAGCGAACATTTTGGGGCCGAAAAATCGAGCGACTTCTTCTTTGACTTGGTTGGAAAGAGTCATTCGGGAGTCGAACATGGTGAGGACCCCCCCCTCCACTTCCAATCGCGGGTTCAAAGCGCTCTTCACCTTATCCACAGCCCCTGTGAATTGAGCCAATCCTTCCATGGAATAGTATTCTCCCTGGATCGGAATGATGATCTTGTCCGCGGCATTGAGGGCATTGACCGTCAAAAGCCCCAGCGACGGCGGACAATCGATGATGATGAAGGAAAAGCGCGATTTAACGGCGGAAAAAGAACCTTTAAGGCGGCTTTCTCGGGCTAAAGCGGAAACGAGCTCGATTTCAGCCCCGGCAAGATCGTTGTTGGCCCCGGCCACGGATAAATTTTTGAGGGACGCTGGTTTAATGGTCTTTTCCAAAGGAAGCAAATCAACCAGGACATCGTAGATGTTCGGGTCGAAGACACTCTTGTCAAAACCAACCCCGGAGGTGGCGTTGCCCTGCGGGTCCATATCGACTAAAAGAGTCTCGTGGCCCAAAATTGACAGGGCGGAGGCAAGATTGACGGCGGTCGTGGTCTTTCCAACCCCCCCTTTTTGGTTTGCGATCGCTATTATTTCGGCCATAATTGAGTTCAAACGTGAAAACCGCGTTTTCGGCTCCAAAAGTTCAAACGTGAAAACCAAGATCATGCTAGCATGTCGCCCATTTTCTGTCAAGGGAGAATTGTAATCCATATAAGATTGTTTACGATGTTTAGGTGTTGTTAAATGCTATTCATTATATTTTCTCAAAAAACAATTGCCGCTGGACAGCCGCGGGCGATTTTCTTACACTGGGGCCATGAGCGAGACGAAAAAGGCCGCCGCCGAGCTGCTCTCCGAAATTCGAGCCGGGAAATTCCACACCGTCATCCTGGCGCTGCCCGACATGCAGGGGCGCTGGGTGGGGAAGCGGATCACGGCCCGCCATTTCGCCGAGACGATGGCGGAGCACGGCACGCACGCCTGCGCGTATCTCCTGACGGTGGACATGGAGATGGACCCGGTGCCCGGCTACGCGCTGACGAGCTGGACGCGCGGCTATCAGGATTTCACGATGGCGCCGGATTACTCGACGTGGCGCGCCCTGCCGTGGCAGCCCGGGACCGCGCTGGTGATCTGCGACGTCCTCGACGACGAGCGCCGCCCGATTTCGGTGGCGCCCCGTCAGGTGCTGAAGGACCAGGTCCTGCGCGCCTGGGAGGCGGGCTTCTCTCTCAAGATGGCCTCGGAGCTCGAGTTCTACCTGTTCCGCGAGACGTACGAGTCGGCGCAGAAGAAGAACTGGACGGGCCTTGAGCATCACGGCTCGTACATCGAGGACTACCACATCCTCCAGGGCACGCGCGAGGAGCACGTGGTGGGGGAGATCCGCAACCAGATGGAGGCGGCCGGCATTCCCGTCGAATGCTCGAAGGGCGAATGGGGCCCGGGCCAGAACGAGATCAACCTCGAGTACTCGACTCCCGTCGACATGGCCGACAAGCACACGGTCTACAAGCACGGCGCCAAGGAGATCGCCATGTCGAAGGGCTGCGCGCTGACTTTCATGGCGAAGTTCGACTCGAAGCTCGCGGGCTCCTCCTGCCACATCCACGCGAGCCTCTGGGACCGCGCCGGGAAAAAGTCGGCCTTCTGGGGGGGAGCCAAGCCCACGAAGGAGTTCCGCTGGTTCCTCGGCGGCCAGATGGCGCTCGCCCGCGAGTTCGCGTATTTCTATGCGCCGACGACGAACTCCTATAAAAGGTACCAAGCCGCGACCTTCGCGCCGACGCGCATCGCCTGGGCCCGCGACAACCGCACCTGCGGCTTCCGCGTCGTCGGGGAGGGGAACTCCCTGCGCATCGAGAACCGCATTCCCGGCGCCGACGTGAATCCCTATCTCGCCTTCGCCGCGACGATCGCGGCGGGACTGTACGGCATCGAGAACAAGATCGATCCTCCCGAGGATGTTCAGGGCAACGCCTACGAGTCCGGGGTCCAGCCGGTGCCCAAGACCTTGGCCGAGGCGGTCGCCCTGCTCGAGGGCTCGGCCGCCGCGCGGGAGACGCTCGGCGAGGTCGTGTACAGCCACTACCTCCACACGGCGAAAGCCGAGCAGGCCGCGCACGACCGCGCGGTCACCGATTGGGAGAAAGGCCGGAACTTCGAGCGGATCTAGCCGCGGCCGTCAGGCGCGCGGCTTGGCGAGCCCGCGGCTGACCAGCGTCCAGGCGGCGAGCTTGTAGAGCAGGCGCATGCCGACGTTCGCGTCCCACTCGTCCTTGCCGCCCGGCGCGGGCGCGACCTCGACGAGGTCGAAGCCGACGATGGTGCGGCCCGAGCGGGCCAGCATTCCGAGCAGGAAATTCACCTCGGAGAACTCGAGGCCGCCGGGCACGGGCGTGCCGGTGTGGGGGCAGAAGCGCGGGTCGAGGCCGTCGATGTCGAAGGTGATCCAGACCTTCTGCGGGAGCGCCTCGATGATCGCCGAGGCCGTCTTGGCCCAGGTCTCGCCGGTGAAGCGGCGCGCGGCGAGGTCGCGGTCGAAGAACACCTTCGCGCGCGGGCCGAGCGCGCGCAGGAACTCGTGCTCCTGCTCGCAGAAATCGCGGATGCCGACCTGGACGATCTTGGAAATCCGGGGGATGTTCTCCATCGCGTTGTACATGATGGAGGCGTGGGACCAGACGAAGCCCTCGTAGGCCACGCGGGTGTCCGAGTGCGCGTCGAAGTGCAGGAGGCCGAACTCGCCGTGCGTCTCGGCCGCGGCCTGGAACGCGCCGTACGGCACCGAATGGTCGCCGCCGACGACGCCGACGATCTTCCCGGCGTCCATCAAAGCCTTCGTCTCGCGGCGGACCCACTCGTTGAGCTTGCCTCCGAGGTCGTTGGCGGTCTTGAGCGCCTTGTGCAGGTCCTTGCGGCTCCCGATGTTTCCGCCGACCCGGATGACTTTCTGCGCGGCGGCCTTCGCCGTCTTGTTCCACGCGCGGACTTCCTTCGACTCGGGGCGCATGAAGAGGCCGGGGACGTACGGCTTGATCACGTCGCCGTCGAAGAGGTCGACCTGGCCGCTGGCCGCGAGGATCGCCGCCGGGCCTTTCGAGGTCCCGCCGCCGTAGGACGTCGTCGCCTCCCACGGCACCGGCAGCAGGACCAAAGCGGCGTCGTTCTCCCGGTGGGGGAGACCGAACACTCCGGAGTCGGCGTCGGGCGCGGCGTTGGGGTCGAAGTCGAGCATGGCGGGAATTATACATGATCGACTTTGGGGTTGACGAATCAATTATTTGGGTCTATAATTATTCATATTTGGGTCTTATGAAAACAAAATTTGGGTCTTAAATATAGATATTTGGGTTTATATGAGAAAAAAGGACGAAAAAATAAAACAATTTATATTAGAAAACATTCAGAAACACCCCCGGGACATTAGCCTGTTTGTTGCCCAGAAGTTAAAAATAAATCGCCGCACGGCAATCGACTATCTTCACGAATTCGTTCAGAGCGGAGACATATCGATCGAGGGAAAAACGCGCGCTCGGGTTTACACGCTCGGCGCGAGCTTCCAGAAAAATTGGGACATTCCAATTTCCTTGGAAACCGAAGAAAACGCCGTCTGGCGCGCGAAGGTTCTTCCCGAGCTCTCCGGGATCAAAGAGAACGTCCGGCAAATCTGCCAGCACGGCTTTACGGAGATGCTCAACAACGTCATCGACCATTCGGAAGCGGACCGCGCGGAGATCCGGCTCGCGCGAAAGCGCGGGATGATCTCGATGACGATCCGGGACAACGGAATCGGCATTTTCGAAAAACTGAGAAGAGCGTTCGGACTGGCTCCGGAGGAGGCGCTTCTCGAGCTCCAGAAAGGGAAATTAACGACCAATCCCGAAAAGCATTCCGGGGAGGGGATTTTCTTCACGTCGAAGATGTTCGACGCGTTTCGCATTCGATCTCAGGGCCGCAGCCTCGCCGGCGTCTCTCAGGCCGGCATAAGCCTTGAGCCCGGCGTCGACGAGGATCCGCGGCAAGCGGGCACGGAGGTTTCCATGGTCATTTCCGAAAACTCTCCCCGGAAGGCCGCGGATGTCTTCGGCGAATTCTCGAGCAAGGAGGATCTCGGATTCGTTCGGACGCGCATTCCGATGATCGAGGCCAAGGGCAAGGACGAGGAGCTTCTTTCTCGATCACAAGCGAAGAGGGTCATGATGCGAACGGAGCAATTCAAAGACGTGATCTTGGATTTCGAAGGCGTCGCCCAGATCGGGCAGGCGTTCGCGGATGAGATCTTCCGCGTCTTCAAAAGCGCGCACCCGGAAATGAAGATCTCCGCGGCGAATGCGTCCGCGCAAATCTTGGAAATGATTTCGTGGGTGGGCGCGAGGCCGGGCGAGGCGCGCTAGAAGAAGCCGTCGAGGAAGCTCTCGACGAGCTTGGGAAGATCCTCGGAGTAGCCGCCCTCCAGCGCCGCGAAGCGCGGGAGCTTCGTCGCCGCGAGCAGCGAGCCGATCCTTTTAAAGGCCGTGCGGTCGAGCTTCAAGCCGGCGATGGGATCTTCCTTGTAGGCGTCGAAGCCGGCCGAGACGGCGAGAAGATCGGGCTTCGAGGCGAGCGCGGCTTCGAGCGCGGGTTCGAAAGCGCGCAGGTATTGATCGCCGTTCGTGCCCTCGGGAAGCGGGACGTTGACGCAGTTGCCGCGGCTCTCTTTCCCGGTGCCCGGGTAGAGGGGGAACTGGTGCAGCGAGACGAACGAGGTGTTTTCGCGGCCGTAGACCAACGACTCCGTTCCATCGCCGTGATGAACGTCGAAATCGAGGATCGCGATTCTAAGGCCCGCCTTCTTCTTCTGCAGCCGCGCGACCGCGGCGGCCAGATTGTTGACGTAGCAGAACCCCGCGACGCGGTCCTTGCCGGCGTGATGGCCCGGCGGGCGCATGAGCGAGAACGACGGCTCGCCGGCGAGCGCGGCGTCGGCGGCGGACAGCGCGCCGGAAAGGCTGATCAGCGCGATCCGGTCCATCCCCGGGAAGGCGGGGGTGTCCGCGTCGAGAAAGGTCCCGTTCGCGATCGAGGACAAATGTTTCGAGCCGTGGATCAGCGCCGCGTCGTCCGCGCTCGCGGCGACGGCGGGGAGGCTCGGGGCGTGCCCGGCGGCTTTCAGGCGATCGAACGTCTTTGAAACGCGAAACGGCGCCTCGGGGTGTCCCGAGGCGCCGTATTCGCAAGTCTTCAGGTCGGAGAAGACTTTGCTCACGACGATGCGATTAGCGCAGGGCGGGCGCGGCCGCGGCCGCGCCGTTGAGCAGCGCGTTGTAGCGGCGCTCGCGGCGCTTCTTCCAATTGCCCTTGTGGTAGCCGTAGGAGGCCAGCGTCGGCAGGGCGATGGTCGCCTCGGCGAACACCATCTGCTCGTCGGTCGTGTCCACCTTGCCCCACGAGCAGGCTTCGCGCAGCGTCGAGCCGGAGAGCGCACCGTCGCGCTCGTCGGCCACCGTGATCTGGATCGCGTACTTGTGCATCTTCGGCTCGAACCCGAGCATCTCCGCGCCGACGGTGACGTCCTGCGCGAAGTTCTTGGGCACGCCGCCGCCGATCATCAGCAGGCCGGTGTCCTTGGCCTCGAGCTTGAGGCGCACGAGCTCGCGGAAGTCCTTGGCCGAGTCGACCGAGGCGTGCGCGTCGGGGTTGTGCCACTGGTGGTGCAGCAGGCCGAAGCCGGCCGAGCAGTCCGAGAACGCGGGCACGAAGATCGGAACGCCCTTCTTGTACGCGGAGAGGACGACCGAGTCCTTGACCTTGGACTTCTTGACCAGGTACTTGCCCATCTCTTCGAGGATCTCGCGGGACGAGTAGGGCTTGGGCTTGAGGCCGCCCACGATCTCGGCGATCAGGTTGTCGCACTCGCCGAGCTCGTCCTCGTCGATGAACGTGTCGTAGATGCGGTCGACGCGCGCGCCGCGCAGCGCCTTGTCGTCGACCCACTTGGAGCCCTTGTAGTGCTTGAAGCCGAGCGCCTCGAAGAAGTCCTGGTCGACGATGTTCGCGCCGGTGGAGACGATCGCGTCCACCATGTTGCTCTCGATCATCTGATGGACGATCTTCTTCAGGCCGGCGGAGAACAGGGAGCCCGCGAGGCAGAGGATCACGTCGCAGTCCTTGTCGGCGAGCATGCGGTCGTAGATGTCGCTGGCGCGCGCGAGGTCGCGGGCGGAGAACGCCATCTTCGAGTAAGCGTCGACGAGGGGGCGGGCGTCGAACTTCGTGATGTCGATGTGCTCGATCTCTTCCTTGAGCAGATCGGATTTCTTGATGTTGGCCATTGGTCTCGAGTTCTCCCGGCGGAAGTGTGCGGCGAGTTTATTTTATAACATTGAGCCTCGACGATGAAGCCCGAATATCTTCTGCTCCTCCTGCTGTCCGTTCCCGCGGCGGCGAAGAAGCCGCTCAACTACCGGTGGCGCAAGAAGCCGAAGCCCGCGGTCTCGACGTCGACCGTCGCGGGCGTGGAGGCCTCCACGGCCCCGGCCGCCGCCGAGCCGCGCCGGCGGCTGGCCGGCCGCTGGGCTCCTCCGGTCCGGGCCGCGGTCGAAAAGATGGTGGGCGAGAAGGGCCGCGCGTCGCCGGGCGACGACCCCAAGGTCCCGCCGGTCGCGGTTCTGCCCTGGAGCGACGCGCTGGTCGCGGGGGATCCGGCCGAGCTCGTTTTCCTGAGGCTCGTCACCGAGGCGCAGTTCAAGGTCAACGACGCGTGGTGGGAGCTGGTCCCGATCGGCTACGGCCGCCAGCCGACGCGCGCGGCCTACGAGCAGTTCGTCTCGCTGTCGACGGCGGTGTGGACCTCCCAGCCCAGCTATCACGCCTGGCGCAAGGACATGCTGTCGAGCTACCTGTCCCTGTGCGGCGGCGTCGGACGCAAGGAGTGCCGCTCGTACCTGTCGCGGCTGTGGGCGGGCTGGCGCCTCGACGAGGCGCAGGACTACGCGAAGCGCGCGCTCGACGACGAGAAGCGCCGCGCGGCGACGTCCGAGTCCATTCCGGGGGAGCCGGGCGACCATCAGCCGCTGCGCGCGCGCCGCGGCCTGCGCGTGATCCCGGAGATGCGCGACCTCGTGGCCAAGCTGCGCGCCGCGGGCTTCGACGTGTGGGTGATCGACGACGTGCCCCAGCCGGTGCTCGCGGCGTCCACGCTGGACTACGGCGTGGACCCGTCGCGCGCGTACGGCGTGCAGAACTCGACGGAAGGCGCGCGCATGGGCGCCGACGTGCTGCGGCCCGTGCCCACGCGCGGCGGCAAGACCGAGATCGTGCAGGCGCAGCTCGGCCGCCCGGCGGACCTCGCGATCGGCCGGGACTCGGCGGACCTCGACGTGCTCGCCTACGGCGCCGGCCTGCGCGTCGCGCTCGACCTGGACCCGGAGCTGGTCAAGCAGGCCCGCGAGCGCGGCTGGCTCGTCCAGCGCGCGTTCTCGCGTTGACAGGGCCCGGGCTCATGCGCTAGAGTCGGGTTCCGCCGAAGGAGCGTCCCATGTCCGAGAAGTCCCAGAAAGAGCAGGAGTACGAGGTCGGCGACTTGTTCGTCACCGAGACGGCGCTGACGCTGAAGCTGATGCCCAGCCGCAAGAGCGGCACCGTGCCGATCCGCTGGTTCGCCAAGGGCGGCGTGACCAACGTCCGCCGCGCGGCCAAGGACATCCAGTTCCTCGTCGGAAAGATCCAAGGCCGCACGCTGACCGTGCGCGGGCTGAACGTCACGACCGACAAGGGCCTCGACACGGACCTGCGCGGCACGCGCCTGTTCGAGGCGGTCGCCAAGGCCGGCTTCGAAGTCATCGGCTGAGGGGGCGTTCATGAGCGCGCGACTCGACGGGAAAGTCTGCCTGATCACCGGCGCCGGCTCCGGCATGGGGCGCCTGGCGGCGGTCCGCTTCGCGCAGGAAGGCGCGAGGATCGTCGCCTGCGACGTGAACCTCGACGCGGTCAAGGAGACGGTCGCCATGGCCGAGGCCGCGGGCGGCCGGGCGCTGGCGGTCGCCGCCGACGTCTCCAAGGAAGCCGACGTCAAGGCCGCGGTCAAGGCCGGCGTGAAGGCCTTCGGCAGGCTCGACGTCCTGTACAACAACGCGGGCATCTTCCCGTCGGCCGACCATTCCGTCGTGGACACGGAAGAGGCGGTTTGGGACAAGGTCTTGGCGGTCAACGTCAAAGGGGTGTATCTGGTCTGCAAGCACGGCATCCCGGAGCTGCTCGCCGCCGGCGGCGGCTCGGTGATCAACGTGGCGTCCTTCGTGGCGCTCGTGGGCTGCTCGGTGCCGCAGGACGCCTACACCGCGTCGAAGGGCGCGGTCATCGCGCTGACGAAATCGCTGGCGGTCCAGTTCGGCCCGAAGGGCATCCGCTCCAACGCGATCTGCCCGGGCCCGATCGAGACGCCGCTGCTCGCGGCCTGGCTTTTCAAGGAGCCGGCCGAGAAGGCCAAGCGCCTCAACCGCATCCCCATGGGCCGCTTCGGCAGGTCCGAGGACATCGTCAGCATGGCGCTGTACCTGGCCTCCGACGAAGCCTCGTGGACGAACGGCGCCGCCATGGTCGTCGACGGCGGCATCACCTCGAATTATTTCTGACTCTCCCGGAGGGCGCGATGCTCACCCAGCTTTGGATCGACGGTAAGGCCGTCGACGCGCTGTCGGGCCGCACCTATCCCGTCGTCAATCCCGCCGACGGCCGGGTCCTGGCGAGGGTCTCCGAGGGCGACGCCGCGGACGTGAACGCGGCGGTGTCGGCGGCGGCCAAGGCCGCGTCCGGCCCGTGGGGAAAGATGAGCGCCCGCGCGCGGGCGAAGATCCTCTTCGAGCTCGCGCGGCTCATACGCGCGCACGCGGAGAACCTCGTCCTGCTCGAGACGCGCAACGCGGGCAAGCCGCTCGCCGACTCGCGCGACGAGATCGGCCTGGCCGCCGACGTGTTCGAGTACTACGCGGGCGCGGCGACCAAGCACTTCGGCGAGACTATTCCCGTCGGTTCGGCCGGTCTTGATTTCACGCTGCGCGAGCCCGTCGGCGTGTGCGGCCTGATCGTCCCGTGGAATTTCCCTCTCGTCATCGCCGCGTGGAAGCTCGGTCCGGCGCTGGCCTGCGGCAACACCGTGATCCTCAAGCCGTCGCCCGAGACTCCGCTCACCGCCCTGCGGCTCGCCGAGCTCTCGGCCGAAGCCGGGCTCCCCGCGGGCGTGCTGAACGTCGTTCCGGGCCCGGGCCCGGGCTGCGGCTCGGCGCTCGTCGAGCATCCGCTCGTGCGCAAGATCTCGTTCACCGGCTCGACGGCGACCGGGACCTGGATCATGAAGGCCGCGGCCGACACGATGAAGCGCGTGTCGCTGGAGCTGGGGGGGAAGTCCCCGAACATCGTCTTCGACGACGCCGACCTCGACCTCGCCGTCGAGAAATCCGTCTGGTCCGTGTTCGGCAACGCCGGCCAGGACTGCTGCGCGCGCTCGCGCTCGATCGTCCACCGCAAGATCTACGACAAGTTCGTCGACAAGTTCGTCGCGCGCGCCAAGAAGATCGTCCTCGGCCATCCCGAGAAGAAAGGCGTGCAGGTCGGCCCGCTGATCTCCGTCAAGCAGCGCGAGCGGGTGTGCCGCTACATCGACATCGGCGAGACCGAGGGCGCGGAGCTCCTCTGCGGCGGCAAGCTTCCCGGCGGCGTCCTCGGCAAGGGCTTCTACCTGACCCCGGCGGTGTTCGCCGGCGTCGGGCCGAAGATGAGGATCGCCCAGGAAGAGATCTTCGGCCCCGTCGCGGCCATCCTTCCTTTTAAAGACGAGGAAGAAGCGATCCGCCTCGCCAACGACTCGGCCTACGGCCTGTCGGGCTCGCTGTGGACGCGCGACGTCGGCCGCGTCCTGCGCGTGACGCGCGCGGTGCAGGCCGGCGTCCTCTCGGTGAACTCGAGCTCCAGCGTCCACCTCGAGGCGCCGTTCGGCGGCTACAAGTCCTCCGGCGTCGGCCGCGAGCTCGGCCTGAAGGCGCTCGATCTCTACTCCGAGATCAAGAACGTCTTCGTCTCCAACGTCTGACGCGTCAGCCGTGAGCGTTCAACACCACGACGCGCCCAAGGACAAGAGCTGGCGCGAGCGGCTCGACGAGGCGCGGGCGGCTCTCTCCAACGTCCCGCGCGCCTTCGGCCTGCTCTGGGAGGCGGCGCCCGGCGGCACGGTCGGCCTGACCGCGATCACGGTCCTCGACGCGGCGTATCCGGCCGCGCAGGCGTGGGCCGGGAAGATGATCCTCGACGGCGTCGTCGCGTCGATCACGCGGGGCCGGACCCCGGCCGACGGCGTGCGCGCGGTCGCGCCCTACATCCTCCTCGAGTTCGTCCTGGTTCTCGCCAAGGACGTCGGCTCGCGCGGCCGCCAGCTCGTGCGGGGCTTGATCGACCTCCGCCTCGGCTATCTCGTGACCGGGCGCATCGTGCGCAAGGCGCTGACGCTCGACATGCGCTGGTTCGAGGACCCGGCGTTCTACGACAAGCTGCAGAACGCGCGCCGCCAGTCCGAGTACCGCGCGATGGCCGTCGTCGACAACGGCTTCTTCGCGCTTCAGAACGCGCTCTCGCTGGTCTCGTTCCTGGCCATCCTGCTCGTCTTCAATCCCTGGGTGGCCCTCGCGCTGTGCGCGGCGGGCATCCCCGCCTTCATCGTGCAGACGCGCTACAGCCGCCTCGAGTTCCGCCTGCAGACGTGGCGCGCGCCCGAGACGCGCGAGATGAACTACGTCGAGCAGCTGCTGACCATGGACGACGCGGTCAAGGAAGTGAAGCTGTTCGAGCTGGGCGGCACCCTGCTCAAGTCCCACGCCGAGACCTTTCAGCGCGCGTACGACGAAGACGCGGCGCTGGCGCGCAAGCGCACGCTGTACGGCGTGATGTGGGGAAGCCTCTCCATCGTCGCGTACTACGGCGCGTGGATCTGGGTGATCGGCCGCACCGTCGCGGGCGCGCTGACGCTCGGCGGCATGACCTTCTATCTCGCCGTGTTCAGCCAAAGCCAGGGCGCGTTCCAGGGGCTTCTCGACAACATCGGCCGCTTGTTCGAGAACGGCCTGTTCCTCAAGAACCTGTTCGACTTCCTCGGCCTCCAGCCCAAGTCGGAGTCGCGCGTCGAGGGCCCGCGGCCGCCCGAGGATCCCTCGCGCGGCATCGAGTTCGAGGGCGTGTGGTTCCGCTATCCGAGCGGCGAGCGCTGGATCCTGGAGGACTTCTCGCTCAAGATCCGCCCCGGCGAGAAGCTGGCGCTCGTCGGCGAGAACGGCGCGGGCAAGACCACGCTCATCAAGCTGCTGACGCGCCTCTACGAGCCCGAGCGCGGCCGCGTGCTCCTGCACGGCGTCGACCTGCGCCATTTTTCGGAAGAGGAGCTTCACCGCCGCATCGGCGCGATCTTCCAGGACTTCGTCCGCTACCAGCGGACCTTGGGCGAGAACATCGGCTTCGGCGCCGTCGAGAAGATGGGCGATCGGGCCGCCGTCGAGTCCGCCGCGGCGCGCGGCGGGGCCGCCGAGGTGGCCCCGGGGGGGGCCCAGGGGTTAGGCGCGCGGCGGGGGCGGGGGGTGGGGGGCGGCCCCCCCCGGGGGGGGGGGCCGGGGGAGACGGTCGCGCTCGGCCGCGCCTTCATGCGCGACGGCGAGGTGCTCATCCTCGACGAGCCGACCTCCTCGCTCGACGCCGAGTCGGAGGCCGCGGTGTTCGAGCGCCTGAAGGCCCTCGCCGCGGGCAAGACCGCGCTGCTCGTCTCGCACCGCTTCAGCACCGTGCGCATGGCCGACCGCATCCTCGTGCTGAAGGCCGGGAAGGTGCTGGAGCTCGGCACGCACGACGAGCTCGTCGCCCGGGGCGGGACCTACGCCCGCCTCTTCGAGCTCCAGGCCCGCGGCTACCGCTGACGGCGCAGCGTCCAGAACGCCGGCCGGGAGGGCGAGCGCACCTCGGCCCGGCGTTGGAATCCCCGCGCCTCGTACCAGGCCGCGTTCTCGGGGGTGAAGGTCTCGAGGGAGAGCGGTTTCCCGCTCTTGAGCGCGTCGCGCAGCAGCGCGGCGCCCACGCCCCGGCCCTGCGCGGCGGGATGGACCGCGAGGAGGCGCAGGTAGTCGTCGCCCGCGGGCCGCAGGCGCGCGACCGCGTCGACGAGCGCGAGCGCGCGCAGGATCGCGGCGGGGTCCTTGACCAGCCACAGGAGTCCGCGCCCATGCTTCAGCCAATCGCGCAGGCGCGCGTTCGGCGCCCCGGCCGGCAGGACCGCGGCCACGCCGACCAGCGCGCCCTCGTCGAAGGCGCCCGTCGCGCGGCCGCCGGCCGCGGCGTCGACGCGCAGGAGCGCCTCGATCAGCGACGGAAGCCGCCAGCGCCGGAGCGCGTCGTCGGGGATCACGTGCGCGAAGCCGGGGTCCTCGCGGAACGCCGCGGCGGCCAGGTGCGCGGCCGCGGCGAGCTCGCTTTCCGAAAGCGCGCGGATCACGGCCAGCGGTACAGCGCGGACGCGTTTTCGGTGGTGAGGCGCGCGACCTCGTCGACCGGGAGCGACCAGACCTCGGCCAGCTTCGCGGCGATCTCGGGGACGGCGCTCGGCTCGTTGCGCCGGCCCCGCGCGCTCTGCGGCGGCAGGTAGGGGCAGTCGGTCTCGAGCACCGCGACGCCGGGGCCCGCGGCGCGGAAGGCCTCGCGCAGGGCGCCGTTCTTCTTGTAGGTCACGGGGCCGTCGGCGCCGAGGGCGAAGCCGAGAGCGGCGCAGGACTCGGCCTCGCCGGGCGTTCCGGAGAAGCAGTGGACGACGCCCCGGAACCGGCGGCCTTCGGGCGCGCGGGGGAAGGCGTCTTTCAGCATCGGCACGAGATCGGCGTAGGCGTCGCGACAGTGGACCACGAGCGGGACGTTCCAGTCCCGGCCGGCCGCGAGCAGGGCCGCGAAGGCGCGGCGCTGGACGTCGTGAGGGACCTCGGCCTTCGCGTAGTCGAGACCGATCTCGCCGATGGCGACGGCCTCCGGCGCGGCGGCCAGCGCGTCCTTCAGGCGCGCGAGGAAACGATCGTCGAATCGGTCCGCGTAGTAGGGATGAAGCCCGAGGGAGCAGCGCATGCGCTCGGGATGGGCGCGCGCGAGCGCGACGGCGCGGCCCCACTCGTCGGGAGCGTCGGCGATCTCCACGAGCCGCTCGACGCCGGACTCGCGCGCGCGGGCCAGCGCCTCCTCGCGGTCCGCGTCGAACTGGGCGTCGCCCAGGTGGACGTGCGTGTCGAAGAACGGATTCACCGCGCGCCGGCCGCGAAGCGCTTCAGGAAGTCGAGCGCCTCGGGGTCCTTCTCCTCGGCGAGGTAGCGCGAGCGCAGCTTGGCCGCCCCGGGCAGGCCCTTGTAGTAGTGGTCGAGGACCATCAGCTTGGCGAAGACGCGCACGCCGGGGTTGGGATCGCGCAGCGCCGCCGCGACGGCGGGCAGGGCGCTCGGGCCCTCCAGGTCGGCGAACAGGTTCAGCGCGCGGATGCGCGCGAGCGGGCTCTCGCCGCCGAGCCACGCCTCGCGCCGCGCCTCGACGGCGTCCCGCTCCTTCGACGCGATCGAGAACAGGGCGTAGTCCGCGTTGCGCCGCACGATCTCCGCGTCGTCGTCGAGGAGCTCGCCCAGCGCGTCGATCCAGCGCGGGTCCTTGAACGCGGCGGCGCGCAGGGCGGCCTCGGCGCGCAGCGAGGCGTCGTCGAGCTTGAAGCGCCCGCCCAGGCCCTCGACCGGGGCGTCCTTGAGCAGGCTCTCGCGGCGATGGTCGAGCGTCTCGCGGATGCGGGTCTCGGCGGTCTCGCCGTCGGCGTAGTCCGGGTTCTGGCGGTACAGCGCGAGGTAGAACGGCAGCGCGCCCTCGGGGTCGGCGCGGCGCTTGTCGTAGATCTGCGCGAGCTTGGCCGCGCTGTAGAGATCCTCGGGGTCGCGGTCCCAGGCGGCGGTCAGCCACTTCACCGCGCCGGGCAGGTCGCGGTTCTTGAGCGCGATCATGGCCATGATGCGCGCAGCGCCCGCCTGCCCCGGATTCTTGTTCCAGGCCTCGGTCGCGAGCGCGAAGGCCTGGTCCGTCTCGCCGCGGGCGAAGTCCGCGCCGGCCAGGGCCGCGAGCTTCTCGGGGCTCTTCATGTCCGCGCGGTAAAGCTCCTCGAGCGCCGTGCGCGCCAGGCGCGCGGCGTCGCCGCCGGGGCCGTCGTCGGGGGCCGCCGCCAGCGACGAGAGCTGCTCGAGCGAGTCCCGGCCCTCGGGGCTGTCGGGATAGTCGCGCGCGACCTCGGCGTGGATCGGCACGGCGAGCGCGGGGTCGACGAGGCCCTTGAGGCGCGCGCGCGCCGCGGCCGCGGGGCCGCCGACGCCGAGAACGACCTCGGCGTGGGCCGCGCGGAAGGCGTCGTCGGGGAAGATCTGGCGGGCGGCGTACATCACGTAGAACGAGTCCACGGGGCGGCCCGCCCGCCACAGCGCCTCGGACAGCCGCAGGTGCGCGCGGGGATCGAGGAGGCGCTCGCGGAACTCGGCCCCGGCGGGGGGGGGGGGCCCCGGGGCCCCGGGCGGTGGGGGGGGCCGCCCCCCCCCCCCCGCCCGCGG
>VFSW01000689.1_pt1 | contig 50277 bp, 42 predicted proteins | sample 5358111 | NCBI WGS metagenome assembly VFSW01 (sample SAMN11554181, study PRJNA540505) | mine drainage metagenome | isolation source: sediment from site ElyBrook_90M | place: USA: Ely Copper Mine, Vershire, VT | collected 2017 | reverse complement strand
TCTCGACCAACGACGCTGTCGCGTCTACTGCTTCGCAGTCAGGTCGAGAAAGAAGCTGTTGAAATCTCGACCAACGACGCTGTCGCGTCTACTGCTTCGCAGTCAGGTCGAGAAAGAAGCTGTTGAAATCTCGACCAACGACGCTGTCGCGTCTACTGCTTCGCAGTCAGGTCGAGAAAGAAGGAGTGACCAGACCATGAAAAAACTCATCAACAAGACAGAAGATGTGGTAAAAGAAGCTATGGCAGGCATGGCGGTGGCGCATGCCGATCTTATCAGCGTGGATATGGAAAATCAGATCATTGTGCGCAAAAACGCACCTGTCAAAGGAAAAGTTGGTGTTATTTCCGGTGGTGGTAGTGGTCATGAACCGATGCATGGTGGCTTTGTCGGCTTCGGTATGCTCGATGCGGCCTGCCCAGGTGCAGTATTTACGTCCCCCGTTCCTGACCAGATGCTGGCTGCTACGAAAGCCGTCAGTGGTGGTGCAGGCGTATTGCACATTGTGAAGAACTACACAGGCGACGTGTTGAACTTTGAGATGGCGGCAGAATTAGCAGCGGCAGAGGGTATAGAGGTTGCCAGTGTGGTGACGAACGACGACGTTGCTGTGCAAGATAGCCTCTATACCGCAGGACGACGTGGTGTGGGTGTGACTGTTCTGCTTGAAAAGATTGTTGGGGCTTTGGCCGAGACGGGCGCACCTCTGGCCCAGGTTGCAGGACTGGCGCGCAAGGTCAATGAGCAGGGGCGCAGTATGGGTATGGCTCTGACATCTTGTACCGTGCCGGCAGCAGGCAAGCCGACCTTTGATCTAGGTGAAGATGAGATGGAGATTGGCATTGGCATTCACGGTGAGCCGGGCCGTCGCCGCGTCAAACTGGCCTCTGCCGCCGAAATCACTGCTATGCTCACAGAGCCAATTGTTGAAGACCTCGGCCTCAAGAGTGGCGAACAAGTTCTGGCTCTGGTCAACGGCATGGGTGGCACGCCGTTACTCGAATTGTATGTCATTTATGATGCCTTGAATCGTATCCTGCATGGCAAGAACGTGACGATTGCACGCTCTCTGGTTGGCAACTACATTACCTCATTAGAGATGGCTGGCTGCTCTATCACACTGGTTCGCCTGGATGATGAGTTGGCAAAGTATTGGGATGCACCCGTTCACACGCCCGCTTTGCGTTGGGGCATGTAGGACGCGCACTCCTCTCAAAGATATTCCACTGGCAAGCAACAGGCGTGATGATGAATGGCTTTTTCATCATCACGCCTTCCATGCACGTAACATGACCGGACGTGTTTCTATGACACCATAAGGGGAACTGTTAGTTATGACAAACCAAGATATTATTCGCTGGTTAGGCCTAATCGCGGATACGCTCCACGAGAATGCGCAATACCTGACTGAACTCGATTCAGCCATTGGTGACGCCGACCATGGCACAAATATGGAGCGCGGCTTCACCGCGGTACGCGCAAAACTTCCCGCGATGGAGGCGATGGATATGGCAGGCTCGTTGCGCACTGTTGGCTCAACACTGGTTTCGACTGTTGGTGGCGCAAGTGGTCCTCTCTACGGAACGGCGTTTCTACGCGCTGGTGGCGTGCTGACCGGCAAAGAAAGCCTGACCCCTGCCGATCTTGTGGCGATGCTCGATGCTTTTCTTGGTGGCATTGTTGCACGTGGCAAAGCACATCCGGGTGAAAAAACGATGATCGACGCGCTTACTCCCGCCCTGGCAAGCGCAAAGGAAGCTCTTGCGGAGGGGGCTTCGCTAGCCGTGGTGAGCACACGTGCTGCCTCGGCTGCTGAAGAGGGCATGAAGGCAACGATTCCAATGCTTGCTACAAAGGGACGTGCTAGCTACCTTGCGGAGCGCAGCATTGGGCATCAAGACCCCGGTGCAACCTCCAGTTGGCTTATTTTGCGTTCTCTGGCTGTCGTGTGCGCACAACCATAATATACATAAGGAACCCGTTATGACAGTAGGATTGGTGATCGTCTCACATAGCACACAACTTGCCAGAGGGGCTGCGGAGCTAGCCGCACAGATGGCTCATGGGCATACTGCTATCATTCCGGCTGGTGGGGCCAGCGATGAAAAAGGTGGCGATATCCTGGGCACATCCGCAGATCGTATTCTCCAGGCTATACAGGAGGCCGATAGCGGCGACGGCGCGCTCGTGCTACTCGATATGGGTAGTGCCATTCTCTCAGCCGAGATGGCTCTTGAGTTTTTGGATGATGAACAACGCCAGCGCATACTGATGAGCTATGCCCCACTTGTTGAAGGGGCAATCGCAGCCGCCCTGGAGGCATCCCTCGGTCATTCGCTGGCTGTCGTCAAGCGGGCGGCAGAACAGACGGGTCAGCTTGAGCAATTGCTACGTCTAAAGCCTGTCGCCCCTGCTGAAGATATGGCTGCTATGCTTGCGCCAGTGGTCGAGCCAGTGCCTACTGAGAGCGCGGACATACAAACTATCCAGCTCACGATTACCAATCCTACTGGCTTGCATGCTCGCCCTGCAAGCCTCTTTGTGCAAACCTCGGCACGTTTCCAGGCCGCGATCACCATTGAGAGCAACGGGCGACGGAGCGATGCATCTAGCCTCATTGGGGTGCTTTCTCTGGGTATTCGTCAGGGCAATAGCATTACCATCCATGCGAGTGGTTCAGAGGCATCAGCGGCTCTTGCAGCGTTACGTGAACTGGTAGAGGCCAATTTCTACGAAACTGCCTCGGCTGCCGCACCGAGTACTACTGTTCCGGCGACCAGTGTGCAAGCCGTGTCCTCTAGCGGTAAGAAGGGTATACCTAATCACACGTCCGCTCTCTGGCATGGAACGCCCAGCTCGGCAGGTGTGGCACTTGGCCCTGCCCTGCTTTACACATCGAGCGCACTCGCCCTGGAGCATATTGAAAAGCGCACTATTGTGCCAGCGCAGGTTCCTGCTGAGCAACAACGCCTGCGAGAGGCCCTGAAGATTACGCAGCAAGAGTTAGAGTTGCTGGCGCAAGAGCTACAGCAGCATGTTGGTAAAGATGCCGCCATCTTTTCCGCCCAAGCATTGATGTTGAGCGATTCTGCACTGCTCGATGAGGCGTTGAGCAGTATTGCGCACCATTTGTATGATGCTGCCAGTGCGCTGGCCGATGTTGCCGAACGGCAAGCAACAGTGTTAGCTCAACTGGGTGATCCCTTGTTTGTCGCTCGTGCCACCGATGTGCGCGATGCTGCCAGTCGTGCTATCGACCATCTACGTGAGCAGCGTAGCACTCTTCAGCAGCGTCTTAGTGATGTGCATGAGCCGGTCATTCTGATTGCGCCCGATCTGACACCCTCGGATACAGCACTGTTACGCCCAGAGATGGTTGCGGGCATTTGCACTGTGCAGGGTGGGCCAACTGCGCATGCCGCTATTCTTGCCCGTGCGCTGGGCATTCCCGCACTGGCAGGCTTACCAGAAAATATATTGCACATCGTTCATTCAGGTCAGGAAGTGGGCTTAGATGCCGACAAAGGTATTTTGTATGCGCGCCTCTCGACAAAAGTGCGTAAAGAGTTGACGCGGCGTGTTGCAGAGCAACAACGTTTGCAAGCCAAGCGCAAGGCCGATGCTCATCAAGATGCTCGCCCGCTGCTCATTGATGGACAGCGGATTCTGCTCCTGGCAAATGTAGGGAGTGTACTCGAGGCTAAAGCTGCTCACGAATGGAGAGCTGAAGGGATTGGTTTGCTCCGTACTGAGTTTTTGCTCGCCAACACAGCCACATTTCCAGACGAGGGGGAGCAGCGTCAACGTTATGGGCAGGTTTTTCGCGCTTTTGCGGACGGTCAATCTGTTCCGCAGGGTCCCATTATTGTACGCACGTTGGACGCGGGTGCGGACAAGCCGATGCCAGCGATTCAAGCATTGTTAGGAACAACCCCCGAAGCGAATCCTGCATTGGGTGTACGTGGCATTCGCATTCATTTGGCGCATCAAGAGTTGCTTGAACAGCAATTGCGCGCACTTCTGCTAGCCGCAGCTGATACAGGGTGTGAGCTACATATCATGTGTCCAATGATAACAACGGTGGAAGAACTGCGCACCGTGCGCACGATTTTTGCGCGAGTGCATGGCGAACTTAGACAGCAACAGCAGGATATTCCAGCGCATGTGCCGCTTGGCATTATGGTAGAAGTCCCAGCAGCTGCGGTGATGGCTTCAGAATTGGCAGAAGATGCGGATTTCTTCAGTATTGGCTCAAATGATCTAACACAATATACACTTGCTTGTGACCGCACAAATACCGCTCTGAGTGCGCTGTACAACCCGATGGAGCCAGCCGTATTGCGCCTGATTCGTCAAGTTGCGCATGCTGGACGGCTGGCTGGTAAAACCGTTGCGGTCTGCGGTGAAATGGCAAGTGACCCGCTCCTGGCTCCATTGTTGGTAGGCTTGGGCGTCAACGAATTGAGCATGACGCCGAGCGCGCTGGCAACCGTGCGTGCGAGTCTAACTCGTCATACCCTGGCAGCAATGACGGATATGGCAGAGCGTGTTGTGGCTATGCATACCGCAGCCGAAGTCAAGGCGGCCTGTGAGCTTATGTCGGTTTCACCGCGACAATAATATCACGCTGCTTGATAACCCGGTCAACAGCATGCGCGAATTGTGTGTAGGGCGGCTCATTGCGCACACGGAGCTGTGTGTGTCGCTCGATCAATTCGATCAACGCGCCTCGCTCAATACGGGTCGCGTTCCATGCGAGTGCCAATGTGCCCCCGGGTAGTAAAACGCGCTCCCAGCTTGGCAACGCTTTTGTCAGCAAGGCGGCGACCTCCCCAAAGTGCTGAATGCCGTAGGGGAGATCGCCGACGATAGCGTGCATCCGTGGTCCGCCGGGTACTTCACGGAGATGAAGATCGGCCTGTGTGCTGTCGCCATGTACCATTATCAGCTGGCGTGTCTCGCCTTTGCGTCCAATTTCAAACTGGGAGCGGCGGCCTGCTTTGCGTCCACGCTCATCAATTTCTTTATAGGGGATATGCTCGCTATTCAGGTATTGACGCACAAAGACCTCACTCGTCTCGATATCCTGGCGTTCAGTTTCAATGCCAAAGGCGTCATAGCCACAGGCAAGAGCGAGAAAGAGTGTTGTACCACCGCCGGCCAGGGGGTCGAGGATACGCAAACGCTCTGCCATTTGCTCACCATATGCGCCTGCAAAGAGCGCAATGTTGAGCAGTACATGCGTGAAAAGTTCATTTGTTTTTCCTTTATAGCGGCGCGTCTCAACCATTGCTAGTGGCACAAACGGTGTGAAATCTGGCTCCAACGGACGAAGGAACGGCCCCGGCCATGCCTCAATCTGCTCAAAATACTCGTATGCCTCACTGGTTGCGCTCATGCGGGCCAGCAATTTGCGCGTCAGTGCTGCCGCAAAGGCGGCATCTTCCATTTCAATGAGCAGGTGCGCCTGTCCCGCCAGTGTTATTGGGGTGATTGTTTGGATAACACGTCCCAGCGGACTCGCGAGTAGTTCGGGCTTTGCGAGGGCTGCTGTCATATTCGCATATTGTGTACTGCGTTGTGGTGTGATTTTTAGTGCAATCTTCATCTGTCCTCATTCTTGACAAGCATTTTGTGCTATTGTAGCACTCGCGTCTATTGGTTGGAATATCTGGCGACCTTCCCTATTGCCCTGAGACGTACTACAATAGAGTGGAATAGCAATCGCACAAATACTTAGCAGGGAGTTCGTTATGCACATTGTAACAGTTTCAGAAATGCGCGAACTGGAAGCGCGAGCCGAGCGAGAGTATGGTCTGACTTCTCCTCTCCTCATGCAACACGCGGGCAAGAGTGCGGCGGACATTTTTCAAGCTCACTTGCTCCCTCAGCATGCGCTACCTGGATGCGACATCCTCTTCTTGATTGGTCCTGGCAATAACGGTGGTGATGGCCTCGTTGTCGCCCAGCATCTGGAACAGGCCGGAGCATCTGTCACGCTTTACAGATGGAAAGAACGCCGTTTGACAGTACGCTCTAAAGAAATTGGTGAACATGATGTTGCCAGCGCGTTGAACATGGCACTTCAGCGTGCTGACTATCTCATTGACGCCCTGCTTGGTACTGGTCATTCGCGCCCGCTGACTGCTGATATGCGCGTTTTGCTCGGACTAGTTAATGACGAACGGGCGCGCCGTGCAACGCTCCGCATCTTTTCAATTGATCTCCCAACTGGTTTGAATGCTGATACAGGTGAAGTCGACCCTGGAACGCTGCGTGCCGACCACACCATCACGCTAGCCTGTCCCAAGCAGGGCTTTTTCTTCTTTCCCGCTCGTGACTACATCGGCACACTCTCAGTGGGCAGTATCGGCTTGCCAGCCGCCTTAGAGAGCAGCCTGCAAACAGAGATGCTGACCGATGAACTGGTGAGGAGATGTTTGCCGCCTCGCCCGCTGGAGAGCAACAAGGGAACTTTCGGGAAAGTGATGTTGTTCTGTGGTTCACGCCCTTATCCCGGTTCGGCTTTTCTTGCAGGCAGTGCGGCCGGACGTGTTGGTGCGGGCCTCGTGACGCTTGCTGTAACTGAACAAATGCATCCCATCTATGCTAGTTCGTATCATGAGGCCACCTTTGCCTTGTTGCCACCAGAGCGGGCAGAGAGCTTTGAACGCTCCACATCCCTGATCGAACATCTTGCAGGCTATCGCTCGCTTTTGATAGGGCCGGGGCTGGGCCAGGCCGCAAACACGCGCGAAGTCATTTTGCAAGTTTTGGAATATTTGCGTTCACAAACAGAGGCGGCACGTCCGCGCCTCGTCATTGATGCCGACGGCTTGAACAATCTGTCCGCGCTAGAACGTTGGTGGACGTTGCTGCCGCCCAACACGGTGATTACGCCGCATCCAGGTGAGATGGGCCGCTTATGTGGTGGCACAACGGTGTCCGGTGGGAGCATCGATCGCCTGGAACTGGCGCGCACGAAAGCGCGTGAGTGGCAGGTTACCCTTATTCTTAAAGGAGCCTGTACGATTATTGCCGAACCGGATGGGCGCACACGCATCAACTGGCTCGCCAATCCTGCGCTGGCAGCGGCAGGAACAGGGGATGTCTTAGCCGGTATGGTGGTAGGTTTTCTGGCACAGGGTCTCTCGTCCTTCGATGCTGCCAGTGCAGGCGTCTATCTACACACGCTAGCAGCGGGTATTGTGAGCGAACAACTTGGTAGCGCGGGTATGCTGGCTTCAGATCTCTTGCCGAACATTCCACGCGCCCTGTTTGCGTGTCAGAAAAACCTGTCCTAAGGAAACGCTCATCTGCCCAAGGCATCGCAGCGTGGTATAGAAAAAGATGGCGTTTTTCTAGAAAATAGAACATTTGTCTGTGTGTCAATCGTTATCACAGTGGTATAAGACGGCGAGTGTTGCCCCCATTGCCCGTCTGGTGTCACACGTGTATAATAAAGCCATTACAGCGCAGGGAACAGCCTGCATGCCCAAGCAAGAAAGGAAATGTTGCAATCATGGCTGACATACATGATAGTTCACACGTGGCAGATACGGCATTGAACCGCCGGAGCAAGATGATTACCGAGGGGGTAGTACGTGCCCCCAACCGCTCCATGCTGCGTGCCGTTGGCTTGACTGACGAAGATTTCAACAAGCCGCTGATTGGTGTGGCAAGTACCTGGAGCGAGATTACGCCCTGTAACTCACATATTAACCGTCTTGCCGAAAAAGTCAAAGAGGGTGTTCGCGTCGGTGGCGGTGCGCCACAAATATTTGGCACAATAACTGTCAGCGACGGTATTTCAATGGGAACTGAGGCTATGAAGTTCTCGCTCCCTAGTCGCGAGGTCATTGCAGACTCTATCGAACTGGTCGCCAATGCCCAACGTTTTGATGGCGTGATCGCGATTGGTGGCTGCGACAAAAACATGCCTGGTTGTTTGATGGCACTCGCTCGTCTGAATATTCCTAGCATCTTTGTCTATGGTGGGACCATTCTGCCAGGAACGTGTCGTGGTCACGATGTCGATATTGTCAGCGTTTTTGAGGCGGTTGGACAGTATAGCGCGGGCAAAATCTCGTTGGCAGAGCTGAAAGAAATCGAGGAGAGTGCGATTCCGGGAGCGGGTTCCTGTGGTGGCATGTACACAGCAAACACCATGGCATCCTCTTTTGAGGCCTTAGGGATGAGCTTGCCCGGCAGTTCTTCCGCTCCTGCAGTCACGGCACGCAAAGCTTTGGATTGTTATGAAGCGGGTCAGATGGTTATTCAACTGATCGAACGCCAGATCACGCCGAGCATGATACTGACGAAAGAGGCATTTGAGAACGCGATTACATTGGTGATGGCTCTTGGTGGCTCTACCAATGCCGTCTTGCATCTCATTGCGATTGCACGCCAGCTTGACATTCCGCTCACGATTGACGATTTTAACCGTGTTGGTAGCAAAGTGCCGCATCTGGCAGACCTCAAACCCGGTGGAAGATATGTGATGGCGGACCTTGACCGCATTGGGGGCGTCCAGGCTGTTTTGAAGATGCTGCTCAAAGAGGGACTTCTGCATGGCGATGCCTTGACTGTCACAGGCAAGACAATGGCTGAGAACCTGGCGTTAGCCCCAGACCTGGCCGAGGGACAGCGTATTGTGGCTCCGATGACACAGCCGCTACATCCATCTGGTCCGCTCGTTGTTCTGAAGGGTAACCTGGCCCCTGAGGGTGGTGTCTGTAAGATTGCGGGTCTCAAGTCAACGAGCCATCGTGGCCCGGCGAAAATCTTTAATTCAGAAGAGGCTACTTTTGATGCGATCATGAACCATGAGATCAATCACGGTGATGTGGTTGTCATTCGTTACGAGGGGCCCAAAGGTGGCCCGGGTATGCGTGAAATGCTTGCGGTGACCTCGGCACTGGTTGGGCAAGGCTACGGTGAAACGGTCGGTTTGATTACTGATGGACGTTTCTCTGGTGGCACACACGGCATGGTTGTGGGCCATATTGCCCCCGAAGCACAGGTTGGTGGCCCAATAGCCATCGTGCAGGAAGGCGATATGATTACGATTGATGCTGATCGCCAGATACTTTCGGTAGACCTGAGCGATGAGGAGATTGCGCAACGTCTCAAGCATTGGGAAGCACCTGCTCCACGCTATACACGCGGTGTGCTGGCGAAATATACTAAATTAGTGCAATCCGCCTCTGTGGGTGCTGTTACCGATTAGATGCGTATTGAGACCATTGTGTTTTCACGATAGAGCGGAGAAAGGTCACGCGAAATGGATTTACAGAACAAAGGTGTTTTTATTTCTGGCGGAGCCTCGGGTCTCGGGGCAGCCTGTGCGCGTTTGCTCGTCCAGGCGGGCGCGAAGGTGGTCATTGCCGACCTGAATAGCGAGCTGGGCCAGACTTTTGCGACTGAGCTGGGAAGTTCAGCCCTGTTTGTCAAAACGAATGTGGTGGAAGAGGCTGATGTCCAGGCCGCTTTGAAGGTGGCCGTTGAGAACTTTGGTGGTCTGCACGTAGCGATTAACTGCGCAGGTATCGGTATTGCTGAGAAGACACTGAGTAAGCGCGGTCCGGCGAGCTTGGCAGGTTTTTCAAGAGTGATTGGTATCAATCTGATCGGCACGTTTAATGTGATTCGTCTAGCGTCAGCCGTGATGGCAGAGAATCAAGCGGATGCTGAAGGTGAGCGCGGTGTCATTATCAATACCGCCTCGGTGGCAGCGTTTGATGGGCAGATTGGGCAGGCAGCCTACTCGGCCTCAAAGGGTGGCATTGTGGGTATGACGTTGCCGATTGCGCGTGACCTTGCCAGCTATGGTATTCGCGTGATGACGATTGCGCCAGGTTTGTTTGACACGCCGCTGTTGGCTGGCTTGCCGGAGCCTGCTCGCATCTCACTGGGGCAGCAGGTTCCATTCCCGCCGCGTTTAGGCAGACCGGTTGAGTACGCCGCGCTGGCGAAGCATATCATCGAGAACACAATGCTCAATGGCGAAGTGATCAGGTTGGATGGTGGGATACGCATGCAGCCCAAATAATTCTTCAACGAAGATGCGGATAAGAGGGAGCTTACCGACACGTCGAAAGCTCCCTTCATAGCGTCCCTTTGGCAAGCTCGTTAGCGATTCCCTGCATCCGTTTTTTTCTTCCGGTTCATCGACCAGCCTTGCCAGTGTAACTGCCTTTCCTCCTGTCTTGACAAAAGGGTCCTCTTTACTTTCTGATTCAACACCTTTTAAGACCAGAACATTAAGGTCTGCGTGTCTTCTCGTAGACCTATAAATGAGCTAAAGGTGATCCGTTCGTCCTCACCTTCCGTCTGCTCTACTTCGTGGTAATTCTGACTGTTGAAGAACACAAGCTCTCCCGGTTCGGGCGATATTTCAATATAATCCGCACCTTCCACCACCTTTCCGTCAAAATAGCCGCCAGGTGCAACATGTTTCAAATCTGCTTTTTGTCCAAACCGTCTGTAGACTCGTGTGGCTCCTCCTTTTGAGCCAACTTGTAGATAGATATTCAAGGTGAGTTGTGCGACTATCTTATCCGTTTGCCATCCTAGATCGTAGAGAGGGGCCCAGTCATAGTGAAGCATTGCTTTATTGATGACCCGCACGAGTCCAGCAAAGTATGCTTTCTGGAGGCTCTCTTCAAATGCAATTCCAGCGTTTCCCGCCCACGCACCTTGCACGGTATCAATAACGCGGTCAAGGAGATTTTGATTGTCGCCAAAGATAGCACGCTGGACACTCATTGCTTCAGGGGCTTTCTCGAAATATTCTTCTTTTTGGGTCGGATTGTACTTATGCTCGCTCTGCGTAATACCGATCTTTCCCACTTTAGGGTATTTGCCCTGATAGTAGTCGATACCGTGTTTGTATATTTTTTGCACGGCTGTCTGGCAGACACTACGAGGTGCAAAGTTGGGAATTGCTATTGCTCCAATTTCGTTGTTCAATAGTGCAACCAGCAAATTTGAGTCTAAGGTGTCTGCGCGAATAATACACCACTCGTTCATCATATGATGCCTCCTGAGTATCTTAACTTGCCAACTCTCTACGCCAATCAATCAGAGATGATGCCGATTGCTTCCAGCTTTCGACACCTACGAGCTTATCGAACATGTAGAATGAACATGCTCTCTCCACGAAGTCTGTGGTATCGCTAAACCCTCGATCTAGCAGAGCAAACTCGAACTCGGCTTCAGTCACTCCCCAGCGTTGCCCAAACCATGCACACATGCGTTCAGGCCGAATTGTCAAACAGCGAGCCGCTGCATCCCGGCCCCATAACTTCTGATTGAACATGTGAGCTGCGCTAACAAGCTTTCGTTGAGTGTCCATCATCTCACGTTCTTTCAAGTGATCTAGGAGTGCCTCGCGCCAGTCTGCACTGCGCCGATCAATCCATAGACGCACTGCTACTCTAGCAAGCTGTTCTTTCCGGGGAAGTGTCCTTTCAATTGGACGAACCCACCTGTTCACCGATGCCGGAAACTCTTTTTCCAGGTCGAGATCACAGCGCGTCGCAATATAGCGTGCAACGAGTTCGATAGAGTTTTCGTCAGGTTCGTAGCTCGCTTCACGAAAATACTGTGCAGCAATAGCGGTCAGAAGATGGAGCAAAAGGCGGTAGTGAACTTGAGGGTAGTTCGCATCAAACAACTGGTACACCGTTAATGCCTCTGCGTCAGCAACCCAGAAATCCTGCTCCACTGCACTCCCCTGTTCAGTCATCTGCCAGGAACGTGCGTGTGATGTTTCGTGCCATTCAAACGAAGGGACGAAGCTCTTCACAGTGTACGCCTGTATAGCATCAAGCAACTCCAGGGCATCTTGTCTTTTCAGATTGTGCTGTTCTTGTTGGACAAAGGAGAGCAGGTTCTCGGCCTCCTGTGGAGAGAGCAGTTCTTCTGGAACCTGTCTGAGTAGGTGGCGGTACGATCTCTCATAAAACGGCAAAGAGGCTGCGGTCTCAACGATTCTATGCTCGGCGGCCTCCGAAAGAAGCTGTGCTTCCACAGCACGCGCACACGCATGGCGGATGTTTACGAGCGCATCCGAAAAGCTTATGTATTCCATATCTTCATCGGCATGAAGCACTGCTACCTCGTCATCACCTTCGATGATACCTTGCATATATGCCTCAAAGACGTGTCCAATGCCACGCATACCGAAGTGTGCCAACTCTGCGGCACGTAACGCTCCCATGCTTGCCGCCCCCCATACCTGTATTCCACGCCTCAACAGTTCCAGAATCTCTTTATGGCGTACAGAGGAGGATTGATAGAAGAAGCCATCAATAATCGTTACCAGATCGCCAGCCTCAAGCTTCAAACGTGTCAAATCACCACCTTGAAGCGGAGGGTAAAGCTCTGCATCAGGAAGCATGTGTTGGATGTGTTCATGGGAAAGAGTTGGTCCAGAAAAAATAAGCACTCGACTCATTTCAATGTCTCCCAACATAGTGCTTTCGGCACAATCACAAACACTACTGGAATACCGAACTCCTGACGGGTCAAGTTCACGAGCAAAGGAGATGCGCCGAATGCAGCGTATACTCGTTGCACGACAGTGCGAAAATCTTGTTGTAGAGATGGTGACGATACAGAGGGAACATCGTGAAAATTCACTTCACTTGACCTCTTCTCCTGGAGAAACGTCGAAAATACATATCGTCCTTGCAGCCGTTTATACGAAGCACTACGAATATCATCGCGGCTTCCAGCGATCATCGTGAGACGGGTTTGCGCCGCCTCCGTTAAGGCTCGACTCAGTGCAACATCACGGTCCAGGTGGCAGCCACAGCCACCCGTAATAATAGGGTAGCCTGGAGATGTTATCATCACCTCGAAACATGCAATATTGGTTGCCCCACACGCATAAGAAATATGAATCGTTGCCTGCGCTATCCGAAGCTTTTCGATGAGTCCCCTGGAGGCGTCTCCGTCGATGGTGTCAATGTCTACCGCCATCATCTGCAACGCTTTCCGTCGCACACGCTCAAATGTATCGCGCTCCACGACCTCATAGAGAGCGTGCAATGTTGCCTCTTCAAGACTATTACCGCTTGCCAACCCGTTTGACTGTGGGGAAAAGAGAGGGGGAAGCCAATCATGTTGTATCGTGAAATCGAGACACACCAGGTCAGCCGGGACATGCGTTTCACAGGATGTCGATGCCCCCAGGACGCTCGCAGGGAACCATTCGAGTTGTCGCGCATCGTGTGCGAGATGATGCCTGCATAGCTGTAGATCGGAGAGAGCGTATGGTAACGTTTGACGCATATCTCCAATCGAGACATGCACTGACGGTACATCGGGTTGCTCCGCGTGCCATCCTTCGATGGACTCCATAAGTGCCGACACTTTTGCGAGAGCTTTCGTGACCCCTTTTCCCTGTGAGACCGATATATTTCGTGAATTTGGACGAACAGCCTGGAAGATAGGTATGCCGAGGTCGTCGAGATGAGTGATATCGGCAACTCGCGTGATTCCCATGCGAGCTATGAGAGGCATGATACGGGCAAGCGTTTCATCCGGGTGGCATACTCGGTGCGTCCCAACGAAGACAGCCTTCTTATCAATGGCTATGGATGCGGCATTCGCCTGAGAAGCGTTCATATCTGGCATCAAAGTGGAGTGTTGCACTGTTTTCCCTCTCTCTAGCAGAGACGCACTGCTTTTACATTTCGGCAAGGCTCCTGCTTACCCGCATAGTCATACGGATAAGCAAAGAGCGCGTGCAGATGTATACAGAAAAGCGCATCTTCAAGCCTCGTCAGCCGATGCAGGAGCAGGAACGGTAGGAGTTGGCTTTGGATCTGACTTCAATTGTATGAGTGCGTACACGCCACTAATAAGGAAGAGCAGTGCAGCCAGCGTGAAGATAGTGTCTATTGGGCCAATGGCAAACCCCAGAAAAGAGCCGTGAATGTTCTTGAAGAGTGTACTGGCTAAGTAGCCAGCCAGCGAAACGGAGACGAGATTTCCAAGAACACCTAATGGGTTGAGCGTGCCAAGAGCGCGCCCGATCATCTCACGTGGTACTGCGCCAAGAGCGAGAGGAACTATGGCAATGTTGATTGTCGCCTGCGCTATGCCTAAGAGCAACAGGATACCCAGAGCGATATAGATATTTGATGTTCGTGCAAGGAGCAAGAACAGAATGCCAAATCCCAGGATAGCCGAGGTGAATAACTGCGTTATCTTTACCTTGCTCGAAAATGTGGACACGAGCAACGAGCCAGCAATCACTCCAACGCCAAAGAAGCCATCCAACAAACCAACGCTGGTAACGCTCACATGCAGATTTTGAGTCACGAAGAAGATCATCAACGAGTTAATCGCTCCTGCGCCTAACGAGGCTACAATGATCGTGACAAACAGTACCTGGAGTACAGAGCTTTTTGCGGAAAAGCTGAGACCTTCGAGAAAATCATGAATGAAGCCTGGAGATGCTCCTTTCTGCACCTCCTCCGTAGAAGTGGGAGAGTGAACGGCGCGAACACAGAGAAAGGATACCAGAAACGTCAATGCATTGAACAGTAATGCCCACTGTACACCGAATCCAAACAGCACGGGGGCAGCGAGTGGTGGTCCCATAATCATAGCGATACTCTGAGATACCTGAGCCAGTCCCGATGCCCGACCAAGTTGCTCTTGTGGGACGATTGTTGCAATGAGTGCGCCCCTGGCGGGAGCAAAGAACTGGGAGCAGATACTTGCGAGGAAGACGGTCGTGTAAATAGCACTCAATTGAACGATTGGGCCAGTCTTCCAGGGCAAGAACGATGCGTTGGACGTGAGTATTAATGATGCGATGAGCAAGGCACGAATGGCATCCATCCATAGCATCGTTCGTTTTTTGTCCCACCGATCAACGAACACTCCAGCAATTGGCCCGAAGAGGAGGGAGGGCAAAGCGACCGCAATCAAGACACCACTCACCGCAATAGGTGCCCACGCAGCTGGCTGACCATTCGAGGCGCGAGCGATAGATGCCGCGATCCACACAATCAGAGTCAGGTCGTAAATGGAATCACCGAGCGATGAAACCGCTTGTCCTGTCCATAGAAAGGCGTAGTCTCGATTGATAAGCATCGTCCTGAGCGAACGGGACGGTGCTACTTTCTCCGTCATAACGGTCTCCTCGTGTAAACTGTTCGATTGATATATGTGTGCTTACATTTGCGAACTATCAGGCCCCACCTGATAGAGCGTGATGGACAGCCGATAGTGATTTCTCTCCACAGAAGCCGCGCTATCAAATACCTCTCCACCTGTGGCAGGTTTTTGTAGCTCCTCAAATTCGGCCAGTAGTTGAACAAGCTGTTTCACAAGACGTTTGGCGATTTCTGGAGAGAGTATCAACCGCGAGTACCATGCATACGCTTTTGTCCCCTGTAACACTGCTTTGGGCAGATCGTAGCGGACAGCATCAAGAATGGAGAGAATATAGGGGATGGGATTTTCAGAAAGTTCATTCGTCAAGGTAGCCATAGCCGCCTCGCCATCAGCAATGCGAAATCGCTGTTCTACAAACTGATCGTGATTTACAGGTGTCGCCTCGACGATAAGATGTCGGCTTTGTAGCTCTTCAATAACGCTATTCACTTTCGAGATACTCAATCCCGATTGTCGTGCGATGTCAGACCGGGTACGCTCCCCTTCTATCAGCGATAACAAGACAGGTAGTACAAGCAGACGTAAGGGAGAGGTTTCTTCGATTGGTGTAGTCATGGTGTAACTCCTCCTCAGAAAAAGGACAAAAGCATTATATAGCTTTCTACCAGGCGACGCAACTGAGCAATTCTTCGCGGCTTAGTCCGTAGGCGACAATTGCCAGGGTATTTTCGGTGAGATATTGACGAGCTACACGGGCGGTATCCTCCTTCGTCACCAGGTTCAGATTTTGTATCTCGGTATCAATGAACAACGTAAGGCCATTGATGGCATACTTACCCACTGTGGGGAGCATCAAACGTGAATTCTCATGCTGGTTGAGCAAACCTGTTGTTCGTATTGTTCGCGCTCGCTCCAGTTCCGAATCGTCCAATCCTTGATGCAACCGGGCAATTTCCGTTAAGAGTATCTGAATCACGTCACGTACCTTGTCACGCTCACACGACAATCGAATGGTCATGTATCCAGCAACTCCATAGGTAGTAGGAGCCGCCTGTATTTCGTAGACCAGTTGCCGCTCCTCACGTAAGGCATTCCAGAGACGTGATCCAATGCCCAGCCCCAGACTATCAGCAATGAGCGAAAAAGGTGTACGGTCGATATTTGCCAGACCGGGGCCGCGAAATGCAACATAAAGTGAAACACGATGCGCTTGCGTAGAAATACCCACCAGTTGCGGAGCATCCTCAAACTTTGGAGGCGGTATGGAAATGGGCTTTTGATTCCAGTCATCGAACGCATCAAACACCTTATCGAGCACTTCCGTTTCTTTTACTGATCCCTGACAGACGATCACCGTGCGAAGAGGAGTGTAGTATTTATTATAACGTTCCTGCAAGGCTGTTTCGTCAAAGGTCGATAAATTTTCGCGTGGCCCCAGAGTAAATAATCCTAAACTTCTGTTTCCAAATAAGGCTCGTTCTACCCACTCGTCAAGGGCTTTCTTCGTGGACATGAATGTTTTTATTTCCTCTTCGATGATAGCCCGTTCGGTTTCGATCAGTGAGACGTTGAACGATGGACGACGAATCAAATTTGCTAAACCACGTAATGCCGTATCGCTTTCACCAGGCACCGTTGTGACCGAAAATTGCGTATACTCTTTGGTGGTAAATGCTTCAACAATTGCGCCTTGCTTCACCAATTGAGATAGCTCTGACTGATTGCGATACTGCGCGTTGAAAATGACGTGTTCCATGAAATGGCTGATGCCATTGCTTTCCTTCGTTTCGTCCCGGACACCATGACTCACAAATACGCCCCAACTCGTTGTTCGAGCATACTTACGTGGTTGCACCAGGACTTGCAGCCCATTGGGGAAGACTGACTTCACCCAGTAATCCGCAAAAGCCATAGTCGTTACTCACATTTCTACTTGGATGCACCCCTGTCTTCTCTTACAAAGCTGCATCTACTTTTCGTTACGCTTCCGCTGAAAGATGATGAAGTAGTCCGCCTCTTGCTCTCGTGCCTGATGGGTCACCAATAAATCGCCCAGGAAGAGAACAAAGTCTACCAGCCATCAGGATGTTTCTTCACAGGAATGTATCAGGGAATAGCCGACAGACACGTTAGCAATCGTGCAATGCAAGCATTAGAAGCTGACAACGACTCCCACTGAGACGCCATGTCCATTATCGTCATCATCTTCGTTGGATGCTGTACGCAGGGCTTCGGCGAATGCAGGATCAGCGATAACAACCTGACCATCTTCATTGATAGTGAACTTCGACGGATCAAGCGCAATACGAGGTTTCTGCTCTTCTGTGGATGCCTGTTGTTCTGCGGATGCCTTTTCCTCCAAAGGTTTCTGTTCCTCTGCCATAAGATATATCCTTCTTTCTGGAGCTAGTTCTCAAGCACCTTTTGTTGCCTGAGAGAAAACGTTCCGATGTCTTTAGACCGCAACACGGCCTTAGAAGCTGACGATAACTCCAACCATCACACCGTGTCCATTGTTGTCATCAGTGTCATCGCTGGCAGCCGAGCGCAGTGCATCGGCGAATGCAGGATCGACAATGGTGACCTGACCATTCTCATCAATTCTGAACTTCGAGGGATCAAGCGTGATGCGGGGTTTCTGCTCTTCAGGGGATTTCTGCTCTTCTGCCATAAAAAGTGTCCTCCTATTGTTTTTCAAACTCAGTGCAGGCAGGTGCTGCGAACGTGATCACACGAACGCCTCTATGCAACTACCGCGGGAATGGTTATTCGCCCTGAAACTTTCGCCTGTCCAGTTTCGGGATCGAATAACGTGGACAAAAGCCGTTGGATTTTCCCTGATGGCTGGTATCTTCCCAAACGAATGGCAAGACCGAGAACCTTGTTCCCTTCCTGGACGATCCACTGGTACTCGTCGAGCGTATGTAACATGTCAGTGAGGAGTGCTGGTTCTATCCGTAACTGTTCAGCAAGATCACTGACGATAGCTATGGCATCTATGGCATCAAGTAGTGATCTGTATTCATGGTCAAGTAGCCAGATACGCGGTTCAGTTCGCGTATCAACTAACATGCACTCTTCCCCTACAGGGAAATAGAAGAGAGCTGCTGTCTCATGAACACGGCTCCACCGGGCTACTGTTTGTATCAAGTCGAATGTATACCCTGAGCCAGGCTTGTCTTCGTAGTCAAACTCAAAGAAGTACGACAGGTCGAAGCGTTCCTGGGGAGATAACATGTCAAAAATGTGGTCATAGGCACGAACCGGTTTAATGTCTTTCACGCCTAGCTCCTGAGCGGAATCAAAGAGAGGGCTAAAGCGGTCAAGCCGAATGGGGGTAATCGCCTTGGGCGGAAGCAGATGAAAGAGGCGAGCAGCCCATTTATTCGCTTCTACATAATCTTCTGGATGTTCTCCTGGAAACCCCCATAAAATATTCCAGAAGACCGTCAGATGATATTCCTGACACCATTTCAACATTTGCACGTTGCTCAAAGCCGAGATGCCTTTCTTCATAACTTTGAGTACATGTGTGGATAAGCTTTCTATGCCAGGCTGAATAGACTTGATGTTTGCATGTGCAAAAGCCTCAATTTGCTGCTTCTTGAGGTTCGCCTTTGTTTCGTAGAACAAGCTAAACTTCTTCGTATGCTGTGCGAGTTGTGGCAGTACCGTATTGATATATCGGTAATCGAGAATATTGTCAACGGCGAGTACATTTCCAGCGCGGTCAGAATAGCGATCCCAGAGAGAGGTAATTTCCTGTACCGCTCGTTGAGGACTCTTGCTCCGAAAAGCCATATTTAACCCGTTGAGACCGCAGAACGTGCAGTGAGAATGTTCTCCCCACCAACATCCACGCGATGTTTCGACCATAATCGCAGGCGCGATATGATCCTTGATGGCAACAACACTGCGCTGGGCAAAGAAATCATCAAAGTTGGGATATGGTAGCTCATCCATCATGACACGTGGAGGCTGTGCAACCTTCATACTACGTCTCGTCCATACCCCAGGCACTTGTGAATAATCTTCCCCTTTGAGAACGGCTTCGACCAGTGGCGTAATGACGTTTTCGCCTTCACCCGACACGACAACATCGAGCCATGGAAAAGACTGCAACACACGTCGCCCCATTGGACCCTCAACGTTTGCCCCGCCAATTGCAATGGTCAGATGCGGGTAGCGTTCCTTCAACATTCGTGCAAAAGCAAGAGATGCAACGTGTTGCTGAAAAACACTTGTGAAGCCAACAAATTGTATAGCATTCCAATCAAATGTCTGGAGAGCCTGTTCAAAAAAATCTGGGAGAAGTTGACGTATTTGCGCGATACGCTCGACTTCTTGTTGAGCAATGCCTCTGGAATATGCAGTATCTAACCAGTATCTGTTTTGCTGCAAATAGTGAAGATAGGCAGCGTCATTCGCGCTGGTCGCATGAATATCTTGCGGATCAGCCATCAACCAGGGGGCAAAAATCCACTCGCCAATCATGTAGTAGTTGGGATAATTCCCATCGGCGATACCTTCGTACAGGTCTGTCCCTATCTGTGGAATCAGAGGGAGAAAAGGATACCAGACGTAAGAAGAAATATGAGACTCTTGAAGTTTTCCCTGAAGAAGACTTAAGCCAAGTGAAGGTCGTCTATTTGAAGCAAAGGGCATGCTAACGAAAAGAACACGTACAGGGCTATCCATTACGCTCTCCTTATTTCGGCACTAAAAGCCATCCTTCAAGTGTTTCACATCATTCGCACTTCTAGTACAGGTGTGCGTATATTGAGAAAACACTTCAAGCAGAAGACAAATAAACTTTGTTTTCCATCAAGTCCTTTTCATGCTCTGGCTATGTTCAGCTGGGCGTATTACCTTTCGCTAGAAACAAGAAGGCACATGTTTTCTTTCACAGAGACTGAAAAAAGCATGAAAATCCTCACTAAGATGGGTTACAAGGTATAAAAACCTGTAAAGCTTTCAGCGATGCGACCTTACAAGAGAACAGGCAATTATACCTCGAAAAGGTCTTTTCTGAGAATGAAAGGAGCTAAAGATCGCAAGAATTCACATATCAAACACTCCCGCAACAATGTGTTGCCATACATCCTTCACAACAGCATATTCCCTGTATGAAGGAAACAACATACAAGTGACATAACGGGCTTTACATGCTATACTTAAAGCATGTGATCGTCATCACATAAAGCGCGGCACGCTGTCAAAGGCCCAACTTTTCTCAGCGTGTCCAGCGTTGAGTGTTTCACTTTCCGCTAAAAATACGTTCTACAGTGGAAGAGTGATAGAGAGTGATTCATTTCCCCTTTGTAAAGAAGGTAGCACAGTAGTGAATGGCAAAAGCGCGGTCATGTGTACATGTTGAAAGGGAACGGGTGGAACGCTCATAAGAAAAGAGAAAAGTTTATTTTCACATTATTCTACCTGAGTCGCCTTTCATAATTTATCAAGTACACAAGGTCACTAGTGTTTATGCCATAAAATGTGACGAAAGTCAAGAGGTAACATAAATTACTGTGAAAAGCCTGTAAAGATGACAGCTCGTATTGTAATGGCATCTTCAACAGCAGGTCAGAATACGTCTATCTCCCTCATAACATGTCATTTCCTAGTATAAGTATGCAGAAAAATATGGTATATTACTATAACAGTAACCTGACACCTTCCTAACACTTTTTATCATTCCTGAACAGTGGCCTGTTTTGTTCTCCTGAAGAAAAACGCTGGCGAACGCAACAGGCAACAAAAGGCTTAGATAGGAGAACAGAAAGTACATATGAACACAGGAAGTTTCGGACAGAAACTACGTCGCGAAAGGAAGCGACTTCACTGGTCACAGGAACGGTTGGCGGAAGAGATAGGGGTGAGTGTGATGAGTATCAATCGTTGGGAACACGACAAGACGCTACCGCATCCGCACTATCGTCAGCAACTCTACCACATTCTGCGAATCACAGATGACACGTTATTTGAAACCCCTGAGATTCCAGAAAGCCCCGTTCATTCTGGCAGTCTCATTTGCAATATTCCCTTCCGACGTAATCCACTTTTCACAGGACATGAATCCCTCTTGTTACGCCTTCATGAGGTTCTATACTCAAGACAGTCAGGGATGCTCAACCAGATACACGCACTCAGTGGGCTGGGCGGCATTGGTAAAACGCAGGCAGCTATTGAATATGCCTATCGCTTTCGCAATCATTACTCTGCACTCCTCTGGGTACGGGCGGAGACACGCGAAACACTCATACAGGATGTGTGTTCAATTGCACTTCTACTTAAGCTTTCAGAAAAGGACGAGCAAGAACAGCCACATATCCTGGGGGCTGTCAGACAATGGCTTACACAGCATGATGGCTGGCTCCTCGTTCTGGACAATGTGGAGAATTTTACCCTTGTGGAAGAGTTCCTTCCCCAACAGGGCAACGGTCATGTTCTGCTGACCACTCGCGCTCAGGCGACTGGAACACTTGTACATCGGCTGGATCTGGAACCTCTGGAAGATTATGAAGGTGCTCTTCTTCTGCTGCGTCGCGCCAAACTGCTTCAAGCGGAAAAGCCTCTTGAAATGGCACCAGAAGCCTTTCAAAAAAGCGCGAAAGATATTTCGTATGCGCTTGGCGGTCTTCCATTGGCTCTCGATCAGGCAGGCGCGTATATCGAGGAAACGAGATGTTATCTCACTGACTACCTGCATCGTTTACGAACGCATCAAAAGAGCCTGTTGAGCCGTCGAGGGCATCTATGTACGGATCATCCAGAGCCAACGTATACCACGATGTCTCTCTGTATTGAGAAGGTGGTACAGGAGAATCCTCTTGCCTACGAGTTATTGCGGTTGTGTGCTTTTCTATCACCAGATGCCATTCCAGAAGAAATAATCGCGAGAGGAGGTTCTGAGGACGGCCCACTTCTACGACTCGCGGCGTGCGACCCCTTTATCTTAGATGACGCTCTTGCCGTCCTGGGCAAATATTCACTGCTTCATCGTCATTCAGAACGAAAAACGCTTGCCTTGCATCGTATTGTGCAGACTGTACTGAAAGCACAAATGGAGAAGGAGACTCAACGGCAATGGAGCGAACGAGTGGTACGCATTGTCAATCGCATAGTATCAAATGGAGAAGACGTTTCAACATGGCCCGACTTTCAGCAGTACCTTCCTCATGCGGAAGTTTGTGCTCATCTCATCGAACAAGAACACATGGTATTCGCAGAGGCGGGAGACCTTCTCAATAAGCTTGGTACTTATTTGCGGGAACATGGACACCTTTTACAGGCAGAAAAATATCTGTGGATGGCACACGATATCTGCCATGCTCTGTTCGGGCCGTTGCATACTACTGTAGCGCAAAGTATCGAGGACATAGCCTGGCTGTATCGCTATCAAGAAAAATATGAGGAGGCAGGGACACTGTTTCATCAAGCCCTGGATGTTTTTGAACGGCAGGGAGAAGCACAACGTTTCAACATTGCAAACTGCTTGAATAATCTAGCGGTTCTCTACTACGATCAGAGAAGGTTTGCAGAGGCTGAAGCATTCTATCAACAATCACTCATGCTCAGGAAGCAAGCGAACCCTCAGCACCCTGACGTGGGAGAAAGCTTGCACAACCTCGCAACGCTCTATACCTCACAGAAAAGATTCGCCGAAGCTGAACCTCTTTTTCAACAAGCGTTAGCACTTCGGAAACAACTCCTGGGTTCACAACATCTGTACGTCGCACACAGCCTGAACAACATGGCTATACTTTACTGGAAGCAGCAGAAATATGTTCAGGCAGAGGACTTGCTTCATCAAGCTCTTCCCATGTACGAACGACATCTTGGAAGGAAACACAGGAGTACCATGCAAGTTCTCGCCAATCTTGCAAGTTGCTACTTTGTTCAAGGGAGATATGGAGAAGCCGAACTACTCATGCAGCAGGTACATACATTTCGTGAGCATTATTTTGGGCCACGACATCTGTTCGTTGCAGAGAGCAGCTATGATTTAGGCTTGCTCTATCATGCACAGGGGAAACTCTCTGACGCAAAGCTACTGCTGCACCAGTCACTTGCCATCCGAGAGCAACAATTGGGAGCGGAACATCCGTTAACGCAGAAAGCACAGGCGTCTTACGCTCTCTCCCTCGAATTGCCTGAGCAAGACACAGAGTTTTTACCGATGAGGGACTAGAGGCATTAGCAGAAAACACAACTAGCTTCAACCTCTTACGAGCAAAACAGATAAGGGACTGCCCCAATATAGAGATAGAGAGGAGTCGGATGTCTTCCTGCTCTCAGATGCGGAGAATCTGGCAAGCAAAAGACCTCAGCTCTGTACATCTCTTCTCTATAATGAATATACAGGCTGGTAAGCTCATAACTATTGCCCTCCCTGCGTCCATTGAGTTTTCACTCAGGTAGAGTGAAAACTCAATGGACGATCTGTGGTTGGCCGTGACGTGAGAAGGGAAATATATGTGCCCTCCGTAAAGAAATTGCTCTCCATACAGCACTCTGTCTATATTTTGGAAAAGAGAGGAAGTGTCAGGCGAAAAAGCGTGGCTAGCTCCTGAGTAATTTCCCATAACCTGCTCAGGTTAACGGTGGCTCCATAATTGGCGTTTCGATGGTGGGATCAGGATGCAACCTCACTGACATACGGATTGTCCCATCGAAGCGTCACCTTCTGATGCCGCTCCTAGACCTGCATAACTAATACCGTCGAGAGGGAGCCACCGGTAGCTGATCGTTTCCCTCTCTATTAATAGTGGAGGTACACCTGGCACGACTGATAGTGAGAACTGGGATGGCTAAGATGGTTCCCAAATAGCCGCAAACTGTAATAAGGCGACTGGTTCATCTCGAACCAGTCGCCTTATTACAGTTTGCGAGCGAGAGGAATGTTACGAGCCGGATTGTAGCTCGCTGAGTGTTGCATTGACAGTCAACTGCTGATTGCCGCGATAGACCTTGATGGAAATGGTTTGACCGGGATTGTAGAGTGCCAGGGCATCGCCGAGTGTGGCAACATCAATGATCTGTGTATTGCCGATCTGTACAATCACATCACCGGGTTGCAATCCCGCATTCGCTGCCCCTTCTCCACTGACAACTTGCACGATCAATGCGCCATGGTCAACTGCTAGATTATCCTGCGCTGCCACCAACTGATTGACATCAGCAACACGCACGCCCAGAGCGGCCCGTCCAGTGTGCGTGACATGCCCCGTTTGGATGATTTGTGGCACGATTAGGCTCACACGGTTCGAGGGAATGGCGAAACCGACACCATTGGCGGGCGTGTTAAACTCAGGGTCAATCGCCGTTAGTGTTGGGATGCCGATCAACTGGCCTTGCAAGTTGACCAGTGCGCCGCCGCTATTGCCTGGGTTGATGGGTGCGTCGGTCTGAATGGCTCCAGGAATGATTGCCCCACCCTGCCCTTCGCTTACGTTGCGATTGAGTGCGCTGATGATGCCGCTGGTCACGGTTTGCGTAATACCGAGCGGATTTCCGATAGCCAGGACATCTTGCCCAACGTTTAGTTTGGAGGAATCTCCGATAGGCACAACGACCATGTTTGTCGGCGGATTAATTTTGACAACGGCCAGATCATCGGCGGGGTCTACCCCTGTCACCTGCGCAGTCAGACGTGTGCCATCACTCATCACGACTTCAATCTGTTGTGCGCCACTGACCACATGGTTATTGGTAACGATATAGCCACGTTTGTCGATGATGACGCCAGAGCCAATCGCGTTTCCCTGAGTGGTCGTAACGTTAATTTGTACGACAGCTGGTCGCACATTAGCAATCACTGCTTCACGTACTGCTTCAACATTGCCGCTCCCCAATGCCGGGATAGGAACAACTGGCATGCCTGCCCCTGCTTGGAGAGAGCTACTAGCAGCGGGTGTGTTCGTTGTTGCACCGCTGCCTCGTCCAAATTCCCAACCAGCGGCGAACACGACAGCACCGAAGAGCAAGGCAAGTAACATGGTCAGGATGACCGCGCGCCCGGCGCCCGAGCCGCTCCCACCTGCCTGCGAAACCGGCACAAGAGGCGGTGGTTGGTTAGGAATATAGGTATTTGCCCCAAACTGACCTGGTACGTAAGGTGCTTGAGGCTCTGTCTGTTCTCTGCCATAAGGTAGCGTTGGGCTGTACTGTATTGGCTGGTCATGCCTTGGTTGATCGTTTTCTATATCTGATTGGAACATATGTATTGAGCCTCCCAGAAATGCTAGCGATGAGAGTAACGTTTCTTTTCAATTACTTTAAGATACACAGATTTTTCTTACCTGGATATATTGTACCCTTTCGCTGTCAAAAAACTTTATGGGATTTGTAAAATGTTTGTATAAAATACGGCGCGTGATGGCTTTGTGTCAGGAAAGCGGGATTTTCCGGCATTTTCCTCTTGCTGAGAGACGCTGATAATGAGATAATGGGTTTCTAAATAGTAGGGGAGAAGGCATATCGTGAAAATAGATGATGACAATGTGACAAAAGAGCAGGTTGGTGTAGGGGCACAGGAGCATATGCATTACGAGGAAATTCATCTGAGAGAAGATAGCAATGGTGCAGATGAAATAGCTGTTATCAAAGGTATGAATCTGCATAGGGAACAAGCGGGATATACAGGAGAGCGCGAGTCCTTACGTCACGATACCGATATACTTCTGACCGGAAAATACTGGCGTCCCGCCTTGAGCATATTTACTGAATGGATGGTAGCCTATCCAGAAGATGAAGAGGCCTATCTAGGGATGGCACGTTGTCTCGATGCTTTGAATAATTTTGAGCTACTAGAGCAGATTGCCCAAACCGTCCTCAAGCTCAATCCCACCTTAGCCGCGGCCCTCGCCTATCGAGCGCGGGCTTTGCAAAAATTGGAGCGTCTCTCTGAGGCCAGAATTGCCAATGATCAGGCATTGTTGCTAGATACGAATTTACCGCTGGCCTGGATCAATCGGAGTGGCTTGCAGCTATTGCAGCAAAAATTTGCTGAGGCCTTGCGTAGCTCAGAGCGTGCGATTGCCTTAGCACCCCAAGATGCCCGTGCATGGGCCAATCGTGGCGTGGCCCTACTCAATTTTGAACACCTGCTTGAAGCTCTTGATGCTTTTGAGCAGAGCCTGCATTTTGACCCTGATGCTCTCTTCTCACTGCAAATGCGCGGCGAGATTTTGTATAAATTGGGTAGGATGCGCGATGTCATTCCTAATGCGCGCCATGCACTCACGCTCGCCCCCACTGATACGATGTCGATGACGCAGGCGATGCAAGCATTACGGGCATTGGAGCAGTATGAGGCGTTGCAAGAGGTCGCGCACGAGATGATTAAAGTGTTGCCGGATAGCCTGTTTGCTTGGGAACACTATATGCGTGGACTGCGCGGGAGCGGCAATTTTGAAGAGGCCAATCATGCGCTTGATCGTGTGATAGAGTTAGACCCACGCAATGTACGTTTTATTACGCTGAAGGCCGACACGCTCTATCGTTTGCAACGCTATCGGGAAGCCGCAAGCATAGCTGAACGGGCGATTAAGCTTGACTACGATTATGCCCCGGCGCGTCGCGTTCGTGAAAAATCAATCAAGCTGATGTATCAACAGAAAAAAAATAGAAAATAACAAGTTGCGGGTAAGGTCAATCACGTCTGTCCCCTATGCGCGCTGTGTCCCCATTCCATCCTAATTTGTGCAACAGCAGAAGCACACCATTAGAGCAGACGTTCCAGCAGAGGAAGCAGTAGGTCGTCGCGACGGTTGCGGAGAAGCATGCGCAAGCGTTCGGTTGTGACCAGGCGTAGGCGGCGTTGATGTTGTTCATAGCGTGCCAGGTCATCAGGCTGTAGGCCTGTTGCTTCAACCCACGTCATCAGTGGCTCCATGCCGACCGGTGGGTGTTCAAACGAGACCCACACATCCATCTCCCATTTTTCCGGGCGGGGAATATCAAAAAGCAGTTCATAATCGGCAATCTCGATCTCTAACGCAGTGGCGAGTTCTGCCGCGAGCATCTGTTCGATGCGGCGGCGGCGGCCAGCATCCCAAAAGAGTGCTTCGATGCGTTGGAAGAGACGGCCAGCAGCTCGACTGACTTCTAAAAGAACCTTATGTGGATGACGCAATTCCAGCTCGCGTGTCAGGGCGCGCACGCTGTCGGGCATCGCTGGGGTGGCGAGCAACACAAGCAGTGCTGCATCATCGAGACCGATGAGTTGTTCAGCCCGCAAGGCGTCGCAGAGGAGAGCATCTTGGACAGCCCGCATCAGCATGATCTGAAACGAACGACTGGTATGATGCCAATAAATATTATCGAACATTTCTTGGCGAGCATGCAGGAGCGAGTGGAGCGGACTGATGCCCTTATGGGTGACGACGATGCGTTGTTGTGCATGGAGGTCGTTGTGAATGCGCAGCGAGCCGAGCAGACGTGAGACATCGACACCACCGTAAGGGACATTGCAGGCGCGAGCATCACGCGGTAGGTAGTCGAGTTTATCAACATCGAGCGCGCCGCTGAGCAGATGACGCAAAAGTTCGTCGTCGAGGGGCAACGCCTTGTTTTTTGGTGGGTCGATGAGATCTGCGACGCGCTCTGGCGAGAGGTGGTAGTCGCGTTCGATGATTGTGGCAATCTCGCTCTGTTCGATCAAAGAACGTCCGACCTGTTCATGCAGTATAATGGGTGGTCCAAGCTCCTCAATCGTGTGTGAAAAGGGATAATGTCCGATATCATGCAGGAGTGCTGCGACAATCAACGTTTGAATACTACTGATCGAGACTCCTTCCAGGCCGCCCTGTGGGCCACGCTGTAACAGTGAACGGAGCGCGCGCACGGTGAGATGATAGCAGCCTAGACTATGCTCATAGCGGGTATGTGTGGCTCCCGGCCAGACACGATAGACAAAGCCCAGTTGTTTGACGCCTTGCAAACGCAAGAAAGCCGTTGTGCCAATTAAGCGTTCCTCACGTGGCCCAAGTGGGATCAGGTCATACAGGCTATCACGTACTGTGCTGACTGGGCGGTCATCGGGCAGCAAGGCATTGCCCTCGGCATCGCTCCAGGATGGCTGGCTGTGGAGCGTTGAGATATTTTCTGCGGCCGGTTGGCTATTGCGACCTGAAGACCGACGTTTAGGATGTGTGTTTTTGCTTGTGTTTTCTCCAATACTCATAGCACGATTGTAGCAGACAAGTAGGAATTTTGTCTATAGATGCCGGTTACAGTTATCCTCATCAATACATTGCGTTGTACAGATCAGGAAGAGAAAATGCCTTTCTCTACAGGTGGTGAGCTAGATGCGATGGGATAGTAGTTCTGTAGTTGATCTTTTTCTATGGTGGAAGTGTCTATGGTATCTGTGGCTGTAGTATCGGTACGTATTGAAAATGGTGACGAAGCCGTCACTAAATGGAGTTGACACAGTATTATGAAAGAACAGCGTTTCTGGGGGATGAAACAAGGCCCGTATAGCTCCGCCGGCGTCATTATACGTCTTGGCTTGGCAGTAGGTGTAGTCCTTTGTAGTGTAGCACTGGGCTGGTTTGTCGTTAGTCGGCACCCGTTTGCACATGCGGCAGGCGCATTGGCTGTGACTCCATCTCCAACAACGACACCGCCACCAACATTGCCTTCTGGCCCGGTCAATAAAACGTGGTATTTTGCTGAAGGGCGCGTTGGCAAAAGTTTCCGTGAGTATTTGACAATTCAGAACCCTGCAACTACAGCTTGTGCTGTTAGTATTCAATATAATTACACAATGGATGGTAGCACCACGCCAAGCATTAAAACCATGTCGGTGACGGTTGCACCTGCCACACGCCTGACGGAGTCCGTGAACGGCGATTTAAACATTACGGATTCATCGACAACTGCGGCATCGCTTTCAACAATTGTATCGGTCAATACGACTGCAACGCCCAATTGTAATGGTATCGTCGCAGAACGTCCGCTCTACTTTTCTAATTTTAGTGGTGTTGCCAGTGGAACTGATGTGTTAGGAGCAACAAAGCTTGGTACAACGTTCTACTTTGCTGACGTGCCAAATGATGTCAATGCAACATCGTATCTGACCATTCTCAATCCGAACAATGTGACAGCCAATGTGCAGGTTGTCTATCCATTTCCCACCTCCGCGCTCAAACAGACCTTAGCGGTTCCCGCGAACTCGCGTGGCACGATTGCCCCCAGTCTGGCGGGTTATACAGGGCATGAGCCGGCTATTGTGACGTCTGACCAACCTATTTTGGTAGAGCGTCCGACCTACTTCTTTAATGTTGGGGGGGTGAGTGGCGCATTTGATATCGTGGGTGTCCCTAGCCTTGCTACTGACTGGCTTTTTGCTGAGGGCTATACGGGTGGTTCGACGCAAGAATATCTGACCGTTGCGAACCTGGACCCTAACGCGGCTGCGACTGCGAATGTCTCTATTATCCTCAAGTCAGGAACGGGCAAAACTGCCACATTTTCGCTGACACTGCACAATAATACGCAAATTGTGTGGAGTGTCAATGCTAACAATACCTTCCAAGGCTCAACGCCGGAAGTCTCCGCTGAAGTACAGTCTTCAGGCGCGCAGGTCGTAGTGCAGCGTGAGATGTTCTTTAGTTATAAGCATACCCTGCCTAATATCGCTATCGGTGGCACCGATGTGATTGGTCAAGTCGGGCCAGCGGCACACAATGTCTATAGTTTTGCCGAGGGCTACAGCAATACAGGGTATAATGAATGGCTGACCATCCAGAATCCCACGCTCAACGCTGAGACCATCTATATCACCTTGGTCAATGGCAGTGGACAAACCTTCACTGAAGGCGTTCAAGTTCCGGCGAATAGCCGTTACACGCTAGACATCACAGCTCTGGTGCAAACAACAGCTTTTAACGCAGGTGTGAGTTCTAGTGCTAACTCTGTCTCGATGACGGTGCAGACAATAAATGGTGCGCCGTTTGTTGCAGAGCGTCCGCAATATTGGAACACGCAGGGTGTTTCCTCATTCTTCTCAGAAGGCGGCACGGATGTGATTGGGTATACGGGTGGCTAAATTGGGATACCCAGGCTGAGGAGCATACCGATGCTTGCTGGTAATCAGTATTGGTGCGGTATATACTATAAGCGGTCGCTTAGAGAGAAAAACGTGCGACGGACGGATAAACTCCGTCCGTCGCTGTGTTATGCGGGAAGGATTGGGATGCCCTATGGAAGAAAAAGAGCCGCCAGCGATTAAACTGTTGGCGATTGATATTGATGGCACGTTACTGACACCCCAGAAAGAATTGACAGTGCGCACGCGTGCTGCTGTGCGTGCGGCCCAAGAGGCAGGCATTGTTGTCACGTTGGCAACGGCCCGACGCTATATTAATACTGGTCCTATTGCCGATGAGTTAGGTCTGGCGATTCCGCTTATTCTCTGTGATGGTGCCCTCATTATGCAGCATCCTGAGCGGTCTATTGTGTATACACAGCCATTGCAGGCGACAATCGCACAACAAGCGGTTGACATGATGCTGCGTTGTGGCATTCAACCTGTTGTGCATCATATACAGGGCACGATAGAGGAGATGTGGACTGGTCCCGCTGAGTTTGATAACCAATGGCTCGAAGAATATTTCACGGCATTTCCTGACCATCTGTTGCGTTTGCCCTATGAGCGACTCTGTGATGGGCAACCAGACCCATTGCGAGTGGTGGCCTTTGCCTCAGAAGAGCGTGTGTATAGCATGGTATCGGAGGTGTCTGGGCTGGATTGTGCATGGAACGCGATTAAGCGTGGGAATTATGGTTGCGCGGAGATGGCGGTGATGCGGCGACATTGCAGTAAGGCAACGGGTGTGACTCGTCTTGCCGAGCGTTTGCACATTCCGTTGAGCCAGGTGATGGCAATTGGCGATAATAACAATGATCTTGAGATGTTAGAAGCCGTCGGTTGGGGCGTGGCCATGGGGCACGCGCCAGCTCCGGTCAAGCAAGCGGCACGTGCCGTGACGGCAAGTAATACGGAAGATGGCGTGGCTCTGGCAATAGAGCATTATGCTTTGCGGCGTGGGGCGAGTGCAGACTCAAACTCTTTTAGGCGCGAAACCTGGCGTTGATTGGGTGATGCCTGCCAACGTTTCTGTTGCACGAGGTGGAGAGCATCGCGGGCATGCATGCCGTTGTAGACTAGAACAGCACAGGTAAGTAGGACACTTCGACCTACGCCATGCTCACAATGAATGAGTATGCGCCGTCCTTGCTGGATGCGTGTAGCGGCCCATGCTGCCCCTTGTGTTAGCTGCGTGACAGTCAGGGGATAGGTATCGGGCGTTGGTAGATAGAGAAAGTCGATCTGCGCGCTGGCGAGTGCCTGGGCATCATCCTGATATTCTGAGCGTGTATCAATCACGTCGGTCACGCCAACCCGACTGAGGGCTTGAATATCTTCTGAGCGGATCCGTCCACCGACTGCAAGATGAGTTGTCACCCAACTCATATTGAGTCTGTCTGGGAGTGGTATGTGTAGCACACGTGCCAGTCTCTCGCTTTTCGAGTTTTCTGGGAAAAGCCTGGCGGCGATGCGTGTCCAGAGACGATACAAGAGGCGTACTGCCCCTGTCATAGCCCAACGTAGAGCAGAGAAGCCCAGATGGGGGTGTTCACCCTCAGGTGTTGGTAGCAATGATGGCTCTGACTCAGGTGGTGGTGTGGGAATAATCTCACCTGATACGGTCTCAGTCTCGATAGGCGGAGACGACGTTTCAGGTGTGTGCTGTCTGATCCCATCACTTGGAGCGGGGATATTAGGGTCAAATGACATAGCTCGGCTATCCTTCTATGGAAAATGCAGGTATTTCCTGTCTCACTGCTTAGTCAACAAGCGTGTGTGTAGGCACGACAACAGGCAATATGCTTTGCTCGCGTTGCGGATGAGCAGTTTTTTCGTCGCGTTGCATGACGCGCTGCAATGCCGCAATGGCACACTCTATCATGCTATCGTCTGGCTCGCGTGTCGTCAACCCCTGGAGAGCCAGGCCGGGGGCGAGAAGCCAGCGCACGATACGAAAACGTGTGTTTGCAGCCCCCAAGCGCATCAGTTCGTAGGCTAGACCCGCTACAACCGGGACCAATACAATACGTGAGACGACTTTGAGTAGCAGTGAAGGTGTGCCGACCAGGGCGAAGACAAAAATAGAGACGACCATCACGAGCAATAGAAAGCCTGTACCACAGCGTGTATGCACACGCGATGCCCGACGTACATGCTCAACATCTAGTGGCTGGCCCTGTTCCATGGCGTTAATCGCCTTATGTTCGGCCCCGTGATAGCCAAAAACGCGCTGAATATCGGGAACGCGCCCGATGACAAGGAGATAGCCGATGAGCAGAAGCAGGCGCAGTATGCCTTCGACGACGAGATTGAGCCATCCCTGTCCGATCTGGTGACTCAAGAGACTGGTGACGAGCAGAGGGCCAACAAAGAACACGGCGATAGCAATACTGAGTGAGACCAGTAGTGATAGCACCAAGCTCATGCCGCCAATGGCCGATGGTGGCATGGTCTCATCCTTGTCAGGCATCTCTGTGATCGTCTGTGTGATAGCTGGCGTCGGTGAGAGCGTGTCGGGATCGATGGCTCCCGTCGCGATGTTGGCAGAGAGCGTCATGAGACGTGTGCCCAGGATGAGCGTCTCCCAGAGAAGCAGCATGCCGCGCAGAAAAGGCAGACGCAAGACAGGATTTTGATAGATGTGTGCGTTAAGCTGTTCTTCATAGAGGTAGAGTGAGCCATCAGGGCGTCGTCCCGCGATGGCGGCGAACGTGCGACCTCGCATCATCACGCCTTCCATGACGGCCTGCCCACCATAATAGAATTTTGTGCGAGGGGCAGCTTGCGCAAAGTTTTTTCTCATGTATCCTCTCTTGCCTGATGGCACTCTTCTCTCTATGTATGAGTAGATGACAAAATTATGTAGGGCGACGATTTGATAAGCCCTGAATGCGCAAGTGAGAGAGACGGCGCATGAGTGGGCTATTGAGCAACGTGCGTGGCAGACGGCGGCGGAAGCGGCGCAAACGGATGGCCGAACGCAAACGGCCTGATATTTTCTGCTGTCGTCGTTGCCAGCGTGTGGATTGCCAGATGCTTACTTCTTCTGGTTTTGGTAGATAGCTCAATATGCATTTCGCGATCTCAAAAGAGGCGTAGGGGCGACAGATGCGTTGTGCATTGGCAACTTGCTGGCGTAGCTCTGGCGAACCGGGTCTGATGAGGCGACGCAAGGCATCGACCAGTTCGAGCGAATCATATGCCATGACGCCGACATTATTTTTGACCACATAATCCACGTTGCCTTCTTCCTGTCCAGGCACATAACCACTCAGGACAATAGGCAAGTGGCAGGAGAGCGCTTCGCTGATAGTGCCGGGGCCGGCTTTCGTGACGATGACATCGGCGGCATACATTAGCTCTGGCATATTCTGCACAAAGCCAAAGATCGTTGCTGGCACATGCAGACTGGCACGGGTACGCTGAAGATGGGCATAGAGCCGTCGATTGCGTCCTGTGACAACTAGTAACTGCACAGGCAGACGTGCTTGAGAGATTGCACGCACCGCCGTTTGCAGTCCGCCCGCTCCATCGCCGCCGCCTACGAGCAGCACGACGGGCAAGTCGTGGCGCAAGTGAAAACGTTGGCGTAGTTCCTCTTTACTGGCCGTTGGACGGGTAAATTTGGGATCAATAGGCATGCCGAGCATCCGTACTTTGCTCGCGTCTAGCCCACGTGTAAGATACAGGCGTTTTGCCTCTTCTGTCGGGACAATGTAGCCATCCGCTCCGGCCTCATACCAGGATTGATGAATACTTACCAGATCAGTGACAACGGTGATAAAAGGAATAGGCAGGTCCAATGTACGAATGGCTTTGATTGCAGCGCGGTTGATTAATGGATGAATAGAAATAATGACGTCGGGCTGCACGCTGGTAATCAAGCGGAGAAGACCATTGTGGATAAGCGGCGCCGCCAGTGTATTCATTGTGGCAATCGTCTCTTCGCGATTGCTGATATGAAATACCTCACCAAATAACTTGGGATTATAGCGAATTGTTGGCCCATAGAGTTTGACTGCTTCACGTAACGGGAAGCGACTGTATTCCTCAAAGACATCGACAATCTCAACTCGATAGGTGAGGGGAGGCGTTTTGCTCTGGACCGGGGTGGGTGCTTGCCCCAGAGCAAGGGTTGCTGTTGCTGTCGTTAGTTCGCTGCTGTGCTGTTCGGCATTTGGGCTTCCCAGCCATGCCTCTTGCTCCTCCTGTGATAACAGTTTAAGGGCTGTATAGATGGCATTCGCGGCACTGCGATGACCTGCTCCCGTGTCGGCAATTAGGAACAGGAGTGTTCGTTGCTTTGCAATCTCCACGAGGCTTACCCCCTATGATAGCATTTGACTAAAAAAGGGATAAAGGATTGCTACTACGCTCCTTTACCCCTCTCTTCATTTCCGTGTGAGTCTACTCTTCCTGCAAGTTAAAGCGTTTGCGGAAACGCTCTACACGTCCAGCTGAGTCGAGAATGCGCTGCTGGCCCGTGAAGAACGGGTGGCACTTAGAGCAGACGTCAATCTTAAGAACAGGTTTGACGCTAAGTGTCTGAAAGCTATTTCCACAGGCGCAACTCACTGTGGCCGCTACATAATTTGGATGAATTCCCTTTTTCATTGCACAAAACTCCCATATATCAACAGTTCAGGCTTGCTGACCTCGGAGACCTGTCGCCTGTGGTCTTTCAGGCGTTTGGCTTCCCACATGTCCACCGATAAACTGACCAATACTGTACCACGATTGTACATGTACTCTCTATCCGCGTCAATACCCTTTCCCCGGCTGGGAAGATCAGCTCGCGCTGTGCCTATCAGTTGCGGTATTCTCTGGAAGGGGCCGATGGAACGAGATCTATCCGGCACATTGTATCATAGATAACACACATATGCACGTTTTTATGCCCCAAAATCTCTACTGGGACCTGAGAGCCTCGCATGTATGCTTGTTACCGTTCGGGATTGAAGAAGCGGTATATGGTATACTCTGCTATGTAATTGTCAGGCACGTGGGAACGTGCGCCATTCTAGAGGACGATAGATGATTGAACGTTATTCCTTACCTGAGATGGTGGCCGTCTGGTCAAGCACGCATAAAACGGATGCATGGTTGCGGGTGGAGTTATTGGTCTGTGAAGGTTGGGGGCGTGAGGGCGTGATTCCGCAGGACGCGCTAGAGAAAATTCGGCAGGCGCGCTATAGTATGCAGCGTATGCAAGAAATAGAGCAAGAGACGCATCATGATGTTATCTCTTTTTTACGCTCGATTCAGGAGCAGTTGGGGCCAGAGGGCCGTTTCATCCATTTGGGGCTAACCTCTTCGGACGTACTGGATACTGGGTTGGCGACACAGATAAAAGAGGCGGGTGTGCTGCTCACTGAAGCACTGGCGGGCTTGCGACAGGTGGTGGGGCAGGTTGCGCTACAACACAAATATACATTGATGGCGGGCCGAACGCATGGCATCCACGCCGAGCCGATCACCTTTGGCTTAAAAATGGCTCTGTGGTTTGATGAGCTGCGACGACATCAGCAACGTCTGGCGGCAGCGTTAGAGCAAGTGACCGTCGGCAAAATTTCAGGAGCTGTTGGCACACACGCAACAATCCCACCGCAGATTGAAGAGTTTGTCTGTGCGCAGATGGGTTTGGGTGTGGCAGCCGTATCGAGCCAGATCGTGCAACGCGACCGCCATGCACACTTTATGACGACATTGGCTCTACTGGCTTCGTCGTTAGAGAAAATGGCGCAAGAGATTCGCCATCTGCAACGCACTGAACTGAGCGAGGCATTTGAGCCATTTGGGGCGGGCCAACAAGGTTCCTCGGCCATGCCGCATAAGCGCAATCCCGAACTGTGTGAGCGTATTTGTGGCCTTGCCCGTGTCTTACGTGGCTTTGCCGTGACCGCCATGGAAAATGTGGCACTCTGGCACGAACGCGATATCAGCCACTCCTCAACCGAGCGTATTATTCTTCCCGATGCCTGCACCCTGTTGCATTATATGTTGCACATCTTCACCAGAGTTATGCGTGGTTTGCAAGTGGACGACGAGCGTATGCTGGCTAATCTCAATATGACTGGCGGGCTAGTCTTCTCGCAGCGCATTTTGCTGGCCTTGATTGAGAAAGGCGTTGGGAGACAAGAAGCATATAAGTTGGTCCAACGCAATGCTAAAGAAGTCTGGCGTATGGCGAGCGCGGGTGCTGTTCAAGGGCCTGCCTTGCTAGAAGCATTGAGCAACGATGAAGAAGTGGCACAGTACCTCAGCCGTGAAGAATTGCAAGAATTGACTAGCACAGATTATTACGTCAAATATATTGACACCGCTTTTCAACGTGTTGAGCTATAGTCTGGCAAGCCAACTGAACGAGACACCATACCGAGTTTTGATACTGTTGATGTACTGTAAACAGGGACTCAAGTCAATCCAGATCAGGATTCAGGGCATTGCTGCCATTCAGTGGTATACAAAACTCGGTATGATGTCGGTGGACGATCGCGGGGCTGTCCAATGCCCATCAATTTGGTACGAGAAACCTCTGCTTTAGCTTAGTGTGTCTTCGGCATGATGAAGCATAAGCTGGCCTTACAGGTTTTTAGCGTGAAGAGAATGCCTGTTTGCCCGTAATTTCGCGGCCCACGATGAGCGACTGAATCGTGTCTGTTCCCTCGTAGGTAAAGACGGCCTCGATATCGGCATGGTGACGTGCGATGTGGTAATCAAGCAAAATACCATTGCCGCCGAGCATCTCACGGGCATCAGCCACTACTTCACGGGCAAGGCGTGCATTGTTCATCTTTGCGAGTGAGGCCATGGCGGCTGTCATCTTGCCCTGTTCCTGAAGCTGACCCAAGCGTAGGCTGAGCATCTGCATGCTTGTGACGTTTGCCAGCATATTTGCCAGTTTGTTCTGAATGATCTGGAAGTTGGACAATGGTTTGCCGAACTGGATACGCTCTTGTGCATAGGAGAGCGCAATCTCATAGGCCGCAATCGCGTGACCCACAGCCTCCCAGGCAACACCGGAACGTGTGGCGGTCAGCACCTCTGCCGTATCTTTGAAACTGCGTGCAAGAGCTAAACAGTTTGTGGCAGGCACACGGACATCTGTTAGTGTGATATCGGCTTGCCAGACTGCGCGTTTAGCAACCTTGCCCGTCATGACGGTAGCCTCAAAGCCGGGTGTCCCTTTCTCGACCAGGAAGCCGCTCACGTTGCCATCGTCGTTACGTGCCCAGATGATGACCACGTCGGCGAATGATGCATTGCCAATCCAACGTTTCGCACCATTGAGAATGTATTCATCGCCAACACGATGTGCGCGTGTCTCCAATGCGACGGCGTCAGAGCCATGATTTGGTTCGGTTAGGCCAAACGCACCGATGAGTTCCATGCGTGCCATGGCGGGCAACCACCGTTGTTTTTGTTCCTCGGAGCCGAGCATGGCTATGGAGGACATGGCTAGGCCGGAGTGGACGCCAAAGAAGGTACACATGCTGGCATCGGCCCGTGCGAGTTCTAGGGCGATGAGGCCAGAGGCGACCGCACTCATGCCAGGGCAACCATAGCCTTTAATGCTGCTACCTGCGATATTTATTTGCGCAAACTTGGGGATGAGCTGAAAGGGAAATTCAGCTCGTTCCCAGTAATCATTGATGATGGGCAAGATTTCCTTATCGCAGAAAGCGCGTACCTTGTCGCGAACAGCGCGCTCTTCCTCTGTCAGGAGTTCATCCATCAGATAGAAATCGGTATGGAGTGATGGTTGGATTTCAACAGCCATTGTTTTATGCTCCCGTAAACTCATCAGATACAACATCAGGTGACAATTTCTGAAATGGAGAGGATGCCAATGCTAATATAGTACGTGTTGTGTTGTTACAGATGCAAGTCTCTAAAGGCAGCTTGTGTCGATGTAGTATGTGCCAATTGACCGTCGACTACTCCGGCGGAAAGGGCAATGGAGACTTGAATTGTTGCTGCGGGCGTACAGCTATGTGCTGCTCTGGTGGTGAAACGAGGGACATCTCTTGGAGGCGCGCCTGTTGTGTCGCTGGTGGGGATAAGGCTGGGATGCTGACCTCTACAAGTGCGCTCGCAAAAGCAAGAATTGTTGGAAAGCGTTCATCAGGATTTTTGGCGAGAGCTTTGAGGATAACCTGCGCAACGTCATCCGGCACGCTATGCAGGGGAGGGGGTGCTTCAAAAAGATGTTGCTGCACAATGGTATCAAACGAGCCGGAAAAGGGCCATTTTCCGCAGAGCCATTCATATACCACGATCCCGAGTGAGTATTGATCGCTATTGCGGCGTGGTTTGCCTATCAATTGTTCTGGTGCGGCGTAGGGAGCGGTTCCCTCAAACTCTTCAAGCGGGTTATGATAGGGAGCAATACTCTGTGAGACAACTGCAATGCCAAAATCACTGAGGACGATCTGGTCATGCGCGTCGAGCAGCATATTATGTGGCTTGATATCACGGTGGATAAGGTTATGTTGATGGACGTAGTGTAGGGCAGATGCAATCTGCTGCACATAGGTGACGACTAACGATAAAGGAAGGCATGTTCCTCTTGGGTGGCGTGTACGGAGTGTGCCATGTGAGGCATATTCCATCGCTAGAAACGCTGTATGTTCTTCTACTCCAAATTCTAAGACCCGCACGATATGTGGGTGATGCAGATGGGTTAGGACCGATGCTCTGGCGAGAAATTTCTGGATATCCTGCTGTGACCAATAGCCATTTAATAGCTTAATGGCGACCTGTTTTCCCGTTTGAACCTGCTCTGCCAGGTAGACTTCGGATGCCATCCCTTGCCCAAGCAAGCTCAGCAGGCGATAGTTGCCGATCTGTTGTCCTGCGCTGGAGATATCCTGCGGCATATCTTGCATCAGATGATTACTCCTGGTCGAGGAAATGCCCATAGCGATATTATACAGTATTTTCGGGGTTGTGTCATGATTGGAGTAGCAAGAGGGGAGCTGGGTCAAGCCATTTTTCTCTTTCTTTCCACGAACAATGTGGAATAAGATTTTGGAATGCCAATGTTCTCATATGAAGAAGTGCGACTGTTTTGCCATAAGGTAGAAAGAAATTTCGTCTGTGGGAAAATGGTATGCTATATCCGACGTATGAGCATCAAGGATAAGGAGCTTTCTTTTTATGCAGACCCTACCAAAGGGAGAGAACACACCCACTCCAGAAACGGGGCAGACAACTGTCGCGCCGTTATTTCGTCCGTTTACACAGCGTGGCATTACGCTAAGAAATCGCATTGCTGTTTCGCCGATGTGCGAATATTCGTCGGTTGACGGTTTTGCCAATGACTGGCATCTGGTTCATCTGGGTAGCCGTGCCGTTGGCGGGGCTGCCTTAGTGATGACTGAAGCGGCAGCAGTCGAGGCGCGTGGACGTATTTCGCCACAAGACCTGGGTATTTATCGCGATGAGCATATCGAGATGTTAGCGCGGATTACCGCTTTTATTAAAGAACAGGGTGCGGTTCCTGCAATTCAGTTGGCGCATGCGGGTCGTAAGGCTAGCACCTATCGTCCCTGGAGTGGGCAAGGCGAGATCTCTGTTGAGGAGGGCCGCTGGCAGACTGTTGCCCCCAGTGCAGAGAGTTTCTCCAACACATATCCATTGCCGCTGGCCATGACGAAACAAGATATTGCCGAGGTCGTTAAGAGTTTTCAGGTAGCGGCGACACGTGCATTGCAGGCCGGTTTCCAGGTAATCGAACTGCACGGAGCGCATGGCTACCTCTTGCACGAATTTCTCTCGCCACTTTCTAACCACCGCGACGACGAATATGGTGGCAATCTTGCTAACCGCATGCGTTTCTTGTTAGAGGTTGTGGATGCCTGCCGGGCAGTCTGGCCCGCAGAGTATCCTCTATGGGTACGTCTCTCCTCCAGTGATTGGAGCGAGGGTGGCGTGACGATTGCCGATACGGTTGAGGTTGCCCGTGCGCTTAAGCAACACGGTGTTGATCTGGTAGATGCCTCGTCGGGGGGAAATGTGCAGAAGGCCAGTATTCCGCTGGCTCCAGGCTATCAAGTCCCTTTTGCAGAGCAGATTCGACGCGAAGCTGGGATTGCGACAGGAGCAGTTGGTCTCATTACACAAGCAGAGCAGGCGAATGCGATTGTCTCGGAAGAGCAAGCTGATATCGTCTTGCTGGCGCGCGAACTCTTGCGCGATCCCTATTGGCCTCTGCACGCGGCTCATGCGCTGCATGTCGATGTGAAATGGCCCGCACAATATGAGCGAGCGAAGCTGTAATGATATACTGATGTGCTAATCCAATTTTTGATGACCCTGGACGAATATTGACGCTCATACAGGGTCATTGCTGTATTTTCTGTAAGGGAGTCTACATGGCTGAGGAAGCTTCGCAACACCCGTTGACTGTGGGAGACTTTGCCGACAGTCTCTATCACAGTACACGGGCTGACAACCAGTTCAAGTTTCTGAAAAATCTCTCGGAAGGACAGAGCGCGGATTTTTTGCAACAGTTGTTGCGCCTCGTCAATAGTGCGATGGATGATGAGGATACCAGCGCATTGACTCAATTTGTGCAACAGCAGCAGAGGCAGGCATATCAAGCATCGCAGACAGTTAGCAAGGTGCGTCCAGACCTATCTGCTGTTCCGCTGGCTGCGTTGCGCAAGCCGCTCAATCAAGCAAAGATCGCCTTGTTTACTTCGGGCGCGATCTATCGCGATGACCAGCCCGGCTTTTATCCGGCAAATCTGACCTATGAGGAGGCAGCGCAAGATACGCGTAGCGCGTTGGAGCGTGTAGCATCGCTACGTGTTATTGCTGCCGATACGCCTGTTGAACGATTGCGCGTTGGGCATATCGCCTATGATATTCACGCAGCGCAGGAAGATGTCAACGTGATTTTCCCGCTGACACATTTTCATGAACTGGCACAGGAGGGCGTGATTGGCGCGCTGGCGGGAAACAATTATTCTTTTCACGGGCTGACAAATATTCAGCGTTTGCGTGATGAAACGACGCCGCAGTGGGTGCAGTTGCTTAAGGAGGATGGCGTCGATGCTGTCTTCTTGACCCCTGGCTGACCCATCTGTCACGTGACGGTCAGTCACCTCGCACGCGCCATTGAGTCCGCAGGCATTCCAACCGTTAGCGTCTATGTGGAGGCCTTTGCACCAACCGCTCGCTTGATGAAACCTCCTAGAGTCTTGACGACACCTTTCTTAATGGGCAGACCACTGGGTATGCCTCACCAGTTCGACCAGCAGCGCGCAGTCATCACCGCTGCCCTCCAACTTTTGAAAACAGCCGAGCAATCACCGAGCATTGAGCCATTTGTGCCCTAGGAGATGTTGAGAGGAAACCAATTTTTACAGCCTGGTTTCCTTTCATTGTGGTGGTGAGTAGGCTTTGCGCTATCATAGGAACCTGCAAAAATGAGTACCGAAACTTCTATTCCAGAACCAGATATAAGTCTCATTGCTCAAATATCGGTATTCGCGTTTGATATTGTGTCTGTGGCGAGTACACGTTGGTGGCTTGCGCAGGTATCAATACCGCAAGATAACACGAAAACGAGAGTGTGCGGCGTTCTCATAAGTATTACAGGCAAGGCCACCAATGTCACAGTTTCGAAGGGCAAGGGTGTGTTGCATTACAGGCTATTATCGGCTTGCTCAAATTTGCTGGCTGTCTCTTGAAGGTGCTGGCCGATCGAGTCACCCCAGTTGGTGAGGCTGCTCACGGAAGATCGCCATTGCATGAGCATCGTATCGAAATGCTGCCGACTGACGCCAATCCAGTCGCCTTCCAGTTCTGCGGAAGCACTTTGAATCTGTGGCTCTAGCTGGCTCTGAATCTGCTCGTTGAGTTGAACGAAGAGGGCACCGAGATGACGCATAAGGTCAGTATTGACATGAATATTGCCCATTGTTTGTGGCTCCTTTGCTGATGAGAGATAGCCCCTATAAGGCAATACTGCGTTATAGGGGCTGTTGGGATGATACGAAGAGGAAACTAGAGGCTCTGGTCAGCCTGCTCGAAGCGGGTGGCGGTGTCCTGCAGATGGCGGCCTAGGTCTTCGCCACGTGAGACCAACTGCTGTGCCGCACTGCGCCAGTCCTGGTACATTTGCTCGTAAGTTTGGCGGCTGACACCCTGCCAATCGCTCTCGACCTGATTGGTGTAGCCCTGAATCTGAGCTTCTGTGTTGCTCTGGATGCTGTCGTTCAACTGGTAGAATATCTGACCGAGTTGGCGCAGCAGGTCTGTATTAATATGAATTGTGCCCATTGTGTGTACTCCTTCGTGTGATTTATCGTGGTTGATGATGGAAAGCGGAACATCCGCTCTCCTGAATAGTTGTATGGTAGTAGTACACTGAATGAGGAAATTCCTCGTCAATGGGAGGTGCGCTTCCCTTTCGTTTGACTTGTCGCGCCTCATCAGGTGTGCTACTCATTTGTATTATCGGGAAGGTGTGTACAGAAGCATGCCAATCTATCTATGAATTGCCGAGAGATGGAACCCGATAGCAGGTGCAACAGTATATGTAGTAGGACGCGACAGTGTGATGAGGTATGAGAGAACAGGGATGTTCTGGTTGATGATGTTTTAGCTATGGGCATGCAAGAAAGGGATATAGTGTATGACTGCGCAGCGGGCAGAGCCGTTTCAGCGGAAAGAGATGACGGAGCAACCTGTCTATTCGGTGGTTGCGCCCGTATTTAATGAAGAGGAGACGCTCCCGCATTTTTATCAGCGCGTGGTAGCAGTGATGGAGCAACTCGGCGAGCCATTCGAATTGGTATTGGTCAATGATGGCAGCCGTGATAGCTCGTATCGCTTGATGCGAGAGTTGCATGAAAAGGATGCGCGTGTGCGCGTGATCGATTTTTCGCGCAATTTTGGGCATCAGATCGCAATTTCGGCGGGCTTAGATCATGCACAGGGTAGGGCAGTGATTATTTTAGATTCTGACTTGCAAGATCCGCCGGAAGTGATCCCCGCGCTGATTGCGCAGTGGCAGGATGGCGCGGATGTCGTGTATGCGCAACGTGCTAAGCGGCGTGGCGAGACGCACTTTAAGCTGTGGAGCGCGTCGCTGTTTTATCGTTTGATGCGGCGCATGACCTCTATTGATATTCCGCATGATACGGGTGATTTTCGTTTGCTAGATCGCCAGGTTGTTGACACATTGATTACAATGCGTGAGCATCATCGCTTTATGCGAGGCCTCTCCGCATGGGTGGGTTTTCGCCAGGTTGCGGTCTCTTATGAGCGGCAGGAGCGTTTTGCTGGCACGACCAAATATCCATTGCTCAAGATGATTCGTTTTTCGTTGGATGCAATTACCAGTTTTAGTCATGTGCCATTAGAGTTAGCGACCAGTTTTGGTTTTCTACTGGCAGGCATTAGTCTGGTAGGTATTATTATTGCGATTATCTTGCGTGTCTTTACGGATGCAATTGTTGGTCAGGCATCGACGCTTATTCTCGTGTTATTTCTTGGTGGCATTCAACTCATTTTTCTCGGCATCATCGGCGAATATCTGGGGCGCATCTACGATGAGGTGCGTGCGCGTCCGCTCTATATCGTGCGTGAAATGCTAGATGAGGAAGAGCAACAGGAGGCGCGTTCCGTGCGTCGTCCACGCTTGCACTAAGTCTGTATGTTGTTTCCGTCGTGAAGCCTGTGGAGAGAAATTTTTATACTAAATAAAATGCTGTGAGAAATATCTCGTCTGCTGCGTAATATAAATAACGTTAACTGCTCGTTCATGCCAGTGAATGCGAGGTTAGCGGATGCTCTGTATGGACAGAGCAGTGGAGATAGAACTCCGTGGCACCTGTGGAAGTTGCCCAGATAGCGAGTACACAGTCCCTCAACCTAATAATATTTTCGAGGAGGACAAGATGCTCAAGCGACCTGGCCCCCGGCTACTCATGCTCAGTGTATCTCTCTTGTCATTGCTGGTTCTGTTGCTCAGCGCATGTGGCGCACCCACTCCGAGTGGAAGTGGTAGTAGCGGTGGCGGAACAGCAGTCAAGGGTGGTACATGGATTGATGATTTGTATGAAGAGCCAAGTTCATTAATTCCTAATGCCTCGTCACAAACCTTTGCAGATATGGTTGACCAGGCTATTTACACCCCGCTCTTCTATGGTGACCCAAGTGGAAAGCTCAATCCCGGTCTAGCGACCGAAATTCCCACCCTGCAAAATGGCGGCATTAGTGCCGATCTGAAAACCTGGACCTTCCATCTGCGCTCCGGTCTTCTCTGGTCGGATAACACTCCTTTGGATGCCAGAGACGTTGATTTCACCTGGAAAGTATGGAATAATCCCAAGTTTGGCGCGGCGAGTACCCTCGGTATCAACCTCATTCAGAGTACGACCCTTTCGCCCGACAATCTGTCGATTACCTTCCATCTGAGCCAGGCTTTCTCACCCTTCTTGTCCGTCTGGGCCGATGGTCTGAATGCACTGCTGCCGATGCACCACTTTGCAAGTATGTCTGTTGACCAGATCACCAAGTCGGCTGATAATCTCAATCCCTCGGTGACCAATGGCCCCTTCATGATGAAGGAAAGCAAACCTGGTGACCACTATACAGTCGTGCGCAATCCTCACTACTATCTGGCATCGCAAGGCTACCCATATCTCGATAGTGTGGTCTTTCGTATTGTGCCAGACCAGAACACGATCCTCAAAGACTTGCAAGCAGGCAGTGTTGACTCGTCCTGGTTCCTGGATGTCAGTAAGGTTCCAGCATACAATCGCCTGACGGACTACAAACTGGTTGCGAACCCCAAGTCTACCAACTTTGAGGCGATGTACTTCAACTTCCACAACAAGATTTTGGCAAGCAATTTGGCGGTGCGTCAGGCGATGGCGATGGCGATTGACCATCAGGCCTTGATTGACGTGGCGCGACGTGGTCAGGCTGCTCCCTTGTGTACCGATCACGGTGCTGGTCTCGTTCCTGGCTATCAGGCCAATGCCCCATGTCCTAAGTTTGACCCGGCTGGAGCCAACACCTTGCTCGACCAGGCGGGTTGGGTCAAGGGTAAAGACGGCATTCGCACGAAGAACGGACAGCGTCTGGAGTTCATGTATTCGACGACCGCCAATAACCTGTGGCGCGCCGACGACGAACTGATCCTGCAACAGAACTTCAAGGCGATTGGTATTCAGATCGATATTCAGAACTATCCGGCAAGTACTTTCTTCGGCACGTTCCTGACCGATGGCATTGCAGGCAAGTATGATATTGCCGAGTTCGAGAATACCTTTGGTTATGATGCGGATGATGCCTCTGTTGCTGCAAGCAGCCAGATTCCGCCCAACGGTTTCAACATCATGTTCTACAGCAACAAACAGTTGGACGCGCTCTACGCACAAGAGGAAGCGACAGCTGATCCCAATGCGCGTCAGCAGATTTTCAACCAGATCCACCAGATTTATCTGACGGATTTCCCCTTCATCACACTTTACGCACCCGAAGATATCGCGATGGTCAAAATTGGCACCAATAACTACAATCCTGCTCCAGGTGGTGCTTCCGAGACAATCAATATCTGGCAGTGGTGGTGCAATGGCGGCAAGTGTCCGGCATAGATAGCAGATAAGAAACATCTTGTGTGCAAGCGTGAGATGTTAGAGAGGGTGTGTAGCCTCTGATTCGTCCTTGCATAGCAGGTCAATCAGGGGCTACCTGCTGTTTATGGAAAAAAACGCTATATCTCGATAAGAAAATATGGTACACTATGCTCAACGTTTTCCTAATTATTTGCTCGTCGATATGCATCCTACTCTCTTGCGGAGGTGTCTATGGGTCGCTATATTCTTAGACGCTTGATACAAGCAATACCCCTGATTATTTTGCTTTCGATAGCCATGTTTCTGTTGATTCAAGCATTGCCCGGTGGTCCACAAGCCGTCATTTTTAATCCACACCTATCGGCAGCAGGACGTGCAGCAATGAAAGTACGTTTTGGGCTAAATGATCCGCTCCCGATCCAATATCTAAAATGGGCAGGGCGTGCATTGGTTGGCGATTTCGGCTTTTCATTCCAAACAAATGAAGCGGTTTCTACGGTGTTAGCGCGACGTTTCCCCAATACACTCGAGTTATTTGGCTCGGCGCTGGTGATTGCACTGGTCCTGGCAATTATTCTCGGTGTCGTTGCTGCTGTACGTCAAGGCTCTGTGCTGGATTATAGCCTGATGACGCTCTCTTACTTCGGTATTGCGATGCCTACGTTTGTGTTAGGGTTGATTGCCCAAAATATCTTTGCCGTTCAATTGCACTGGTTTCCCACTTCGGGCACAGCTACGCTTGGCTATACGTTGACGCCAGTTGATGCCTTTGTCGATCATCTCGCCCATCTCTTTTTGCCCATGATGGTGTTGGCGATCGCCTTTATTGCGGGCTGGAGTCGTTACATGCGCTCCAGCATGATTGAGGTTGTCAAACAAGACTATATGCGCACCGCCCGTGCAAAAGGCGTTTCGCCCATACCGATGCTCCTCAGGCATGCACTTCGTAATGCGGTCATTCCACTGATTACGGTTGTTGCCATCGACTTTGGCTCAGTGGCTGGTGGAGCAGCCATCACTGAAGGGGTTTTTGCCTGGCCAGGGATGGGCTTACAATTCCTTGAATCCCTGGATAGCCGTGATTATCCGGTTTTGTTGGCCATGCTCATGTTGAGCGCGCTATTCGTGATTAGCTTTAATCTGCTGGCGGACATCCTCTATGCTGTGATGGACCCACGTATTCGTTACTCCTAGCTGATGAGAAAAGGAGACACCTGTGGATATTTCTGAGCATCTTAACCAGGCAGCATTGCCACAAGATGAACTTGGACCTGCTTTGGAGTTAACGCCTGCGTTGGCGCAAAAACGCCGCAGTCAGGGCCGTATTATCTTTGATCGTTTTGTGCGCAATAAATCAGCCGTCGTAGGGGCAGTGTTTCTTGTTCTGCTCTTCCTGTTTTGTTTTATTGGACCGACGGTGACTGGACATAATCAGCCGAACACAACCAATGTAGCGAGTGTGACCGATACGCTGGCTCCGCCATCGGTAAAATATCCTTTCGGCACAGATGATGTGGGACGTGATGAATTGGCACGTGCTATGGCAGGCGGTCAGGTCTCACTTCTCGTGGGTCTCACCTCAATGTTGATGGCCATTCTCTTGGGTGTTGGCATTGGCGCACTCGCCGGCTATTACGGGGGCCTTATTGATAACCTGCTGATGCGTTTAACCGATGTGGTGCTGGCCGTGCCACTCTACTTGTTGCTTTTTGTGCTTTCTGCATCTTTTACTGATGGGTCGCCGCGCAGCGTGATTATTCTGATTGCCGTCTTGGGTTGGACGACTGCTGCTCGTCTGGTGCGCGGAGAATTTCTGGCCCTGAAGGAGCGTGAATTTGTCTATGCCGCACGCACGGTTGGCGCGAGAGATTTCCGCTTGATGTTTCGCCATATGTTGCCCAATGCCGCTGGCCCAATCATCGTCAATGCCACACTGTTGACCAGTTCTAATATTATCCTGGAGTCAGTGTTGAGCTATTTCGGCTTTGGTATCAAGCCGCCCGATGCCAGTTGGGGTAGCATGCTCGGCTATGGGCAAGGTCTGGCTGATGTCTCGCCCTGGCTGCTCTATGTGCCCGCATTTCTGATCGTACTCACCGTATTGAGCCTCAACCTGGTTGGCGATGGGCTGCGCGATGCCCTGGACCCCTATATGACAGAACGCTAATATTAAAAACAGTCAGAACATGTTGTTGAGAGAATGAAAAGGAGAGAAGACCTTGAGTGAGTATCTGCTCGAAGTGCAGGACCTCAAGACCTATTTCAAAACGAAAGGCGGGCGCGTGCGGGCGGTTGACGGCGTGAATTTCGCAGTCAAACCCGGCGAGAAGGTCGCCCTTGTGGGTGAAAGCGGCTGCGGAAAGAGCGTGACCGCTCTCTCGATTATGCGCCTGGTTGCCCAGCCGCCTGGTGAGTATGCGGGGGGCAGTATCATTTTTGAAGATCAAGACCTGCTAGACGTGCCTGAGAGTGCCATGCGCAAGATTCGTGGTGGGCAGATTGGCATGATCTTTCAAGACCCGATGACCTGCTTGAACCCGACGATGCCGGTTGGCAAACAGATCGCCGAGGGCTTGCGCATCCATCTCAAGCTCAGTCATGACGAAGCGATGAAACGTGCGATGATGCTGCTCGATCAGGTCGGTATCCCCGATGTCTCGAATCGTATCAATGCCTATCCGCATCAGTTCAGTGGGGGTATGCGTCAGCGCGTGATGATCGCGATTGCCCTGGCCTGTAATCCAAAACTGCTGATTGCCGATGAGCCAACAACCGCCCTAGACGTAACGGTGCAGGCCCAGATTTTGGAACTGATTAGCGGCATCTGTCAAGAATTTGGAACTGCTCTCATTCTTATTACGCATGATCTCGGTGTGGTGGCAGGCATGACCGACCGTGTCATTGTGATGTATGCAGGTAAAATTGCTGAAGAAGCACCGACTGATGAACTGTTTGCCAACCCGCGTCATCCCTATACGCTCGGTTTGCTGAACTCGGTGCCACGCCTGGATGAACAACGCCATGCGGAACTGCGCACTATCGAAGGTGCGCCGCCAGATATGCTTCGTCCGCCAACGGGTTGTCGCTTTATGCCACGTTGTATTTATGCGCACGATACCTGTCGTGAACAACCGCCCTTAGAGGCCTTTGCGGGCAATGCTACGCATCGCAAAGCGTGCTGGATTGACGTGACCGACCCGAAAGAGCAGGCCTATGCCGAGCGCAGACGCCTTGCTAGAATTGAAGCCCAACGGGCCGCGGCTGAAGAAGCGGCTCGCCTGGCCTCGCGTTCATTGTAAGGAAAAAGAACTATGGTAGAGACTGAACAGGCTGTTGCCAGTAAAACGTTGCTTGATGTGCGCGGCCTAAAAATGTACTTCCCATTGACACGCGGTATCATCCTGCAGCGCACCGTTGGTTATGTACGTGCAGTCGATGATGTCAGTTTTACGATTGAGCGTGGCAAGACACTGGGTCTGGTAGGCGAGAGTGGTTCGGGTAAAACAACGATTGGACGCACATTGGTTCGCCTATACAAGCCAACGGCAGGCGCAATCCTTTTTGAGGGGCAAGACCTGGCAATTCTGAGAGGTGAAGAATTGCGCCAGATACGTCGCCGCGTGCAGATGGTCTTCCAAGACCCCTATGCCTCGCTTAATCCACGCTTTACGATTGGCGCGTTAGTTGCCGAGCCGATGAATATCTATAAACTTGGTTCGGCACGCGAAGTTCGTGAACGCACAGAAGAACTCTTGCGTGTCGTTGGTCTGCGTCCAGAATATATCGACCGCTATCCGCACGAGTTTAGTGGTGGACAACGCCAGCGCATCGCTGTAGCGCGTGCGCTGGCCATCAATCCCGAGTTTGTGATCGCCGACGAACCGGTCTCTGCCCTGGATGTCTCTATTCGTGCGCAGGTATTGAACTTGTTGCAACGCCTGCAGAAGCAGTTTCATTTGACGTACTTATTTGTGTCGCATGATCTCAGCGTTGTGCGCCATGTTGCTGATCGGATCGCCGTGATGTATCTGGGGAAAATCGTGGAATTGGCGGACCGCGACGAGTTATATAATGCGCCCAAACATCCCTACACGCGGGCTTTGCTCTCCGCCGTGCCAATCCCAGACCCGAAGATTGAACGACAACGCCAGCGCATCATTCTCTCAGGCGATCTGCCAAGCCCAATTAATATCCCGGCTGGCTGCCGTTTCCACACGCGCTGCCCGATGGCCCAGTCTATTTGCCGTGAGGTAGAGCCAAAATTTGAAGCCAAAGAGGGACGTGAACATTATGCTGCCTGCCACTTTGCCGAGAAGGTGACGCCTGTGGATTAGTCCTGCGCCTCGCACATGGTTCTTCTGTTGGCCGCGAGTCGCACCCGAGGACCATGGGTGCGACTCACCTTTTTGCAAACTGTTTAGGAGTACAAGCGGGAATACGTTT
>VFSW01000688.1_pt1 | contig 50297 bp, 42 predicted proteins | sample 5358111 | NCBI WGS metagenome assembly VFSW01 (sample SAMN11554181, study PRJNA540505) | mine drainage metagenome | isolation source: sediment from site ElyBrook_90M | place: USA: Ely Copper Mine, Vershire, VT | collected 2017 | reverse complement strand
CAAGTTTATCGACACGCATTGCGAGGGGATGCATCACCTGTCGATCGAGGTTGACCATCTGAAGCCGCTGACGGACGCGATGAAGCGCGACGGGGTCCGCATCGTCGATGAGCAAACTTTCCCCGATGGCTCCGCGACGGCGTTTATCTCCCCGCGATCCGCTTTCGGTGCGTTGATTCAGTTCTGGGAGGTTCCGCATTTCGACGAGCCGAAACTGCCGCCCTCCGATGGCCTGGCGCGATTCGATCATGTGTCTCTGGCGGTGAAGAACATCCGCACGGCGCAGGAATTTTTCATGCGCTATTTTCCAGCCACGATGGGGCGCGAGCCGCATACCGCTTCGGAAGGCTTCATTCTCGGGAACCTCAATATCGAGGGATTCAAACTGGAGTTCATCCAGAGTCCGGGCACCGGCGGTAAATCCGATTTCGTCGGCAACTTCATCGAGAAGTACGGCGAAGGGATGCATCACCTGACCATCAATCTCAAGGAGTTCGACGCGACCCTGCGCAAGCTCAATGCCGATGGCGTCCGCGTCGTTGACGAGGGCAAGGACTGGCGCGGCGATCGCGAATTCTACATCTCACCGAGGTCGGCCTTCGGCGCCTTGATCCAGGTGTGGGATACGATCTGAACTCCACGCCGAGGCAATGCTGAAAGCAGTCTTCTTCGATGCCGCGGGCACACTGTTCGATGCGCGCGAGCCGGTTGGCCACACCTATGCGCGCATCGCGCGCAAGCACGGCCTCCACGCCGATGACGCCCAGGTCAGCGCCGGCTTCCGCCGCGCCTTCTCCTCGGCGTCAGGGCTGGCGTTCGGACCGGGCCGCCGCGCCGAGGAGATCCGTCGCCTCGAACGCGAATGGTGGTATGGCCTCGTGCGCCGGAGCTTCGAGGGCCTCGGCGAGTTCGACAGCTTCGATGCCTTCTTCGAGGAGCTGTTCGCCTACTTCGGAGATCCCGCAAGCTGGGCGCCGCTGCCGGAGGCGCATTCGGTTTTGCGAAGTTTGAAAGACGCGAAGCTTAAACTGGGCATCATCTCGAACTTCGATGCGCGGCTGTATCGCATCCTCGAGGGGCTGGAGCTGAGGCCATTTTTCGAGACTGTGACGATTTCTTCGGAGGCCGGCTACGCGAAGCCCGCGCGGCAGATTTTCGCCGCGGCGCTATCTGATTTGGGCGTGACCAGCGCCGAGGCGGTCCATATCGGCGACTCCGAGCATATGGACGTTCGCGGCGCGCAAGATGCGGGACTTCGCGCGATCCTTATAGATACGGGGAGCAATGGGGCGCCCGCCGTCGAGCATAATGTCGCGCGCGTTTCTTCGCTTGCCCAAATGATTGAGGTTATGCGACTACTTAGGTTTACTGAATAGAAGGTACGGGCCGAGGCGCTATTAGCCGAATTTTGTGTCCCGCACGCGAGCTTAGGGGATTTAGAGAACATGATTTCATCCATCTCGATTCGCCGACTGATGGCGACCACCGTAATCGGGGCGTTTCTTGCGCTGGGCGTTGGGGCTGCCCGCGCGCAAGACCTCAACAGCCAACTCAGTGCGCTCGAATCGCAAATGAGCGGCGCCTTGAGCAGCGACTCGCAAGCTCAATCGATGGTTGAAAAGCTTGACAACGCGGAAAAAACCTTCGCGCAGGCGTCCTCCAGCACGAAGGCCAATAAGGCCGAGTTGCAGCCCGCTTTCGATCGCCTCGAATCGATGCTGTCGCGCATGCACGAGACTTATTCGAAGAAGAAAGACGACTGCATCGAGCAGATCGACAATGGCGGGCAGTGCGACTACACGGTGCCCGAGCAGGTCGCGCTCGCAGCCGCGTACCCACTCGCATGGCTGCGATTCCAGGGCGCCTCGACGGTGTACACTGACAATCCCGAACGCGCCAAGAAGCTCCTCAACCAGGCGATCGATGACTTCACTCAGAGCAGCCTCGCGATGCCTGATCCGAACCTGGTGCGCGAGAACGTGCTCGGCCGCGCCTATTGCGAACGCGAACTCGGCAAATACGACAAGACCGAATACGCGAAGGCGATCGAAGACTTCAAACAGATCATGAGCGAAGGTTCCGGGACCGCTCAATACAAGGCCGCGCAGCAAGGACTTGCTACGACTTACGCCGCGATGGGTGACGCCACCAAAGCACAACTATATAGCGGCGGGATGGGCAATACCGGCGGTGCCGAAATGTTCAAGCTTCAGACCACCTACGCCGCTATGTACGCGAATCCGAGCAAAAAGGCGGAATACCTGAAGGAGATCGTTGATACCGCACGCAGCAAGGAAAACGACAAGGAAGGATGGGCGATCGCGGTTTCCGGTATCGCCAAATATAGCCACAACCCGATCGAGGAATTGGGGAGCCTAAATGATCCGTTTGCGGATCATTTGCTCGCCAATGTGCTTCTCTCGAAAAAGGATACGTCGAGCGCGGCCAAGTACTACCTGGCGGCGGCGCACAGTGGCAAATATCCCAAGGATTACAAGTTTGCTGCCGATATCTATTTCAACCAGCACAACATGGGGCAGGTCGAGGCGATCCTGAACGACCTCGCCAAATCGTCGAGCAACCCCGATGCGCAATGGGCCAGCTACATGCGCTACAAGCTTCCGCGCGGAAACTGGGAAGCCAGTGGGATGAAGAATGCGCAACTCGAAAGCGCATGGGCCTCGGCTGGGGATGATTACCTCAAAAAGTATCCACACGGCGAGTATTCCAACGAGATTCGCTTCCGCATGGGCGAGCGTCTGCAGGAACAGAAGGACTACGTCAACGCCGCGAAGATCTACCAGGATGTGAACGGTGGCGAGTACGGCTTTGCCGCGAAGTTCAACGCCGCGGAGTGCGAATATGTTGCCTTAGTTGCCGCGAGCAGCAAGGACAACAAGGACAAGAGCGCGGCCGCCGCGAACCCGACCGATCTGCGCAACACCGCCATCGCGCTGCTCCGCGCCACCATCAAGGATGCGCCGGAGGCGGAACGCTCGGCTCCCACGCAGACCCAGAAGAAATACGTTCATGATACGACCGGCCGCGCCAAGTACATGCTGGCCGGTTTGATCCAGAGCCCCAATCAAAACAAGCAGGATGCTCAGGAGATCGCTTCGCTGCTGGAAAACTTCGAAGACCAATATCCAAACATGAAAGAAAAGTCGCAGGATGTCTTCGAATGGCGCCTGCAGGCTCTTAATACGCTCGGCCGCTACGATGATATTCAGCGCGACCTGAGCGCCTTCCTCGAACGCAACAAAGGAAACTCCGCAAATTCCGATCTCATCAAGACCCTGGGCATCGACTTCTGGAAGAAGGCCGTCGAGCTACAGGCGGCGGGCGATCAGAAGGGCTATCTGCAGAACGCCAAGTTGACCGAGATTGCGTACTCCTATTTCGAAGACATGGTCGCCTCCGGGAAAATGCAGCCCAAGAATCTGACCGGTACGCTCTCGATTCTCGGCCAGGCTTACATGGCGACGGGTCAGGAACCCAAGGCTGAGACGATTTTCCACGAAGTCGTGAAGGCCGATCCCGCCTCGCCGGATGCTAACGCTGGTCTCGCGCGAATCGCGCAATCCAAGAACGATCTGAAAGACGCGGTCACGCTATGGACCACCGTCGAGAACACTGCAGCGGAATCCGACAACCAGTGGTATGAGGCCAAGTACAACATCGCGGTGATTTATTCCGAGCAGGGCAACGTGCCGGGCGCGTGTTCCAAGCTGGCCCAGACTCGTGCGGAGCATCCCGGCCTCGGCTCCAAGGAAATGGAAATGAAGTGGAACGCGCTACAACGCAAACTTTGCCTCGATCGCGCGCAGAAGTAATCGATGCTGAAACGGATTCATCACGTCGGCGTTGTAGTGCCGAACCTCGAAGAAGGACTTAAGTTCTGGCGCGACACGCTGGGGCTAGCGTTCATCAAGAGCGCCACCATCGAGGATCAGGGCGTCAAGGCCGCACTGCTGAACGCCGGCGGAAGTGAGATCGAGCTGCTGGAACCGATTAACCCGGAGGGCGGCGTCGGCAAGTTTCTCGCGCGCCGCGGCGGTGGATTGCATCACGTCTGCTTCGAGAGCGATGGCGTCGATGCTGACCTCGAAGCCGCGCGCGCGAAGGGCATCCCACTCATCGATCAGAAGCCTCGCTTGGGACTCGCGGGTATGATCTGCTTTCTGCACCCGAAGGCGACGCGTGGCGTGCTGGTCGAGTACGCCCAGCCAATCGAGGACGATGGAGCGCACCATTAATGCCGATTTACGAATATCGATGTGGCGACTGTCAGGTGTCGTTCGAGGCTTTCGTGCGCCCCGGACATCTCGACGACGCCGAATGCCCTCATTGCAACGGCCACGACCTTTCTCGCGAGATGTCGACCTTCGCGGCGCGCTCCAATGGCAACGGCACCTCGGTCGCCTCGCAAGCCATCAATGGCAACGGGTTGAGTTCTGCGCTGAGCGCGCCTCGCGGCGGATGCTGCGGCGGCGGTTGCGGCTGCCACTGACCGGCGCGCTTCCGTCGGCCGCGAGGCTGGCTAGCGAAGCAGCGGATTCACCATGAGATTCTAAGCAGGAAAAACATGCCAGCCTACGCAATTTTCATTCGCGACAGCACTCGTGATCCCAAAGAGCTCGAGACCTATTCCAAGGTCGCTCCGGCAACTTTGTCGGGACATCCGGTCACGCTTCGAGTTGCCTATGGGCGGCACGAAGTGTTGGAGGGTCCGGAAATCGAAGGAGCGGTCGTGCTCGAGTTTCCGACCTTTGAGGCAGCGAAGGCATGGTACGACAGCCCCGCCTACCGCGAGGCGCGCGAGCATCGTTTCAAGGGCGCTAACTACCAGGCCTTCATCGTCCAGGGTGTATGACGTTAGCAGGCAGCCGAACAGTGGTGCGGCTGCGGCGACCAGTAGTTGCGGGCGATGCTCAAGAGAAGAGGCACGCCGATCGGCGCTTACGACGCTCTCATCGCAGGCACCGCACTCGCGCAGGACCTGACGCCGGTCACCTCGAACTCGCGTGAATTTCAACGAGTCGACAAAATTCGCATCGAAGACTGGCGACGCTAGAGTCCGGGCGATGCAAATGACAGCTCTACGCGGCGGCCGGGGCCTGGCTCAACTCGAAGGCGCCCGGCTCGAGGCCATCCTTAGACCGCAACACGATTTTCGAATTGAGCTGATGCTCCAGGGCCTCGAGGTCCTTCGCGCCGAAATCATATAGAAAGCGCGCCACCTGCGAGCTGACTTTCACCATCAGCATTTCGGTCGGAGGCTTCTTGAGCGCCTCGCGATGGACTCCGCGCAGGACCTCGGCGGCCAGCGTCGGTACAGACTTCACCACGCGGCTCCCCTGGCATCGCGGACACGGATCTGTGAGCAGCTCTTCGAGGCTCTCCCGCGTGCGCTTGCGCGTCATCTGCACCAGGCCGAGCTCGGAGATCTTCAGCGCCGAAGTGCGCGCCTTGTCGCGGCGCAAGGCCTCCTTGAGCGCCTCGCTCACGCGTTTGCGATCGGCCTCGCGCGTCATGTCGATCATATCCACGATGATGATGCCGCCGATGTTGCGCAGCCGCAGTTGCCGCACCACCTCGTCGGCGGCCTCAAGGTTGGTGCGCAAAATGGTTTCGTCCTGGCTCTTCTTGCCGACGAAGCGCCCGGTGTTGACATCGATCGCGGTCAGCGCCTCGGCCTGATCGATGATCAGGTAGCCGCCCGATTTCAGCCACACTTTGCGTTCCAACGCGCGTTCGATTTGCGGCTCGACCTTGAAATGCTCGAACAGCGGTTCGTTCTCCTGGTAGAGCTGCACCCGCGCGCGCAGGCGGGGCATGTAAGTCTGCACGAATTGCACGATGCGGCTGTAGGTGTCGTGATCGTCGCACCAAAGTCGCTCCACTTCGCTGGAAAAAAGATCGCGCACCGTACGCAGCGCCACATCGAGGTCGCTGTACAGCTCCGACGCGGGTGGCGATTTTTCATTCTTCTTGAGAATCGAGGTCCAAGTCTTGGTGAGAAATGCAACGTCGCGCTGGATCTCGCGGCGGCTCACCCCTTCGCACGCGGTGCGCACTATGAAGCCGCCCTGCTGGGGACGCATCTCGCTCAGAATCGCGCGTAGCCGCGCCCGTTCTTCGGCGCTCTCGATACGCCGCGACAGTCCGAGGTTGTTGCTGGTCGGCATGAACACCAGGAAGCGGCCAGGAAGCGATATCGAGGAGGTCAGCCGCGCGCCCTTGGTGCCCATCGGTTCCTTGGCGATTTGAACGATGATCTCCTGGCCGCGATGAAGTTGCTGCTCGATGGGCAGCCTGATCCGTCGCGGCTGCGGACCGCCGCCTCGGCGTCTGCGACCGCGTCCACGACCTTGCGCGGGTTGCTGCGCCTGGCCGTCTTCGCTGAGCGGAAGATCCGGAGCATCTTCGCTCGGCTGCTCGACGAATTCCTCGGGTGCGACCGGTTCGACCGGCTCGGTCTCGACTTCCTCGCCGAGCATATCAGCCATCGAACCGACCGCGTCGATGCCGGTAAGAAAATCGGACACGTGCAGGAAGCCGGCCTTCTCCAGGCCGATATCGACGAACGCGGCCTGCATTCCGGGCAGGACCCGCGTCACCTTTCCCTTGTAGATATTTCCTACAATGCTGCGCTGCTGGTTGCGTTCGAGGTAAAACTCCGCCAGCGAGTTGTCCTCGACCGCCGCCACCCGCACCTCGAGGTTGCAGGCGTTGATTAAGATTTCGCGTCTCACTGCAAGTTAGGTTTCACTGAACTGTTTTGAACCGCGCCGGAGTTCGGGTCAAGCTGCCGCCGACGATCGCGGCTTCGAAACCGCGCCGGATTCCGTGCAGGTGAGTGATGAACGTCCAGATTGACTGGATAGTCGAATTCGAATGTTTGCTTCAAAGCAGGTGTCCTGCCCCTTCCCCAACAACCCCTCGTCCTGCGAGATCATACGAACCATGTTCTATGGGCGCAAGCGGCTTGATCAAGCCGAATCGCCTGTCCACAAGTACCATCGATAGTGTCGGCAAAGTGAAGAATCGGCGAATCTTAACCTTACCCGCCTTGACATATTATGCTGTCGTCTATAGCAATTTGATTGATGTCCGCGGTGGCCGAATCAATCGCGCTTAACGGGCAAGGCGGGGCTCTCCTCAATAGCAGGGTCCTCGTCCTGAACCGGTCTTACCTTCCGGTCCATGTGACCTCGGTAAAGCGCGCCTTTGCGCTGCTCTACCAGGGGATCGCCAAGGCGGTCGACGAGCAGTACCGCACCTTCGATTTCGATAGCTGGCGCGACCTCGCGATCGAGATGCACCATGAACGGCTGGGCATCGTCGGCGGATTCATCCGCGTGCCGAGGGTGCTAATCCTGGTGGCCTACGAGCGAGTGCCGAAGCGCCACGTGCGTTTCTCCAGGTTCAACATCTTCGCCCGCGACAACAACACCTGCCAATACTGCGGCAAGCGCTTCTCCCGCACTGAGTTGAACCTCGATCATGTCAATCCGCGCTCACAAGGCGGCGTGTCAACATGGGAGAACATCGTGTGCTCTTGCCATGCCTGCAATCGCAGGAAGGGCGGGCGCACCCCCGAGCAATCCAACATGATGCTGATTCGTCGGCCTCGGCGGCCCGAATGGACTCCGTTCACCACCGAAATGTTCAGCCTCAAGCATTATCGCGAATGGATGCCGTTCCTGACCAACGTCGACTCGGCTTACTGGAACACGGAACTCCTGCAAGATTGACCTCTTGCCTTCTCCCCTTCCTTAAAAGGGGAAGGGGCCGGGGGGTAGGTCTCTCTTATCCACAATCCATAGCGCCTCAGAAGGGTTTTCCACACCTTCCATTGCGACTATGCTTGACGCTCGCGCCTGATAGCAGGTAGCTTCGTGGAGGTTGCAGTGGTGTGGTGGAGGCGAGGGTAGATGCGTCTTAAAAGCCTCGAATTGGTAGGCTTCAAGTCCTTTTTCGAGCAAACCAACATCGGTTTCGCGCCGGGCGTGACTGCCGTTGTCGGTCCCAACGGATGCGGCAAGTCTAATGTAGTTGATGCTATTCGATGGGTGCTCGGCGAGCAGGCTCCCACCCGGCTGCGTGGCAAAAGCGCCGAGGATCTCATATACGCCGGCAACGAGACCAATCCCGCCGCCGGGATGGCCGAGGTTTCCCTCATCCTCGAGGCCGAAGAGGGCGCCACGCTACCCGAGCCGTACGCGATGCTGTCCGAGGTCGCCGTGACCCGCCGCGTCTATCGCTCCGGCGAGTCCGATTACCTTATCAACAAGATTCCGTGCCGCCTGAAGGACATCACCGAGTTCTTCATGGCGTCGCAAATCCATTCCCGCAGTTTTGCGATTATCGAGCAGGGCCGTGTCGACGAGATCATTCAGAGCAAGCCGCACGAGATTCGCGGCATGATCGAGGAGGCCGCTGGGCTGTCGCTGTTCAAGGGGCGGCGCGATATCAGCGAGCGCAAGCTCGAGCGCGTCCGCGAAAACCTCGCGCGCGTCGATGACGTGCTGGCCGAGATCGAGCGCCAGCTCAACTATGCGCGCCGCCAGGCCAAGAAGGCCGAGGCTTACAAGGTCATCAAGGCCGAGTTGTCGGAGCTCGAGCGCCTGCAGTCGGGTCGCCGGATCCTCGATCAGCGGATCGAGCTGGCCAATGAGACCGAGCGCGAGGCTGATTTGCGCTCGCGTGCCGAATGGACCCGCGAGGCTCTCGCGCAACTGCAACAGACGGTGGAAACCGCAAGCTCCGCTGCACAGGCTGCCGAATCGGACCTCGCGCAGACACGCCGCGAGCTGGAGAGTATCCACGCCGGATCGCAGCAGCGTGCGCGCACTCGCGATTTCCTCGCGCGGCGCCTCCAGACGATCGCGGAATCCGATCCGCAAAACCTCGCGCGGCTGAAGGAACTCGCAATCAAGGCGGTTGCTGCGCGCGCATCGCGCGCAGGAGCTGGCGCAGCGCTGGCGCTGGAGAATAATTCCGGCGATGGCGGCGAGGCGGAACTCGCGGAGCTGCGTAATCGTCACAATGCATCGCAGGCCGAACTCAAAAGCATCGAGCGCGGCGCCGAGGATCTCAAGGACGAGCTGTCCGAGACGGTCGGCGAGGCCGCCGTCATTCGCGGACGCCTCGGCGATCTCGCGGGCGAACGCGCTGAACTCGAAGAGCGTCTCGCGCGCGCGGAGGCCGAATCGCCCGCGCTCGCCGAGGCAGTATCGATCGCGAAAGACAACGTGCAGGCTGCCGAGAATGCGCTCGCGTCCGCACGAGGGGAAATCGAATCGCTCGAAGAGGGGCATCGCGTAGCCGCGGATCAGGAGATGGAAGCGCGCGCCGCGATCGAGCATACCGGGGCCAAAGTTACCGCGCTCAAGCAGGGGCGGGAGGCCACGCGCCTTCAGATTGCGGCGCTCGAGGCGGCGCGCAACGCCGCACGCAATTCGAGTCCGCTGCGCACCGTGCTGGAATCGCTCAACGGCGATCGTCCCGCGGTCGATCCGGAAATCCTCGCCAACGTGATGCGTGCGCCAGCCGAGCTCAAGCCCGCGCTCAGCGCCGTGCTGGGCGAGAACCTGGAAGCGGTCATCGTCGATTCGGAATATTTTGCCGCGAAAGCGATCGACATCCTGAAGGAAAAAAATGGCGGGCGCCTGAGTTTCATTCCCGAGCCGGAAGTCGGCGTCGTTCCCCATGAGGCGATTCAGGCGCCCGGAATCGCCGGCCGCTTGATCGATATGATCGGCGTAGATCCGCGCTATGCGAACGTGGTTGAGCTGATGCTCGGTCACGTGATGCTCGCGGACGATGTGCGCGCGGCGCTGGAGGCATCGAATCTCAACGGCCACGGCACGCTGTTTGTCACCCGCGACGGCGACCTCGTGTCACCCGGCACTATCATCCGCGGGGGCAGCGCATACAGCACCGAAGTGGCGATCGAAGCGCCGGTCATTAAGCCAATCGAGGAAATCGAGTCCGAGTTGATGCACGCCGAGTTCGAGCATGAGACGCTGAAGGAGCGCCTCGCGCAGCGGACCGGCGCGCGGGTCGAAGTGGCCGCCTCGCTGGCCGCGACTCGCGGGCGCGCGCATGAGGCTGAACGTGCGGCAATCGCGGCGCGTGGCGAGGCCGCATCCGCCGAGCAAAAGGTGCGCATGGCGCACGTTCTGCTCGACAGCGCGCGCAAACGGCTCGGCGAAATTCGCGAGTCATCGGTGGCTTCCAATGCGCGGCTCGAAGAGCTGGCGCGGATCGAGCAAGCCTCGCGCGCGCAACTGGCGACGATGCGTGATGACATCGCGACCCGCCGCACCGCATTGGAACAGCTCGGTGCCGTGATGATGGAAGCGGCGTCGCGGGTCGAGGCGCGCCGCTCGCGCCTGCTCGCGCTAGAACAGGAATTCCGCCACGCCTCGGTGGTGACTCGCGACCTCGAAAATCAAATCGACGAGGGCGAAGCCCGCCTCATCCGCGCGCGCGAGGAGCGTACGGAGTTCGAGAACGAGCTAGCGAAGCTCGCAGAGCAGGATAACGAGGCGAGACTGCGCGAAGCCGCACTGGCGGATTCGCTAACGCAGCTAGAATGGCGATGTGCCGAGCGCGTCGCCGAACTCGAAGCGCGACGTGCCGAGTACAAGCAGGCGCAGACGGAGCTGCATGCGATCGAGACCGAAGCGGTCGACTGCGCGATCAAATGCGAGCGTGCCCGCACTCTCATCGAGGAATTGCTGCGCACCTTCATCGAAAAATTCGCGACCGAATTTGACGCGATGGCGGCTGATATCGCCGCCGCGATCGCGACGCGCGACTCATCCGCCGATGACATGCGTATCGCTGAGCTGCGCGCCAAGGCCGAGCGCATCGGCGAGGTGAACCTCGCGGCCGAGAGTGAGGTCAAGGAACTCGAAGAGCGTTCCTCCAAGCTGCAGGCCGAACGCGCCGACCTCGATGCCGCGGTGAAGGATCTGACGCAGACCATTACCAAGCTCAATCGCGAGGCGCGGAAACGCTTTGCCGAGACCTTCGAGGGTGCGGCGAAGAATTTCGAGGAGCTGTTTCCGAAGTTGCTGCCCGGCGGCAAGGGCCGTCTCGAACTGGAGCAGAGCGACGATGTGCTGGAGGCCGGGGTCAACATCCTGGTGCAGCCGGCCGGCAAGAAGGTCAAGGAAATCGGTCTGCTCTCGGGCGGCGAAAAGGCGCTCTCCGCGATGGCGCTCATCTTCTCGCTGTTCCTGCTGAATCCGTCGCCGTTCTGCGTGATGGACGAAGTTGACGCGCCCCTCGACGAGTTCCGCCTCAACGCGTTCACCGGGCTCATCGCGGAACTGAAGGCGCGCTCACAGTTCATCATCATCACGCACAACCAGCGCACGATGCAGCGTGCCGATCACATCCACGGCGTGACGATGGATCGCCCGGGCGTGTCGAAGATCATCTCGCTGAAGATTCCGCAGGCGGCCTAGCGAAGCGCATTACCGATTCTTTCCATCTCCCGCATTTTTTCGCGGGAGAGGTCGGTCGGCGCGATTGTCGCTCTGCGGCTGCGCGACAAATCGTGCCGAGCGGGTGAGGGTGCTGCGAGCTCCACCGATCTATCGCGAAAGTTCCAGTGCGATTTGTTCCAAAACGCCTTCGATGTTGTCTAAAACCTCACGATTCTCAAATCTGATGACTCGATAGTTGCGCTCCCTCATCACTTCGGTCCGTCTTGCGTCGTATTGCTGATTGTCGAGATGCTGCGAGCCGTCGAGTTCGATGACCAGCTTCTTCTCCATGCTACAGAAGTCAACGATGAACAGTCCGATTGGATGCTGTCGGCGGAATTTGAAGTTGCCTGTCTGGCGATTGCGCAATCTGGACCAAAGGCGCCGTTCTGCATCCGTCGGCGCCTTTCGCATTTCACGAGCATGCCGAATTGAACTTTCTCGAGCTGGGTGGATTCGTAAGGGTGGTTGCATCGAGACCTCCGCGGTGCACGCGGCATCCTCACCCGGCAGGCACGATTGTCGCGCAGCCACGGAGCGACAATCGCGCCGGCCGACCTCTCCCGCGAACTGACGCGGGAGAGGGGGAAAGCAGCGAGCAATACAAGCGCTAAAACGGTTGCGCTATATCTCGCGGCTATCGCTGACCTGATGGAAGCAGCCAGACTACAAATGATGACATCATGTCATTCAAGACAGAAAGAGCAGCGGTTAGTCCATGAAAGACGAGCAGAGAACGCCAGCCCCGATTAAGCCTTCGCTTTCTCGATGCGCGGGAAAAGTGGGACGGGCGGCTTCACGCGATGTCCGGGTTTGAGGCCTTCGCCATAGGGCGCGCGCAAGGTTCTCTCATCGACGTTCAGCAAATCCACCAGCTTCGCGGCCATGGTCGGCAAAAATGGTTCGAGCAAATCCGCAGCGACGCGCAAGGCTTCGAGGAGATTCGCGAGGATCTGCTCAACCCGAGGCATCAACGCGGGATCCTTCGCCATTTTGAACGGCTCGGTGATCACGATGTACTTGTTGGCGACATCGAGTGCCACCTGGACCGCATCGAGCGCGCGGTTGAACTGCAGCGCCTCGATTTGCGCGCCGACCGCGTCCGGCAGTTCCTCAAAAGCATGAACAACTTCGCCGTCGATCTCGTCGCGGATGCCCGGCGCGACTTTCACCTCGCCGCCGCAATAGCTTTGCGCCATCCGCAGCACCCGGCTCGCGAGGTTGCCGAGGTTGTTCGCGAGGTCGGAGTTGTAGCGCTCGATGAGCCGCTCGTCGGAAAAGTCTACATCGAGGCCGTAAACGATCTCGCGCATCTCGAAGTAACGCAGCACATCGGCGCCGTACTTCTTTTCGTACTCCATCGGGTCGGGAATGTTGCCGGAGCTTTTCGACATCCGCGATCCGCCGAAGTTCAGCCATCCGTGGACGTTGAGGTGGCGAAATACCGGCAGACCCGCAGTCATCAACATCGCGGGCCAATAGACGATGTGAGTCTTCAGGATGTCCTTGCCGATGAAGTGCTCCGTGACCGGCAGGATGTCCTTCAGTGCGGCGTCATCGGTGTCCGGCAACTCGCTGAGGTACGCCCAGAACGCGTCGTACCAGACGTAGGTCACGTACTTGTCGTCGAACGGCAGCTCGATTCCCCAATGGAGTCGCGCCTTGGGCCGTGAGATGCAGAGGTCCTCGAGCGGCTCGGCGAGCATGTTGAGCGCCTCGTTGCGATAGCGTTCCGGCCGAATCAGATCGGTCGTGCTGACCAGCTCGCGGACCTTTTCGCGATACTTCTCCAGCTTTAGAAAGTAGTTGCCTTCCTTAATCAGCTCGGTGGGCGTGTTGTGAGTGGGGCAAATGTTTCCCGGCAGCAGTTCCTTCTTGGTGTAAAACCGTTCGCATCCGACGCAGTACAGGCCCTCGTAATCCTGGTACGTGATGGCGCCCTGATCGAACGCGCGCTGCAGCATCTTCTGCACGAACTTCTGATGCTGCTCGTCGGTAGTGCGCACGAAAAAGTCGTAACTGATGTTGAGCAGGTCGAAGCCGTTGCGAAAAACTTCGGCGATGCGATCGACGAATTCCTTCGGCTTGAGGCGCGCGACGATCGCGGCGCGATAGTTCTTGTCGCCATGCTCATCGGTGCCGGTCACGAAGGTCACGTTCTGCTTTCCGAGTTTGCGGCGATAGTGGCGCGCTAACACATCAACAGCGAACGCCTCGGAAGCGTGCCCGACGTGCGGAGGGCCGTTGCTGTAAAAGATCGCCGTCGTGAGGTGTATTCGATCCGTCATACCTAATATGATGCGAAACTAATTCGGGCGCGATTGTTCGGGCGGCCTGTTCGTCACCAAATCCTCGCGCGTTGCCTCGACCACCCCGCCGTCTTCTTCGCGCTGAATCAACACCGTCTGCGTGAAAATGTTCTGCCTGATGACCTTGCCGTCGCCCTTCACCGATTGCACGCGCTTGCCGAGCCCGGGAAGTCCGCGTTTCAGTTCGACGTAGGTCGCGTACTCATAGCGCAGGCAGCACTTCAGCCGACCGCACATCCCGGCGAGGCGCGAGGGGTTCAACGCCAGTCCCTGCTCGCGCGCCATTTTGACGGTGACTGCTTCGAAGTCGCGCAGCCACGACGAGCAGCATAGCTCGCGCCCGCACGGCCCTAGACCGCCAGTCACCTTGGTTTCGTCGCGCGCACCGATCTGCTTCATCTCGACGCGCACCCGCAGCGTGTTGGCGAGGTCACGCACGAGGTCGCGGAAGTCGACACGGTTCTCAGCGATGAAATAAAAGACCGCCTTGCGCCCGTCGAAGGCGTAATCGACGTTTACCAGCTTCATCGCCATCCCGCGCTCGTGGATGCGCTCGATGCACAGCCGCCGCGCGCGCGCCTCGCGGCCGAGGTTTTCCTCCTCGGTGCGAAGGTCCTGATTATCCACGAGCCGAATGACCGGTTTGAGGACCGACAAATCCAGCGTATGCGCGGGCTCATGGGGTTCGAGCTCGACGGTGCCGACGCGGACGCCGCCGTCGCTATCGACTAGCACGCGATCGCCGCGTTGCATCGCGAGATCGCCGGCGAGGTAATTGAACAGATGCCCGGTCTGCTGAAGGCTAATCGCGACGATACGAGGAGAATCGTCGCCGCTTTGAAATGAGTCTGTGTCGATTGCCAAGTTATTCGCCTCGCGCTGTCTGCCCCACCGTCATCCAGAGTTGCTCGGCCTGTAGCCTGCAATTCGCCATTGCTTCGACCGCCGCATGAGCCCTGACCGCGGCGGCCAGACAGGTCACCAGTCCCTCGACAGTATATGAAGAGGCGACCTCTTTCATAACCGCCGCCGCATCGGGCGAAGCATTGGCGAAATCATCGCCAAGTAACTTCGAGGATAGTATTTCTTCAATCAGTCGCGCCATCAGCTCGAAGTTGTCGGCCGCCTGCTCGCGATTCCCGAAGTGTTCCTGCGCAATGGCATTGGCGCCCGCGAAGTCCAATTTCTTTGCGCGATGCAGCGCCTCCAGCAGGTCCTTCAGCGGAGGTTCGTCGCCGTCGATGAGCGCGAGGCCTCGTGCCGCGCTGCCCCGTGCGAGGCGCGCGATCGCATGCGCGCGCTTCTGGTCGATGTTTCCCCGCGCGACAATAATCTCCTCGACTTCCGCGGGGGTCAGCGGCGGAAAGCGCACCGGACGCAGCCGTGAACGGACCGTATCGAGCAGCGCGCGCTCACTCGAAGTGATCACAAAAACGATCGCGTGACCCGGCGGCTCCTCGAGCGTTTTGAGCACCGCGTTCTGGCCGGGAACGTTGAGGGTCTCGGCGTCATCGAGGATGGCGAGGCGCATCGGCGCGCGTGACGGCTTGAGCGCGAGTTGCGCCATCATCTCGCGGATCTGCTCGATCAGCACATCGGTGCGATTGGCGGCCTTCTCGACATGCGCGACATCCGGATGGACGCCGAGCGCGGTCTGCACGCACGCCGGACAGCATGCGCAGGTTTTCGCGCCGCCCTTTTCGCGCACCCGCGTCGATTCGATGGTGCCGACGCCCGCGCGAATCGGGCATCGATCCGGCGTGCAGCAGAACTTTTCGCCCGCCGAGCGCTCGCATACCAGGCTATGCACCAGGCCTTGCGCCATCAGCGATTTGCCGACCCCGCGCGGCCCGGAAAACATGTACGCATGCGAGGGGCGCGTTTCCAGCTCGCGCAGAATGCGATGGTAGATCTCGCGATGGCCGCGCAGCGCGTCTAGGGGCATCGGAGTCGAATCAGCTCCATTGCGGCCGCGAGAATTTCGCCGGTCACTCTTTCGTACGGTTGCTGCGCGTCGACGATCCTGACGCGATCCGGTTCGGCTTTGGCAATCGCCAGAAAGCCTTCGCGCACGCGGCGATGGAACTCCACCATCTCGCTCTCGAAGCGATCGAACCGATGGACTTTGCCCTTCACCCGCTCGCGAGTGCGCGCGAGTCCAACCTCGGCCGGGCAATCGAGCACGATGGTCAGATCGGGGACCATCCCGGAGGTCGCCATCTGATTGAGCTGGCGGAGCAGTGGGAGATCGAAGCCGCGGCCGTAGCCCTGATACGCGACGGTGGAATCCGAGTATCGATCCGAGATGACGATTTCGCCGGCCTCGACGCCGGGGCGCAGCTTCTCGCGTACGTGCTGCGCGCGATCGGCAAGCACCAGCAGCAACTCGGATGCGACATCGAGTGAGACTTCGGGGTCGAGGAAGATTTTGCGAATCGCTTCGCCCGCGCGCGTTCCTCCGGGCTCATGGGTTACGCTGACGGCCCGCCCTTCCTTGCCGAGCGCCTCGGCGAGGGTCGCGGCCTGGCTGGTTTTTCCGGAGCCCTCGACGCCTTCCAACGTGATGAATAATCCGCGCCCCATTAGTGGCCAAGATACCAGCGCGTGATCTGCGGTTGAAAGAGCGCGAATATGCCCGCGGCGAGCGCGAGGAACGGACCGAATGGAACCTCGGTGCGCAAGACGGAAGTTTCGGTCTCGCCGGCGCCGGCCGCGCCTTCGGCGACCGGTGGGGCAGGCGCGCCACCTGAGACCGCGGACAGGATTCCTCCTACCGATCCCAGGATCGATCCTACAAAAAGAGTGAATGCCGCGCCCTGCCATCCGGTGAACGCGCCGACCATTCCGAGCAACCACACGTCGCCCATCCCGACGCCCTCGCGATTGCGCAGCCAGAAATAGACCTCGCCGGTGAGAAACAGAAATCCCCATCCGACCGCGATGCCGACGAGCGAGCGCTTCAGTCCCACCTCCGGAATCATGAACGTCGCGGCCAGCAGACCGATCGGAATTCCCGGAAACGTGATGATGTTCGGAATCAGGCGCCAGTCGTAATCGATCAGCGCGACGATGAAGAGTGCGGCGCACAACACGAATCGCGCAAACGCATCGGCGAGCGGGTAGTGCAGATAGAGGTAGGCAGCCGCGACCGCGAGCGCCAGCTCCGCGAGGAAATGGCGGAAAGCGATCGGCGCGCCGCACATCAAGCATCGCCCGCGCAGCCCAAGGTAGGCGAGAATCGGAATGTTTGCCCAGCATGGAATCGGGCGATTGCATTCGATGCAGAAGGAGCGCGGCGCGGCGATCGAGATTTCGCGCGGCAATCGATACGCGACGACGTTGACGAAGCTACCGACGCTCGCGCCGAACAGAAATGCGATCAGCGCGCCGAGCCAATCCGGAATTTCCAACCCCATCGCGCTAAGCCTTCACCACCGTTACCATCAGCGAGCGCTCGCGCGGGCCGTCGAACTCGACGAACATTACCCCTTGCCAGCGACCGAGCGCGAGCTTGCCGCCGCGCACCGGAATATTGATCGAGGTGCTCAGCATGACCGACAGAATGTGCGACTGCGAATTCCCCTCACCGTGACGAAAGCCGCCGTCGCGCGGAACGATCTTCTCGAGCTGCATGATCATGTCGCTGGTAACATCGGGATCCCAATTCTCCGAGACGATGATGGCAGCGGTGGTGTGCGGAACGAAGAGGTTGCAGAGCCCGCTTTTCACGCCCGATTCGGCAAGCGCGCCGTTCACCTTTTCGGTGATGTCGATGAGCGTGATGCGGGAATCAGTATGAAGTTTGAGTTCCTGCATGAAGAGAAGTTTACGATCCGGATCGAAGAGGTGCCATCGGGGCGCGAGGCGCTGCAACATTTACTGCGCGACGCACAGCTTCGTCGTTAGGTCGTACGTCGCGCGGATGCCGCGATTAAGATTGTCGATGGACAGGCGCTCGTCGACCCCATGAATGCGCACCGCTTCGGGCTCCGGCAAAATTATCGGAACGAAGCCATAGGCAGGCACTCCCTTAACGCGCAGAAATCGCGAATCCGTGCCACCCGAGGTCATGTTGGGCGCGACGATCGCATCGACGAAATCATCGGCGACGACCTGCTTCATCGCATCCCACGCTTCACCGCTCAGCGGCGAGGTTGGCGACGGATCCGGGCGCTGAATAAATTCGATATCGATTTTCGGGCCGAGTACGCCGCGCAGATGCTTCAGGAAAGCGTCGGCATCGGTGTCGGGAAGCAGGCGGCAATCGATACCGGCGCTCGCCATCGACGGGATGACGTTCACTTTGATTCCGGAATCGAGCATCGTCGGCGCGATAGTGTCACGCATCAGCGCCTGAATCGTGTACAGCGAGAGCGGTCCGCGCGCCGCGATCTCCATTATGTAGGGCCACGAGAGATGCGCGAGCTCGAACGACGCGGTGGGAGAATCCATCCTCGGCGCGAGGGTGCGCATCGCCACGTCGAAGACGGGAGTCAACCGAAACGGGGGCGGCTCGGCGAGCAATCGCGCGAGCGCATCGATGAGAATGAGATTGGGGTTGTTGGCATTTGGCATCGAGCCGTGACCTGCCTGGCCGTGCGCGGTCAGCCGCAGCCACATCACGCGCTTCTCCGATACCGCGACGCGAAACGTCACCCCTCGGCTGCCGAGCCAGTTCGGGGTGCCCTCACCACCTTCGTTGAAGGCGAACGCGGGATCGAAAGCCTCCCAATGATTCTCGGTCATCCATCTTGCGCCGTCAGCGCCGCCCGCCTCTTCGTCGCAGTTCACCATCATCTCGACGCCGCGCTTGAGCTTGGCGCCGCTGCGCTTGAGCGCCAGCATCGTCATCAGCGCCATGATGCCATGGGCTTTGTTGTCGATGGCGCCGCGACCCCACACGAAGTCACCGGCAAGGTCGCCGCTAAACGGCGGATGACTCCAATCCTTCGCAACCGCGGGAACCACGTCGGCATGCGACATCAGCAACAACGGCTTCACTCCCGCGGGACCCGGCAACTTCGCGACGAGGTTGGCCTTGCCCGGCTTATCGACAAACACCTGCGACTCGATGCCTTCCTTGTCGAGGATTTGTTTTAAAAAGGCGATCGCATCGGCAGTATTGTCGGGAGGATTGCTGGTGTCGAAGCGCAGATACGATTGGAAATATCCAAGCGCTTCTGCGTTGAGCGTTCGCCAGTCGATTTGCGCAGGCTCGGCGGCGAATGCAAGCGCCGACATCAAGAGCATCGCGAACAGGACGGCGAGAATCGAGGTAGACTTCGCCATTGCCACGCGTTTCACTTCTGGCACTTGGGGCAATAGAAACTCGCGCGCTGCCCGACCACGACGTTGCGAATCGGCGTCCCGCAAACGTAGCAAGGCTCGCCCTCGCGACCGTAGACCATCAGGCGCTTGGAGAATGCGCCGGGCTTGCCGCGCGAATCGCGATAGCTGCGAAAGGTGGTGCCTCCGCTGCCGATCGCCGCGCGCAAGACCTTGGTCGTGTACTCAACGATGAGATCGATCTCGGCGCGCTTCACCCGTCCGGCGCGACGGGTGGGCCGGACCTTCGAATGAAACAGGATCTCCGCGGCGTAGATATTTCCTACACCGGCGACAACCTTCTGATCCATGAGCAGATTCTTGATCGCGACCTTTTTTCCGTGCGCCTGCACGCTGAGGTAATCGGCATTGAAATCCGCGCTGAGCGGCTCGGGGCCGATTCCCTTCAACTCGGCAATCACGCCAAGGTCGTTGCGGGTGATCAGCCGCACCATCCCGAACCGGCGCGGGTCGTTGTAGACGAGGCGGCTGGCGTCATCGAGCGCGAACTCTAAGTGGTCATGCTTGACGTCGAACTCACGCGCATCGAAGCCGGCGTGGCGATGGGTGATGCTGCCGCTCATGCCGAGATGGGCAAGAATGATGGAATCGCCGGTCAACTCGAACAGAAGATATTTCGCGCGGCGCGAGATGCGCTCGATGGTGCGTCCAGTGATCATCGCACCGAAGTCGGGAACCACGCGCCGGCGCAACGGCAGCTTGCCGATGCGAGCGCTGATTATCGTGCGTCCGACCGCAGAGCGGGTCAGGATGCGGCGCAGCGATTCAACTTCGGGAAGCTCGGGCATTTTCGAAATCCAATGCGCGCGCCAGCCTAACGAAGTCCGGCGGCGAAAGCGACTCCGCGCGCGCGGTCGGATCGATGGCGGCACGCGTGAGCGCGGCGACCGCGTCTTCCGAGGGCCTCCCCAGACCTCCCGCCAGCGAGTTGCGAATCATTTTGCGTGGAGCCGAAAACGAGGCGCGCACGGTTTCGAGCACGCGCCGTTCTTCGGTGGCCTCGAACAACGGCTTCTTCAGAGGACGAAATCGAAGCACCTCGGCATCCACTTTCGGCTTGGGATGAAAGCTGCCGGCTAAGACCCGAAAATGCAGATCGATATCGAAATAGAGCGCCGCGTAAACCGACAGCGCCGAGTATTGGGAATCGCCGGAGGTGGCGCGAAGGCGTTCCCCAACCTCACGCTGAAACATCGCCACGACCATCGCAATCAGATCGTGATGATCGCAAAGGAGGCGGAAAATCGCGCTGGCAGCATTGAAGGGCAGGTTACCGATCACCTTCACGCGACTTTGCGTGAGCGCGCGGAAATCGGCTTTCACGAAATCCGATTCGACGACAGTGAGTCGCGCATCGGTCGCATGAGTTTTGCGAAGTCGTTCCGCCAGTTCGTGGTCGAGTTCTACCACGGTGAGGCTGCGGACATCGCGAGCCAGGATGCGTTCGGTCAGGATGCCGAGGCCGGGACCGATCTCGATCACCTCGTCAGATGAGTTGAGAATCGCGCTCGCAACGATCCGGTCCGCGATTGCACCTTGCGAGAGGAAGTTCTGCCCCTTCGATTTGCTCGGAGTCAGACCCGCATCAGACAGGATGGTTCGCGCGCGCGATGAGTCGGGAATGGTGCGCACAATTAGAGCGAAAGACTCGCCTCGGCATCGAGGTCGAGGCGATCGCTTTCCCCGCGCAGGAGGCGATAGCTGCCGGCCATCGCGATCATCGCGGCGTTATCGGTGCAGTATCGGAACGCCGGCGCCACGACGCGGCGGTTTTCGGCCTCCAGCGCCTGCGCGAGGCGCTCGCGCAATCGCGAATTGGCGGCGACACCGCCGGTGAGCGCGACGGTGCTTGCGCCGGTCGCATGCGCGGCGGCGATGGTCGGCCGAATCAGCATATCGACCACAGCTTCCTGGAAGCTGGCCGCGAGATCCTCTTTGGAAGTTGCAGCGCCTATTTCGCTTCTCATAAGGTTCGCCACCGCGGTCTTGACGCCGCTGAAACTGAAATCCATCGGGGCGCCCTTCACGTGCGCGCGCGGAATTTTCACCGCCTTGCGTTGCCCGCGCTTCGAAATATCGTCGATGATTTTTCCGCCCGGGTAGCCGAGGCCCATCAGCTTCGCGACCTTGTCGAAAGCCTCGCCGGCCGCGTCATCGCGGGTGCTGCCGAGACGCCGATAGCGTCCGAAATCCTCGACCACGAACAGCGCGGTATGACCGCCGGAAACGACCAGCGCGAGATACGGCATCGCGATTTCATTTTCGAGCAGCGGCGCGAGCAGATGCCCCTCGATATGATTGACGCCGACGAACGGAATCCCGGTCGCCTGCGCCAGACCCTTCGCGCACATCAGGCCAACCAGCAGCGAGCCGACCAGGCCCGGACCGCGCGTCACCGCGATCCCGCCGATATCGGCGAGAGTGCAGCCCGCCTCCGCCATCGCACGTTCGATGATCGGCATCATCGTAATCACGTGGTTGCGCGACGCGAGTTCGGGAACGATCCCGCCGTAGATTCGATGGATGTCGTCCTGATTCGCAACCGCGCTGGAGCGGATTTTCCCGACGCCGGCGCGTTCGGTTTCAAAAACCGCGGCGGCGGCGTCATCGCATGAACTTTCGATTCCGAGGATCAGCATCGGCAAATTATAAGTCGTCAACCGGCCGGTATGGTGTGGGCACGGGTGCCGGTGACTCCGCGGGAGCGGGCGGCGGTTCATTCGGCGGCGGCTGAATCGCACCTTCCGCTGGCGGAGCTTCGATGGTCCCCGCAGGCGCCGACGCCGGTTCGATCGCGGGAGCGGCCTGCTCGCCGCTCAACCGCGTCAGGCCGACACGCGCCATCAGGTTGCCGGGAACGGCAGCCAAAGCCTTTTGATAGTATGCGATCGCGGTGGACGTCTGGCCGGATTGCTCATTGGTCAGACCCTCGAACGCGAGCGTCTCCCCGAGCCATTGCGGATTGGTTCCAAAATGGGTTTGGGCGCGGTCAAAGAACGTGATTGCCTGGGCGTAGTTTTTTTTCCCGAGGAACGCGCGGCCTAAATAAAAATATGCGTAGGGATTGGTGGCCTCGATCGAGATCGCGCGCGTAAGGTTCTGGATCGCGTCATCATTTTGATGCTTGAGAATCTCCTCGCGAGCCTGATCGGCTATTCGAAGCGACGCCGCGAGAGCAGGTTGCGACGCGCCGATGCTCGCGATCAACGGATCCAGGGAGTCGTCGCTGATTTGGCCCTGCGGTGCGATCGATCCGACTTCGAGTGGTGCGACATCGGTGGGCGTCGCAACCGGCGTCGGCTCGAGCTCCGCAGCACTCGTCTGGGCGGGCAGAGGCGAGCTTTCAACCGTGGGCGGCGCTTGCGCGGCGTTCGCCGGGGGTGTGACCGCAGCGGCACCCGGTGGCGACGAGGCGGGCATCTCCTCCCAATCGCCACCCGGAGTCGCCATCGGCGTAGCGATGAGGCTGGGCATATCTTCGGCGGGAAGATTTTCCTCGGAGAAGCGCGCGAGCTGGAACGGCTCGCCGGCCGATGCCACATGGGACTCGAACATGAGCGCGGCGGCGCCCATCGCTGCTAACCCACAGACTGCTACAACCACCCGGAACTTCGCGCGGGACGATGCGCGATGGGCGCGGCGTGATGAGGGCATGGTAGGCATCAATCGTTGGGGTCTACCGAATCATCTACCTCAGGTTCGGAGGCAGCGGGAACCACGCGATTGCCGCCCGCGCTGGCTTGCAGCGGCCCGCCGTGGAAAGGACAGACCTGAGTCGGCGCACTATCTTGCGGAAACACGCCGGTAATCTTTACCGGACAAAATGAAGTGGCTTTGTAACCGGTAGTAGGATCGACGGTTTCTTCGACGAGGCCCGGCGGGATCACGAATCCGAGCGGCGGCCGTGAAGCGGTCGCGGTCTTCATGAAATTTGTCCACGCAGGAAGCGACGCCTGCGCACCGGTCAGCCCCAGAACTTCCTTTTGATCGAAGCCGGTCCAAACCACTGTCAGCAGGTTGGGCGTGAAGCCCGCGAACCATGCATCCTTGGCATCGTTGGTGGTGCCGGTCTTGCCGGCGGCTGGACGGCGAAAACCCATCGAGCGCGCGCCCGCTCCGGTACCGTGATTGATGACCTGCTCGAGCATGAACTGCATGATATAGGCGAGCTGTGGAGAGATGCGCTGCTCGGCCAGCAATTCGTGGCCTTCCATCACCTTGCCGTTCTGATCGACCACCGCGGTCACCGCATACGGATGGACATCCATGCCGTCGCTGGCGATGATCGAATACGCCTCGGCAAGTTGCAGTGGCGACACCTCGATGCCGCCCAACACGATCGAGGGATACATCGGCAAATCGCCGAAGCCAAACCGCTTGCCCATTGCGACCACGCGATCGAGTCCGATGGTATTGGCGACGCGCGCCGCCGCGGCGTTTAGGGATTCCTCGAGCGCGAATTCCAGCGTTACGTGGCCGAAGTAGCGATCCTTATAGTTGTTGGGCGTCCAGCTCATGTTGTCGGCGTAGTTCCACGTCCACTGCGTGTCGTCGACATAGCTGGTAGGGAGAAATTTCTCGGGACCCCCACTGAGAGTCTCATCGAAGGCCGCTGCGTAGGTCACGATCTTGAATGCTGATCCGGGTTGGCGTTTCGACTGCGTAACGCGATTGAACTGCGAGCGCTGATAGTTGCGGCCGCCGATCATCGCGCGAATCTTGCCGCTGCCGGGCTCCAGCGAAAGCAGGCATTCCTCGAGCTCTTCTTTTTCCTCGCGGCGCCGAAGCTTGGGATGCTTCGATTCCAGGTCCGCTAGGTTTTGATCGATCGCGTTCTCCGCCAGCTTGTTCGCATGCACATCGAGGGTAGTGAAAATACGCAGTCCCTCTTCCGTGAGAACCGACGATGAATACCGTTCAGCCAGCTCCTTCTTCACGTAGTCGATAAAATATGGGGCGTCGTTGGTCTCGGTGAAGGTCTCGCGCGGATGCATCGGCTCGGCGTGCGCGATTTCATAAGCGGGCTGACTGATGTAGCCAAACTGCAGCATCGAGGCGAGCACCTCGTTCCGCCGAGTCTTTGCGAGGTCCGGATGGCGCATCGGGTTGAGGCGGTTCGGCGAGCTGATCATGCCCGCGATACTGGCCATCTCACCCATGCTCAGATCGCGCGGCTCCTTGGAGAAGTAGTATTCGGAAGCTTCCCAGATTCCGTAAATTCCTTCCTGGCCGCGCTGACCCAGATAAATATCGTTGATGTAATTCTCGAGGATCTCGTCCTTCGAGTACTTGGTCTCGGTGATATACGCCATGATCAATTCCTTGATCTTGCGTTTGAACGAGCGCTCAGGAGTGAGGAAGAAATTCTTCATCAACTGCTGCGTCAGCGTCGATCCGCCCTGAATACGCGTGCGATGGGAGGTCAGATCGATCCACCCGGCCTTGGCGGTGCGAATCAGGTCGAAGCCGTGATGGTCATAGAAGCGATGGTCTTCGGCAGCGAGGATCGCATCGATGAACGCGGGCGGGATCTGATTGAGCGGCACTAGGCGTCGCTGCTGCCAGTCGCCCTCGAAGATGCCGGTCAGCAACTCCGGCTCCAGCTCCATCGAGTACAGCGGCTTGCGCGTGTCAGGATCGCTCATCGCCTGGATGACTTCATTGCGCGAGACATCGATTTGAACGATTTCGCCGGGAAAGTTCCGATACGGATATGCGAAGTTGTGCAGGAAGATAACCAGCTTTCCGCTTTTGAAATCGTAGCTGTACTCGCCGCGCTCGGTGACCTTGCCGGCATCGACATGATGATAGTTGAGCCTCGCCAGCCGCTCGAAGAAGCCCAGGTCCTTCAGCGCCAGCCCCGGATAGATGACGGTGGAGTCGGAATATATACGCGAAGGGATGTTCCAATGCTTCTGGGAGAAGCGCGTGACGACTTCCTCCTCGAGCGAATGGTAGTAGGTGAGGAAAAAATACAGCGCGGGGACCGCCGCGAATACTATCAGGGCGACCACGCTGATCAGCACGACTTTGAATATGGTTCTAAGCGACATCAGATAGGTTGAGGAGCCGCATCACTCGCGGACTGCGATAGGGCGCGGGCCATAGCGCCTATGCCTCCGGTTTTAGCGCGAAGTAAATCGTGCTCTCACCGCGCTTCACGAGAATCAGTACGATCTTGCTTTTGCCGCCGGCATTCATCGCTTGTTGATACGAATCGACGTCCTTCACCGCGGCGCGATTCACCTCGAGGATGACGTCGCGCGCGCGCAGTCCGGCATCATCGGCACGGCTGCCCGGCTCGACCGAGGAAATGACAACTCCGGTGGATTGTCCGAGGCCCAGTTCCTTCGCGAGGTCGGGGCTCAGGTCCTTCACATACAGTCCGAATGACGACGCAGTCCCGCGGTTTGGTTTCCCGACCGGCTGCGCCGAGGCCAGTTCTTCTTCGTGTGACTGCGTGATAGCGATCTTCAGCTCTTGCGGCTTGCCCTGGCGCATCAACTTCAGCGTCGCGACGTGACCGATGGGCGTGCGCCCCACCAGGAGTGGAAGCTCACGCGAGTCGACGATCGGCGTGCCATCGAATGAGGTGATCACGTCGCCGCGTTCGATGCCCGCCGACTTCGCGGGCCCGCCCTTCAGGACTTCGGCAACCAGTGCGCCGGTGGGCGAGGGCAGCCCGAGCGATTCAGCGATCTCAGGGGTCATCTTCTGGATGTAGACCCCGAGCCATCCGCGCACGACCCTGCCTGACGCGCGCAACTGGTTGAGTTCTTCCTTGACGATATTTACCGGGATCGCGAATCCGATTCCCATGTTGGAGCCGGTGCGCGTGTAAATCGCTGAGTTCACGCCGACCACCTCGCCATGAACGGAGATGAGCGGTCCGCCCGAATTGCCGGGATTGATCGATGCATCGGTCTGAATGAACTCATCGAAATTGCCCGGGATGAAGCGGCCCTTCGCGCTCACGACGCCGACCGTCACCGAATGATCGAAGCCGAAGGGATTGCCGATCGCCATCACCCATTGGCCGACTCGGACGTCATCCGAGTTGCCCAGCGGCGCGACCGGAAGCTCATGCTTCGGTTCGATTTTCAGCAGTGCGATGTCGCTTTTCTCGTCGCGTCCGACCAGCTTCGCCTTGTATTGATTGCCGTCCTGGGTCGAAACCGCGATGCTTGCGGCGTCGGTGACCACGTGATCGTTGGTCACTACGTAGCCGTCCTTGCTCACGATGAATCCCGACCCGAGGCTCTTCGCGTGCGGCGAATATTCTTCGAAGGGGTTGTGCGGAGTCTTGCCCGGCGGCGGAGGTGAGGGCTCGTCCTCCTCGGGATTCGCTCCGGGCTCATCGGGCTCCTCACTTGAGATGTTCACCACCGCCGGCGACAGCTTCGCGGCGAGGTCAACGAAGTCCGGCAGGCTTTGGACCTTCGCTACGTGACCATTGTCGGGAAGCTCGGTCCAGAAACGCGACGAGTCCTCCGCGTAGGACCCCGCGATGGGCAATGCAACTAACGCCGCGAGCGGAATCAAAACTCGATACAAACTGGAACGCATCTAGGTTTGGCGCGCGCAAGCCCTCAGCGGGGCGTCGGGCGCGCTTTTTCAACGTATTTCATCCGGAGGTCAAAGAGAATGGCGTCGAGCAGCGTGTCCTCATCATGGCTGAGGTTGCCTCGCGTCTTGGCCTGCAAAATCCCGATGATATCGATGATCTGCTGTGCGCCGATCAGGTCGTGAATGCGCTCGCCGGTCGCCGGATGCGGCATCTCTCCCATCAGCGCAAGCGCCTCAGTTGAGAGGCCAACCACGAAACTTGCGAAGGTTAAATCCTGCGGTCCGAGGTCCGCGGCGCCCGGCTGCGAGGATGCAGCCTTCTGATATGCCGCCGAAGCCTCGGCCTGCGCGCCCTCGCTCGGGCTATGAATATGGAGTTCGTCGTGCGAATGCATCTCCGCGTGCGAATGCTCCTCGATTGGCTTCGCGGGCTGGACCGCCGGCTTTTCCTCAACTTCGGGCTTGGCTTCACCCTCGGCAGAAAAACGGCGGCGATCCGCGACCTTGAAACCGCGTTCCTTATCTTCTTCCTCGGCCATTGGATTGATCAGGTCCTTCCCGCAGACATCTGTTCGAGACGGCGGATTCGTTCTTCAATTGGTGGATGAGTCGAGAACAGCCGCATCATGCCTTCCGAGCTCAGCGGATTGACGATAAAAAGATGCGCGGTCGCAGGACCCGCATCGAGCGGCATCCGTTCGTTAGCGGATTCCAGCTTGCGCAGCGCGTTGGCGAGGTAGAGCGGATGATGCGAGAGTTTCGCTCCGCTCGCATCGGCCTGATATTCGCGGGTACGCGAGATCGCGAGCTGAATCAGCGATGCGGCTATCGGAGCGAGAATCGCGGCAACCAGGAGTCCAATGATTCCGCCGCGCTCATCTTCGTCGCGGCCACCGAAACCCCCGAAAATCGCGCCCCATCGCGCGAACGTCCCGAGCATCATTACCGCACCCGCAAGCGTCGCCGCGATCGAGCTGGTCAGGATGTCGCGATTGATGACGTGCGAAAGCTCATGCGCCAAAACGCCTTTGAGTTCATCGCGCGTACAGATGCGCATGATGCCGCGGGTGACCGCCACCGCGGCGTGATTCGGATTGCGGCCGGTTGCGAACGCGTTGGGCGTGTCGCTATCGATGAGGTACAGGCGCGGCATCGGGATGTGCGCCTGGAGCGCGAGCTCCTGCACGATCGCGAAAACCTCTGGCGCCGAGGAGGCGTCGATCGGCTGCGCGTGATATGCCGCGAGCACCATCTTGTCTGAGAACCAGTAGCTGAAAAAGTTCATCGCCACGGCGAAAATCAGCGCGATCTCCACGCCATGACGCCCGCCGACCAATCCGCCGATAAGCATCAGCAGTCCGGTCAGCGCACCTAGAAGGATTGTGGTCTTGAAAATGCTGCCCATTTAGAAGTTCTTCGCGCGGCGAGCCGTTGAAAAACCAGGCCCATCAGCGCTCTTTGTAGGTGACGAGATCGAGGCTACGCCACCGATTTTTCACAGTCAACGTAACCATCTTTTGGGCTGATTTCACGGCACGTTGGCCCCGAGGGTGGCGAGGACTTCGGTTACTTCGAGTGACTCTATCGGCTCGCGATGCAGAATCGTTACGCGACCGAGGGGGCGCCATCGAAAGGGATCGGTCGGGCCGAACAGCACGACGCCCGGAGTCCCGGTCGCCGCCGCGAGATGTGAGACGCCCGCGTCATTGCCGACAAACGCTGATGCCATTTGCGCGATCGCCGCGACGACACCGAGTGGCTGGTTTCTTATGATGATGTGGCCGGACGCGCGCAGGACCGCATAGAAGGAATCCTCCGCTGGGCCGAGGATGAACACAGCGCGCATTTCCTCATTCAATCGATCGGCAAGCGCGGAAAATTGCGCTATCGGCCAGTTTTTCGCCGGACTTCCGCTGCCGGGGAAAATCGCGACAAATTTTTTCGGTTCTGCGATACCGGAAATTGTCCGCCACGCATCCTGGAGGTCGCCGGGCAAAAGGTTGATCAAAGTCTCCTCAAGATTGGAATGTCCGATCGCATCTTTTAGATAGCCAGCGGCGATGTGACCTGCGCCTCGCGGTCGAAACGGATGAAACGTTACCGCATCCCGCGCCGATGCTCCCGTCAGGGCGCGGCGGAAGAGCCGGTCATCTACATTGAAGAAGCAGTAGATTCGGTTAAAGACGCCGAAGAATCGATGCGCACGCTCGCCGTCGTCATCGGCAGACTCGCGAAACAACATCGCGACCTCGCGCCGATCGATCGAATGCGCGCGGGTGATGCCAAGCCGACCGACCGCAAATTCTGCGAGCTCCTTGCGCGCCATCAACTCCAGTTCGGCATCCGGGTGACGTCGCGCGAGCGCCGCAATTGTCGGAGCGAGACAGATGAGATCGCCGAGCGCGCCCGGAAAGATGATCAGAACGCGCGATGACATCGGCGCGTTCTCAGGCGAGGCGGCGCAGAATGTCGTCGAGGTCGGTTTCGCCGAGCGACGTGCGAATGAGATCGGCGCCCGCGAGGTCTGCGTCGCTCACGCTGGTGGTCAACGCGAGGACGCGCATGCCGGCGCGTTTCGCCGCCTCGACGCCGAGCGGCGTGTCCTCGATCGCGAGCGCTTCCGCCGGCATGATCGCGTCGCGCTGGCGTAGCAGAAAACCCAGGCGCCCCAGCGCCATCGTGAATCCGTCGGGCTCGGGCTTGCCGCGCACGACATCCTCAGCCGCGACGATATCGACAAACAAATCGCGCAGGCCGGCGCGGCGCAAAATCATTTCGGCCTCGGCGCGCAAAGTGCCGGTAACGACCATCAGCGGAAATCGCGCCGCGCACTGGCGCACGAAGTCGGCCGCGCCCGGATACATCACGTCGCGATTGCGAATGATGTCCTGGTAACCCTCGGCCTTGCGCGCGATCAGCGTATTGAGATGCGCCGCGCTCGCCTCCTTGCCGTTTTCCTTAAGCACGGTCTCGAAACAGTCGTGATCGTTAAAGCCAATCAGGCGGGCATAATAATCCTCGCGCGACAGCTCGATACCTTCGGGGCGCAAAGTCTCCCTGAACGCATCGAAGTGCAGCGGTTCGGTTTCGGCCAGCGTGCCGTCGAGATCAAACAGTATCGTTCGAATCATATTTTCCAGGTTTCAGGTGTGGAAGCGTGCGAGGACCGGAATGACCTCGCGCTGGACTGCATCGGCGCTGATGTGGGCGCGGTCATTTTCGATGTACATGTCGAGTTCGCTCCGCACGCCGAAGTGGCCCGGCAGATAAATCCCCGGCTCGACCGAGAAGCAGGTGCTATCGATCAACATCCGGAAGTCTTCGGTTTCCAGCGAATCGAGGTTGGCGCCGGTGCCGTGGACCTCGCGGCCAATTGAATGACCGGTGCGATGGAGAAAGCGCTCGCCGAATCCTGCCGCCTCGATAACCGCGCGCGCGGCACGATCAGCGTCGCGTCCGCTCACCGGCTGTTTCGCGACGACGCGATTGCGCACCAGCTCTACGGCGGCATCGCGCGCGTTGGCGACGATGGAAAAAATCTTCGCATGCTCGTCCGGCACCTCGTCGCCCACGAACGCGACCCAGGTGAAATCGGCATAGATAGACTGCTCGCCCGGCTCCTTGGCCCATAAATCGAGCAGCACGAAATCTCCGCGGCCGATCCGCGTCGGATGTTTCTCTGACGGCTCATAGTGAGGATCGGCGCTATGCGCGTTGGCGGCCACAATCGGTGGAGACATAGTAGTCAAGCCATTGGCCGCGATGCGCTCCATGACGAATTGCTGGATCTGATGCTCGCAGACCTCGCTGCGATTGCGGACGCGGCGCGCCATTTCGCCGAAGGCGTCGTCGACGATATTGCGCAAACTGAATGCCGCGCGGCGATGGCTCTCCAACTGTTCCGGCGTCAACCTAGCCTCGAAGCGCTGAATCAGGTCGGCGGCGGAAATCACTTCGACGCCGAATGTACGGATCAATTCGAGAGTGCCGGCATCGACCCGCGAGACATAAGGAATTGCGCAATTCGGCGAGTAAGCCATCGCGACGCGTTTTGCGCCGCTGAGAATTTTTGCGAGCCCGCCGCGCATCTCCTCGGCGGATCGATAGACGGTGGTTGCACCTGCAATCGAATCGAGTCGATGCGCCTCTATTGCGGAAACCAGCTTGCGCGGTTCTCCGACGCGAGGAACAAAGCAGAACCATCGGCGCGTCGCGATCCCATGTTCCGATAACTTCAGGATTCGATAGGCGAGCGGATCGCTCTGGCGGAAGTCGTAGAAGAGCCAGCCATCAAGAGAAGCCTGGGCGAGCGCGGTCTCCGCGAGCGCGGTTTGAATGTCGGCGATGCGGCTCATTATGAATCGGCGGCCTCGAATCGCGCTCCCCACGCGTGAACGCGGCGCGGTTCGATTCGGATCATGGGATTTTTTTCCTGGGCTAAGGGCATCGCGTGATACTGAGTGTACTTGTGCCGCAGATGCTGAATCGCGAGCGCGTACTCGGCGGCGTCCTCGACGATCCACGCATCGCCGTGGATGAGAACGTAGGCGAGGCGGTTCCAGTCTTCCTCGTAGTGATCGATCACGAGCGCGACGCGCAGGTTCTCGGCGATGTTCCTCATCCGCTTGATCCCGGCGCCGGTTTTTCGCTTCGGCTTTTCGTCTACTACAAAATAAAACTTCAAGCCGTCGAACCAGAAGCACAGCGGGACGTTGTGCGGCTCGCCCTGGCCACTAACGGTCGCGAGACGACCGATTCGCGCGGATTCGAGGAAGTTGTGCACCGCCGGTTCTTTGAGCCGATCGTTCATGGGTTAGCTCCGAGGCGAGTGAGCGCGCCCTGGGCGGCGCGCTTCATATAGATATCGCCTTCAGCGTTCGCGGCGCGCCTGAGCGCGTCGGTTACGAATGGTGAGCGATTTCCGAGGTGGCCGAGCGCGACCGCCGCGCATCGCCTCACTCCACCATCTGGGTCGCCTTGGAGCAAGCGAATCGCCAACGTGGCCGCGCGATCGCCGACATCATGGATGCGCGTAATCAACGACAGGGCCGCCATCTTCAGAAGCGTGTGATGGTCGCCGCAGCAACTTTCCGCAACCGCAAGAAGCTGATCGGGCGGACCGCCGACGTCGCGAAGACAGTAGAGCGCCATCTTGCGAGCATTGAGGTTGCCGTTTTCGGCGAGCTCGATCAGCTGCTTGCTGACGGCCTCGGGATTTTTCCTGCCGAGGCGAACGATCAGTTCCGCCGCCGCCCAGCGCACATCGCCGTCGTTGCTTGCGAGCGTGTTGAGGAGCACCGGCATCGCGCGCGAGTCGAGCGCATCATCCAGACTGACGAGGCCGAGCGCATACGCGGCGCCCCATTGCGCGCGCGGGTCATGATGCGAAAGCATCGCGCGCGATTTCTCGACCACGCGCGCATCATGAAGCGCAGTCGCGGCGATCGCTTCCGCGGCGCGGCGCTGGATAACTTTGCGACTAGCGCCGAGGCATGAAATCAGCGCATCGAGGGAAGCCTCGGGCAGGGTGATTTGTGGATTTTCCGCGACCTCGAGAATCGCGGCCTGCCGCACTTCAGGGTCGGTGTCGTTCAGCGCGATTGCGAGGGTGTCGTGATTCATTGCGCGCGCGTAATGAGCTTTGCGAGATTGGACAGCTCGCCGACTCCGAGGATGAAGTTGTCACGATGGCCAAAGACTTTCATCACCGCTGCTGAAACGGAAGCGAGGTCGAGGCGCCGTCCGACCATCTCCGATTGAAACGCGCCGATGCCCGGTGAATTCGCGATGAAGTCGCCAAACAGTCCGAGCCTTTCGACCACACCATCGAATGATACCTTCACTCGCGCCTCGATGCTGCCGAGTTGCGATGCCATGCGACTGCTCAGTGTGCCTGCCGATGAGAGCGATAGCCATCCGAGTTGTTCCATCGAGGCGCCGCGGCGTTCCGCCTGAGCATTTTCCATCGCAGTCAGCTCGCGCCGATCACCGCCGCTGAGGAGATTCGAGTAGCCGCGTGCGATCGCCTCGGCGATCTCGATGAAAGTGATATCGCGATCGAGTTCGCGCACCAGCTTGGTCGCGGCATCGGGACCATACATCGCGCACGAAAGCTGACCCGCGGGATCGAAATGCTCGAGGTCGTGGACAACCTCCTCCATGCCCTTATTCACCGCGAGCGTCGCCTCGAACAGCATCGCGCCCGAGGTATCGGTCTCGAAGGTGCACATTGCGAGTTCGCGGCGCTCGAAAGTCACGGCATCGCGACCGGGATAGAAGCATTCGAGGCCGAGCTCGCGCAGCCCGGCGAGCAGGCCGCGCACGTACCGATTCATCACCTGGTCGGGCTTCAGCTTGAGGTCGTGAGTGGGCAGGAGCGCATCGCGGGAGGGCAGGATGAGCGCGAGCCCCGCCCACCCCTCGCCGGCGCCGATCACGCGTCCACCAGTAAAGCGTCGAGCGGCCGTCAAACGGTCGCGCTCAATCGGTCCATCGTATAGCTGGTAGCGGCCCAGCGAGAGCACCCGGCCTCGCACGGTGTAGATGAGCAACAGCGGCCGGGTTTGCGCGGTCGCAACCGCTTCGAAGAGATGCGCCTGCAGGCCGAGCAGATGCGACGGCTCGACTCCCTGCCGCATCACGATGTCGAAAGCGCCCACGTTTCAGCGCTCCTCGCCGAACAGGAAGATGCCGCCGGCGAGCATCGCGAACAGAATGTTGGGCGACCATGCGGCGAACCATGCGGGCATGAATCCCGAGTGCCCCAACGACGACGTCAGTCCGGCCGCGAGCCAGTAGCCGAATCCGATCAGAATCGCGAGGCCGAAGCTCCGCCCGAGGCTGAGATGGCGCGGCAGTGGATCGAGGCTGAGCGAGATCCCGAGCGCCACCATGATGAGGCAGGCCAGCGGCATCGCATACTTGAGATCTCGATCGACGAGATAACCGCCGGGATCGAGCCCCTTATGCTTCAAATCGTGAATGTATCGGTTGAGCTCCCAGATGCTGAATTCCTCGGGCTCCAGTCGCAGCAATCCCAAATCCGCCGGCGTGATGTTGATGAGGAATCCGGGTGGCTCCGATGATGACACCGCAGTGCCGGAGATTTTGTAGCGCGTGACACCTTCGGGAATCCAACGCTTACCATCCCAATGGGCGCCGTCGGCGTGGAAGATGTTGGTGACCGCGTAATCGGGGCCGAGACGATACAGCGTGATGCCGGCCAACTCGAACTTCTTGCGATCGTAGCTGTCGGCGGAAATAAAGCCCTCGCGCACGCGCATCCAGATGTGCCGATTGGCGAAAACACCCTCGAGCTGGCGCCCCTTCAATTCGACTTCGAAAAGATATTTCGCCTCGCGCGTCGCGGCAGGAACGACGGTCTCGCTGAGGCCGAACTGAAATGCGGAGATCAGCACACCGACCAGCAAAACCGGAATCATCATTTCTATGCGGCTGACTCCGAGTTGCTGACAGGCAAGCACTTCGCCGGTGCGGTTGAGCAGCGCGAAGCCGAGCAGGACGCCCGCGAGGCATGCGATCGGCAGCAGCTGGGTGACAATCAGCGGAACCTTGAGCGCGAAGTATTCCAGGCCCAGTGTCCCGAGGCCTCCGTGATGTACCAGGGTGTCGAATCGATCGAAGAGGTCGCCGAGAAGATATGCCGCGGTGAATCCGGTCAGACAAACCAGGAAAGGTCCGAAAAAAGTCCCCGCCAGAAAACGATCGATAGTGGGCGACAGGCGCGGCCGGAGAGTCATGCCGCACTCCGCGAACGCTCGAAGCGCTCGATCATATCCCAGACGATGTCGCCGGGGCCCCGGCCTTCGTTGCCGCGATCCTCAGCCGCGCGGATGAACAGCCAAATCGCGAGCGTGATGAAGACCACATCGGGAATCGCCATCGCGACGAAAGCATTCAGTACGCCGCGTTCGCCGAGCGTCTGCCCTACCCGCATCAGCGAATAATAAAAGAAGAACAGCGCGACGCTGACGCCGAAGCGTTCCGATTGGCCTCCGCGGGCGGGTTTGAGGCCGAGCGAAATCCCCAGCAATGCGAACAGCAGCGTCGCGATCGGGACCATGTATTTGCGCGCAAGTTCGGTTTCAGCTTCGTAGTTACGCTTGCCTGACGCGCGCCCGTCACGTATCGCCGCCATCAGCGTGGCGTACGACATCTCATCGGGAGAAAGCCACGTCGTCCCGAAAGTTTCACTGGGCATAATCGCGAGGTCATAGGTGTTGAAGCTGGTGACGTGCGAGGCCTCGGTCTTGGGGTCAACGCCGAAGATCGATCCATCAAAAAGACGCAGGGTCAGTTGGTTGCTTCTCTTATCCGGCAACAATATTCCCCGCCGCGCGATGATGGTGTTTTGCTGATCCGGCGTGCGCGCGTCCGAGATCATCACTCCCTGCAAGCCGTCGCCGCCTTCCGCGACCTTATCGATGTACACCACCATCCCCTTGAAGCTGCTGTTGAAGACCTTCTCTTTCAGCACCGACGAGACCCGCGTCCGCGTCAGATAGAAAAGGCGCTGCTCGAGGCTGATGTTAGCCCATGGCCGGATCGAAAATGCGAACCAGTTCGAGAGCCCATAGACGACGGCCGCTACCATCATCACCGGCACCGCGATGCGATAGAGGCTCACCCCGCACGCGCGCGCCGCGATCATCTCGCGATCCCCTGACATCCTGCCGAACCCGAGCAGTACGCCCAGCAGCACGGCCATCGGGAAGGTTAGCTCGAGGAAGGCCGGCATTATGAAGGCCATCAGACCGATGACCTCGACGATCGACACACCATGATTGACCACCATGTCGGTGAGCTTCAGCAGCTTGCCCGTCACCAATGCGAATGTGAGCAGGGCGACGCCCATGCCGAAGGGCGCGAGCACCTCGCGCGCGACGTAGCGATCGAAGGTGGTGATTCTCAGCATCAAGGGGTTCAAGTTTATGTATTCGCGATCGCAACACCAACCCTGATTTGGCGACGTGCTTTGAATGTCTGGAAGTCTTTGCGCGGAATCTTTTTCTGATAACATTTTTCGGCAATGAAAAATCGCGGTGATAGAGGACGCCCCAGATTTCGTGACGACCGCCGCGCACCCCATCGGCGCGACGACGGCCGGGGTGCGCCGCCAAATCCGCGCGAGGGCGAGCGTAATCAACATCCTTCGGGACATCCGGCGCGACATCCCGAGCATCATGAGGCGACGCGGACCGATTTGGTATTTGGCATCGAACCGGTCCGCGAGTTGATCGCAGCCGCACCCGGCAGCATTCGCACGCTCTACGTTCGAAATGGCGACGGCCAACGTTTTGAAGAAGAGATGGATGCGGTTCGCATCGCGGGCGGGCAGGTTGCCTTCGCCGATGAGGCCGAGATTTCGCGCAACTGCGGGCGCGACGCGCGTCATCAGGGGATCGCGGCGGTCGTGCGCGAGTACGCCTACACCGAACTCGAGGACATGATCGAGGCCAAGCCTGACCCCATCTTGATCGTCGATGGGGTTACCGATCCCCGGAATCTCGGCGCGATTCTGCGTTCGGCGGAAGGCGCCGGGGTCGGCAACATCGTGATCGCGAAGGATCACACGGTCGGGATGACCTCGGCGGCGATCAAGTCGTCGGCCGGCGCGTGGATACATCTTAAGATCGCGCGATGCGGCAACGTAGCGCGCCTGCTCGAGGAGCTGAAAGAGGCCGGTTTCTGGATTGCCGCGCTAGTGCCGGGCGGCAGCGTATCCATCTACAATCTCGATGTGAGCAGTAAGCTCGCGATTGTGATTGGCTCCGAGGGCAAGGGAGTGCGGGAGATCGTCAAGAAGACCACCGACTACATGGTCGACATTCCGATGCGCGGCAAAGTCGCGTCGCTGAATGTATCGGTCGCCACCGCAGTCGCGCTCTATGAGATCGCTCGCCGCCGCTCCAGCGCGTCCGTTCCGTAGAGAATCTTAGTCGCGCTGTCGATTCGGGCACGCAGGTTCTCCGGTAAATCGTAGTGTGGTTTATGTGCGCTAACGGTCGCGTCATTTAATCACCGGAAGCGATTGCATGATGGAGCCGAGTTCTAGCCATCGCTCCTATCCGCTGGAATTGTCTTGTCTCCAAAATCGACAACTGCAACCATCGGCTTGGGGTTTCATCGACAGTGATGAAAGCGTCGAGGTTACCTCGTTCCGCTTCGGCTCCGAAGTCTTCTGAGTATCGCGCACCTGAGCAGTCGCACACCTCGAAAAAGCGCTTCTCCAAATAGGACGCTCCCGCCCATCTCTCTATGGCTTTGGGTGGGAAGCCGGGTGTACTACTTCGGGCGACGACCTGAAGTCGCATAGGGAGCGGATAAATGGCTGGCCGATTTAGAGGAGCAACCTTGCTTGTTGGGTTCGCGGTTAGCGCGATTCTTTGCATGAGCGTTGCCCTCGGCGCGCCTGCCCCGGGGCCTGCAGATGAAGCCGCATTGGAGGGTAGCTTCGATGCCCTCATTCAGCCGAATGATCTGCGCGACTGGATGAAGCTCCTCACCGCCGAGCCCAATCATGTCGGCTCGCCGCATGATAAAGTGAATGCCGATCAAATCCTTAGCTGGTTCAAGGAATGGGGCTGGGATGCTCACATCGAGACTTTCTGGGTTTTGTATCCCACTCCTATCAGCGAAACCCTCGAGTTAGACGGTCCCAAGCCCTTCAAGGCCACTCTGCAAGAGCCTCCAATTCCCGGAGATTCGAGCGCGACTGCGACCGAGCCGGCGCTTCCCGCTTACGTAGACTACCAGGGCGACGGCGATGTCAGCGCGCCCCTTGTCTACGTGAACTACGGGATGCAGGACGACTACAAGACCCTCCAACGACTGGGAGTCGGCGTGAAGGGCAAGATCGTCATCGCTCGCTACGGCGGCGGATGGCGCGGGCTGAAGCCTACCCTCGCGCATGATCATGGCGCGGTGGGATGCCTTATTTACTCCGAACCAAAGGACGACGGCTATTCAGTCGACGAGACCTATCCTGTCGGGCCGATGCGTCCGCCGCGTGGCATTCAACGCGGTTCGGTCCTTGACATGCAGTACTATCCCGGCGATCCGCTGACTCCAGGGATCGGTGCGACCAGGGACGCCAAGCGAATCAAAATGTCCGAGGCGCCGACGATTCAGAAGATTCCCGTGCTGCCCATTTCCTATGCCGATGCACAGGTGCTGCTTGAATCGCTGGGCGGTCAGGTCGTCCCGCCTCCATGGCGCGGTACCCTGCCGATCACCTATAACGTCGGACCGAGCAACGCTCTTGTGCATCTGGCAGTCAAGTCGGATTGGAGTATCAAGCCGGTCTACGACGTCATCGCTACGATGAAGGGCTCGACCTATCCCGATCAGTGGGTGATTCGCGGCAATCATCACGACGGATGGGTATTCGGCGCCAGCGATCCAATGTCCGGACAAGTGGCCCTGCTTGCGGAGGCAAAAGCCATCGGTGGACTCGCGAAGCAAGGATGGCGGCCCAAGCGCACACTCGTCTACGCCAGTTGGGACGGCGAGGAGCCTATGCTGCTGGGCTCGACTGAGTGGGCCGAAGAGCATGCCGACGAGCTCAAGAAGAAGGCGCTCCTATACATCAACTCCGATGGTAATGAACGCGGCTTCCTGGGTGTAGGGGGCAGTCCTGACTATCAGCATCTGGTGAATGAGGTCGCGAGCGTGGTCATCGATCCTGAGACTGGAGTTCCGGTAGGCCAACGACTTCGCGCGAAGATACGCGTCGAGGCGCTCACTTCCGGTGACGATCGCGTCAAGGGCGAGGCGAAAATCGCGGCCGACAAGGACCGGGACTTTGCAATCGAACCGTTAGGATCGGGGTCCGACTTTTCCGTGTTTCTCGATCGCCTGGGCGTGCCCGCTTTAAGTATCAGCTTCAATGGTGAGGGAGATGCCGGCGGCGTCTACCATTCCCGCTACGACACCTTTGAGCATCACACGCGGTTTGTAGATCCGGGTTTTATCTACGATACGCTGCTAGCAAAAACCGCTGGACGGATGATGTTGCGACTCGGAGATGCTGACGTACCGGTTCAGCGCGCGGGTCCTTTCGCCGACGCGGTCGCGGAATACCTTGACCAGGTGAAGAAGCTCGCTGACGCCAAACGCGACGAAGCTGAGGCGCAAGCATCGTTACTTCGCGACCGGGCTTTTCAATTGGCGGCCGATCCCACCAAATCCAGCGGACTGCCGACCGCACTCGATCGCGTTCCTCACCTTGAGTTTGCGGCGCTCGAGGACGCGGTCGATCGCCTCAAGCGCAGCGCCAAGGCTTACGACGATGCTATCGCAAAAACTGCGACGAACCTCTCGGCGGCCCAGATTGCCCACCTACAAGCGTTGATCTTCGACATCGACCAGACCCTCGCGCCGGAGGTGGGGCTTCCTGGGCGCACCTGGTACCGCAACCTCATCTATGCTCCGGGTCGCTTCACCGGCTATGGGGTCAAGACCCTTCCAGGTGTGCGCGAAGCGATTGAGGAGCGTCGCTGGGACGACGCCAATCACTACGTCAAACTCACCGCGAACGCGCTGAACGCCTATAGCGACCGGCTGGAAAAAGCCACCGCGGTTTGCTCGGCCAAGTGACTATCGGTTACGGTATCAATCCGAACACCACCACGCTGTTCGGGGTTCCTACATAGACCTTTCCATTAGCGATCGTTGGTGTGATGAACTTGTTGTCCTGAAAATTGTCCCTGCCGTTGGAAGCCTGGTTGCTGTTGTAAAGCTCATTGCCCAGGTTGCCCGCATTGTAAGCGTGTAGCACTCCATTGCTGGAGTTTTCGACCGCCCATACGATGGCGTTACTGGATCCATTCGCCGAAATGCTTGGTGTGGTGCCCGGATAGCCAAAACTCTCAGTCGAGCTCGACGATGGACTGGCCGCGAGACGGGCGAGTGAAAATGCAAAGGCTTTAAGTGGCGCGCTTACTCCACCATAGTAAAGAGTGTTGTTGAAGTAGGCAGGCATCGCGAATTCGCCATTCGGCAACGCTCCTGCGAGGGTCTGGTAAGCGTTGGCGTTGTTCGCGGTGGGATTGTACTTACCCAGGTTATCCCGGTCCACCAGGTAGATGTTGCTATCCTTGCCGGCGCCGACGGCGAGATGCCGCGTGATTCCATTTACGTCGACCATATCCGGCAGCACCAAAGACCCGCCCGATCCGAGGTCTACGTCGCCCGAAGACTCAGAGCCGGTGTTCGACATAGTAAAATAATCAGTGACATGGAGTCCGCCTGCGGTGGACAACTTCACAAAAGCGTTTCCATAATCGCCGCTACTCGGGAATCCACCCGTGGTTGCCGTATCGAAGGTACCGTTGGCATCCAGGAAGTAGATGTTACCGGAGTTATCCACCGCCGGCCCCGCACCGGCCATCCAAATCGCACCGTCACTGCCGTTGGGAGTTACGTTCAGCACGGAATTTTGTACCAGCAGGTTCTGGGCACTGACCGCGTAGGAAATTATCCAGCCGGTGTAGCTCGGTATGTCGCAATGCGAGGCCCAGGTCGTGTACACCACGCCATTAAGCAGCAAAAGTCCCGCGCGTTCTTTGTATTGCTTCCCAACGAACGGAAGCTGTCCGTTACTGCTGCCGGCGCCGGTTCCACTAACGGTGGCCGCTACCGTGACCGGTCCGCCGAATTCCTCAGCTCCGGTGGTGAGATCCAACGCATGGATGCGCTGAAAATAATTGCCCGAAGTGTCCTTGGACATTGCCACCAGATAGATAACGCCGTTAGGTCCAACTGAAGGGTCGATAACTGGAGTCGAGGTGATCCCGATTTCGGGTGAGACCTGACCACATGAGCGGGTATCCGAGGGAGTTTCGCTTCCTTCGAGCATTGACAAGTTCCAAAGTATGGAGCCGTTGTCAGCGTCGAATGCATAAACGCTGTCGTGTTCAGTGACGACATAGACAACGTTACGAATGCCCTTACCCGGGATACTTAACTGAGTCTTGATAAGGGGTTGCGCATCAACCCTCCCATCAACCGGAAGGTTAAGCAGTTTGCCGAATGAAGACGAATTGACATTGCCGAGAGTCAGGATCTGTTCGTACAGGTTCTGCCCAGTGCGCGCATTGTCATTGTGATAGGTTAGAACGTCGACCGTCGAAACCGCGCTCGGGGTAATAGTTGGAGTAGGAATCGGGCTGCCGGACAAAGACCCGGGAATCAACAGGACCGCTTGTGCGGTGATTACAGGAGCTCCGCCGGCAATGGTCGCGGTTGCCGAATAGGTCGGCGACCCGCTTCCCGCCGGTGGAGCGGCGAGGTCGCCAAATCCCAGCGAGAAGCCTTCCTTCGATGAGATAGTGTCGAAGCGTTGAGTTATCGCTCCGGGAAGGGTGATAGAAGGACCGGTTCCGCTCTGAGCGCCGTAAAAGTAGACCTGCAGCTCATTATTGTTGGCAGGAGCCAGCGAAGGAGCCGCATCCGACAGGGGACTCGATCCGGCCTTAGCCGCTCCCGAAGCGTTATCTATCGGTGAAAGAGAAGCATTGCGCCAGGCTCCCATCGCGCCGGCCGCCCACTGCGAGCTGATGTTCCATCCGTAGGAAGTGGGTTCGTTCCCGCCGGCAACTTTGTAGTACAGCCACGAGGTTATCTTGTTGCCGTTGCTCACCGCGTCATGACGAATGGCGGTCCAGCCGCTCGGGGCAGTAGGCACATCCGCGCCGCTGGCGTCCCATACGAGTATCTGGGCCAGCAAAGTATCACCGGACTGAACCCCAGCGGGCAATCCGATAGTAACCGTCGTCACCGGACCCGAAAAATCCGCGAGCGGGCTCGCTCCCACGAAGACAATCGCGCCGCCAGAACCCGGCGTCGGTGCGGTGGTTGCCGTCGCCGCCGCCGTCGCGGTTCTGGTTGCGACGATGGTCGGTGTACCGGTAGGCGTCGCGACAGGAGTTGCGGTCGAGGTCGCCGTCGGTGCCGCAGTTCTCGTCGCTGTGGGTGTTGCGGCGCTGGTTCCGGTTGGGGTGCTGATTGCCGTCGCAGTCGGAGTAGCGATCATCGTTGCGGTGGCGGCTGCCGTTGCGGTCATTGTAGGAGTAGTGGTCGGTCCTGATGGTGAAGATATGAGCAAGACGGCTTGGGCCGTCATAACCGGCGCACCACCCGAGAGTGTCGCGGTTGCCGGATAGGTGGGAGAGGGGGTCCCTGCAGATAGCGCAGCGAGGTCTCCAATCCCCACCGAGAAACCTTCCTTTGCAGAGATAATATCGAGACGCTGAGTTATCGCGCCGGGCAATGTGATAGCTGGGCCTACACTGCTCTGCGAACCATAAAAGTACACTTGCAGCTCGTTGCTGTTGGTTGGAACGAGAGCAGGGGCAGCATCTGACAGCGGACTAGCACCCGCTTTCGCCGCTCCCGAAGCCTGGTCGATCGGCGATAGTGAAGCACCGCGCCACGCACCCATGATCCCGGCCGCATATTGTGAACTGATGCTCCATCCGAAGGAGTTCGGTTGGTTCGAACCGGCGACTTTGTAGTACAGCCACGAAGTTATCTTGTTGCCATTGCTTATCGTGTCATGGCGAATGTTGGTCCATCCGGCCGGCGGCGTCGGTACATTCGCGCCGCTGCCATCCCATAGTACGATTTGGGCGAGCAGAACATCGCCTGACTGAACTCCGGAGGGCAGGCCGATGGTGACGGAGGAGGCTGGGAAGCTGGAGTCGGCGAGGGAACTGGCGGCGACGAAAGTGATCGCCGCGGCGGACGGCGCCGGCGCGAAGGTTACCGTCGTCAAGGCCAGAACTCCAATAATCAAAGCCTTTGAGACCACAACTGTCCTCCGCTCCGATCATGCTCTACCAATTGTAGCTGATTCTCCACATTGAGGCAGCAATAAATCTCCACCCCGTCCTCATGGTGCACCGCGCGCATCGATGGAGGGGATACCATGCCGGCCAAGAAGAAAGTCGCGAAAAAGATGACCTCCAGGCAGATGAAGAAGACGAAGGGTGGCGTCGGGGTCGCGGCCGACCCGCAATCCGCGCTCGCTCGCCGTGGGAAACGTATCGCCGACGCTTGAATTTCGCGCCCTGCTGCTTGGCCGCGGTGCGCCCTTGAACGCACCGCGGCAACAATTCCTGCTATGGCCGCGGGTCAGCGCTGAGAGGACCCATTCGGGTCTGGATCAGGCGCTGAACCACGGTAAAGATCACCGCGGTCGACACCCCGAACATCAGCATTCCATCGGCAGCTTCGAGCGGTCCTAACAATTTCCACCGCGCCGACATGACTACGTCGCCATAGCCCAGGTCGTGAAGTTGACCGCCGAATGATAAAAGGCGGTCGCGAAGTCTGAAAACTCGCCGCACAATTCGAATACCAGCGCCCAGATTCCCATCTCGACGAGGTGGCCGACCAGCGCCAACATGGTCGCGGCCGCGATAAATATCAGGTCGGTCCAAAAGTGCACGCCAAGTCTGCCCCGTTTCAGATCGTGGCGAACTGCACCAGCTATCGTTCGAACCACAAGGCCTTGAATGGCTATGGTGCAGAAAGCGCTGCCCACACCGACCAGCAGGGGATTTAGGATTGCTATGTGGTTTGCCGGCGCCAAATCACTTACACATCGCGATCGCCTGCTTCATGATGTCGCGATCGAGCTGATTCACCACGCCATCCCCGTTTAGATCCTCGCCACATAATGCGCAGGTCTTGCCGAATGCCGCATTCAGCAGCTTCAGATCCTTATCATTCACCTTGCCGTCGCGATTGAGATCGGACCTGACGCATATCGCGTTCCTTCCGAGGCAATCCTTTCCAAGGTTGGCCTCGACGATAGCCAGGTCCTTCGCGTCGGTGGTGCCGTCATCGTTGAAGTCGAAAAAGCTCGATACGCCGAGGAAGTCCTTGACTCCGTTGAGGTCGAACTGATTGACGAATTTGTCGAGGTTGCCGTCACCGGGACAGCTCGGCTCCGACGCCAGCAGGCTGCTCAGGTCAGCCTGCAATTTCTCATACTCGGGCTGCAACGAGGTCGGCACGCATGATTCCGGTGGCATGCCCGACGCGGGATCGCAGGCGAGGTTGTTGGGCGCCGGGCATGCGCTGTTCATCGTGCCATAGGGGCAATCGAGGCCCGCGGGATTCGCGACTGTCTGACTAAGACTGTAGAACGACGAAGTTGTGATGGTGCCGAACGGAGGAAAAACCGTATTGCATTGCGGTCCCGGACACAGTGGGTTACTGCAATCGTTGATTTCCTCCTGGATGAATTTGTAGCCGGTGTCACGGGTCGCGTACTGATTCTTGGGCAGCAGGTTCAGCGTCTCATCGAGGGCGTTCTGCACGTCGCAGCACGAGTTCCATGAATGATCGGGCGTGCCCGGGTTGGGGAATTGCAACGGCGGCTGGTCGGCGTTCTGCGGACCCATCCAGATTCCATTGTTCTCCTGCTCGCAGAAGCTCTGATTATTGAAGAGAACGTCCGAGCAGGTCCCTCCCGTCAGCGTAGGCGTTCCGCCTTGCATTCCGACCGTCGCACCGATGACGCATGGCCAACTTCGCGTCGCCGGATTCGTCGGCACCTGAAATACGCCCGGTCCCAGCTGCGTGAAACTGATGTCGCGCTGGGGCGGCGTGCTCGGATTGGTCAGGTAGGGCAGCATCGGCAGGCTGTCCAGATGATGCGCTGGGGGAACGATCTCATTCGCCTTGGCCCCCGACGCATCACTGAACAGCTGAAAGAAATCCACCGCGTTGATCATCGCATCGACGCTGCGCCCGCGAGGTCCCTTGATCGTCGCGCCCGCGATTATCGCGGGAACCCACACGCCGGTCTGATGCACCGTGCCCTTGGAATTGGCCGGATCGAATGGCGGCGCGACCAGCACCCCGTAGGTGCCGTTGTCGCCGATGATCGCCACCATCGTGTTGGCGCGATCGAGCTCCGGGATATGCGGCCCGTCGGACTTCATTACCGTGATAATCGTGCCATTGGCATCCAGCTTCGCCAGACCCATCCCGGCCAGCAACCGCCCGATATCCTGATCCATCGTTTGCAGCATCGCATCGGCGACCAGGCGCTGCGAGGCGATCTGCGCCGGAGTATTGCCGACGCATACGAAGGTTGGGCCACTCAGAGTCGAGGTCGAAGGCGGCTGCTGATAGGGCGTGTGAATCGCGTTGTAGGTGACGCTCAGCATCCGCGGGCCGCGCTGACTATTCCACCATGAGGTGCTGCTGTCGGTCTGCGCCTCGCTCATGTACTGCCGATAGATGCTCGGTTCGTTGTGACATTGGCCGGGCGCGGTCGGCGGCGCCACCGCGCCGATGACGGTGCTGCGTGCCCATACGTAGTAGGAATTGGTCCGCGTGAAATCGAGGATCGGCGGCGTCTCGTTCTGGCAGGTCGCGCCGACGAGAAACAGCCCGGTCCCTTCGAGGCAGGCCTTCCCGTTCGAGGTCGTCGCGCAGGTGCTGTCCGGCTGATAGCACGCCCCGGGGTTGCCGCTCTGATCGAAGCCGCAGGGAAAGGTGCCCGGCGCCACGTCGGTAATGCCCGCCTGGGTATCGATCGCGCCCGGGCTCGCGCCGAGGTTGCCGTCGAAGTAGGCGAAGCCGAGCGTCGCGGGCGCGCAGTCGCCGGCCGGGTTCTGATCGCCAAGATGAAACTTGCCGATCATCGCGCTCTTATAGCCCTTCGTCGCGAGCACGCGGGGCAGCGTCGTCTCGTACGGCGAGGTCTGCGACGCCGGCAGCATGTTGTCGATGAGCGCGCTGGTGACGCCGGTCCGAAACGGATAGCGGCCGGTGAAGAACGCCGCGCGGCTGGGAGAGCATTCGGGCATCACCCACGCGTTGGTGAACTTCACGCCGGCACTGGCGATGGCGTTGATGTTGGGTAGCGTCGAAGGCAGCGAGCCGTCCTTATAGAAGTTACCCACCTGATCGATTCCGACATCGTCCATCACGATGAAGAGGATATTCGGCGGCTTGGTGGCGCTCGGCGAGGAAGAAGAACCGCCGCACGAGGTCAAAATCAGCAGCAATCCCAGCATCGCGAGCCGAATCATGCGCGCCCAACCGAACCTGGGCGAGGCTCCCGAAGAGGTCGCGGACCCACTCATCGAACATTCCCCCCGAACACGGAATCACGGCGCCATCAGATGACTGCCAGAAGCGGTCGCGTGTTTCAACTTGCGGTGGCGTCCGGGCGAGTTGCCACCTTATCGCGAGGATTTACGGCACCGCCTAGCCAGCGCCTGCGCCGAATTTCCGCATCGTGGGCGGCCGCGTTTGGATACCACGTGGTCTAACTCGGATTTGCCGGGATGAGGCCGGACCGCCCGGAATGCAGCGGTTTCTTTCCTTCGAGTCCAGGATCGTTGGGCGCGACGCAGGTAGCGTAGCGGGTGAAGTCGTTGTCCTTCATCCCTAGGAGGCGTTTCTGTTCGCGCGCGCACTCGTCGCTGGATCCAAACGTTCCGAGCAGTTCCCAGTCGAGAAGTGGCGCGGCCGGGTTCACCTTTTCCGGATCAGTTGCCGACGGCGGAGGTGCGAGCAAATACCAAACTACCAGCGCGAGCGCAGCGGCGTGCGGTAGCTTCATGCGGGATGTTGTATCGCTCAAGCGGTGTCCATTGAAATGGCTGCAAATTGGGTAGTGGCCCAATTTGTCCGTAGTATGCGGGTGGCCTAATTTGATTTAAGGCGCGGATCGTCGCTCGCGACACAGGTCGCCATGGTGAGATACGAGCTCACAGTACCTAAGTGTCCGTGTGGCTTGGACATTTCGGCTTTGAGTTTATCCCGCGCTTTTTCACATTTCCTGGCCGAGTCGTAACTGGCACGGATGGTCCATTGGCCCAGCGGCGCTTTGGAGTCGGCGTAATAGTCGCCGTTCTGATTGACCGGCGGCACCATCAGATACCAACCGAGGGCAAGCACGAGCGTGGCGGCGTGGCGGAGCTTCATGGGGTAGGTTGTACCGCCCTGCGCCGCCTCTGTTGAAATGCCCTCAAACTGGGTACTGGCCTAATTTCAGGGAGTCGGCGTCGGCGCGGTACATAGCTCGCACGGTGAGACTGGGAGCGGAGACTGTGGAAATTCATACATGGGATGGCATTGGCCCGGATGAAGGGCTGTACATGTATTCATCTCGACATGCGAGGGACAGTAAAGTTCATAGGGTGCCGTGGTTGGTATCGGGGGCGTGCCGGGCGGGTTTGATGAGGTCTTGGAGCTCCGATGCCCAGGTAGGCCCTCCGTTTGCGAACCCGATGGATGCGGCGGGGCTTATCGAATAGCATCCGGTTTGCGAACTTCGGTGAACGCTTTTCGGCGTCAATGGCAAAGTACATCCAAGGACCACAACTACCAGCGCGAGTGCAGCGGCGTGGTGGAGCTTCATGCGGGATGTTGTATCGCTCAAGCGGTGTCCATTGAAATGGCTGCAAATTGGGTAGTGGCCCAATTTGTCCGTAGTTTGCGGGTGGCCTAATTTGATTTAAGGCGCGGGTCGTCGCTCGCGACACAGGTCGCCGTCGCGAGATACGAACTCACGGCGCCTAATTGTCCGTGTGGCTTGGACATTTCGGCTTTAAGCTTATCCCGCGCTTTTTCACATTGCCTGGCCGAGTCGTAACTCGAACGGATGGTCCATTGGCCCAGCGGCGCTTTGGAGTCTGCGTAATAGTTTCCGGTCTGGTTGACTGGCGGCACCATCAAATACCAGCCCAGACCAAGCGCGAGCGCAGCGGCGTGGTGGAGTTTCATGCGGTCTGTTGTACCGCTGAGCGGCTCGCATTGAAACGCCCTCAAATTTGGTGCTGGCCTTGTATTACCTTCACTCATCGATGGGCGAAGGAGTAGAGGTCCAGCAGGGCGATCCCTCAGAGTATGGCGATTGCTGGCTCTACATCGCGCGGGCAGCCACGCAGAAGACGATCATCAGCTACACGGTCGGAAAACGAAACGACGCCTCTACGCGGGAGTTTCTGACTGATCTGCGTCAGCGCATTGTGAACCGCGTCCAGATCCCCTCAGACGGGTATCCGGGCTATCCATCCGCGATGGAAGCGACGTTCGGCCACGATGTTGACTTCGCGACCATCGTCAAACACTACGCCGTCGAAGGCACCGCGACCGATGCGGCGCATCGCTACTCGCCCAGCAAAGTCACCGGCTCGGAACGGATCGTGATAAGAGGACGCCCAGCGACCGAACACATCAGCACGTCATATGTCGAGCGGTTCAATCTCTCTTCCCGGATGCAGATGCGCCGCTTCACGCGCCTGACCAATGGATTCTCCAAGAAGCTCGCGAACCATCGCGCCGCGATTGCGTTGTGGGTTTGCTTCTACAATCTGTGCCGTATCCACGAAACGCTCCGCATGACGCCAGCAATGGCGCTTGGCGTCACTGATCATATCTGGACGATTGGCGAGCTAATCGAGGCAGCGCAAGAGCCGGAAGAGGCACCGCCTATGCCGCCAGTGACGCGGCCTGACACGCTTGGCGGGCGCTCGCCATTCAAACCCTATGTCATCAGTGGCGGGAGAGCGGCGGCAAGGCCACGCCCGAAAAAAGGCAATTAGAAGCATCTTTCCGAAGATTGACGGTTGGTGTAAAATCGTGCTACCGACGATGACTAATTGCCATCACAGCCGATACCAACAGTCAGAGAGCGAATTATTTTCCGTTTGCTCGATATCCTCGCCGCTCTGGTACAAACCGGAATTCCATGGGTGGGAGTCGGTTGGATTACGTATATGATCTATCTTTCGGTAGGTACTCTTGCCGGAAGGACAACGACCGCAGATCTCGGCCTAAAGTTTATCGGGAACGTTGATATCAGCCGCGCCGCCGCTTGGCTACTGGCCGCGCTTTTTGGAGGTACGGCACTGAGGGAACGGCGCTTACGTCAAAAGAACATTCAGCGGTTGGCGCCTGAAGTTGCTCGGAGGGAGAGAGTTCGCGACCCGAAACGGACTTCTAGCAATCTAACCTCGCGGGGAAAAACTCGCCCGGAGGACAAATCATGAACAGTTACGGATGGAACGTTCTGCAATTCTGGATTGCGATTCTCGGTTTCTGGGTCTGGCTGTATTGCTTTTGGCGTCCGTACCGCCTGGACGTACTAAGGGAAAACCTTTTTGCTCTACGCGACGAATTGTTCTCATGTGCCGTAGACGAGGGATTGCCCTTTGATCATCCAGTATATCGGGGATTACGCCATGACCTGAATTCCTTTATTCGGTTCGCTGAAAAAATGACCCTATTTAGGGCCATGATTACCCTGTTGGTTTTCGGAGAAAGGCTTGCGCGTCCCGAATGGCAAAATCATCTCCATGGCCTTCCGATTCATGTGCAGAAGCGATTGCTCGCGATTCATCACAGAGAGGTAATCGAGATTGCGAACCGGGTGATTTTGGGATCACCGCCGCTCGCCCTGATTCTCGGACTCTTGGAGCTTGGATCGGTCGCAAGCCACTTGGCGGGACGCATTATCGGGCGAATACAGCGAGGCATCGCCCGACCGCTTGAGGAACAAGCCCGAGAATATCGCATCGCGTCTTAATCCCACGCAGTGGCCTAATTTGAAAACCTCAGTGGTCTAATTCGGCCAGTGCCTCAAATTGGGTACTGGCGTCATTTGATCCATCGAAAGCTGGTCGCGAGCGGTTTTGCGTTTCAGGCGAAGAATTAGCTCCCCAATCGACCAGATGTGATCCGTCACGCCGAGCGACATCGCAATCGAGGCCGCGCAAGAGCCGGAAGAGGCACCGCCGCTGCCGCCCGTAGCGCGGCCTGATACACAAGATTCGTCCGTCCCGAAGGCGGTCGAAGCATTTCAATGGGTATTTTACTCTCACATCCTGCTAGACGAACAAAAAGGGCGTGCGACGCCAGTACCTCAAATTGGCTGGTTCTTGACAGCGTGGTAACCTGCGCATAGTTTTCCCTCTTTAGCCCTCTGCCGATGTAGCTCAGTTGGTAGAGCAACTGACTTGTAATCAGTAGGTCGTCGGTTCGATTCCGACCATCGGCTTTCGGTTCGAGATATCGCGGCGAAAGACATATGGGGAGAGGTTCCCGAGTGGCCAAAGGGATCAGACTGTAAATCTGACGGCGAACGCCTTCGGAGGTTCGAATCCTCCCCTCTCCACCAAGTAACTTCGCAAGTGACTTCGCAAGTGACTTCGGAAGTTACATCGGACCAGCGGCGGGGATTGAGCGGAGGAGAGGGGACTCCGAACGCGAGGAAACGAGCGACCGAAGTTTGACGCGATAGAGAGCGGGAATAGCTCAGTTGGTAGAGCGCGAGCCTTCCAAGCTCGGGGTCGCGGGTTCGAGTCCCGTTTCCCGCTCCAGATAACAGCGTATGATTGAGAGCATCGGGAGGGCGCGGCCGCCACCCTCACCCGGCGCAGTAGCGCCACCCTCTCCCTCAAGGGCGAGGGGAAAAGGAAAGCAGCAACTTTGGGGGCGAGGGGAAAAGGAAGGCAGAACTTTTGAGGGCCCATGTAGCTCAGTCGGTAGAGCACTTCCTTGGTAAGGAAGAGGTCACGGG
>VFSW01000687.1_pt1 | contig 50306 bp, 47 predicted proteins | sample 5358111 | NCBI WGS metagenome assembly VFSW01 (sample SAMN11554181, study PRJNA540505) | mine drainage metagenome | isolation source: sediment from site ElyBrook_90M | place: USA: Ely Copper Mine, Vershire, VT | collected 2017 | reverse complement strand
AAACCGTGCTATCCTTACTTTGGGGAGGATGAGTAAGGAATGGTCACGCTCAAGGATGTAATGCTCAAGGGCGAACCGCTCAAGGACGAACCGCTCAAAGCCAAAATGACGAGCAAGGGGCAGATCACGATTCCGATTGAAATCCGGAAGCGGCTGGGAATCCGCCAGGGCGATCAGATCGAGTTCGTCACCACGAAACTGGAGACCGTCATCCGGCCGGTGCAGCATCGGGAAAGTCCTTTCGACGAGTGGGTCGGGATTGCAAAGGGCGCCTTTCCGGGCGGGATGGACGAAGTCAATGCCTGGGTGCGGGAGATGCGCGGCGACGGGGACGAGGATTGAGATCGTCGATCGACACGAACGTCATTTCCGCCATCTGGACCGCTCAAAGTAACCACCTCGAAGCCAAAACGCTGCTGACCGGGGCGCGCGACCGGGGCGCTCTGGTCATCTGCGGGATTGTTTATGCGGAACTGCTGGCGCATCCGTTCGTGGAGCCGGCGACCACGGAGACGTTTCTCAGGAAGTCGGCCATTGAAGTCGATTGTTCCATGGATCAAGCCGTGTGGCGCGAGGCGGGCGTCCGCTATCGGGCGCATGCGGAGCGGCGGAGGCGGGCGAAAGCGGGCACGCATCGCAGGCGCGTGGCGGATTTCGTCATCGGGGCGCACGCGCTGCTGCGCGCGGATTGTCTGATTACGTTCAACGGGTCGGATTTCCGGCACGATTTCCCGGAATTACTGCTCGCGCCGGAAGTTGAGAAGTAAATCAATCAAAGAGCAGTAAATCAATAAAAGCGCAGTAAATCAATAGAACAGATACTTGCGCCACTGTTCGTCGCCCTTGCCCAGCAGACGCATCAAGTGCCGGCTGGTATGCAGACTGAACGGGCGGGGCTGGCGGGCCAGCTTGAAGCCGGCTTCTTCCGGCGTGCGGCTGCCTTTGCGGTTATTGCAGGAATGGCAGCAGGCGACGAGGTTTTCCCAGGCCGATTCGCCGGCGCGCGAGCGTGGAATCACGTGATCGAGCGTCAGTTCGCCGGCGGGCAGAACCTTCATGCAGTACTGGCAGGTGTAGCGGTCCCGCATGAGGATATTCTTGCGGGAGAGCGCGCGGGTCTGATGCGGAATGCGGCGGTATTCCAGCAGACGAATGACGGACGGCACGCGCAGGGAGCGGCGCGCGGAATGCACGGCGGCGGCGGAATGCTCTTCGGCCGAGGCGATGCCTTTCAGCACGAGCACCAGCGCGCGGCGGGCGGCGCAGATGTTGATCGGTTCGTAGCTCGCATTCAATACGAGGACGGGTTTCTGTAGTCTGCTGTAGGTCGGCATCTTGCTCCTCAGGGTCTCCATCGTCGATCTACTCTCGCCAGCGTCACGAGGGATACGGATCTGGCTCCCCCGCGCTTCAAAGCGGAGGCGCACGCGCCGGCGGTGGCTCCGGTTGTCATCACGTCGTCTATAAGCACGTTCTTGGCTTAATATTCTTAAACGATCTAAAACCGCTGCTCTCCAGGACAACTTCGTTCAGCCGGTTTTCCACAAGCTAATCGAATGATTCAGTGGTAGCGCCAGCCGCCATCACAAACGCGATCTCTTACGCAGCGCGCAGCCTGCCCAGCACACCGCGTTACTGCGGAACCCGCGAAGGACGCGAAGAACTTGCTCAAACGGCCTGTCGAATGACGCTTACCCCGCTTTTTACGCCGACTGCGGGCGCTCCGACCGTTCTCGTCCTGTCCAAATGGAACTCGGGAAAAGCCGTTTTGGACAAGAGTGATCTAAAATACACCATATATCGTCCGGATTTTACTTGTCCGGACGATACTTGTTGACACTTGATCAAAAACGGCGTAATATCCGATTCAAAAGAGAAGAAAAGGAGGCTTTAATCCTTGGACAGTAAGTCGATACGCATAGCAATCTGTTGCGCCGTCTTGGCTGGACCTGCGTTCTGGCTATCGAAAAGGCACGCTCCGGTCAAAATCAGCACTCGACCCGTAATCATTTTATCTGTATCCGGTAAACCGCTTGCCGGAATCTTCGATCATGTCGCACCCGATCCGCGTATCGCGGAACTGGCACGCCAGAAGCGCCAGGCGCGTCTTCCCGAGTGCAGGAACTCGACAGGTTTGCTTGCCAGATCAAGCCAAACACTGGCTCGGATTGGGGATCTCCTGGGCCTCACGCCGCAAACCGTCAAGGCTCAATCGTACTGCGTGAATTGCTATATCGCAATGGGTTACTACACCTGTCCCGGGGGCTTGCCCTGCAGCGAACTTATCGTGCAGGAAGGCATGTCGGGAGGCGCACAGAATATGGGGGAAACGATTACTGATCCCCTCGGCTGCGGCGAGGCCGATAACTGCGCGCCTTTAGCGGAATTCGGCTCTTGCACCAATCCTTATTGCGGCAGCTAGCCAGTACAGGCCGGTTGATCCCGCCTCCACCCGCCGCGAGATGGATACACTGGAGAGTATGGAGTAAACGTTATGGTTTCCATTAAAATGTCGATTGTTTTGTTATTTTCCGTTTCGCAACTGCCGGTTGGGCGCGCGGCGATTCTGACCTCCTCCTCAAGGGCGGCCGTTAACTTTGAGTTCACGGCCGTCCCCAGATGGAGTGCCGGAATGCTTATCGCTGTCGACTACCAAGCCACCGGAGCTCCTTTGATCAGGCTGTTTGGACGGGATGGACATGAGGGTGGCAATCTTCCCCTGTTAATCCCACAGGCGCAAACCATCGTCGTCAGGGGAATTGCTCGCGGCGATTCAGGCCTCGTGGCTGCGTGTGGCAGGGCTATTGACAAGGACGGCCGTCAAAGCGCGTTCCTTGCTTTGCTCCCACCAAATGGCGGGGCGGAAAAACTTATTGCCCTGAATGAGTATTATGCCGAGAGTCTCGCAGTTGTTTCGGACGATACCGTGTGGACGCAGGGTTATTTTACCAGTAACGACAATCGTTCGGGCGTCTTTCGACACTTCGATCAGGCCGGGCTTCTTATTGGTTCGCTGGTTCCCGAGTCGACCTTTGCTTCGAAATTGCACCTGGCGGACCCTGGCAATGGCATGGCGTGGTCCGGTGGCCGCGTTGGCTGGTACAGCCCAGGCGAAGGACGCTACATCGAGATATCTTCGGAGGGTAAACTATCCGCTGACCTGAAAACGCCCGTTATTCAAGGTGAGAAGATGACGGGATTCGCCCTCACGGAGGACGGCCAGGTCTTTTTGAGCACACAGACCAACAGCCATCCAATTCACCCCGTGCTCTATTCATTGGACAAGGAGAGCGGGGAACTAAGGAAAGAAGCGCCGCCAGAGCCGATTCGTCTTTATGGCGCTGACGGAAATAGCGTGGTCGGGGTAACACATACCGCCGGCTTACAGTTTTTGACCGTTCAAAAGCAAGTGTCGACGAAGGCGCGCCCCTGAGCACCGGTGGCGACGCCCTGAGGGACTCCCAGATGAGCATCGGAATCTTCGCATCCTCTGGCGAAAGCACTCGCCACTCTATACCGGCCGGAGCAATATATGGCGGTCTGATCTCACAGATAGAACTGGATTTATTGCTATTCAGAGTCTGCAACAAGAAAAATTACGGAGCATTTCATGAGAATTCTGCGCTTTGGCATAGTCTGTTTGGCATTGACATCTTCCGCGATAAACGTCTTGCAAGGTATCAGGATAAGATCCCTCGAGAAGCAAATTGAAGCTGGTGCTTCAGCGGTTGCATCGAGCGTGGGTGCTTCGCTCGCCGAGTTTCAAGCCAGAGACCTTGCGGGACATCCGGCATCTATCAGGTTCGGTGTCGGCAGTAAGCCGACGCTGGTCTACGTATTCAGACCGTCGTGCGTTTGGTGTTACCGTAACTCGGATGCGTTCAACTCTCTGATAAGACACGTCGCCGGGAAGTATGACGTTGTCGGCCTCTCTCTTGACTCGGATCGGCTGGTCCCTTATATTAAGCGGAGCAACTTCAACTTTCCGGTTTACTCGGATCCGGACGCGACTACATTGGCTCGATACCAGCTGGGCGTGACGCCTGAAACGCTCTTAATTTCATCTCACGGCACAATCGTGCAGGATTGGCGCGGGGCATACACGGGAGACAACCGTAGTTCGGTTGAACGGTTCTTTGGAGTCCATTTGCCGGGACTGGTCAACATCGGCCCGGAAGCGGCGGCTCTGCTTTAACCGTACTGCGCAGCATTCATTCAGCCACTGAGTCGCTGGCTTCGAGCGGGACGGAATTCAATAAAACAGATACTTGCGCCACTGTTCGTCGCCCTTGCCCAGCAGACGCATCAAGTGCCGGCTGGTATGCAGACTGAACGGGCGGGGCTGGCGGGCCAGCTTGAAGCCGGCTTCTTCCGGCGTGCGGCTGCCTTTGCGGTTATTGCAGGAATGGCAGCAGGCGACGAGGTTTTCCCAGGCCGATTCGCCGGCGCGCGAGCGTGGAATCACGTGATCGAGCGTCAGTTCGCCGGCGGGCAGAACCTTCATGCAGTACTGGCAGGTGTAGCGGTCCCGCATGAGGATATTCTTGCGGGAGAGCGCGCGGGTCTGATGCGGAATGCGGCGGTATTCCAGCAGACGAATGACGGACGGCACGCGCAGGGAGCGGCGCGCGGAATGCACGGCGGCGGCGGAATGCTCTTCGGCCGAGGCGATGCCTTTCAGCACGAGCACCAGCGCGCGGCGGGCGGCGCAGATGTTGATCGGTTCGTAGCTCGCATTCAATACGAGGACGGGTTTCTGTAGTCTGCTGTAGGTCGGCATCTTGCTCCTCAGGGTCTCCATCGTCGATCTACTCTCGCCAGCGTCACGAGGGATACGGATCTGGCTCCCCCGCGCTTCAAAGCGGAGGCGCACGCGCCGGCGGTGGCTCCGGTTGTCATCACGTCGTCTATAAGAAGAATCTTTTTGTCCGCGAGTTGGGCGTCCGGCTTCAGCACGAAGGCGCCCGCGACGTTGCGGCTGCGTCCCGCGCCGGCGAGACCGGCCTGGGCGGCGGTCGCGCGCTTGCGCCGGAGCGCATGGAGAACGGGAATGCCGCGCCGCTTCGCGATGGGCCGGGCGAGCAGTTCCGCCTGGTTGAAGCCGCGATCCCATTGCTTGCGCCAGTGCAGAGGCACGGGCACGACGGCGTCGAAACGCTCGTCGATCGGAATGGCTCGCTCCATGCATGCGGCCAGAGGCCGGGCGAGCGGTTTCATGCCGGAATATTTGTAGAGATGGATGAGCGTACGGAGGGGACCTTCGTACAGACCGAAACTGGCCGCGTGGTCGAAGCCGCGCAGGCCGGAGCGGCAGGCGGCGCAAACTCCATTGTCGTCAAGTGGATACGCATTGACGAAGGGTGTGTTGCAGACGGCGCAGAAATAGTCGGCGTCGAGCGGGGCGGGAGATTTGAGGCAGTCGCCGCAGACGGGAACCCGGGTCCATTGGAGCAGGGCGCGCCGGCAGACGCGGCAATCGGCAGGGAAAAAAAGCGAAAAAATACCGTGAGGAATCCCGCGAAGGAGATGGGAAGCAGCCGTTCTCGTTACAGGGCTACTCGAGAAGGCGCACCTCCTGCGATCCGGCCTTCAGGTCGCGAGTTTCCGGCTACAGGTTGAATCCGCCGGTAGTGTTCGACCCGATTGGACGGGAGTGCCATGAGAGCGCTCTCTAATACACAAGTGTAGGGGGGTGGGGGGAGGTTGTCAAATCGGGGGGCCGATTGCTCTGGCCGCCTCTCCAGTGATAGCGTAGTTTTGCGTATTTTCACGCATGGTTGAAGCCGTATGCGGCCAGGGGTTTATTCATGTCTTTTCGCAGTTCATGGTTACTGATTCCGGCGCTCGCGTTCGTCACGAGCTCCGCGTTCGCGCAGCAAAGGCCCGGCAAGGTCAATGACGCCACGCTGCGCAATGCCGCCCAGAGCAAAGGCGAGGATTGGCTCAGCTACGGCTTCACGCCGCAGGAAACGAGGTACACGCCGCTCAGCCAGATCAATACATCCAACGTTTCGCGTCTGGGTCTGGCCGGGTCCTGGGAAGTGGGTCCTGGCGGCGGCGGTCAGGAGGCAACCCCGCTTGTTCACAATGGAGTGATCTTCTCCACCACCCAATGGAGCGTCGTGTTTGCCATCGATCTCCGGACGGGCAAGGAAAAGTGGCGCTGGGATCCGGAAGTGAACCAGACCGCAGTGCGTTCGAAGATCTGCTGCGGCGTGGTGCAGCGGGGGATCGCGATGTATGACGGCAAGATCGTCGCGCCGGCGATCGACGGCCGGTTGTTCGCTCTGGACGAAGAGACGGGCAAGCCGGTATGGGAAACGCGTGTCGCCTACCCTCAGGACAACTACACCATCACAATGGCCCCGCGCATCGCCAAAGGGAAGGCGATCGTGGGCGTGGCCGGCGGGGAGTATCCCGTGCGCGGGTTCATTGCGGCCTTCGACGCTGAAACCGGTGCGCAGGCCTGGAAGTTTTATACGGTGCCGGGCCCGGGCGACAAGGACCCTGGCCTGATTAAAGCGGCGGCGACGTGGCCGAAGAACATTGTCGGCGGCGGCGGCGGCTCCGTTTGGGATGCCATCGCCTACGATCCCGACCTCGAACTGGTCTACTTTGGCACGGGCAACGCCGGGCCGTGGCCGGAGGACACGCGTGTTTCAAAGGGCTTCGATCTCCTGTATGCCGCCTCCATCGTGGCGGTGGATGTCAACACGGGCCTTTACCGGTGGCACTACCAGAACGTGCCGGGCGATGAATGGGACTTCGACAGCGTGCAGCATCTGCTGCTGGCGGACGTAACCGTCAAGGGCGTAAAACGCAAGGTGATCATGCAGGCCAACAAGAACGGCTTCCTGTATACGATCGACCGCACCAACGGCAAGTTCATTTCGGGTAAGCCGTTCGCCAAACGCACCGGCGCGCGGGCCCTGGACCATGCGACCGCCCGGCCGATTATCACTCCCGCCCCCAAATATGCCCCGACCGAACCCGTCAACATACCGCCGGGGCCGGGCGGAGCCCACAACTGGTCGCCGATGAGCTTCCATCCGGCACTTGGGTTGCTGTATGTCAGCGGCCAGTCAGGCGGCGGCTTTACTTACGCCGTGCAGCCGAGCTTTGAATACAATCCGAAGCAACAGAACATGGGCATTGTATTTGGCCGGGGCCCGGCTCCTCCCGCCGCCGCACCTGCTCCTGGCGCCGCGGCTGAAAATGTGTCTCCGGAAGTCGCCGCCGCGCGGGCCGCCGCCGCCACTGCGCCGCCTGCTCCCGCGGCGCCGGCGGCCAGGCTGCGTCCGCCGCTCAAGTCTATTGGCCCCGATACGAGCGGCGGCTTCCTGATGGCGTACGACCCGGCTACCGGCACTGAGCGCTGGCGCGTTCCCGGCGGCTCAGCCATTGGGGGCGGTACGGTTGCTACCGGTGGCGGCCTCGTGTTCCAGGCTACCGGCGGCACCCTTTATGCCTATTCGGCGGATAAGGGCGAGAAGCTGCTGGAACTCAAGACCGGCATTTCTGGCGGGATGGCTCCTCCCATCACGTTCATGGTGGATGGCAAGCAGTATGTCGCATTGCAGGTTGGACAAGGCCGCATCAGTCCGGCCCCTGGCGGGTTCGGGCCGCCACCGAACCCGGGCGCGCCGGCCCCGGTGAATCCGAGGTTGCTGATCTATGCGCTCGACGGCGCGGCGAAGCTGCCGTAATTCCGGGCTTTACAGGAACGACATCGCAGCGCGCCCGGACCCGATTGACACTGCCGAAAAATCGTCATGTTATGCTACCCGACCGTAAAGGCACGCCGCGAAAAAGGAAACAAACGACCGAAGACCTGAGTTACGTGGCTACTCTGGAGCTTGGCAAGTAGTCCTTCGACCCCAGCGGTTCGGTTTGGCCGTTTTGACGGCTGGGTGAAATGACGCAGCCACCGTTGCGCGCGTGCGCGAACTCTATCCGCCGTCCTCAGTCATGCGCGTCAAGATCGAAAACGATCGCCGCGTATTTCCGGGTGCGATGGCTCAGATCAAACAGGGGATGCTTCTCGGTGTCGAACTGATTTTACCTGTGTTCTCTCCAATGCGAAGAGTCTGGCTGGTTGCGGCCGCAGGCCTCCTGCTCGGTGCGCTCGCGGTTCATGGCCAGCCGCCCGGCGGCAGGGGCGGCAAGGGCAAGGGCAGGGCCACGTCGAGGACCGGGCCTCCGACGAGAATATGCAGAAGACGACCGCCCGCAACATGATCGTCATGGTGCGTGACATCAATGCGTTCTTACTTCGGATGTGCCGCCGCACGGCGGCTGGCGTGAGCAGGCCGGGCCGAAGGCGGCCGCCATTCTGTCGGTCATCGAAAGCTGCCGACGGATGAAACTGCCCGTTCGCGAGTACCTGGCCTCGGTACTGCCCGGCCTGTCCAACCGCTCCATCCAGCGCGTCGTCGAACTGACCCCAGCCGCCTGGGCCGCTTCCCGACTCTGACTCCCAACTTCGGCAGTTTCACCCTCACACTTCAAGCTAATTCGGCAACCCTGTGCCTGGCCGTACGCTTACCGTCCTGTTGTCCACTTCGGCGCTGGTGCGGGACGCGATCCACGGCCAGTCGGGTTGAGCAGCCTGAGCGCAGCGCTGATGATTTTCGAATCCGTTCAGCGGAAGGTTCGCGCGATCCTGCCTGCGTACATCGAGCGATGTGAGCAGATAGCACCGCCGGAGGCGGAGTGAAGGCATGAGCACGGAAACGATGCGCGCCAATCAGCTGCGGCTTTACTGCTCCGCCACAGGGTACATTTTTTCGATCCGTTCAACCAGACCCAATTCCGGCTTGCCACGCCCTCAAATTCCTCACCTCTGATCTGCCTGTGAGAAAAGCGGGCTAATCCGAGGCCGTCACGCGATGTGCTCCGCGCGGAAGCAGAACGGCGCACGCTTCCGGCTCTCCCGCGTGCCCGATCCCGAGCCCTGCGCAGACGGCCGGGGATAGAGCGCCATCCACCTCAAGGCGGGTCGGCTTGCGATTGAAGCTCGCGATGGCGCGGCTCTCGCTGGAGTACTCGAAAGTCAACCGTTTGCCGGATTCGGCGGCGGCTGAGCGCAGCTTCGCGTTCAGGTCGATCAGCGATATCCCTTCGCGCCTGGCCGCGGGTTCCACGACGTGCGCGCCCGCCGGCAGGAGAAGTCCATCCGCCGACTGCGCCGGCCACGGCTTGCCATCCACCAGCGCCCCCTGGCCCACCCAGTTGAGTTCCACGCCCTGAGGCGATGCGATCGAAATCCGGCGGCGGTCCTTCGAATATGCCGTGACCGCGGCGGAAGAAGCCGCCAGCAGCCCGAGATCCGGCTTCAGAATGCTGTTCTCAAAGTACAGCGCCACGCGCGGAAAGGCCGTGGAAGCCAGGTGCACCAGTTCAAACAGTTCCGTGCCGGTTTGCTGCCGGGTGGGATATACGTCCTGGTAGCGATCCACGATATTGATGTCGATGGCCAGTTTCTCGGTGTGCGGCGTCAGCGGCCCGTAGCGTTTTGCGATTTCCGGATAGCGCTGCGGTCCAAGGTTCCAGACGGTGGCGGGATCTTCGATCAGAAAAGAGAAAGAGTGCCGGTCGAGCAGGGGTAAAACCCGTCCGGCGTCGGCGCCGATGGCGTCTTTCATGCCTGCGTCGAAGCGGTCGTCGACATGCGTGAGAACAACGTCCAGGTCCGGGCGAAACTGCCGGAAGGATTCGACGGTGTCGAGCCAGTCTTCCTGCATCCGCTGAGCGAGGCCGGCCCGAAAATCGAGAAACCGGCGCAGCGACGCGGCATCGGTGCGTTTACTCCAGAGTTCGATGGGGTCCCAGCCGGACTGGGCCTGGAATTCCGCGCGGACATCGTCGTTCATGGGCGTAAAACGGGCGGGATTGCCCGCGCCTTCGAGCGATTCGAAGTAGAGTTCCGCCAGATTGACGCCATCCCAGTCGAACCGCTGCATCATCTGTTTCAGGCCGGCGCGGATGGCCGCCACGCAGTCGCGGTTCTGCAGGTTCATGAGCTTGCGCCAGTCGAGCTGCGCGTCCTGGAGAACGGCGGTTTTCTCGCGCCACTGCGGATGATCGTTCCAGAATTTCTCGCTGACATGCGGCAGTTCGACCCACGCATAGACCAGCACGCCGTGGCGGTGGCAGGCCTCGATAAGGAGCTTCAGATACTCGTCGCGCTGCGGGTCCGCATCGTAGAAGTGCCACGACGCAACATGCAGCGCCGCGATCCCCGCTTTGCGCCAGCGCGCGGCCAGGTAGTCCGGATCGGCCCGCGTCCGGTACGAATAGTCGAAGAAGGCCCAGAGCCGGGAGTTGCGGAATGCCGGCTCGAAGCCGAGATCGGTCAGGGCCTGCATCAGGTAGGGAAAGCGCTCGTAGCCGTTCTCGCCGGGATTCGCCGCCACCCACAGCACGGCGCCCGACCCCACGCGCGCGCCGGCGATCAGGGGCGCGGAGGTCCACCGGTCCTTCGCAAACACCCGCGCATCCGCCGGTACGTCGTAACGCGGGAGTTCGATTGCGCGCTCCCAGATGACGGGCAGCGAGACGTTGTGAACGTCGATCAGGTGCACCACGGAGACCGTCTCCGATCGCGCTTTGTAGCCGAAACTGGCGGCCAGCGGCGAAGTCCCTTCCAGAATCAGCGCAGCGCCCTTTTCAACCTTGCTTTTCCAGTCGGCGGAGGCGGGCGTGCCCGGCGGCGCCACGAAAATTTCAGCCGAAGCCGCGGGTGCCCCGATATGCCCGGCCGAGGAGAGGATCGCCGGCCACGAGCCCGCTTGCGGGCCCAGCACGGCAAAGGTTCCAGCGGCGCAGAAGGGCGCGAGCGCGAGCACCGCGAAGACAGGAACGAAGCTATTTCGTAAATGCATACCAGACCCCCGCCCGGAAATCGGTAAAGTTGGGCCCACGCGGATTGCCTTCGTTCCGCAGATAGGCGCCTCGGACCACGCCGACCGTAATCGCCAGCGACTCGGGCGCGCCGGGCGGATGGAAGCGGAAACCCGGACCCGTTTCCGCAAAATTCGCCCAGTATTGCTGCTTCGCATCGAACGTAAGATTGTTGCTCCAGAACGTCTGCACTTTGAAAGCGCCCAGGGTTGAAGTGAAGCCGGCCCGGGTTTGCGAATAATTCAGCAGATCGTTATCGAAACGGCTGATGTAGACGCTGTCCGCCAGCGTTTCGACAAACCACCCGTTGTGTTCAGCGGCCATCGATGCGCCGTATGTCTTCGAATACGAAAGGCCGCCCCTGAAATCCCGCGAAGGCGTCCCGGTCAAATAGCCGAGGGAGGTTCCCGCCTCAAACCAGCCCATGGCGCCGTGCCAGGATTGCGTGGCCACTCCGACCCCCAGAATGACGGCGCTCTCGGACAGGCTCTGGGGCGAAATCCCGCCCGTGGTGCGGCGCTCGTCCCCCACGAACCGCAGTGAAACGTAGGGGCGGAAGGGCAGTTTTTTGAGTTTCATCTCCGTCTTGATCTGGCCGTACCCGAAGAGGTCGCTCCAGCGGGAAGAGTAAAGCGGATAAACCCACAGCGTGGTGCGAAAGAGTTCGACGCCCGGGAGCAGATTGTTGTAAGCGCGGAGGGCTTCGGCCGCGATGGCGGGATCGGAACTCTGGCGGGCGATCGCGAACCAGTGAAGCGCCGATTGATCGTCATGCAGCATATTGTTGGTCCAGCCGAGCTTGAGCGCGACCGAGTCGTCCACCGGATTCTGCTCGTGCGCCAGCATGAAGTACCGCTTCGCGTCTTTCAGAAAGCCCGCCTGGTAGCTGCGCTCGCCGAGCACTCTGGGATCGAGCGGCGGATCCGCCGCCTGGCGGTCTTCGAGCACCATCGGCATCTTCAACGCCATGCGGACGCGATTGGCGGTGGCGGGGCTGGCGCGATCCAGCACGTTGCGGAGGATCGGCATCGCCAGCGCGTTCTGCTTATCGGCGAGATAGAGCAAGCCGAGCTGCGCCGCCGCCACGTAGTCTTCCGGGGACGCGTCCACGATGGCTTTGAACTCGGCCACGGCGCCTTCGCGCAGGGCCGGGTCCTTCTCCGACATGCTCAGGAGAAGATAGGCGAGTTCGCGGTGCAGCGTGGCGTTGTTCGGGTCGAGTTCCAGGGCTTTGCGGAATTCGTAGACATAGGGATAGCGGTCCGGCAGTTGCTCGCGCGCGAATTCGGCCGCGCGGGTTTCGCCGCCGCGCGAGGCCGCAAGCAGGGCCGACATCAGCCCCTCCCGATTCCCGCGGGCCTTCTCCACGCGCGCCAGTTCGATGAGCACGGATTTGCGCGCGGGCAGGATCTGGAATGCGGCTTTGTAATTCGAGGCGGCGAGATCGAGATCGTCGCGCTCTTCGGCGAGCTGGGCCAGTTCGTAATACGCGCTGAAGGTAGGCGGGGAGGTGGCGAGCACCTGCCGCCAGCGGGCGATTCCGGCCGCAAGCGGCGCGTCGATGTTCTCGAACGCCTGCGCGGCGGTGGCGCGGGAGACCGGATCGTCCGCATTGCGGATGCGGGCGAAAATGCGGCGGGCTTCGGCTTTGCGGGCAGGCGCGTTCTCGCGCGCCTCGAAGCAGAGGAAGGCGTATTCGAGGGCGAGATGCAGGTCGGAGGGTTCAAGGCGCATGGCTTCGCCAAACTGCTCGCGGGCAGTCTCGGAGTCGCCGGTCTTCAGGAGAGTGTAGGCGAGGTTCTTGCGGATATCGGCGCGGCCGGGAGAGAGCGCGGCCGCTTTCCCGAAGAAAACGATGGCCACATCGTAGTCATGAACCCGCAGTGAATCGAATGCCCTGGTGAGCGATTCGTATGCGGGGTCTTTCGTGGCGTTCGTTTCGTTCGGCCCCTGAGCCAGCGCAACGGCGGCAATCAGGCACAATGCGGCAAGTCGAATTGGGGCTCCCACTGGTTTGAGTGGGGATATGCGTGGAAATTCTCAGCCGATTTTCACCGGAAGTGGAGCCACAACCCGGCGATGAAGAGCCCGACCGTTCCGGTCCATGCGACATCCGCCCGGTCGAACGGGCGCCTGCCGCCGGCGCCCCACTGGACCGTCAAACGATGCTCCGCCGCGGCAGACAGGGGCGGTTCGGTCAGCGAAATGACGAACATCAACAGGACGCAGAACAGGAACACGATCACGCTGTAGTTCAGAAAGCTGAAGCGCACGAGGGCGTTGAAGGCGCCCAGATCCACGCGGAACGCGTCGTGCGTCACGTCGAGCGCGAAACGCCCCGCGCCCAGCAGTCCGCCCGTGACGAGCGTCGTGAAAGCGGCCCGCCCCGTGGCCCTCTTCCAAAGCACACCCACCAGAAACGTCGCGGTGATCGGAGCGCCGATGTAAGCCTGCACGCTTTGCAGATACTGGTAGATCTCGTTGCTCAGGTACTTGATCAGCGGCACCCAGAGAATGCTGACGGCCACGATGACGCCCGTGGCCACGCGACCCACGAACACCAGGCGCTTTTCACTGGCATGGGGATGGGTTTTGCGGAAAACGTCCATCGTGATCAGCGTCGAACACGAGTTGAGCACGGAACTCATGGCCGACATCAGCGCCGCGAGCAGGGCTGCGACCATCAGCCCCACCAGGCCTTTCGGGAGCAGCCGCAGCACCAGCGTCGGATACGCATTGTCGCCGGTCACGACGTTCGGATAGAGCGCCTTCGCGATCAGACCCGGCAGCACGAGGATGAACACCGGCAGGATCTTCAGCGCCGCGCAGAAGAAGGTCCCTTTGCGGGCATTTTCGAGGTCCTTCGCGCTCAGCGTCTTCTGCACGATGGATTGATCGGTGCACCAGTACCAGACGCCGAGGATCAGCGTGCCGAAGACGGTCCCAGGCCACGGGTAAACCGGATCGCTCGCCGGCTTGATCATGTGGAAGAAATCGGGCGGCAGCGCGGCGCGGAGACCGGTAAAACCACCCACGCGATCGAGACCGATAATCGTCAGAACCACCGCGCCCGCGATCAGCACGAACGACTGGAACAGGTCGGTGTAGATCACCGCTTTCAGCCCGCCCGTAATTGTATAGATACCGGTTGCGACCACGAGCAGAATCGAAGTCGTCAGGTAATCCCACCCGAGGACGGAGCGCATGAGAATCGCGCCCGCGAACAGGTGAACCGAGATCTTGGTGAAGATATAAGCGACGATCGAAACGCTCGTCAGATACCAGCGGCACTTTGAGTTGAAGCGCCGCTCGAGAAACTCGGGCATCGTGAAGACTTTCGACTTCAGATAGTAGGGCACGAAAAGCCACCCGAGGATGAACAGGCAGAAGCTGGCCGACCATTCGTAACACCCCACCGCGAGCCCGTCCGAAGCGCCCGAGCCGGCCAGACCGATGAAGTGCTCGCTCGAAATATTGGTGGAAAACAGCGAAGCGCCCACCGCAAACCATCCGACGCTGTGGCCCGCGAGGAAGTATTCGCTGGCCGTGCGCTGCCGGCGGGAATGATAAATGCCGATTCCGAAAACAGCCAGAAAATAGGCGGCGATGACCAGGTTATCGAGCATTTGCCTGCCGGCGTTATTGAACTGCCGCGAGCCCCTGGCTGACTTCGATGTAAGTGCCCCATGGGTCCGTCAGGACACACACCGCGAGATTCATCGCGGTTGCTTTCCGGTAAGCGCCGTCGAGCTTGACGCCCGCGGCCTCGAAGCTCCTGCAAAGGCCCTCGACGTCGCGGACTTCGAGCCCGATGCGATCGAACGCCCGGCCTTTGGTTCCCGCAACCGGCCCGGTTGCCTTCGTGAACAGGATATTGGCGCCGGGAATCCCGCCGACCGTTTCCTTGCCGTCTTTCACCGGCTTCGCGCCGAACCACTTCTCATACCAGGCCTGCGCCGCCGCGACATCGGGAACCGTCATTTCGATCTCGTCCGCCGCGATCGGCGTGGCGAGCGACCGGTCCTCCGTAATCCGCACCTTGACGTCGTCGGGCCCCATCAGAAATGCCTGCCTGGCGGTTTTGCCCGGCATGGGATGGATGCCCGCCGCTTCCCATTTCGCGAGCGAATCCTTCAGATTCTTCACCTTGAACCCGATATATCCGACGGTCGATCCGTCCGTGCCGCCTTTGGGATCTCCCTTGCGCATCAGGAAAAGGACGCCGGGAAATTTCGTCATCTTCAGCGGCCCGAGCTGCGCCGGTTCGCCGCCGAGCGCGGCCCAGAATCGATTGGCCGCATCGATGTCGTGAAAACTGAAGATGTCGTGGCCGGCGGAAACGCCTGCCGCGTTGGGCGCGGCGAGTTGCGCCATCGACGGGATGGCGCACGCGAGAAGAACCGCCAGCGGAAGCGCGTTATGTTTCATGCCGCACCGAACCCGCTACTGCCGGCCCGGCGCGGGAGGATTCTTCCGCGCTTCGTCCCAATGCTCCTGGATTTTGCCGTTTTCCACGCGAACCAGATCGAAGTGGTCCCAGGTATATTCCTTCGACGGATCGGCCGGATCCTTCGCCTTCCGGTCCCACATGAAGAACACATACGGCCCGCTCGTAATGGTGAGGGTGGGAGGATTCTTCCACTCGGCTTTGATCGGTTCCGGCTGGCGGTTCGGCAGGCTGCCGAAGAACTTCACGAAACCGGCTTTGCCCCCGGGAACGTTCGGATTGTGCTGGATATAGGAATCCGCCATGACTTCGTCGGCGACTTCCAGGTGGTTGTACTGCAGCATGTCCTTCAGCTCTCTGGTTGCGATCGCAAGGTTCTTCTGTTCCTGCGCCGAAAGCTTGAGGCTCGGCTGCGCGAACAGCGCGGCGCAGCCCGCGGCCACTACAAGGGCGGATGCGCAATACAGCTTCGTGCTGGAGAGTTTCATGCGATTAGTTCCCCCTCGCCGGCCGCGGGGCCTGCTTCTGAGCGTCATCCCAGTGTTCCTGAACCTTGCCGTTCTGAATACGAAGGCAATCGAAACTGTTGTAGGTGTAGGTTCTGCCCGGGTTCGCGGGATCGACAGCCGAGTGATTCCAGACCAGCACCACATAGTCTCCTTTGCCGAACGCAACCGCCGGTGGATCGGGCAGCCTGTCGGGAATCGGTTGCGGCGGCCCGAGACCGCTGAAAAACTTCATGAATGCGGCGCGCCCGGTCGGGATATTCGGGTTGTGCTGGATGTAATCTTCCGCCTGATATTTGGGCGCCAGTTCAACGTGGTGCGCGACGATCACGTCGCGCCACCAGTTCAGCACCATCTTGACGTTCGCCTTCTCCTGCGCGGTCATCGTGGACGGCATGTCCTGCGCGCCGGCCGGTGCACAGGCGGCGAACAGAAGGGCAAGCACTCCGCCTTTGAGGAATTTCATGACAAAATCTCCTTGCGTTACGCCCGGTCATTATATATCCACATGCGACGTCCCGCGCTGCCCCGATGAACCGCGGCGCCGTGAAATATCTGACAGGCGGAGGAACGTTTGCTAGAATGTCAATTTGCGGGCGCGTAGCTCAATTGGCAGAGCAACTGACTCTTAATCAGTAGGTTGTAGGTTCGATTCCCACCGCGCTCACCATTCATTTTAAAGGACTTGCATTTTAAGGGACTTGCGCAGTCATGCGCGGGCGGATGGCTCACCTTCCGCTGTCCTTTGGCCGCATCGCGATCCGCTAAATCCGGCTCAGATAATCTTCCAGCTCAGCCAACTGCGCGCCTGCGCCCTGCGCATCCGCGCGCTTCGCGGAATGCTCCAGTGCGGCGCCAATGCGCGAGATCTCCGGAAAGCCGTAGGCGCCGCCGCTCCCCTTGATGTTGTGACCGAGCACCGCCAGGCGCTCAAAGTCGGAAGCCGCCAGGAGTGCGGGCATCTCCCGCAGATCCTCCCTGCGATTCGCCAGATAGCCTGGAACCATTTGGGCGAGATCGGGTTCCACGCCGGGTTCCAGATCGGCTGCGCACTGTGCTTCGTCCGCGTACTCGTTGCTCTCCGGACCCCCTCGCCGCCCATGTTCCCCGATCGCGCTGAGGAGCTTGTGTTTCGAAATCGGCTTGGAGAGATGAGCGTCGCAGCCGGCGAGAAGGCTGGTCCTGACGTCTTCCGGGCGCGCGTTTGCGGTGAGGGCGATGATGGGGATCGGCGTGGCGCCCCTCTCCCGCTCCATTGCCCGGATGGCGCGAGTCGCGGTCACCCCATCCATAAGGGGCATTTGCATATCCATCAGGATCAGATCGAAAACGCCGGTTTCGAAGCGTTCAACCCCGGCCTTGCCGTCGTCGGCAAAAGTCAGCCTGTGCGGCGATCCCTTCATGTAGACCTGGACCAGAAGGCGGTTGTCCGGCGAATCCTCCACAAGCAGGATTTTGAGCGGCCTCCCGGTGGGCGCAGGCTCGGAACATGCGCCTCGAGGCAGGGATGGGCCGTGGTGCGTGTTCGATTTTATGGCGTGGCAGACCAGGCGAAGCAACTCCCGCCGCTTCACGGGCTTGATGGCATAGCCGGCCAGGCCGGCCTGCCTGCGCCGTTGCGCATCGCCTGTCGCCGGGTCGGATGTCAACATCACGATCGGCAGGTTCGAAGCGACGGACTTGATTCTGCGCGCGGCTTCAAAACCGTCCATCTGGGCCATTCGGTTGTCCAGCAGCACCAGAGAATAGGGCCGCGAACTGGCCATGATCCCGGGAAGACCCGCCAACGCCTCCTCCGGCAGACGGAATGCATCGCTTTCAAATCCCCAGGCACTCACGGTTTCCCGCAGAATTAAGCGGTTGGTGGCGTTGTCGTCGATCACGAGGATGCGGCGTCCGCTGAAGTCCTCCGTTGGAGCGAGTGCCCGGCGGGCGCCATGCGGCGCGAGGTCGAACACCGCGTTGAAGCGGAACGTACTCCCTTTGCCGAGCGAACTGACCGCCGTCAGGCGGCCGTTCATCATCTCGACCAGGCGCCGGCCGATTCCGAGGCCGAGACCGGTCCCCCCGTATTGCCGCGTGGTGGAAGTGTCAGCTTGCGTGAAATCGTCGAAGATCGCAGCCAGTTTGTCCTGCGGAATACCGATGCCCGTATCGGAGATCGAGAATTCGATTTCGCCCGGCCTGCCGGACGAGTGACTCCCGATGGTCAGCCTGATCCAGCCCGATTCGGTAAACTTGACCGCATTCCCCAGTATGTTGATGAGTATCTGTCTCAGTCTGTTGGGATCGCCCACCAGCGCGGTGGCCACGCCGGGCAGCAGACGGGACGAAAGATCGAGCCCTTTGGCCCGGGCCTTGAAGCTCATCAGTTCGAGCGACTCGTCCACCACCTCTTCCAGATCGAACTCGACATGCTCCAGCTCGAAATGCCCCGCCTCGATCTTCGACACGTCGAGAATATCGTTGATGAGCACAAGGAGATTCGACCCCGCTCGCCGGAATACTTCGACGCATTGAATCTGCTCCGCGTTGAGCTGCGACTCCCACATCATGTCGGCCATGCCGAGGATCGCGTTCATCGGCGTCCGTATCTCGTGGCTCATCGCCGCGAGGAACTCGCTCTTGGCGATATTCGCCTTCTCGGCCCGCCGCGTCTGTTCCGCCAGTTTTTCGATATTCAGGCGCAGTTCGCGCTCCATGGATTTCCAGGCCGTGATATCGGTCGCAATAGCCAGAAATCCGGTAAGAACCCCTTCGTGATCGCAAACCGGAGTTACGGCAAGACTCACGTCGAGCCGGGTGCCGTCCTTGCGCACATACGTCCACTCGCGTTCGTCGGATTTGCCCTGGCGGGCATACTCGACGAAAACATCGAGACCTTCGACCGGCCGTCCGAAACGGTTCGAGAGGACTAAAGACCGTTCGGCGCACTCCGATTTGTCATGCAGGATCTCCGGAGTGTGGATGCCCTCCATTTCGCTCGCGCGGTACCGGAGCATTTTCTCCGCGCCCGAGTTGAATATCTGAATGATGCCTTTGGTATCCGTGGCGACGATCGACAGTTGAGTCGCGGCGTCGAGGACACTCTGGAGCTTTGCCCTGGTTTGGGCTAGAGTTTGGTTCGCCTGGGCCAGCGCGGCGGTCCTTTGCCGCACCCGATCCTCCAGACTTTCATTCAGGCTGTGAATCGAGGCGAGCGCCTGTTTGTACTCCTCAATATCGACGCAGGTTCCAATCCAGCGGACGATTTTGCCTTCGGAATCGAAAGCCGGCACGCCTCGCCCGAGATGCCACCGCCAGGTCCGGTCCGACGCCCGCATAAAGCGGTATTCGATCGCGTACGGCCGGCCGGTCCGGAAAGCCTCGCCGCGGATGTCGAGGCAATTCCGCAGGTCGTCGGGATGCAACATCGATTTCCATACGGAGTCCATGGCCTGACAGGAAGTCACCCCGAGATAATCGTGGCAGCGCCGGTTGTAATAATTGCCGATGCCGTCGGGCGTCGCCGTCCATACCATCTGCGGCATCGCGTCGGCCAGCTGCCGGAAACTGGCCTCCGTGCTGCGCAACGCGGCCTCGGTCCGCTTGATGGCATCGATGTCGGTGCAGGATCCGAACCATTCGGTAATGCTTCCATCCGCCCCCCTGATCGGGACAGCCGCGGCCCGAAACCACCGATAGCCTCCCGCCGCGCCGCGAATTCTGAGTTCGGTCTCGCAGCCGGTTCCTTCGCGCACGGAACACCGCAGTAACGCCCGCATCGGCGCGAGGTCGCCGGGGTGCACGTGCTGCTCCCATCCCTCGCCGGTCCCGGCGGACTCCGGGGTCCCGGTGTACTCGCGCCACTGGGGGCTCAGGTAATCGCAACTCCCGTCGGACCGCAGCGTCCAGACCATATGCGGGAGCGACTCCAGCACAGTCTGGCAGCGGATCTCGTTCTGTTTCCGTGTTTCTTCGCTTTCGCGCAGATTGCTCTCAGCCCGGGCGCGGTCCTTGTCCAGCCGGTTGAGAATCACGCCGCTTCTCCAGATCAGGAAAGCAAAAACCACAATATTTGCGGAAGTGAACAGGGCCAGACCGAATGCGGTGTCGTAAAAGCCCATCCGTTGCCCCTGCCATCTCAGACAGCCCATGGCAACGGGGACCAGCAACGCGGCGGGCAGGAGCCGTCTCAGCATCACGCTCCCCGGCCCGCGGCCGGTGGCGATGGCCACGATTCCCCGGTCGGGGCGCGAAAGAAGCACGCCGGCGCAGAGTACGGAGAATGTCATCGCGCTGTGTATTGACATCGCCGTACTGTCAACACGAAACATCGCCCCGAAGAAGCTCCTGACACCGTAGATATAGCCGATCAGGTTGAACAGGGATATAGTACCCGCGGCGACGACGAGATACTGGCCGGCGGCGAAACTGCGCCGTCGGCGACCGAGCAAAAGTGCGAGGCCCAGCAACATGAAGTTCGCGGCCGACGTCACCGCCATCCGCCCGGAAGCCACAACCGTTGCCGGATGGCGGAACAGGATCTCGTCAATGTGGAGATCTCTTCCCAGCACATATTCGGCCATGGTCGCGACACCGATCGTCCCGGCGGCTCCGGCACAAAACAGGGCGAAAACGCGCGTGGCCCGGCTCCCGATCCACCCCTCAAGCCACAACACGGCGCCAATCAGCAGGAAGCCCACGGCCGTGTTCGGCATCGTCGCCTCATGGCCGCTGAACACGCTCCGCAGCCCGGCGATACCGGCCGCCCAGCCGCCGGTTAACACCAGAACACCGGCAACGACGCCAATGAAGCCCGCCAGGCGAGAGGCCCGGCGGCAGTTCGCCTGGAGGGCATCGGGGGAAGGCGGTTCGCGATGTTGTCCCGGCGCGGCGCTCATGCAACCCTCCTATCGGCAGAAACTCGCGTTCGGGCGAGACCCGTTCAGCCACAATCCCGGATTTCAGACGGAACACGTGGAAATGCGGCGGAACTGCCGATAAGCGTAAACAGGGGCCACCTTGATGACGGAAGACAAAAAACCATTCGCCCGGTTGCTGCAGAACAAGCGAATCGGGTTGGTTGCATGCGGGCCGATGGACGCCGCCGTGACCGGCGCACTGCAACTGGCACAGGCGTCGTTCGCGCACGTGGATGCGACTCTGGTCAGCCCTGGAGACAAAGAGCTGGAACGATATCACGCTCTGATACTGCGCATCGGCGATGCCGCCGGCGAGTCGAACTGGCTACGGCCGGAAATGCTGCGAAACAACTCCTGTCCGCTGCTGCTGGCCGGTGAGTCTGCTTCCATCTACTACCGGATCTCGCTGCAGAACCATGCCGACGACGTCATCTTCGTGCCGTTTTTCCCGAGCGAACTGATCTTTCGCCTGTCCCGGCTCATTTCCGGCGTGGGGGATGACCGTCATGCCGCATTCCGGTCGGCCAGGCCGTGCGTGCTGGTCGCCGACGACGATCGCGACATCGTTGTCTATTTGAAAAGCGTGCTCCAGAACTTCGACGTGGACGCGCATTTTGTCAGCAACGGAAGAGCGGCATTGGCCGCGGCCCGGCGGCTCCTCCCGGACCTGGTGCTGCTGGATGTGGGGATGCCGCTGATGAACGGCATCGATGTGCTCCGCGCCCTGAGGAACGATCCCGGAACCAGCGCCCTTGTCGTCGCGCTGCTGACCGCCTCGGCGGACACGTCCGATGTGAGAAACGGAGCCGAGTTGGGCGCCGTGCACTATATTCTCAAGCCGTTCGGACACCTCGACCTGATCCGCAAACTCAAACCTCTCCTCCGGATTCCGGATATCGCGGCCATCGGAAACCCTGCCATTGCCGCACCGCCGATCGAACGAATCGATCGCAGTCTGTATTTCTCCTGATGGTCCAAAAGAAAATTCGAACTAATGCGTCGCGGCCGGTTTCTCCGGGTGCAGAATCAACTTCTGTATCCGCCAGTTCAGCAATTCCGCCACAAAGACCGTATTCTCGGACGGGCACGCCATCTCATGAATCCAGCCGAACTCCTTCATTTGCCGGCCGGTGCTTCCCAGAACGCCCAGCACCTTGCCGTCGAGCGACAGCTTGTAAACCCTGCCCGGAAAAGCGTCCGAAGCGTATAAGTACTGCGTTCCCGGTCCCGGCGTGATGCAGACCGCCCACGGCGCGCCGTTCTGCATGGTGCCCGGCAAGCCTTCCCCCTGCGCGGGTTTGGCGCCCATCCAGGGCTCCGCGTCCGCCGGAATGGGCACGTCGATTTTGATCTCGCGCAGGAAACCGCCATCGGGATCGAAGACCTGGATGCGCCGGTTGCCGCGGTCCGCCACATAGATATTGCCCTTCGCATCCGCGGCGATGCTGTGCGGCGTATTGAACTCGCCCGGCTTGTTGCCCGGCGTGCCCCACGACTTCACCCAGCGGCCGTTTTTGTCGTATTTGGCGACGCGCGAATTGATGTAGCCGTCGCTGAAGAAGATATTGCCCTGCGTGTCCCAGGTAACGTCGGTCGGCTGGCGGAACTGCCCGTCTATTGCCGGGAGCGGCGGCCGGGGATGCTTCCACGCCTCGGCGCCTTCGTCCGACGCTTCCTTTTTGCGGCCAAAGACCATGACTACCCGGCCGGCCGGGTTGAACTCGATCATCATGTCCGAGCCCTTGTCGATCACCCAGATGTTATCGTCTTTATCCACCCTCACGGCATGCGCGAAGGACCAGGCGTACAGGTTCTTTCCGATCTCGCGGATGTATCTTCCGTCGGGGCCGAACTCCAGCAATTGCGCGGCTGCCGCGGCATACGCGGGTCCGGTCGTGTTCCCGCGCGAGAAGACGAAGATGTGGCCTTTCGAGTTTACGGCGACCCCTGAGACCTCGCCCAGATACAGGTCGGCGGGCATTTTGAGGAGGTTCGGCACGGAGTCGAAGGGGATCTGGGGCGGCGCCTGCTGCGCGAACGCCGGAAAGCTCATCAGCAGCAGAACGGCTGCGAGCGGCAAGTGTTTCATGGGTGCCTCCAAGCGGCCCAGTGTATCTCAGCGGCTATTTACGCGCGCCGCGCTGCATCGCGAGCGGCTGCGCCGGAGCCGTCTGCTCCGGCTCCGGTTCCTGCTCCGGCGGCACGATTTTCTTCGGACGGGCATTCAGATGCGCCGTAATCAGGGCGCGGAAGGCTTTGTCGAACTTCGGAGTGCCGGGCTTCACTCCCGTCGCCGCCACCTGCTCTTCGGTGATTTCCTGCGCCAGCGGCAAGTACTTCGCATAGTAGGCGCGAATGCGGTCCTGCACCACGCGCTGAGAGGATTCGTAGAGAACCGTCAGCACCTCGTCGGCGCTCGCGCCGTGCAGCAGGTCGTAGACGTGCGAAGGCTTGCCGACGCGCGGCGACTTCAACGCAGCCTCCAGTTTTTTCGCATGGCCTTCGAGTTTCTTCAACTCTTCCGCCTCCTGTTTCGGAAGGTCGAACGCCAGCAACACGCCGGCCTTGTCTTTTGCGCTCAGTTTTTCCGTGAGCACCGTCAGAAACGCCAGCCATCCGCCCTTTGTATCCGGCGGCAGAACCGTGTGGGCCAGCTTCTCGAAACGCCCGAGTCCGGCCGCATTCAGCATCGGGCCGGTCAGGGCGGGAGAGATCGGTTTCAACAATCCGTGGCTGTCGAACGTCTCCAGCGCCGCGACGGCGTTTTCGCTCGCCGCCAGCGCCCGGATTTCCGCCGCGAGAGCCGATACCGGAGCTTCGTTCTGGTAGCCCTCAAGGAGTGCATTCTCCAGTTGAGACTGAGCGCGCGGCGCGATCTGGAAGCCGAGGATGTACTGGAACCGGATCAGACGGTAAATGCGCGACGGATCGTCGAAAAAGACGTAGGGATTGGTGGCGCGCAACTCGCGATTCTCCAGATCCGCCTGTCCGTTGGTGGGGTCCACCAGCAATCCGCGAGAGCCCCGATTCAGCGACAACGCCATCGCGTTGATGGTGAAATCGCGCCGGATCAGGTCGTCATGAATGCCGGCGGCGGCGATCTGCGGTTTCCCGCCCGGTTTGGAATATTTCTCGGTCCGCGCATTCGAGACGGAGGCGCGCACGCCCCCGGGAAGCAGGAGTTCGACCCAGCGCTTCAGGCTGTCCTCTGCGAGCACCTGCCCGCCCGACGCCTCCGCGAGCGTCTTGCCCGCCTTCAACGCATCGCGCTCCACGGTGAAATCGAGATCGAGGATTCTGGCGCCGCGCAGAGTGTCCCGCATGGCGCCTCCGGTGAGCCAGACGTTCATCCCGGCTTCGGTGGCCACTCGCTGCATCCCGGCCACGGCCCGGTTCTGGGCGGGATCGAGATGACTTTCGAGCACAAACATGTAATCGCTCATGGTTCACGCTCTCGGATGGTGGCGGTCCAGCGTATCGCGCAGGCGCGAGCGGACCACGTGGGTATAAATTTCAGTGGTGGAAAGATCGGCGTGGCCGAGCATCGTTTGCACGCTGCGAAGATCGGCGCCGCCCTCCAGAAGGTGGGTGGCGAAGGTATGCCGCAGCACGTGGGGTGAGAGATGGTGAAAAATACCGGCCTTCTTTCCGTTGACTTTAATGCTCGCCCAGAATGCCTGCCGGGTCATGGCTCCGCCGCGGGCTGTCACAAAAAGGCAGGGCGAAACCTTACCTTTGAGCAGCGCGGGGCGGCCCGTGGCGGCATAGGCGGAGATGGCCTCAAGCGCCGTTGCATGAACCGGCACGATGCGCTGCCTGTTTCCCTTGCCCGTCACGCGGATCAGCCCCAGTGCCGCATCGAGATTCGACATCCTTAACTGAATCAATTCAGTTACACGGATGCCGGTGGCGTACAAAAGTTCCAGCATGGCGCGGTCGCGCAGTCCGCCGGGTTTGCCGCAATCCGGCGCCGCGATCAGCTTTTCGATCTGTTCGCGGTTCAGAAATTTGGGAATGGTGCTCCACTGCCTGGGGCTGGAAAGGTGTTCGGTGGGGTCGATCGCGATTCTTTCGTCCGCTGCCAGGAAATGGAAGAAACTCCGGATGGCGCTCAAATGGCGCGCGATCGACCGGCTGCTCAAGTTATAGGCATATAAGTGGTTAACATAGACCTTGAGCAGGGTGGCGTCCGGGAAATCGCCGCCGGTCAGCGGACCGGTATACGCATCGAGCGCCGCCAGATCGCGGCGGTAGGCATCGAGCGAATTTTGAGACAACCCCTTCTCCATGCGGCAGAAGGCGAGAAACGCCCGGATCCCCCGCGAGGTCGGCGACTCGGCCGTAGATCCCATATCCGCCATTCTGGTGGGTCCCTTATCGTGCAATGATACAATACTCGCGAAAATGTTTAAATCAATTCCGTTCGCAGCGCCGGACCGGGCCGGAATCCGCCGGTCTTCCGGGCGGGATTGAGGTTTTGTGGCAAGCTCAACAGTCAAGATGGTTGTGGTCCGGCGCTTCGAGCGCGAAAGCCTCAACGGTTTTGTCAATCAATTCAGTTACCTGCAGCCCAACAACGTCGAACTCCTGACGCCCGCGGGATCTCTCGTTCTGCTGCCCTACGACGAGGTGAAAAGCGTCTGCTTCGTCAAAGATTTCGAAGCGGAACCGGAATTGAGAAAAGTTTTTCTGACCCGGCCCAAACTGGAGGGATTGTGGGTGCGGATGATCTTCCGGGACGGGGAAATCATGGACGGTATCCTTCCGAACAACCTGCTTTCCTGGGAGATTGCCGGCTTTACCGTGACGCCGCCGGAGCCCGACGCCAACAATCAGCGCGTCTTCGTGCCGCGCTCCGCGTTGAAGAGCATTCAGGTGCTTGGCGTGGTGGGCAGTCCGCTGCGGGCCAGACGGAAGAAAGCGCCGCCGCCGGATCAGCCTACGTTATTTTAAGCCGGCTTGCCCGCTACTCCGGCTGGAGGATGCAAATCTCGCGCAGGTTGCGGTATTTCTCCGCAAAATCGAGCCCATAACCCACCACGAACTCATCCGGAATCATGAATCCGACATAGGCCACATCCACCGGCCGCAACCGGCGCTCCGGCTTGTCGAGAAGGGCCGCGATGCGCACCGATTTCGGCCGGCGCTGCTGCAACAGACTCGTCAGGTAGCTCAGCGTCACGCCGCTGTCGACGATGTCTTCGACGATCAGCACGTCCGCGCCCTCAAGAGAGATGTCCAGGTCTTTGGTGACCTTCACCTCGCCGGAACTCGTCTGGCCGCGGCCATAACTCGAAATACCCATGAAGTCGATAAAAACGTCTCTCTGAATGGCGCGCGAAAGATCGGCGAGAAAGTAACATGCGCCCTTCAGGATACAGATGAGGAAGAGATTGCCATCGGGATAATCGGCATCGATCTGAGCACCCATTTCGAGGATGCGGGTCTGGATCTGTTCCTCGGAAAGGAGAGGGCGCAAGGCCATTTGGGACTATTTTACGCGTCGAGCACGTTGCGCAGCCGGCGGCCCAGCGCTTCGGCGGTGAAGGGTTTCTGGATCAGCTGCGTTTCGCCGGCCAGCACGCCGTGGCTGGCGATCATGTCGTCGGTATAGCCCGACATGAACAGCACCTTGAGCTGGGGGTTGGTCTCGCGCAGTTTGTGCGCCAGCTCGCCGCCGCTCATGTGCGGCATGATGACGTCGGTCAGCAGAATGTCGATTGAGTCGCGCCGGTCCCGCCAGATCTCGAGCGCGGCAGGACCGGAATCCGCCACCAGAACCTTGTAGCCCAGCGTCTTGAGAACGGTCTCGGTCAGCGCGCGAACGCTGGGCTCGTCTTCCACCAGCAGCACGGTTTCGAGGCCCGAGGGCGCGGCGCTCGCCTGCAAAGAAGTCTCCTCCACTTCGCCGTCGGCCTCCGGGAAGTAGATCCGGAACCGGCTGCCGTGCCCGGGTTCGCTCTGGACGTCGATTTCACCCCCGGCCTGCGAGACAACTCCATAGACGGTCGAGAGCCCCAGCCCAGTGCCTTTGCCTTTGTCTTTCGAAGTGAAGAAAGGCTCGAACATCTGCGCCTTGACGGCCTCATCCATGCCCACGCCGGTGTCGACCACCTCCAGCAGGATCGTGAGCGGCTGAAGTCCGGGCCGTTCCAGCGGCTGCGGCAGCTTGCCGCATTCGATTTCGAGCGTGCCTCCGAGCGGCATCGCGTCCCGCGCATTCACGGACAGATTCATCAGCACCTGTTCCATCTGATGCGCGTCGGCGCGGATCAGGCACGGTCCAGGCCCGCAATGCACGGTGAGATCGACATGCTCGCCGATCATGCGCTGCAACAGGCGCTCGATGTTCCGCAGCAGGGCGCACAGGTCGATCGTTTTGGGCTGAACCGCCTGGCGGCGGCTGAAGGCGAGAAGCTGCCCGGTCAACCCGGAGGCGCGCCGCGCGGAGTTCAGAATTTCCTGCAGATAAGTCGCGATGCGCGCGTTCGAGGCGGCGCCGAGCCCTTCGAGCGCCAGTTGCCCGTAACCGGAAATCACCGTCAGAAGATTGTTGAAATCGTGGGCCACGCCACCGGCAAGGCGGCCGAGGGCCTCCATCTTGCGCCCCTGCGTGAGCTGATCTTCCAGCACCCGGCGCTCGGTGATATCGACCCCGATGCCGCCGATCAGCGCGAGCTTGCCGCCTTCGACGATCGGAAACTTGTACATCAGCCAGGCGTGAGGTCCGTCCGCATGAGGCACCGGCTCGACGAATTCGAGCGGGCGTTCGCTTTGGATCACGGAAGCGTCGTTCTCGCGATAACGCGCCGCATCCTCGGCGGGCCAGATCTCTTCATCCACCTTCCCGACAATATCCTCGGGCTTTTTCCCGAATTGAGGCCATGACGATTCGTTGTAGTAAACGTACCGCCCGCTCAGATCCTTGATGAAGGCGATGCCCGGAAGATGGCGCATGAAAGCGGCAAATCGCTGCTGGCTTTGCCGCACCGCCTCCTCCGAAAGCTTGCGGTCGGTGATGTCGATGATGGTCGAAATGAGCGTGCCGCCCATCTGGCCGGGTTGCGGATCGAGGAGCCGGACGCTGCACAGCCCCCACCGCCGGGAGTTGTCGCGGCGGCGGAAGCAGATTTCGAATTCCCGGACCTGAGGCGAAAGACGAATCAGGCGCAGCAGGCGATCGCGCTCCGCCGGATCGTAATAGAGCTGCGGGGTGCGCACGGCTTTCAACTCTTCCCTGGAGGAGTAGCCGAACATCCGCACGCAGGCATCGTTGCAGTCGAGGATTCGCCCGTCGACCGCGCTGTGCATGATTCCGGCCAGGTTGCCGTGATAAATGAAGTCGCGCATCTGGTCGGCCGATGCCGCCGCGAGTTCGCGCTGCTTGCGCGCGGTGATATCCCGGAACGAGAGGGCCGCGCCGCTGATTTCCCCCGCGGGGCCGCGAACGGGCCGCGCTCCACATTCGATCCAGACGGAGGCCGCGCGGCGAACGGGCCGCACGACATATTCCGCGCGCTCGATCGTTTCGCCCCGCAACGCCCGCGCCGGCGGCAGACGGTCCGATGGCAGGAGGTCCTGAGTCACGGGGTCGAAGACGTTGAGAGCGCCGAACAGGCGCCCCGGCGCGCCGTCCGGCGGCGCCTCGGCATCGGCCAGGTAGCGGGCGGCCGCGCTGTTGGCGAAGACAACCCGGCCGCCCGTGTCGAAAACGAGCAGGGCGTCCGGCAGGGCGTCCATTGTGGCGTTGATCAGTTCAGGCGGAACCCCGCCCGAATCGGGCGAGACTGAAATCGGGTCCTCGGCAGGCGGCTTATCGGATGTCTTCAACAGGGCCTTTGCGAACCTAAATATGAATTATAGCCATGCCCGCGCAAATTCAAACTGACCGGTTTGCGCCCCTGGGGAGGGATTCCGTCAGGGCAGGCACACAAGCGGGCCGGTTACCGGGAATCGGCGCCCGCTATTTCGATTCGGCGTAGACCCGCTTGACGATATTCGCGACCGAACCCATCGTGCCCCAGTCCGGATACTTCGTTTTCATTTCGGCGGAGACCAGTTTGCCGGCTTCTTCCAAGGAGGTTCCCTTGCCCTTGAGCGCGAGGGAGCGAGCCTGCACGTCCACCAGGAACGCCCGCTCCCGGGCGATCAGAGAACCGTCGCCCAGCGCGCCGTGATCGGGCACGATGAAGCGCGGTTTCAGCGGCGCCAGCTTGTCCAGAATGGCGATCCAGTTTTTCGGACTCGTGTCTTCATTCGGCATGTTGGGGACGAGTTTCGATTGCACGATGTCGCCGGGAATGAGAACGCTGTCCGGCTCGACGAAAATCAGTTCGTCGCCGCGGGTATGCGCCGTGCCCAGCCAGAAGAGGCGGGCGGTCGCGCCGCCCAGATCGAGCTTCACTTCGCGGTCGAACAGAATGTCCGGCGTGCGCAGTTTGAGGCCGGTCAGCAGGTCTTTGTTCTCCGCCGACATCCTGCTGAACATCTGGATGAACTCGTCTTTGCGCTGGTCCATTTCCTCCTGCTGCACGGTGGGCCGGATCAGGATGGTGTTCGGCGGGAACGCGTCTTCGCCCATCGCGTGTTCCGGGTGGAAATGCGTGGTAGTGAGGAACAGCTTCGGGTTTTTGGAGAGCTTTTCGGCTTCGTGGAGAACCGTGGCGCCATTGCGCGTACCCATGCCGGTATCGACAACGAGCGTGGCGCGATCCCCCACCACGATGGCGATGTTCGGGAAACCGACGATCGCATAGACGTGCGGCGATACCTGTTTGGACGAATTCTCCGGCAGCGGCGGCATGGAAGACTGCGCCACGGCGAGGGCGGATGCAAGGGCGAACGCGAGGAGAAATTTCATGACTCGAGCCTCAGCTTAGTCTATAACCCCGGGTCTATAACTCCGGCTTTATAACGAGAGGCAGCACGGCTTCCGGAGAAAGTGCCCGGACGGAGGAACCACGGAACCCTTTGGGATCGCGGGTCACGATCAGGTCGCAGCCGGCGATACGGGCGGCGGCCGCGGTGACTGCGTCTTCAAAATCGGCTGAGGGCGATTCAAGCGCGTACCGGAGCGCCGTTCCGTCGACTCCCGCGACGCCGAATACGCGGAGGAGCGAAGTAATCGTTCGCTTCGCTCCGGCGTTGCCCTGCCCCCTGGCAACCAGGTAATGAATGGTTGTCAGCGCGTGGGCGGAAAGCAGGCCTTCCACTCCTCCGGTTTCGATTGCGGCCCAGAGCGCCTCGCTGGCCTTGACATGGGGTTGCCGGTCTTGAAGGACATCGAGAATCACATTGATGTCGACCAGTATTCTCACCGGTACTTTTCCGCCAGGTGCTTTCGATATTCTTCCGGATCGGCCTTCCCGAGACTTCCGCGAAGGGAACGGAGAATCGGAGGCTCCTTTGCCGGATCCGGCCCGCTGGCCGAATCGACCGGAATCGCCACCGACGACAGATACACTTCCACCATCCGCGACAGGGAAATGCCCTGCCGCTTTGCATAGCTTTTCGCGCGGGAAACAACGGAAGGGCTGACGCTGAGGGTGAGTTTCGTCTGCACGATACGTATTATACCAATGAACTGGATACGTATTACTTCGCGGCGGCGGCGCGCAACTCCATCAGAAGGCCGTCGAGCGCGATCGACTTCTGAATATTCCGCCGCAGCAGCGAAGCGATTTCATCCACGCTTTTCACCGCATGAACGATCCAGGGGCGCGAAACCTTCTGCGCCAGCGCGCCCAGATCGGCGCGCAGATCGAAGTTGCGGATGGCGGTTCCGCCTTCGCGCAGGACCGTGAGATCGCGCAGCAAATCGTACAGCAGCTTCAGATGCAGCTCCAGCTTCTCGCTCCTGCCGCGGCCAAGCGCTTCGGAAACGGGGAGCCAGGCCGCCCAGGACGATACCCAGGCCCCCGTCTTCAGCAGCGCGAGCATGGCGGCGCGGCGTTTCCGGTACAACTCGATATCGAGCGAGGCGGCCACGCCAGGGCTGCCGCCCGAAAGCGCAATCCGGTGTTCGGCGTCGTCGAGTTTTCGCGCGCGCGCGAACTCCTGCATCTCTTCGTTCGAGAGCGGCGAGAAGTTGATGACCACGGAGCGCGAACGGATGGTCGGCAGAAGGTCGTACAGATTCTCGGCCGTGAGGATCAGGATGAGATGGTCCGGCGGCTCCTCAAGCGTCTTCAGCAGCGAGTTGGCGGCGTGTTCACCGGCGCGGTCGGCCTGATCGATCAGGAATACGCGGCGGGCGCCGTGCAGCGGCTTGAATTGCGCGCGCTCTTTGAGCAGACGCATCTGCGGAATGCCGATCTGCCGCAGTGGTCCGTCGGGCGGGAAGGTGAGGAAATCGGGATGCGTGCCGAAGAACAGGGGATCGTCGTTGCGCTTGTCGGAAGGGAGTTTTTCGCGCGCGAGAATCAGGCTGGCGTTGTCGGGAAGGCTGAGATCGTCCTGCTCGATCTTCTCGGGCGAGCCGAGCAGGCGAGCCCCGAAGCGCCGCGCGAGCGTGGCCTTGCCGAGCCCTTCGAGGCCCGCGAAAAGCATGGTCTGCGGGATGCGTTCGCGCGCGATCATGCCTTCAAGCGTGGCCTGAACGTGCAGGTTTCCCTGGAAGTTTTCAAACATGCGCGTCGAGCGCCTCCCGTATCCGATGCGCCACTTCGCCAATCCCCGCGCAGCCGTCGATCACGGCGATGCGACCGGGCTCGCTCTTCGCCAGCGCGAGATAGCCCTGGCGGACGCGTTCGTGAAACGCGGCGCTCTCGTCGTCGATCCGCGATTCCGCATGTCCCACGCGTTCGTTGCGCCGTTTCGCCCGCATGAGGCTGGTCTCGATATCGATATCGATCAGGAAAGTGACGTCCGGCTTCAGGCCGCGGCACGCGATGCGATCGAGATCGAGCACCACGCCGGGGTCGAGCCCGCGGCCGCATCCCTGATAGACCAGGGTCGAATCCGTGAAACGATCGCACAGCACGGTTTGCCCCGCTTCGAGCGCCGGCCGGATCACCTGATCGACGTTCTGGGCGCGGCTGGCGAAGTAAAGCAGCAGTTCGGTGCGCGGCTGGATCTCCGCGCTCGCGGGATCGAGCAGGATTTTACGAATCTGGCGGCCAATGGCGGTGCCGCCGGGTTCCACGGTTTCCGTCACCGCCCGGCCGTGTTCGCGGAGCCAGGCGGCCAGCATGTGGAACTGCGTGGTTTTGCCGCAGCCGTCAATGCCTTCGAATGTAATGAACTGTCCGCGTGGCGTTTGCATCTGCGATTCGGGATTCCGAGGGGGAACTCCGATTTTCGCAGATGCCCGGCCGGCTACCTCTGCCTGGTGGCGCGGATCAGCGCCTCCATGTGCGTCAGGTAATTTTCGAGCGCCGTGCGGCCGGTTGCGGTGAGCTTGTATTCGGTGCGCGGCAGGCGCCCTTCGAACTTCTTCTCGCAGGCAATGTAGCCGGCCTCTTCGAGCTTGCGCGCGTGCACGCTGAGATTGCCGTCGGTGGTGTCGAGTATCTTCTTCAGTTCCCGGAACGTGAGGGTTTGATTCACGGACAAAGCGCTCACGATCCCGAGGCGGAGACGCTCGTGAATGATGCGGTCGAGCGCGCGGGCTCCGGCGCCGGCAACGGCGGCAGGTCCGGTATTGCGTAATTTTGCCACTGAAGCTTTAGCCACCGTAACGCCTCGCGATTACCCAGCCGAACACCATGTGGAAGCCGCCGAAGCCCAGCGCCAGCAACAGGTCGGAAAAAACCGCCGGCGTCACGGCCGCAACCGCGCCGAGCGCCAGGAAGGACATCCCAAGGACCGGAACCACGCGCACGGAAAACGCCCCGCCGGACGTCGTTCCCGCACCGTAAAGCAGCAGCCACATCGCAGGAAGCAGCCTTTCCGCGCCCTGTTGATAGAGAAGAAAGGTCAGCACCGCCCCGGCAAAGACCGATGGCGCAACCGCGACCACGAAGCGCCGGAACGGTCTCGAAAGAAGAGGCGTGCTGTTCCGCAGGGCTTTGCGATGGGAGGACACGAGCCCGATTGCGAGCGCCAGCGCCGCTTCTCCCATCCAGACCGCGAGCCACCCCCGGGAAGACCCGCTCCAATGCGCCGCCAGCGCGGCCACCAGCGCTGTCGCGCCCATCCACATCGCACCCCGCCCCGGAACGGCCGTGAACGACCCCGCGCTCTCCATCGTGTTGCGGATGAAGCGGAGATTGTCCATCGCCTGCGCGTGCAGGGCCGTGGGTTCCGGACGTATGGGACGAATGGGCCGCACAACAGCCATAGCCGGATTATACGGCTTTCGCGGAGGGCTTTGCAATGTAAAGGCGTATCGGATTTGCGGCCGGGTTTGTTACACGGTTTGTTACAGGTGATACGATCTTGTGCGGTGGACCTGAAACCCTCCGTGCTCGGAAAAGGCCTGATCCTCCTGGCCATCGGCTTTCCGGCGTACGGCCACGATGTCATCACGACCAAAGTCACTTTCGACCGGGAGATCGTGCGGTTGTTCAACGCGCATTGCTTGTCCTGCCACGCGGAGGGCGGGATGGCGTTCTCACTCGCGACCTGGAAGGAAGCGCGCCCCTGGGCCAAGGCGATCGGGGAGGAAGTGCTCCAGCGCCGCATGCCTCCGTGGGGCGGCGTGAAAGGCTTCGGGGATTTCCGCAACGATCGGGGACTCACCGGGGAACAACTGGAACTGATCGTCGACTGGGAGGAAGGCGGAGCGCCCGAGGGCGATCCGAAGGACCTTCCGGTGGCGGCAAAGCCGGCGGTGGCGCTGCCGTTTGCGGTTCATTCGGCAAAGCAGATCGTCGTCAGCGGAGATCTGAAACTGCGCAAGCCCCTGAAACTCGACGGGCTGTGGCCGCGCGCGGTCGGCGACGGCGCATCTTTCAAGATCACCGCGGAGCTGCCCGACGGCAGCGTGGAGCCGCTGCTCTGGCTGCACAATTACAAAAAGCAGTACAGCCATGCGTTTCTGCTGCGGCGGCCTCTGGCGCTGCCGGCCGGAACGCTGGTGCGCGGCGTTCCCCCGGATGCCACGGTGGTGCTGTTGCCGGTTAATCCAAATCCCTGACGGGAATGTCGAACCGGGCCGTGTTGATCACGCCCTTGCGTTGAAACTGCACCCAGACGCGATAAGCGTGCGCACGCGGGAAATAGACATTGAACTGCATGTCCGGGCCGCCATCGGCGATGAACGGATGGGTGTGGATCATGTCGATCAGGTCGTCGCTCGCGGCCAGCATGTGGCCCCAGGCGCCGATGTATTTCTCGATGCCATCCGCCGGTTCGAGCTTGAAGAACATCATGGTCTTCGTCCCCGCGATGGGCTGCGGAGGATCGGTGGTGAGGGAGACATGCATGTTCCCGGTCTGCTTGGTTGCGTAATCGCGCGCGAGCACGGGTGTCTGCTGCTCCCCGCCGGGCACGATCACCGTTTTCGCGATCAACTGCGGGGTGGCGCCCAAGGGATAAAAATCGGTCAGGATGCGGTACATGCCGGGCTTTGGAAACCGGATATCGCAGCGGAAGCGGCCGTCTTCGCCGAACGCCGGGTGGTCATGAACGAAGAATTGCAGATCCTGGCTGATGGCGAACATGTGAAACAGCTTTTCGTGGACGATCTCGAAGCGATCGATCCGGCGGTCGTTCTGCGGGTCGCGGACGGTGAATTCGAGTTCGGTCTTCGCACCCGGTTCAATCGCGCGCGGAGTGACCTTCAGATCGACGGGAAACTCGACGGGTTCCGGGATGCCGGCTCTCAGTTTCATGCCGCAACGCGAACAGAAGCCCTCCTGATTCGACCGGACGTCCGGATCCATGGGGCACTGGTAAACCAGGCTCTGCGCGGCCAGCGTAAGCCCCAGCAGTCCGATCGCAAATAAAAAGCCCAGCGAAACCAGCGTTTTCATTCTTCCCTTCTTTAATAATATGCGATTATTCTGAAAGAGAGGTTCCTCATGCGTTCGCGCGCGCTCGTTTTTCTCGCGCTGGCTTGTCCGTTCGCTCCGTGCGTTTCCGGACAGTCCGTCATTTCCGCCCGTTCGGGCCTGGTCAATTATTTCGAAGGCAATGTCTTTCTGGACGGTCAGCCGCTGGTGCGGAAATTCGGGGTTTTTGGCCGGCTGAAACCGGGGTCCACGCTGCTCACGCAGTCCGGGCGCGCCGAAGTTCTGCTCACCCCGAACGTGTACTTTCGCATGGGCGAAAACAGCACGATCCGGATGATCTCCGACAGCTTTGACGATACGCGGGTGGAACTGCTGGCGGGCTCCGCTTCGGTCGATTCGGAGCATGCGCCGGCGGGGGATTTCGTGAAGGTGATTTTCAGGGACTCGGCCATTCGTATCCTCAAGCCGGGGCGCTACCGGATCGATGCCGATCCGGCCCAGCTGCGCGTTTACGAAGGCGAAGCGAACGTGACGCGCGGCGCGAGCGAGACGAAGATCGAGTCGTCTCAGATCATGCCGCTCGATGGCGCGCCGGTGGTGAAGCGATTCACCGAAGGGTCGGACGGGCTGCTCGACTTGTGGTCGGAGGAGCGCAATTCTCTGATTTCCAGCAGGATGGTGGACTCGCAGGCAATCACCGATCCGCTTCTCGATGACGGACCGGATCTTGCCGCGGATCTCCCGCCGGGCCCGATTGCGCCGGGCGGACCGTATGGCGGGTATATCCCGCTCGCGACCGTGCAGCCGGCGATCGGCTATGTCGGCAATGTTTACGGCTTTTCGCCTTACGGCTATGGCGTTTACGGCTATGGTTTCGGCGCGCCGTATGCGGGATTCGCGGTTTATGCGCCTTTCGCGCGGGCGCCGGGATTCTACATTCCGCGATTTGGACCCGCGGCTTTTCCGGGCCGGCCGTTTTCGTCCGGCGGGATCGGAGTTCCTCCGAGACCGGTGTTTACCCCGCGCCCGGCTCCTGCGGGGCATGCCGGATTCCGTCCCGCCGGACGGCGGTAAGCGGATATTGTGACGTTCTCGTATTCGGTCGCCAAAACAGAAGCCAGGCCTGATTGCTCCGCCGTTTTTCGCAGCTCTTTGCCCCGCATGGTCAGCGGCAATCGTTTGAGCAGAAAATCGTCTGGAGCCTTGGTACTCTTCACACCCGGACGCCCTTCTTCGGGGGCCATCGCGGGAAGCTGGATTTTGCATACGTGACCACTCGTGGCGTAATCAACCACCATCTCCCCGGCTGGAACTGTAAAAACTTCTCTGGCGAGCGAAGGGCCATAACTTGCACGCAACTCGGCTGCAAATCCGGATGCGTCAATTTGGGCGAAAGCGGGGAAAATGAAGGCGATTAACATGGGGAAAAGACCTGAAAACAGTTTGGTTTGCCTGGATTGATCGTACCCCGAATCACTGGCGGCTACTCAACCGGCTGGGGATTCCGCCCGGCGCCGGCGGGGCATGGGTGATGCACGTGATGCTAATATAGGTACATCATGAGCATCAGAACCACTGTCACGCTGGATGACGATGTGGCGATTCGCCTGAAAGGCGAAAGCCAGTCCCGGGGAGAGCCGTTCCGGGACACGCTCAACGATCTGTTGCGAACTGCATTGTCGGGGGTCGGCAACAAGCCGCGCGGCCGCACGCTCAGAATCGAACCCACGCACATGGGTTACAAGCCGGGGCTGAACTACGACAACATCGAGTCGCTCCTTGAGTATGGCGAGGGCGACCGGCACCGGTGATCGTAATCGACGCGAACGTGCTCCTGTACGCGTATAACGCCGACGCGCCGCAGCAGCGGATTGCCGCCCAATGGCTGGCGGAATTGCTCGACAGCGGCGAGACTATTGCCCTGCCATGGGTGACGGTCTGGGCATTTATTCGCATCGCCACCAATTCAAGAATCTGGGCCAATCCGCGGCCCGCGAAGGAAGCATTTGCCATTGTTGGCGAATGGCTGGGGCAGCCCGGCGTGGTTCCGCTGCAACCTGGACCGCTTCATGCGAAGATTCTGGAGAGACTGGTCACCGGCTACGGCGCAAGCGGTCCGCTGGTAACCGATGCCGTGCTGGCCGCGCTCGCCATGGAACACGGAGCCCTGCTCGCGTCGACGGACCAGGACTTCCGGCGCTTTCCGGATCTGCGGTGGCTGAATCCGCTCGGCGCCGAGGGCTCCATCGCGCCTTGAGCGCAGTGCCGATTTGTTCCAGCCGGACGGCGGCGAATGATATACTGCCGCCCATGCGCAAAGGTTCCATCGTTCGTTTGTCCGCCGCTCTCATCCTGGCCGGAGGCCTCTGGCTCGCCCACACGCAGCAGGGCGGCCCGCCGCCGTCCAGGCTGAGCCTCGTGAAGATCAAGGACGACCTGTACGTGATTCACAACGACTTTGTGCCGGGCAATTCCACCGCGCTCATCACGAACGATGGCGTCATTCTGGTGGACGATAAATTCGACTCCGACTACGACGGCATCATGGCCCAGTTGAAGAAGGTGACCGACAAGCCGGTCAAGTACGTCATCAACACCCATCACCACGCCGATCACAGCGGCAGCAATGCAAAGATGCAGCAGCACAACGTGCAGATCGTCGCCTCCGAGCAGGCGCGGGAAAACATGGTGGACGGCAAGCAGCCCGGCCTTCCCAACGTCGTGTTCGATCGTCGCTCGAATGTCTATCTGGGCGGCAAGACCGCCGAACTCTATCACTTCGGGCGCTCGCATACCAATGGCGATATCGTCGTGCTTTTCCGCGCCGACCGCACGCTCGCCGCGGGCGATATGTTCACCTTCGGGGACGATGTTCCCGAGTTGATCGACTACTCCGGCGGCGGCAGCGGCAAGGAATGGACCGGCACGCTCGATTCGGCGCTGATGCTCGATTTCGACACCGTCGTTCCCGGTCATGGCCCCGTCACCGACAAGGCGCAAATGAGAAAGTTCCGCGCGCGCACGGTCGATCTGCGCAATCGCGTGCATGAAATGGTTACCCAGAAAAAGACCAGGGACCAGGTCGCCGCCATGCTGAAGACGGAATTTCACTTCGCGCAACTGCACCTCGACCGCAGCCTTGACGGCCTGATGGTCGAGATGCAGTGACAAAAATTCCCGCGATCGCATTCGGCGTTTGTCTGCCGTTGTGTTTGTCGCTGGCCGCGGAGCCGCGGCAGAAGGTGGAACTCGTCACTACGGATCGTACGGCCTTCGCCGAGGGCGGCGTCATTCAGGTGGAAGGCTCAACGGGCGAACTCAATATCGAAGGCTGGGACCAGCCCACCGTCCAGATCGTGACGACCCGCTATGCGTTCCCGGAGCCTGCACATAAGGAACGAACCGCCGCACGGCTGAAGACCATTCAGGTGACGGCCCGGATGCCGGACCCTGGCGAGTTAACGGTCTCGACATCGAAGTATTGTTTGCCCGGCGTCCATCTGGACTACCGGATTATGGTGCCGCGCACCTCCCGCCTGGTCATCCGCCATCGGATCGGCGATGTAATCGTTCTGAATGTCGCCGGACACATTGACGCGAAGGTGCGGGTGGGCGGCGTTACAATCCAGAAAGCGGGCGTTGGTCTTTAAGGAGGCATTGATGCCGGAAGAATCGAAAAATCCGCAGGACGGCTTCAGCCGCCGCGGGATGCTGGGCGCCGTTTCGCTGACGTCCCTCGGGCTGGCGGCAGCCGCGCTTCCATCCCGGCGCGCGAGCGCCGCCGAAGGCGAGAAGGTGGAAGAACTCGCCAATTTCAAGTACGATCTCGAAAAGCAGACTCACTGGGTCGGTCCCGGAGGGTCGGCGAAGGAAGCGACGGCGGCGGAGTTCCCCGTTTCGCAGAGCATCGCGGGCGTGTCCATGCGGCTGGAGGCGGGGGCGATCCGCGAACTGCACTGGCATGCACTGGCCGCCGAGTGGGCCTACATGCTCGAAGGGCGTTGCCGCGTCACCGTGATCTCTCCGTCGGGGCAGTCCGAGACGTCGGATTTCGAGGTCGGCGATACGTGGTACTTCCCGCGCGGGCACGGTCACGCGCTGCAGGGTCTGGGGCCCGGCCCCTGTCACTTTCTCCTCGGTTTCGATAACGGCCACTTCTCCGAATTCGGCACGTTCAGCATTACGGACTGGATCGCCAACACGCCTCCGGATGTCCTCAGCCGCAACCTGAATCTGCCGGCCGCGGCCTTCGCGCAGTTCCCGAAGAAGGAGTTGTACATCGGTCCGGGCAAGGTTCCGCCGCAGTCGTTCGAGGAATACCGGAACAAGGACGTCGAGCCCGGCCAGATGTCGCACAAATACCGTCTGGACGCCCAGCCCGCGAAGGTGTTTCCCGGCGGTACCGAGCACGTGGTTTCCTCCAGAGAGTTTCCGCTTCAGACCACGCTCACCGCCGTGAAAATGACTTTGCAGCCCGGAGCGTTGCGCGAGATGCACTGGCACCCGCATGCCGATGAGTGGCAATACTACGTCAAAGGCCGTTCGCGGGTCCGGATCTTCGGTTCGCACGGGCGTGTCAAAACGGAAGAGTTCGGGCCCGGCCACGTGGCCTTCATCCAGCAGGGCTATGGGCACTACATCGAACAGCTGGGCGACGAGCCCACCGAGATTCTGATTCTGTTCAACAGCGGCGAGTATCAGGAGATTTCTCTCACCAACTGGCTGGGCGCGAACCCGGTCTCAATGCTTGAAACCAACTTCGGCATCCCACGGAACTTGATCGACCAGCTGCCGGTGAAGGAAGTGGGTATCCTCGGCCGTAAAGGCTGAGCCCATGGCTCACCCCATGCCAAACGCTGTCGCGGCGATGCTGTGTTTGTGCGCCTTGCCGGTGTTCTGCCAGGAGTCGGCGACGGAACCGGCCGGAGGCGGCACGGCTTTGGCGGCAGCGGCCAAACTGAGGGCGCAGCCCGCGGGACCCGCGCCGCGCGCCGCCGATGGCAAGCCCGATCTCTCCGGCATCTGGACTCCGGATCGCACCTTCATCTACGACATCTCGACGTCGCTCAAACCGGGGGAAACGCTCCCGCTCCAGCCCTGGGCGGCGAAGCTGACGAAAGAGCGCATGTCGAAGGACGATCCGGAAGCGAACTGCCTGCCGGCGGGAGTGCCGCGCATGGCGCCCTATCCGTGGAAGATCGTGCAGACGCCATCGGTGATTGTCTTCCTGTATGAGGGCAATATCCACACTTACCGCCAGGTCTTCATGGACGGGCGCGGCCATCCGAAGGACCCCAATCCCTCCTGGTACGGGGATTCGACGGGCAAGTGGGACGGCAACACGCTGGTGGTCGATTCAGTGGGGTTCAACGACAAGTTCTGGTTCGATTTCGCGGGGCATCCGCACACCGAAAAGCTGCATGTGGTCGAGCGGTACACCAGACCCGATGCCGGTCATCTGGATTACCAGGTCACCGTCGACGACCCGGGCGCATATACGAAGCCATTTACGATGAACGGCCACTCGGCGCTGACCAGCTCCGAGTTGATGGAATACGTTTGCAACGAGAATAATCAGGATGTCAATCACATCGTGGGCAAGGACGACCGAAAGTAAATGAAAGTCTGGGAAGTACAAAAGGGCAGTGCGAGTCCGGAGGGTCTGCGGCAGTCCGAACGGCCCGAGCCGAAGCCCGGCGAGCGGGAAGTTCTGATCCGCGTCAGGGCCACGTCGCTCAACTACCGCGATCACCTGATCGTGATTGGCCAGTACATGGGCGGCGCGGTGGACCGGGACACCATCCCACTTTCGGACGGCGCGGGCGAAGTGGTGGCCGCGGGTTCCCGAGTCACACGGTTCAAGGTGGGCGACCGCGTGGCGGGCACGTTCTTCCAGACCTGGTTCGATGGCCCGCGCACGAAGATGTCCCCGGCGCTGGGCGTGCCGCTGGACGGGATGCTGGCGGAGTATGTGGCGCTTGATGAAGAAGGCGTAGTGGCGATCCCGCCGGGTCTGTCGTTCGAAGAGGCGGCGACGCTGCCCTGCGCGGGCGTGACGGCGTGGAGCGCGTTGACGGGTCCGGGCAAGTGCGTGAAGCCGGGCGACACGGTGCTTTGCCTGGGGACGGGCGGGGTTTCGACTCATGCCATGCAGTTCGCGAAGGCGGCCGGGGCGAACGTGATTATCACGTCATCGAGCGATGCGAAGCTGGCGCGGGCGCTTGGGCTGGGCGCGGCCCATGGGATCAACTACAGGAGCGCTCCTGACTGGGATCGGGAGGTTCACAAGCTGACTGGAGGGCGCGGCGCCGACATCGTGGTTGAGGTCGGCGGCATCGGGACGCTGGGGCGATCCTACAACGCGATCGGGTTCGGAGGAAAGATTGCGCTCATCGGTTTTCTGGGCGGTCCGACGGGCGAGCACGCGCCGTTCGGGCTCATGATGAAGGGCGGCAACCTGCAGGGGATCGGGGTCGGCAGCACGGCCATGTTCGAAGAAATGAACAGGGCCATCGAAGTGAACCGGATCCAGCCGATTGTCGATAAAGTCTTTCCGTTCGAAGAGGCTCCGGAGGCGTTTCGTCAGCTGGGAGCGGGCGATTTCTTCGGCAAGCTCGTCATTGCTGTTTGAGTTCCGCGTAAAAAGCGTCGATCTTCGGGACTCGGGGCGCCCAGCCGATGTCGTCGGTTTTAATACGCGCGAGTAGCTGGTCCGCGGGGACGCCCGCGCGCACCAATTCTCTGGCGCGCGCGATGACAGTATCGAACTTCGTTTTGTAAGCCGCGACGCCGGCTTTGGTCAGAACGCCACCGTTGCCCGGAATGGCGGCGTCGAAATCCAGTTTCAGGATGGCGGCGAGCACGTTCGTCCAGTCGAGGGCGCTGCCGCCGCCCGCATAATCGATCAGCGGCCCGGTTTTGCCGGTGGTTACGACGTCGCTCACCGACACGACCTTCAGGTCGGGGAAGTACACCACGGTATCGCCGCTCGTGTGTGCCCGGCCGAAGTGGTGGAGTTCCACCGTGTCGCCGCCAAGGTGGATGGCGTAATCGGCTCCGGGATAGGTGACGCCGGGCGGCGCGGGCTTCGGACTCGACTCATAGGTCACGAGGTTCTGCTTCAAATTTTCGGTTGCGACCACCTGCACTCCCGCGTCGAGAAAGCGCTGGTTATTGCCGGTGTGATCGGCATGGTGGTGCGTGACGATCAGGTACCTGACTGGCTCGCTCGAAACGCCTTTGATGAGCGCCATCAGGGCGTTGTAGTTGGCTTCGCCGGGAAGCTTTCCGTCAACCAGGATCAGGCCTTCGGAGGTGACCCGAAGCGTCGAGTTGCCGCCCGCTCCCGTAATCATGAACAGGCCCGGTTTCACCTGTTCGATGGCCTGCGGTTGCGGAGGCGCTTGTGGAGGTGCTTGCCCCACCAGCGCGGCGGTCAGGCACAGGAACGCGATTGAGATCTTAAACAATGTCCGCACTCCGGATCGGAAGGCGGCGAATGCGCTTTCCCGTGGCGGCGAAGATGGCGTTGGCGACCGCCGGCCCGATGGCAGGCGTGCTGGCTTCGCCGATCCCGGCCGGGGCTTCGTGGCTTGGGACGAGGTGCACCTCGATCACGGGCATTTCGTCGATGCGAAGGACTTCGTAGCGGTCGAAGTTCCCCTGCTGGACGCGGCCATGGTCGATGGTGATGCCGCCCTTGAGCGCCGATAACCCGAATACGATGCCGCCCTGAATCTGCTGGACGACGCCGGCGGGATTGACCACCTGTCCGCAATCGACCGCGCACACCACGCGATGGACGCGATATTTTCCCTTATCCACGGACACTTCGGCCACCTGCGCGTTGAATCCGCCGAGGTTGTTGGCCAGCGCCACGCCGTGGAATCTTCCGGCCGCGAGCGGCTTGCCCCACCCGGCTTTATCGGCGGCCAGATTGAGCACGCTTAGGAGACGGGGCGATTTCGCGAGCAGGCGGCGGCGCAACTCGACAGGGTCTTTCCCGCCGGCGGCCGCCATCTCGTCGAGGAAGCTTTCGGTGAAGAACGTATTCTGCGAACAGCCGACAGAACGCCAGTAGCCTACCGGAATGCCGGCCTCGGGCGGATGATATTCGACGTGAATGTTGGGAATGCCGTAAACAACGCTGACGATGCCATCGACGCCGTTGCGATCCACGCCCTTCTCCAGACCGGAGAAGGACGGAGATGCGACGCGTGCGGTCCATGCAACCGGCCATCCCGCCGCATCCAGACCCGCCGCGAAGCGCGTCAGCGAAGCGGGCCGGTAGATGTCGTGCTGCATATCGTCTTCGCGCGACCAGGTGAGTTTGATGGGAATCCGGGCCGCTTTGGCGATCTCGATGGCTTCGTCCACATGCTGGCCGGGACGTCCGAAACTGCCACCCAGATAAAAGGTGCGGACGTCGATTTTTTCCTTCGGCAGGCCCGTGATCATGACGGCTGCGTCGCGCGCGGCGCTGGGAATTTGCGTGCCGGCCCGGATTTCGCAGCTGTCGGGCCGCACGGAGACCACGCAACTGTGCGGCTCCATGGGCGCATGGGAAAGATAGGGCGCTTCGTAAAGCGCTTCGATCTTCTTCGCGGCGGCGGGCAGGGCGGTTCCGGCGTTTCCCGTGTTGAGGGCCACGGCGCCGGGCTTTTCAAGAAGATCGGCGAACATGGCGCGGATGGTCGCGCTTGAAGCGTTGGCCATGGAGCCTTCGTCCCACTTGACACTGAGCGCGCGCCGGCCTTCCATGGCGGACCAGGTGTTATCGGCGATGACGGCGACGCCGTTCGAAATCTGAATGACCTGCTTCACGCCGGGCACGGCTTTGGCTTTGGCGGCGTCGAAGCTCGCGACTTTACCGCCGAAGACGGGGCAGCGCTGCAATACCGCGTATTGCATCCCCGGCACGCGAACGTCGATGCCGTACTCGGCTTTGCCCGTGACTTTGGCGGGCGTATCGAGGCGCTTGGGCGAGGTGCCGATGAGGTGGAACTTCGTGAAGTCCTTCAGCGCCACGTTCGCGGGCGGAGGGACTTTGGCGGCGGCTTCGGCGAGGCTGCCGTAGCTGAGACGCGCGCCGGTCGCGGCGTTCACGACGGCGTTATCGCGCGCCTGGCATTGAGAGCGATCGACACCCCACTTTTGGGCGGCCGCGCCGACGAGCATCTCGCGGGCGGTGGCGCCGGCCTGGCGCAGAGGGTCATACGAGGTGCGGATGCTGAGGCTGCCGAAGACGCCTTGCAGGACGGGCGAGCCGAAGACGCCATAGTTGGCGGGATCGACCGGGGCGAATTCGGTGCGGATGCGATTCCAGCCGCACTCCAGTTCCTCGGCGAGGAGCATGGAGAGAGAGGTGACGGAGCCCTGGCCCAGTTCCGCGCGGTGGATCGTGAAGGTGACGTTGTCGTCAGTTCCGACATGCACGAAGGCGTTCAGGCGCGGCGAAGCAGGAGTTTCCGCCGCTTCGAGCTTTGAATTTTCGGGCAGATGGAAGCCGATGAGAAGTCCTCCGGCTGTGGCCGCGCCGATTTTGAGGAAGCCGCGGCGATTGACGGTTGCGGTGTTCATTTGACGCCTCCCTGAAGCTCGGCCGCGCGGTGAATGGCGTGCCGGATGTCCTGATACGTGCCGCAGCGGCAGATGTTGCCGCGCATGACCTCGTCGATATCGCTGTCCGAAGGCTGTTTGTTTTTGGCGAGGAGCGCGGCGGCCGCCATGATCTGCCCGGACTGGCAGTAGCCGCACTGGGGTACGTCGGCTTCGAGCCAGGCGCGCTGCACGGGATGGCTGCCATCGGTGGAGAGACCTTCGATGGTGGTGACATGCTTGCCCGCAATACTGGCGACGGGCGTGACGCAGGAGCGGGTGGCTTCGCCGTTAATGTGGACGGTGCAGGCGCCGCAGAGGGCCATGCCGCAGCCAAACTTGGTGCCGGTCATGCCGAGTGTGTCGCGCAGGACCCAGAGCAGGGGCATGCGGGGCTCGGCATCGACGGTTTGCCGCTTGCCATTCAGAGTGAACGCGATTGCTGCCATTTTGCCTCCGGAGAGTGGTGCGTTCAGCATATAACCGGGCGGCGGCTGCTGCAACCCCGGCCTTTAACGCAGAGTCAGGGCCGGAACTCGGAGAACTGCCGCAGGAAATTGATCGCATACAGCGTGAACGGAGCTGCAACGAGCGCGTTGTAGCTCCCCACCCGGGTGTCGACCGGCACCAGCAGTTTTGCGAGTCCATCCACGTCAATGAGCGTCCGGACAGGATCGTGCGGTCCAATTGCCGCCACAAATTCGCGAGCCATGCCGAGTTGGGCGTTGTAGCGAAGGTAATAGTCGGGTGAATAGGGCTTCTTGTCCGTTCGCCACTGAATTCGCCGCGGGAGTATCCCGTCCAGAGCGGCGCGAATCGGGTATCGCTGGTAGCCTTCATGCACATCCATGCCGACGGGCAGTGCCAGACAAAATTCCAGAATTCGCTTGTCGAACAGAGGGGAGCGGACAGGGACGGGCGACAGCGTCTGGCCGCGCGCGATCGCATGTCTGAGCAGCCAGTGCCGGATCGTTGCGAGTTGATACGGCCGCTGGAAGGGGGAACGGTTCGTCCAGGCTGGTTTCACGTCGCACTCGCGCTGAACATCCCGCGTCAGCAGCACCGCCTGTTTCCAGTGGTGGCGAGGAAAAAGCGTACTGCGGGCTTGACTCCCCAGCCCACGAATCGGAGACGAGCTTAGAGTTGTGCGGCATATCTTCAGTTCCCGGAAGAGAGTGGCCCAGCGAAGACGAATCGCGAGTTCCAGATAGTACCGCTCGCTCCACGAAGTAGCGCCGTACTCGCCGCCAAAGCCGGAGAGAAGAGTGCGGGCTCCGGCTGCGATCGCGGCGTTTCCACACTCCTCTTCCAGGTAGAGCCGGGAAGTGTGTATGGGAAAAATCGAAAACCGGCTCGGATTATCCAAACAATCGAAAGGTCCGCGACCGTTGGCGGTAACATACTCAAAACGGATATTCGGCCGCGACCGAAACTCGTCAATATAATCGCGCTCATCGGCAAATTGAGCCCGGTTTTCGTCGGGCACAACGACAGCTATCGCTGTCAGCTCCCGGTTCTGTTTTTCCAGGCAACGGGCCGCGATACCGACAACGCTGGAGGAATCCAGGCCACCGCTGAGCGTTGCCGCAACCGGGCGATCACGATCCAGACGGCACTCGACAGCCTGAAAAAGGATGTCGCGAAGCGCTTCGAAAGCCTCCTCCGGACGCTTCGGGACCGCTGGTCCCGCGCCCAGCCTCGGCTCCCAATATCGCCATTTCCGGATACCGCCCGGCTCAACCGTCATCGAGCTCCCGGGCGGGAGGGAGAAGATACCCGAATGATAAGTCTCTTCATCGAGAGTTTCCGGAGCCGTTGGGACGGACAGGGCGGCAAACTTGCGGCGATTCAGCGCACGGGGCACGCCGGGACAGGCAAGAATCGGTTCGAGGTCGCTGGCAAATATGAAGCGCGTCGCGCTTCGCCAGTAGAGAAACGCCCCGAAGCCCATCTGGTCGCGGCAGCAGAATAGGCGCTTCAGGCTGTCATCCCAGATAGCGAAGGCAAATTCACCCAGAAGAAAGTTCGGACACTCCTGGCCCCATTTTGCGTAGGCCGCAAGGAGCAACTGGACGTCGTCAACAGGCTCGGATTCGCCAGCTTCGGCTCCCAGCATTTGCCGCAGCTCGCTTCGATTATGAAGCTCAACGTCAGCGGAAATGGCTAAATCGGGCGCAGCCGGTAAACGTGAGAGCGAGAAAGGGGAGCGTGAAAGTGCACAGGCGCCCGATGGAGAAGTCGATGCATCTCCATGGCGACTGGGCAACCATGTGCGAAGCCAAGAAATATCCGTAGGGTGCGCGAAGTCAACCACCCCCCACAAACTATTCATCGAGACTAGCCGGTGGATATGCGAGAATTTCGCGTCGCGCCAAAATCAGGACATGGAAGTGCTGTGCGGGCCAGCATCGCCGCCGAAACCAGCACCACCCTGGACTATTTCCTGGATCGGCCCAAGATTGGTTAATTCCGGCGCATGGTAAGGCAACTGGGCGCATTTTGTTTCGGCGAATTCCTCACGGCCAATGAAAGCGTCTTTCATGATGTCGTCCTCCTGAGAAACTTTAATAGTCCAAGTTAACACAACTCATCGTGCATAGCTAAACTCCCTTGAGAGAAAAAGTGGCTTTCGGCACTTCCTGCCACTGCGGGGATCCGACATGAGCGGGCAGCGCGACACCCTCAGGCACGCCGACGGATGTGCGGTACTGGTACTGGAACCAGAAGTACTGGAGCCAGTACCAGTACCGGTGCGCCCGCGATTTGGCTCTCTTCTTAAGCTGAGCTTATGCTGAGGCGCCCGCCCGCTGGCCTCTCATGATAAAATTGTCTCTCCGGAACAGTGTCCCGCTGAACGCATTTCGTTCATAAGCAATGCAATGCCCAAGGTGTCAATCCGACGATGTTACGCGTAGCCGCCGGAGGATGGTGGACCGTCTCCTGCAGCCCTTCGTGCGCGGACGGATTGTGCGTTGCCGCGATTGTCACAAGCGTTTCTGGGTGGACGTGGAATGGGGCGCCGTTGTACTCGGGGCGCTCACGGCCGCGGTTACGGCGGTTGTGATCGCGGCCATGGCAGTGGTCGCGGTGCGTCAAAGCCGTCGCGAGACGCCTGTCTCGGCGTCCGCGCGCCCGCGAAGGTTCCGGACACCCCGGCCACCCACACCGCAAAACCTTCCACCTTTATCGAGCATCCCCGCGCCGGAGAAGAGCGGAACGGGATCGACCTCGCCAGCCGACCAGCGATCGGCGAGGTAATCGATTACCACCCTGTCCCGGACCCCGTACCCTGCCAGTAAGGTAAAAGGCGACACTTGGGCCTGTGCCGCAGTTCATCCCCCGCTGTGGTTACGAGTTTCACCGGGATGCGGCCTGCCTGTTCATCCGGCGTGATCGGCTGAGCCATGGCCCCATACCAACACCCGGTTCACGGCTGCGTGGATTGCGTGTGTCGGGCCGGACGCCTGACGTCCGGAATTCGAACCGATCTACCAGGGTCCAGGACCGTGTGAAAAGGTTCCAATAAAACAATTACATTCGTAAATGTTTGGGTACAAAATGAAGACATGGGACGTCCAGCCCTGCGTATCGAAGTCACAACGAAGGATCAGCAGGAGTTGAAGCGGCTGCTGCGCGGCGGGAGGTATTCTTTATTGCGCTTGCGGCTAACCCGCAGCTGAACTTCGCCCCGCCCATCCCTCGAGATCCGTTCGAAACTTTTCCGGCTTCGCAGATTGGGTTCGGCCCGAGACACCACCGAAGAACCGATTGCCCTCTCTCTCGGGCATCGGTGGGATTATGGAGGCGTCGCCAACATACGTTTGCCAGCAGCAGGATTGGAGCGAAGGATTTGCCTGTCCGCCAGAAGGAACAACACCGCATAGGACGCATTGGCTGGCTGCGCGCGGCGGTATTGGGCGCCAACGATGGCATCCTTTCAACGGCCAGTCTGGTGCTCGGCGTTGCTGCTGCGCATGCGACTCACACGAACATATTGGTCGCCGGGGTCGCCGGTCTGGTCGCCGGGGCGATGTCGATTGCCGCCGGTGAGTACGTATCCGTGCACTCACAGGCAGACACCGAACGGGCCGATCTCAAACTTGAACGCCGGGAACTCAAAGTAGATGACAAGGGCGAGCATAAGGAACTGGCCGCCATCTACGTCACTCGCGGGCTTGAGCCGGAGCTCGCGAAACAGGTCGCCGAGCAACTGACGGCCCATGACGCGCTGGGCGCGCATGCCCGCGACGAACTCGGCATCTCGAAGACACTTAAAGCGCGTCCGATTCAGGCTGCATTGGCGTCGGCTGGCAGCTTCGCTGTTGGAGCGGCCATGCCGCTCCTGATCACAGCATTAGCCCCGGCGGCGAATCTGATCCCCTTTGTATCGTGCACGTCATTGGCGTTCCTCGCGCTTCTGGGCGGGCTGGCTGCACGCGCTGGCGGAGCAGGGGTAACCGTCGGAGCGATGCGCGTCACGTTCTGGGGCGCGCTGGCCAGGGCGGTCACCGCAGGCGTCGGAGCGCTCTTTGGAACCGTTGCGTGAGCGGAGATTCGCCGGGGCAAGAAATGCCAGTCGTGGCCAACTGACACCGACCAACGACGTGGAGCGGCCCATTGTCCTCGGAGGGCGGCCAATCCGCACGCAAAGTTGTAACAGAAAGCAGACGGCGAAAACCAGATCGACTGTAACAGTAGCACCTGAGCGCGAGTTGTTATGACGAAATATCGGCAGCTTCCGCTGGCAAACCCGCGGCGCGGTTTCCTCAGTTCGATTCAGTCACTACAAGTGCCGTCGGCTGCAGACTGCTGCTCGCGTTAGCAGCAGCTCCCTTGTTAGGCGAATCGATCAACCCGCCCATGACGCCGCAGACCGCCCCTATAACAGCTCAGGAGAAGAAGAACCTGGATATGGTTCTTACCTGGTGGCGTGAAGTGCTGGACGGCGGCCATCTGGAACTGGCGCCGAAGTACGGAAGACTACATTCAGCACAACCCGAACGTCCCCACCGGACGCGCCGGATTTGTGGAGTTCTTCTCGAAGTCCGCCAAGCCGAAGAATCCGATTCCCGCCAAACCGCAAAATCCGCCCGTTGCGATGGACGCGCGGGGAGATTTCGTCTGGCTCGTCTTCGAAGCCGAGAACGAGGACCCGCGCGATCCTTCGAAAACCTGCCACTCCAACAGCTTCGACGTACCGCGCATTCAGAATGGAAAAGTGCAGGAGCATTGGGACAGCGCGCAGAAGAATAAAGGCAAGGGCCCGGTTCCCGCGGGGGTTTCACCGAGGGCGCCGATGCAGTGGAACACCGGCGAGCTTTCCAAACAGGAGCAGAAAACGCTTGCCCTCGCCACCGGGGAGTTGAAAGACATGCTTCAGTACGGCCATCTTGAACTGGCCGCTGATCGACGGCCTCCAGCACATCATGATGTGGGACCGGACGGCGAAAGATCCCGGCGACCCCAGCCGCGAATACCACTGGAATCACTTCGGTCTCGTTCGCGTCGAGAACGGCATGATCGAAGAGCACTGGGACGAAGCGGTCATCAATCCGCCACAGCCTGCGCGAGGTAATTGAAAGCGGAGAAAGCCCGCCTCGCCTTCGTCACCGTGACGTGTCGGCATTCTTCCCGAACTCCTCGACTTCGTCCCAGATGCGATTCGAGAAATTCACAAAGTTGCCAATCCGTCAAATTCTCTTCACGATGAAAACGATGATGCAAATGATAATGATCGTTCCAATGATCCCGTATCCGAACATTCCGGTTCTCCTTGACGTGTTTCGCTTGTCCGCAGTGATTGGCACGAATGCCCCGGCGGGAATTTTCACTCGCCAGCTTCGACCTCGCACGTGGAAGGCCAGTGAACGGGCGACGGTTCCGCCGGTCCTATTTCCAGCCCGTGCACAACATGCGCGTTTGCCGATCCAGCCGCGAAGTTCGGCCCGTCACCTGCCCCTCAGATTGCGCAAAGGAGCGGAGAATGAAAGACAGCACAAACGTAAGCGTACGGCCAAGCACAGGGTTGCCGAATTAGCTTGAAGTGTGAGGGTGA